>WOYI010263611.1_pt1 | contig 16205 bp, 16 predicted proteins | sample 6423411 | NCBI WGS metagenome assembly WOYI01 (sample SAMN13441803, study PRJNA592873) | oil field metagenome | biome: oil field; feature: oil-well bore; material: oil-contaminated soil; isolation source: oil-contaminated soil from oil-well borehole | place: Germany: Wietze | collected 2016-10-18 ...
CTTTCCCCTGAGAAGGACAATGTGATCCTCGTCGAGCACGCCCTTTCGGGGGACGCTCACGCTGCCGGGTGGGACAAGAACTGGAAGAGAGACGACCGGCCGTGGAGAGCGGGGAAACCGGGTTGGTGGGACGGGATCATCGGACCGGGAAAGGCTCTCGACACGAACCGTTATTTCGTTATCTGCCAGAACGTCCTCGGAAGCTGTTACGGTTCGACCGGACCCGGATCACCGGATCCTGAAACAGGCAGCCCCTACGGCCTCTCCTTTCCCATGGTGACCGTCGGAGACTGGGTCCGTCTTCAAGCCCGTGTCCTGGACGAATTGGGGATCGAAAGACTCCATGCCGTCGTCGGCGGATCTCTCGGGGGACAGCAGGCCATTGAATGGGCTCTCGCTTTTCCGGACAGAGTGAGAAAAGCGGCCGTCCTTGCAGCGGCCCCGTGTCTTTCCGCGCAGGGACTCGCCTTCAACGCCGTGGGCAGATACTCCATTCTGAACGACCCGTCGTTCAAGGGCGGCAACTATTACGGCCGCGATATTCCAGCTTCAGGACTTGCGGCTGCAAGAATGCTCGCCCACATAACATACCTTTCGGATGAGGGAATGGAGATCAAGTTCGGCAGGAAGCTCAAGCAAAAGACAGGGCGCACAGCCTTCAGTGCAAAATACGAGGTTGAAAGCTATCTGAACCATCAGGGACGATCCTTCGTGGACCGTTTCGACGCGAACAGCTACCTTTACATATCCAGTGCCATGGATCACTATGACGCCTCCCGATGGGGCGGCGGCGACCTGGTGGAGGCCTGCGGACGTATCGCCTCCGATGTCCTGGTCGTCTCCTTTAATACCGACTGGCTTTACCCTTCACGGGCCTGCAGGAATTTTTCCAGGGCCCTCACTCTGCGGGGGAAAAGCATCGCCTACGCAGACTTGTCCTCCCCCTGCGGGCATGATGCCTTTCTTGTGGAAAAGGATAGCCTCACCCGGCTTCTGAAGCCATTCATAGAAAAAGGAGGAGAGAGGGCATGACTCCCGGAAGAGTCGCTTCTACTCTGAAGCTTGTCGATTTCGCATCCCATTTCTTCGGTGTTCCCGAGGAGACGATAATGAACTTTGTGGAAGAAGACAGGACAGGCCGGAAGAGCAACACTCCTATTCCTGTCATGCCCCGATGGCAGGATGCGATCCTCGAACAGGAGATCCCGGAAGGAGCATCTGTTCTCGATCTTGGATGCGGCCAGGGGGAGCTCCTCTCCCGGCTTATCGAAACGCGATCCGTACGGGGACAGGGCATCGAGCTGGATCCGGAAGCTGTGGCCTCGTGCATCGCCAGGGGGGTTCCGGTGATCCAGTCGGACCTTGACGAGGGGCTCCGGGGTTTCTCCGACGAGAGTTTCGACCTCGTGGTCCTTGAAGAAACCCTGCAGACATTGCGCCGCCCAATGGGGATTCTGGAAGAGATGCTCAGGGTGGGCAGAAAATGCGCCGTCTCCTTCCCCAACTTCGCCTTCTGGAAAGTATGGGTCGATTTCGCTCTCAGAGGGCGTATGCCTGTGACGGGGACGCTCCCCTACGAATGGCACGATTCTCCCAACGTTCATCTCTTCACCTACAGGGATTTTGCGGATTGGGCGGAAAAGTCTGGTGTCACCATGTCGGATATCTTTGTCCTTTCGGAGGGAAGGGTTGACCGCTACAGGGACGGAGATGACTTCAGAGGTGAGGAGATGCTCGTTTTCGTGGAGAAGAGCATCTGTCTGGCCTTCAGGTTGCACTTCTTCTGGGTAAAACAATAATTACGGAATAAAACAATTTCTATAAAGTGATAGTGTGTTATAATACAAAACAGGCAAATAATTGAAATGCTTTTGCCTGTTTTTGATTTATAAATCGGGAGGAATCGGAATGAGACAGAATGTTTTTCGATCCATCGTGGCATCGCTTGCGATGCTGGTATTGTTTGCGACGGGGGCCTTCGCGGCCATGGGGGATGTGCAGAACTTCTCCTTCAATGGTTTCGGGCCAGCCGATCTGGTGAGTGAAGGGGAGATCAGCCACCCTGACGGAAGACCGGATGCCCGGTTTACCGTTAATATTTCGGGATTTGGAGCCCTTGCGGGGTTTTTGCTCAGATCGGAGGACAACGATTTCGCCTGGGATACGACCCCGGGCAATGGAGTATGGGGGATGCACGTCAAAAATTCCTCCGGAAACATCCTTACAGAAAGCAGTGGCCGTATGTCCGTGGTTCCTTTCGTGATGGGAATGGCCTTCGAACTGTCAGTGGCAGACAATGGAGCGATCGCGCGAGGCGGAAGATTTACCCTGACAGCCCGGTTCATCGATAACTCCGAGAGCAGCTCGACCATAACCATCGAACCTTCCGATACCGGATATGGTGTCAGACTTCTTTCCGCACGCTGGCAAGACAAGGGACCCAGGGATCTGACCGGCAGGAACGAGAATCTACGTGGAGACGGGAGGATCGATGACCGCATACGCCTCGAACTTGAAGGAGAAGGCACCCTGGAATCCATCGAGGTTCGAGATATTGTCGACGGTAATCCTACAGCCGCGTGGGACACGATCCCTGGAAACGGCCGCTGGGCGATCGCTGTTGTTGAGGGAAACAGGATAGAAAACCGCAGCGACGGCAGTATCAACTTGCGGCTGTCGGATCGTACTGTTCTTGACCTGTGGATAACCGATAACGGAGTTATCGACGCCGATAGAAGCCGTTTTGAAGTTGCACTCCGGTTTTCCGACGGGAATTACCTCACAGCTTATATCGACAACTCGGCCAACCAGAACTCGGACCAGACAACTGGCCTGGAAGCAGCCTACATGGGGGAAGGAAACAGGGACATAGTAGGCAGGAACGAAAACCGTTCCGGCAACGGGAAGCCCGACTGGAGAGTGGACGTGAGACTCGAACAGTCCGGGACAGTGACCGGAATGAAAATAACCAACGTGAAAGGTCCCGCCGCAGAATGGGATACCACTCCCAAAAACGGGAAATGGCTGCTGGCTGTGACCGAGCCCAACGGGAATATCCTGAACAATTCGGATGGATCTATTGATCTCCGCGTGTCCAAAAGCCGCGATCTGGTTCTCTGGATCGAAAACAACGGCTCCCTCGACAGGGCTGAGACCAGATCGGTTCTGACCATGACCTATGACGACGGCAGACTGGTGGAGACAGAGATCCAGCCATACTCATCCGTTACGGATATCGGTGATGAGGACTTCCTCGAAGCAAGGTTCGTGGGAGCCGGCAGTTCCGACTTCGTGGGGAAGAACGAAAACCTCAGGGGTGACCAGAACCGGGATTCGCGTTTCGACATCAAATTCAGGGGAACAGGAACAGTAAGCGCAATCCACCTGGTAAACCTGACCAAGGGCGGAGAGTGGGATACGATCCCCAACAACGGCAAGTGGCTGATAGCGGTCAAGCAGCCGGGCGGTTCCGTACTTAACGCTTCGAACGGTTCCGTCATGCTCTCCGTGGATGGGACTGCCGCACTTGAGCTCTGGGTTCATGACAACGGCACACTCACCGATGAGGCGTCGGCCTTCCGTATCACGATCGACTTCAGAGACGGAAGTACTCTCAAAAAGGAGATCTCTGCCGACAGGGGAGAGAATCAGCTTGATGTCGATGACGACAAGCGCGAGCTGACCCTTTACGGACCACGGCAGGCTTCCTCAAGCGACTATGTCGGCCCTTACGATCAGCTGAAGAAGAACGGTAAGATGGATTGGTACTTCAACCTGAAGATCGACGGCAAGGGGACGATCAAAGCGATGACCCTCAAGAACGTCGGCGCTTCCGGCGAATGGGACACCATTCCCGGAAACGGCAGGTGGACTCTGGCGGTTCGCGGAAACGGGAACAGTCTTTTGAACAACAAGAACGGATCCGTTTCCTTTTCGATCCCGCCTGAGCACAACGTCTACCTTTTTGTTGAAAACAACGGAACGCTCCAGTTGTCCAAGTCACGATACGAGTTGGTGGTAACGTGGAACGACGGCACCAAAAGCACGGCCCGCCTCCAGTAACCGAATGAATGAAAGGGCAGGCAGACCATCTGCCTGCCCTTTCATTTTTGCCAATGCATGAAGGCCGGACGATAGAGATGTCCATCTTCCGGTGGCTGTATAGAAAGCCTAGAGTACCATCATCCAAGAAAGGGGGGAACAAAGTGCTTGAACTTATAGCAGTCGTCCTGATCGTACTCTGGATTCTGGGATTTGTGACAGCCAACACGATGGGCGGATTTATTCATATACTGCTTGTCATTGCTGTCGTGATGATCCTGGTTCGCCTCATACAAGGCCGACGCATTTTATAACCACCACGCATAGTTTTTTCGGGCAGAAGGGATACCGGGCAGAGCAGGCACGGGAAACCGGGTCCGGGAGTTTTGGAGAGTCTCACGGACGCGCTGTCAGTGATCGGAATATAAGAGCCTTTTTTCATAGAAGGAGGAGAAAAAATGAGTGCATCTAAAATAGTAGCCTTGGTCCTGATAGCAGCCGGGATCCTGGGGTTGGTATATGGCGGTTTCACCTACACCAGGGAGACCCAGGAGGTCAAACTGGGCCCCATTGAAATGTCAGTAAAGGAAAGGAAGACGGTCAATGTACCCATTTGGGCAGGCATCGGGTCGATCGTGATCGGCGGCGGGCTCCTGCTGCTTGAAAACAGGAAGAACTGATCCCGGCGACTTTCATGTTTGATGCAGACCTGGCCCCCGGCTCTTTTGAGCCGGGGGCCAGCTGTTGGAGATCATTCAGTAACGGTGAGGCCCTCTCACTGGAGGATCAGGATAAAAGCCTGAAGCCCTGCTGCTATCGGCCGAGCAGGATCAATACACCCGCCGCGATCGCCAGTATGGACATTATCAGGGGCTGCCCCTCGAAACTGAATTTAAGGATCATGACCAGACCATTCACAATAAGCCAGATGCTCAGCAGGAGCATACCAAGGTTTTTTGTTACTTTCATGTTTTTTCACCTCCAGTGTGTCAAATTTCGGCTCTTTATGCTTAGGGTAGCGATCCCGTTTTCGCTGTTTCCTTTAAGACCGTGACAGGGAACCGGAATTTCCAGAAACTTTCGCCGCGGCCAATTCCGGACAAACTTCAAAATGATGTTGTGAAACCGGTCCACAAAAAAGAGAAAAGATTGAAACGCACTTTTCCCTATATGGGATCAGGGTTTTTCATCTAATGGTCAAATTGCAGAAAAAATATCAGACTTGCTGAAACAGCTATTTGTAGAAATGAAAGTGCCTCCGCAACCTTCGGGTTCCGAAGGATCATCAACCCTACGAAACCCTCGGAAGCGGAGGCGACTCCGATGTTGGAGGAAAGCTTCTGCGGTAGGACATACCACATGATCTTCCCCCGATTCAGGTTCCTAGTTCGTCTCGATCAGCCCGTTGAATGATCCCCAGGCATCATCGCCCTGGTTGTTCCATTTGCCCAGGAGCCTGTTCATGAAATCGATCCTGCCATTGAAGACTATTGGAATATCCGCTCCAGCTACGGTGTGAAACTCGGTCGTTCCATCCGGTTGGGTAGTCCCCTCGAAAACAAGGTCACTGTAATATACCTGCGAACGCCCTGTTCCGTAGATGGATCCGTCAGGATCAACTGTGACCAGGAATACACCGTAGTTGTCAGGACCGGTGAAGACTCCCCTGTAAGTTCCTACAAGATCGCCCCCGATAGCCGCAAAAGACGCGCCGGCAAACACCAGCAATGTTGCAAAAGCAATGATCCATGTTCTTCGGTTTGACACGTGTAACACTTCCTTCCTCAGAGTGGGTAAAACTTCAGTGTATTATAACACATGTTTGATGAATACCTACCTATATAAATATTTATCGAATTAGGGAAGACCTGGCTTGACAACCACCGGTCGGTAATGATATAAACCATGCAATTTATCTTCAGGAGGCACTGTATGGCGAAGCACCTGCTACTGTCTGCAGTTTCCAACGGATTCTTCTTTTTTACCAACGCGGGTCCCGCTCGGAGGATCAGCGGTTAAGCCGCGTTGATCCAAAGCGAGCGAAGGGCCCCCACGAACAAGGTGGGGGCCCTTTTTTTATTTGAGGAGGGGTTTTCGATGAGGAAGAAGCAAAGCGGAGCATCAGCGGAACTGGCAAAAGTGGTCGAAAGGGTCTGGAACAGGGTTCCCCGCTACCGGGCCAGGATGGAATCAGCCGGGGTCACGCCAAAGGACATAAGGGACCTCGAGAATATTTCCTACCTGCCTTTTACGGAAAAGAGCGACCTCCGGGACTCCTATCCCACCGGAATGCTCGCCTGCGACAGAAGCGAGGTCGTCCGTTTCCACGCTTCCTCGGGAACGACAGGACGCCCCACCGTGGTGGCATACACGCTCAACGATGTGGATCTTTGGTCGGAGGCGATGTCAAGATGCCTCTCTACTGCGGGGATCACAAGGGACGACGTCATCCAGGTGGCATACGGCTATGGACTTTTCACCGGCGGGCTCGGATTGCACTACGGGGGGGAGCGTCTTGGCGCTTCGGTCATACCCGCCTCGGGCGGCTTTTCGGAACGGCAACTCCTCCTGATGAAGGATCTGGGAACGACAGTTCTGGCCTGCACCCCCTCCTACGCTTTAAAGCTTTCGGAGATGATCGAGGCCGGCGATCTGCAGGATTCGCTGTCCCTTCGCATAGGGATATTCGGCGCCGAGCCGTGGTCGGAGGGTCTGAGAGGACGCCTGGAATCGGCACTGGGAATCACGGCACTGGATGTCTACGGACTTTCGGAGGTCATGGGGCCCGGAGTGGGCATGGAGTGCCCCTGCAAGAACGGGCTTCATATTGATGATGAGTTTTTCATTGCAGAGATCATAGACCCGGAGACCGGCAGAGTTCTCCCTGACGGCGAAGAGGGTGAACTGGTTCTCACGACCCTCGGCAAGGAGGCGATGCCGGTGATCCGCTACCGCACCCACGACATCACGCGCCGCATCCCTGGAAGCTGCGCCTGCAGCCGCAATGGGACAAGGGTCGCACGAATAAAGGGACGCACTGACGACATGCTGATAATCCGCGGTGTCAACGTCTTCCCTTCGCAAGTCGAGGTCGCACTGAGCCGCGTGCCCGGTCTTTCGCACCACTACTACCTGGAAGTTTCAGAAATGGAGGGACTGAAGGAGCTGACGGTGATCTCTGAGATCAACGAAGCAGTTTCGGAGGATGCGGTGCGTAAACTGCACATGGAGACGATCCAGAGCCTCCACTCTCTTCTGGGGGTACGAGTGAACTTGCGCCTGGTAGAACCCGGAGCCATTGAAAGATCTGAAGGCAAGGCCATGAGGATACGACGGGTAGCATAAACACAGGAGGCCGGACGGACGCTTCTGGGAGGCCAAAGCCGCTGCCCTGCTCCATGTTCAAAGGGAACACGGACCCCAGTTCCTGAACCTGCTGAAACTTATGCATCAATGGAAGGGGGTTTCTGATACCCAGGAACATCTGCTGGAGGCGTTCTTCCGGGGGGAGGATGACGCCAGTATCGCGGGTGACCTGGGCATCAGCCGGTCGACCGTCCGCAACCACCGTTTCCGGATGAAGGAACGGACAAGGCACGCGAAGGCCTTTCTCGCCATGATGGGGATCCTCGAGAAAAGCCAGAAACCAAGAGCCCGGCTGGTCGATTTCCCCGCCAACACCCGGATGGAGGATGATCGTTTCGCCCTGACGGAAGAAGAGTATGAGCGGATAATAAGTAAATATTTCCGGGAGGACGGCACTCTGGATCGCTTCCCCCTCAAGGCGAAGGAACGGGTGGCCCTTCTGCGCAGGGTTGTGGGGCTTCTGGCGCCGGGGGGAGAAATACACCGAGAAGGCTCTAAACGGCATCCTGTCGGCCGTTACCGACGACTACGTGCTGGTGCGAAGGTGCCTTGTCGACTACGGCTTCGTAAACCGCATAAGGGACGGAAGCGCCTATTGGGTGGAGCTGTAGAGCCTTGCAACACGGGATCGGATCAACCCGGCCAGCTCTTCCGATTTATTCTCCGGCAGAAAACCTTTTTCAATAAATTTCAACATGGCGGGGGCACATCTTTTCATACGCCCTAAAGCGTTGTCGATCTGCTTTTGACTCAACCCGGAGGCTTTGCCAAAAAGTTCGTAATCCCCTCTTCCGAGTTTTGCCTTTTTACCGTTGACCGTCAGCGCCATCTCCTCCGGATCGACTCTTTCCGGGAGGATGAGCCTTGTAGAGAGCAGATCATAAGCGGGAGCCAGAGTTATTCCGCTGTTTTTCCCATAGATCAGCGAAATGTTTTTCAGGTGCATGTCCCCGTTTCCCGCGAGGAAAGAGAAAAGAGCCATGTCGAAAAACTTCGTCAGATCCAGTCCCGGATTTGACGAATATTTTCTTATTATCCTGGATATCTGCTCCATGGAACCTGTGTATTTGTATTCGGCTTGTCTCTCCGCCAACTGGCACATGTCCTCCATGTGTCTTTTGGTCATTTTGCGTTTTCGGTCCTGTTTTTCCAGAGGCCGGTCCACTCTTCTTGTTATATACGCCAGCCTTCCGTCAAACATGGGGATAAGCCCGTGAGGAACAGTCCGGATCCCTGCGATGGAGGCAAGGTGCATCGTCATATCCTCTATCTCGGGAAGAAAAGGGTATTCCTTAACGGGAGGCTTGAGAATGAAGGATCCCCACAGACCGACAACCGTCAGCCTTCCTGAACCTCTCCCCTCCTTTTCGAGATGAAGAGAGAGCTTGGTCTGGACTCCCGGAACAGTGATGCTTGCCCTGACGGTTTTCTCTGCAAGCTCCTCCAGATACTCATTCGTAAAGGGAAGTTCGGGAGGGTTCCGGATACCGAACAGCTTTTCCGAGCAGGATCGGTGGAAAAAGCGCTCACCGGCATCAAGGGGTTCGTAGCAAAAGCCGCAGATGCTCTTCATCCCGCCGCTTCCTCCATTGGCATTGGAAGTACCGAAACCGCCCCGATGCAATCCTTGCAGGAGACAAGCAGAAGTCCCATCCTGTCACGGGAATTCACTTTCCAGGTTCTCTCCACCACATCCAGAAGCCATCCCTCGGGGATCAGGCCGTCAAAGAACGGATGCAGGGTTCGCGAGAAGTGCGGCTCTTCCTGCAGGGGAAGCGTAAGGCTTATCGAGATCGGCTTCTCTTCCGCGAGATATCCGGAGTTGTACGAAAAGCGGTACCCGTCTTCATCCTCTGAAAGAACTCCGGCGGGGCGGTCGAAGATGAAGATCACGGCTCTCCTTTTCAAGAATTATCATCCTTCCTGACCGGACCCATTTCACAGCCGAACATGTCCAGAACTAGATTTACCTTGTCCAACCGAAGCGTAGGCTTTTCATTCTCAAGCTCCCTTAGAAAGCGCAGGCCTACGCCTGCCCTGTCCGCCAGTTCGGCCTGGGTTATACCGAGGGCTTTCCTTTTTCTCTTCACGAACTCCGAAAGTTTTTCCGCCATAATTACACCCCTCAGGGTACAATTTTATAACTTTTCGAAAAGAATACACCCTTTAGGGTATATTATCAACAGCCTTGTTTGATTTTATACCCTTCAGGGCTTCCAGGAGTTTGTTATACTTTCGTCGATGATCCGAGACCTTCCTGTCACTTTTCGCAGTTTGCTGCTTTCCGGCAAGGTCTACGCCTTTCGAGTAACGGCCCCTGCAAGGAACACAGCCCCCGCCAGGACCGAAAAGGCGGCTCCGGCAAGAAAGGCAGATGGAGCGCCAAATGTCTGCCACAGAAAACCGAAAAGCAGGTTGGCGGGGAGTGCCCCTACGGATACTGCAAAGTGATGGATCCCGTAGGCCAGCGGGCGCACCTCCGGTTTTACGAAATCCGACACAAGGGCCCTGCCCAGACTCTCCGCGACGCCGTAGTAGATACCGTAAAGTCCCATGAGCAGCCAGACCGCCGCGCCGGCCAGGTTCAGGGCAAAACCCGCGTAGACCACCGAATACAATACAAAACCCCCCAGGTAAAGACGGGGCCTTCCGACCCTGTCTGCCAGAAGTCCGATGGGGTAGGCGGCCAGTACGTAGGTGACATTGAAGAGCATCCATACCAGGGGGACCTGGGTTTCAGTCAGACCGAGTTCACGTGTACGCATCAGGAGGAAGAGATCGCTGGAGTTGGCTATGGTGAAGAATACCGTGGACACGAGGAAGAACCGGAAGTTCCTGTTGTCGCTGATCACACCACGCCATGCCGAGAAAGGCATTCTCTCCCGCTGAGCGGTCAGGCTGTCGCGCCTGACGAACGAGGCGGCGATAACGCACAGCACACCTGGAATAATGGTCCATAGAAACACCTGCCGCACATCCCCGAAATACCCCATAAGCAGAAAGGCCAGGAGCGGGCCCAGTACAGCGCCGGTCGTGTCCAGCGCCCGATGGAGCGAGAACGCACGTCCCAGCATCTCAGGTGGCACTGAATCGGCGATTATCGCGTCCCTCGGGGCACTTCTCATTCCCTTGCCCACCCGGTCGGTGATCCGCAATCCCAGCACACCCCATAAGGAGCCCGCAAACGCGTGAAGAGGCTTTGCCACCGAGGAGACCGCGTAACCGGCCAGCATGAAACGCCTCGAACGGCCGAACCTCTGGGCAAGAGCTCCGCCTATGCCCTTCGTGAACCCCTCTACCGTCTTCGAGGCGCCGTCGATAAGACCTATGGCCGCCGGGGACAGACCCAATACCGAAGAAAGGAACGCCGGGAGAAGCGGATAAAGTATCTCACTGGCCGTATCGTTGAGCAAGCTTACCAGGCCGAGAAGCCATACGGTCCCCGGAACTCTCAAGGGAGTATTTTCACTCAATTCAGGATCCCCCTTTCTTGATGCCGCTGGATTTTCTGCTTATGGGTAACGGGGGCGTCCTTAACCTCTTCGTAATAGCCTTCGAGTTCAAGATCCCTGATCCGGCAGTTGTTGGCTTCCCAGCCATTTTTCAGCCCTTCGGGGAAACCGTGCTCCTCGCAGGGGAATTTTTCGCATTCGAAGCAGAAATCGACGCCGTGCTCCCTGACGCACTTATGCACCCTGCAGGACTTGAACAGGCACCCCTGCTTCCTGCAACCCCCGCACGATCCCGATGCCAGATATTCCAGCAGTGCTGCAAACTGTTTGTAACCCTCGAAAACAGAGTTCATTTCGACAAAGCGAGCCGCGTACCCTGAGAAATTCTCACCGAGGAGCTCAATGATCCCCTGCGCGTGCATTCTGATATCCCAGCCCTCTAAAGCAAGGCATTTCCCGCAGTTCAGTCCACACGGCGCGATGATGGTTACCAGTTCTTCTCTCTTCATAACGGGAAGCCTCCTTTGAATCCGGGCAATTCCGTCAATTTTGGATAACGAAACTAGGCAGTGCCGTTCTCTTTACGTTTGCCGCTAACATTTTACGCCTCGCCCTCGCTGTCGTCCCGATCTTTTTTTGTTTGTCGCCGGAGAGCTAAGCCGAGTGATCTGGTTTTGGTTATTGTTGTCCCTAAACCAAATATTGCGCCTTTCTCTCTTGCACTCCTATGCGTTCTCAGCGGGGAGAGGGTTTTGGCACTGGGCCCTGGTTTTGGTTCTCACAAAAGAAGGGTTCTATGCCCCTTACCCTGCCTACGGCTGGCACTTCGTCGCTACGCCCGGGCACATGGTCACGGATCACGGCCTTGCACTCCCTTTGACGCCCTTTTGTTTTTCGATTCCCGATTTACGATTCACGTCCTTTGTGGTATAAAGCGTACATCCTTTTTTCAGGGAGCGGTGCAAAGTGATCTTTGATCATATTCTGTTTGGCATGGGTAGCGGGTCCTCTTCTTCCTCTTCCGGCTGGTCCGGAAGGGCAGGCCTTCCTTTGCCGGCAGAGGAAGAGCCGCAGTCACCCATATAAAAAACCTGATAAAATTTTCAAGGTTTTAGCAGAATACAGGCCGGGAGAAAATTATCTCCCGGCCTTTTTTTATCCGAAGGAGGGAGATCAATGCAGCAGCATCTATTCACACCCGGCCCGGTCAACGTTCCGCACGAGGTTCGCCAGGCGGGAGCCGCACCGATGGTCAGTCACCGCAGCGAACCCTGGTTCTGTCTTCTTGAAGAGATCACGAACCGTCTGAAGCGTCTTCTCGGGGTCCGGGAGCCCGTGATCCTTATCCCCGGCTCCGGGACGGGTGCGCTGGAAGCTCTGGCGGTGAACCTCATCTCCCCGGGTGACGATGTCATCTCCTTCTCCTGCGGCGTATTCGGTGACAGGTTCAGGGAGATCGCATCCCGCACCGGCGCAAAAATGATCCCCGTCGATATTCCCCGGGGGCAGGGATTCACCGGAGAGGATGTACAGGTGGCCCTGGCAGAGCACCCGGGGGCAAAGGCCGTTCTCTTCACGCACAACGAGACATCCACTGGGGTCGTGAACCCGCTGGAGGAGATGGCCTCCGCAGTACATGAAGGCGGCCCCATCGTCCTGGTCGACGCGGTGAGCTCCCTCGGGGCAATGCCGTGCCTGCCGTCAAAGTGGGGCATCGACGGCCTGGCATCGTGCTCGCAGAAGGGACTTCTGGCTCCGCCGGGAGTCGCCCCTGTCTGGCTCTCCGAACGCGCTTGGGAGGCGACAAAGACCCGCAGCTGCCCCTCGTACTATTTTGATCTGGACCTTCACCGGAAATACCTGGAGAAAAAAAGACCCCAGAACCCTTTCACTCCGCCCGTTTCGCTCTATTACAGCCTTGCGGCTTCGCTTCGCTTGCTGGAGGAGTATGGCTGGGAAAAGAGATTCGCAGACACTGCGCGGCTGGCCCGAACTTTCGAGGCCGCCTGCGAAGCCATGGGATTCGAGCTTTTCGTACGGGATGAGCGCTTCCGTTCACCTGCCCTGACCTCGGTAGTCATGCCCCCCGATGGAGGAGAGATCATAAGGAAAGTACTGGAAGAACTCGGAGTCACTGCGGCGGAAGGACAGGAGAAAAAACCTTTCACCCTCCGATTCGCCCACTATTCTCCGGGAGGATGGCCGGAGGCGAGCCTGCTTGCCGGAAGCCTCTTCGGGGCAACCCGAAAGTGCGGACTGGATATGCATCCCGGCTTCATTGAAGAAGCCTGGAAAACCTGGAACAGGGAGGTTTGCTGAATATGTTCAAGGTGCTTGTAACAGAAACCGTTTCGGACGCGGGGCTCGAGATCCTTCGCCAGGACCCTGAGGTAAAACTCGAGGTCCGCACCGGACTCTCCCGGGAAGAGCTCCTCAAGGCGGTCGCAGATGTGGACGGAATGATAACCAGGAGCGGCACGCCGCTGGACGCAGAGGTCCTTGGCGCGGCGAAGAAGCTGAAAGCTGCCGCTCGCGCCGGTGTCGGCCTCGATAATATCGACCTTGCGGAAGCAAGTCGACGTGGAGTGGTCGTGATCAACGCCCCGACCGGAAACACGCTGGCCGCCACGGAACACACCATGGCGATGATGCTCTCCCTCGTACGCAAGGTTCCCCAGGCATGCAGTTCGGTGACCTCTGGCGAGTGGAAACGGAGTAAATTCGTGGGACGCCAGCTTTCAGGTAAACGCCTGCTCATCATTGGACTGGGGCGGATTGGTACCCAGGTCGCACTGCGCTGCAGGGCCTTCGGAATGGAGGTAACGGCGTATGATCCTTATATTTCGGCCAAAAAAGCTGAGCGGGCCGGAGCCCGGCTTGTCGACGACCTCGCCGGGGGACTCTCCCTTGCAGATATCGTCACCCTCCATGTCCCGCTGACGCGGGAGACACGGGGAATGCTCGACAGTTCATCCCTGAAAGCGTGCAAGAGAGGCGCCTTCATCATCAACTGCGCCAGGGGCGGGCTTGTGGAAGAAGAGGCCTGCGCTGAAAATTTGCGCTCTGGCCATCTTTCGGGGGCGGCATTCGATGTATTCGACGGCGAACCGGCAAGAAAGGATCACCCTCTTCTGGCAGAGGATATACGCGACAGGGTCGTCCTCACCCCCCATATAGGCGCCAATACGGAAGAGGCTCAGTCGGCGGTCGCCACGATCGCCTGCTCGAACCTCCTTGCCGCCCTCAAGGGAAAGGCCTGCGAAAACGCCGTCAACCTCCCGTTCATCGAGCAGACCCTCTCCGATGGAAGCAGGGCCTTCCTCTCCCTGGCCCGGAAACTGGGCTTCCTGGCCGCCCACCTCGTCAAGGAGCCGGTGAAGGATATCAGGATCACACTCAGGGGACCTCTCTTCTCGCCCGAGGACGATCCGATCTGCTTCGAGATCCCCTACCACTACTCCCCCTTCACCGTCGCGGGATTGAAAGGATTCCTGGAGTACTCACACGGACCGGAGGTCAACTACATGTCCGCTCCGCTCCTGGCGGCCGACAAGGGGATCCGGGTTGAAGAAGGACGTATGCCCGGCGGCACATGGAAGAACCAGGTAGAGCTTGCGCTTTCCGTCCTCGGGGGACGCGAGGAGATCATGGTATCCGGAACCGTCACCGAAGAGGGAAGACAGCGGGTTGTGAACATCGGCGGATACTGGATAGAGTTCGTTCCCGAAGGTACGGTACTGCTCTTCAGCAACCACGACCGTCCCGGCGTGATAGGCAAGGTAGGCACTCTCCTCGGGAAGGCCGGGACCAACATCGCGAACTTCGCGCTGGGAAGAAAAAACGGGAGCGGTCTCGCCGTTGGAGCGCTCCAGATCGACGGCGACATCAAGGAGGCGGTCATCGAGACCTTCAAGACGGATGCCGACCTGCTGTGGGCGGTCAAGGTCAACTTCGCGGAGGCGCTCTAGATGAAGCACATATTCCTTATCCGGCACGGTGAGACCGATTGGAACAGGGAGGGACGCTTCCAGGGGAAGATGGACATTCCACTGAATGCTATCGGAAGAAAGCAGACCGAAGCAGCCGCAAAGGCCCTGGAAAGCGCGGCAATCGACAGGGTGATCTCAAGCTCCCTGTCGCGCGCTGCGGATACGGCCAATGCGTCGGCCACACTCCTGGGTCTTGATGTGAAGATCATGGATGGTTTCCGCGAGATAGATCACGGTCTCTGGGAGGGGCACACGGCGGAAGAGGTGGAAAAGCTCTGGCCGGGGATGCTCGGCACTTGGCATTCGCACCCCGAAACGGTGACAATGCCCGAAGGGGAGAATTTGAAGGATGTTCAAAACCGTGCATGGACCGCGCTTGAAGATGTGATCGCTGCTCCCGGAAACAGGGTGGCTGTATTCTCCCACGACGCCGTGATCAAGGTGATCCTCTGCGGGGTTCTGGGTTGCCCCCTGGGCAGTTTCTGGAGGTTCCGCATCGCCAACGGCAGCATCACCCTGCTGGAAGCAGGCGAAAAGGGGCTGAGCCTTCATGTCATGGGAGACGCGCACCACACGGGCAACCCCTGGCAAAGAGTGGAACAGAATGGGCTGTGATTAGAAGCCGTTAATCGTTACTCGTTAATCGTGAATCGGAATACCCTGACAAAGAACGCCGGGGACCTTGTGACTCACAACTTGCAACCAGGATGATGGCGATCAAAAACTTTGCCCGGCACAAAAGGGAGAGTACCTGTCACGCCCTACAGGACAGACCTGACGCCTATAGGTGATCAGAAAAAGGTCTCACCACTGGAACGCGACCCCTCGCTTGCCCAGTATGTGATCATCAAAGATCAGGCGTGCCGGAGTACCCGCCATAGCAGCGCAAACATGAAGCGGCATCAGGTGTTCTTCCCGCGGATGGCAGTAGCGTGCTGACGGGGCTTTTGCCCAGTCGGCCAGTCGCTGTTCACGTTCCGCCTGAGGCATTGGACCAGTACAGATCTCGATAAGCCATTCCTGAAAGGAATCATTGAGCGGGTCGGGCGCAAAGATCCCCTGCCATGAAAACGCGCTTATGTTGTGGAACGAGAACCCCGATCCGATCACCAGTATGTTCTCGTCAAGCAATTCGCGCAGGCTCTTTCCAATAGTCAAGTGTGCGGCGGGGTCTAGGCCTTTCAGCAGGGATATCTGAAGTGAAGGGATATCAGCCTCGGGGTACATGAGCTTTAGCGGGATGAACAGGCCATGGTCAAATCCCCGCACCGTATCAACCCGGGATCCTATATGCCTGCTCTCAAGCATTCCAGAGATCCTCCCGGCAAGTCCGGGGTCTCCGGAAGCCGGATAGGTG
>WOYI011512518.1_pt1 | contig 16205 bp, 18 predicted proteins | sample 6423411 | NCBI WGS metagenome assembly WOYI01 (sample SAMN13441803, study PRJNA592873) | oil field metagenome | biome: oil field; feature: oil-well bore; material: oil-contaminated soil; isolation source: oil-contaminated soil from oil-well borehole | place: Germany: Wietze | collected 2016-10-18 ...
AGATACAAATCCTCCAGACGCTGCTTGGTCTCGGCAGCGGCAATGTCAGCGGCCAATTGCGGCGTGAGCTTGCCCTGCTCTTCAATGCTTTGGTGAATCGCGCTGCGGCGAGCTTCCAGTTCGCGCAGATAAGACAAGCGCTCATCCAGCAAGCGCAACTGCGTGTCGTCGAGATTGCCGGTCGACTCCTTGCGATAACGGGCGATAAACGGCACGGTCGCGCCTTCGTCCAGCAGTTGTATCGCCGCAGCGACTTGCGCTGGACGGGCATTGAGTTCAGTAGCAATGCGTTGTTCGATTGAGGGCAACATGAGGGACGGTGGTAAATAAAAACAGGGCGCGCACTATGCCGCAGAGAAGCCCGGCTGACAATGGCTTGACATTTCCATTTGCATCAGCGGTCAAAAAGGAGATCACCGTTTCAATGCTGATCCCCTGCGGCGAGTAATAACTCTTTCGACGCTTCCGGCGCTTCCAGCCACCTTCAGGTCTTAGAAAAACCCTTTGGGAATCAGCCCATGTTTGCGCGCCTGCCGTTCGAGGTCTTCGCGGAAATCGGGATGGGCGATGGAGATCATGGCCTTGGCGCGTTCGGGTATGGATTTTCCCTTGAGATTGACGATGCCATATTCAGTAACGACATACATCATGTCACTGCGCAAGGTGGTGACCACATTACCCAAAGTCAGATTCGGCATGATGCGGCTCTTGCGAACCCCGTTCCGTTCATACGTGGATGACATGCACACAAACGACTTGCCCCCTTTGGATGCATAAGCGCTGCGCACAAATTGCGACTGGCCGCCGGAACCGCTGATATGCCGGTGGCCGTCCGATTCGCTGGCGGCCTGCCCCTGCAAATCCATTTGCGTGGTGTTGTTGATGGCCGTGAGCCGGTCGTTAGCCATGATGACATGCGGCAAATTGGTCAGCTCGATCGGACAGCACTGGATATCTGGGTTGCGGCTGATGGTGTCGTACATCGGCTGCGTGCCCAGGGCAAAGGTGCACACGACCTTGCCGGGATCGATCTGTTTTGCCGCACCGGTGACAATGCCCGCCTTGTACAGGTCGATGATGCCGTCGGTCAGCATCTCGGTATGCACGCCCAGATTTTTCACACCACTATCAAGCAACAAGGAACATACCGTATTCGGCATCGCGCCAATGCCAATTTGCAGGCAGGCACCATCATCAACCTCTGCCGCGATCAGCTGCGCCACGGCGCGGTCCACATCACTCGGCGGCAGGCTGGGCAATTCTGTGGCGGGACTATGGTCGCCTTCGATGATGTAATCCACCTCACTGATATGCACGCCATTATCGGTGCCGTAGATATAGGGCATGCCCTCTGTCACTTCGACAATCACGGTGTTCGCACGCTCAACCAGCGTCCGGTTCCACAAATTCGTGACACCGAAGTTGAAGAAGCCGTTCTCATCGATCGGGCAAGTCTTGAGCACGACAATATCCGGCGGATCGATAAACCGGCGATAGTAATCCGGGATCTCACCCAAATTGGACGGGATGTAGTTTGCCAGCCCGGCGTCGCCCTTCTTCCGGTCGTAAGCGCTGAAGTGCCAACTGAACCAGTGAAAGTGCGCGCGCTCCGGGTCGGCTTCCAGCAATGCGCGCGGACGAAGGGTCAAGCCTGAGCGGATATTCACGCTATGCAACTCGTTTTTGCGGGCGGCCAGCGCGATGTCGAATACATCGGGCTGCGACAGCGAGACGCCAAAATCCAGCCAGTCCCCCGGCTTCACAAGGCCGGCGGCCTCGCTGGCTGAAATTTTCCGTGCGGTTTTCTTACTTGTTGATAGTGACATACGGTCCTCGAATCATTATTTTTTCAACACAGGCAAACTGGCCCCGACATTTTTTCTCTGCTAAAAGGTGCCACTGCACCGCACCGTGTTGCCATCCGCTACGGCGAGGAGGGCGTTTGTTGCCCGACCGCCCTGTAGCGCAGTTGCTCCATCAGCGCCGACATTTTATGTGTGCTCGGTCACCGCATCAACCGACAAGATGCTGATCGAAACCCGAGTGTTTTAGCCAGTTCGCGGAGTTCGGTCAGTGAGGCTTCAAATTCAACATCGCTCACGTTGTGTGAAGGCAGATAGTACCTGCTTTGACCATCTTCGACAGACTGCATATGACCCCGGCGCAGCGCCTCCACCGGCGCCCCTGCGGCCCGCGCCACATTGCGCGCTTCTCCTGCACCGCTGCATCCTGATCCCGCGCTTCGTGACTAGTCGCATACGGCGTTTAGTAATCAATATAACGGTCGAGCCGCGCTTGCACACTGGCGTCGATGAAGCCCATCCAGTCCTGCGTCTGGTTCAGCGCATGATTCGGGTAACAGCACGGCCAATGGCAGTGACATCGCCGTCGATACACAATCCTTGGAGGGGTAGATCTTGCGGCCGTATTCGGAAGTCAATAGGCTCAAGTCCAATACATCGGTCTGCATATCGGTCTGCATATCCGCCTGCGTCAGCGTCTTGCGGGCGATCTCCCGCAGCCGGAAAGACTTCGACATTTCACTGGGACAAGTGCTCTCGTTGCGCGCCGAACCGCAGATCAGCAGCACATTGGATGGTGCCGAAGGCTCGACCCAGCGCAGTTGCGCCTCATCAAGGCACTCTACTCTATGGTGGCAACCCAATCGCTGGATAATCCGTAGTTCGGATCAGCATATCCCGGACCGGCTTTCTGCGTGAACGGTGCTTTGCGGCCTGCGCTGTAAGCCTGCCAGGCGATTGTTTCAAGCCGCGCAATCGACTCGGAACGCCGGATCGTGGAAGAAGCACAAAACAGAAGGCTGAATTCGGCACGCGCCAGATGCGCCGGTGCCTGGCCTTTGCGAATTTCAATCACATCCACACCTGTTTCATTTGAGCCATCTCCGCACCGGAGAAGATTCACGGCTATCCATTCTGATCCGAAACATCTGTACGCCACCGCATCCAGGCTTCACTTTCCCATGTGCGGTAGCGCACGGTGTTGGGCATCATGGGCTGATATTCTGTGTTGAGCTTGGCTAAGAGGTTTGAGCATGGACAAGATAAAAATTCTGGGTATCGTTGGCAGCCTGCGCAAGGGGTCCTATAACCGCTTTGCCCTCCAGGCGGCACAGGAAATGGTGCCGGATAACGCGGTACTGGAGCTGATTGAACTCCACGGTATCTCGGTCTTCAACCAGGATGATGAGAAATCGCCCCCGGCCAGCGTGCTTGAATTCAAGCGTCGGATCCTCGCCGCCGATGCCATCCTGTTTGGCACACCCGAATACAACTATTCGATCCCCGGCGGGCTCAAGAATGCGATCGACTGGGCATCCAGACCCTATGGCGAAAGCGCCTGGCTGCACAAGCCGGCGGCGATGATGGGGGCTTCTGTCGGCAATCTGGGCACGGCGCGGGCGCAATACCATCTGCGGCAAGTGCTTGTCACTTTGGATATGCCCGTGGTCACTCAACCTGAGGTAATGATCGGCAATGCGGCAAAAATTTTCAGTGAGGATGGCAAGCTGAACGATGAACCGACCAGGCAGTTCATCAGGAAACTTCTGGAATCCCTTGTACAACTGGTGTTGATCAACCAGCCGGAAAAGCGCCGGACCGCTTAGCCGGCGCCGATGTGATGGCGGCAACATTCATCACGCGCACCATCCATCCCAAACAGGAGACACAACATGACCGAAAAAACTGCCAACGTACATTGGGTAGGCCAGGGGAAACTGGGCCAGGGCAAGATCAGTACCGAAACCGGTGCCCTGAAGCATTACCCCTACGGCTTTGCCAGCCGCTTCGAGGACGACCGGCGGGGCACCAACCCCGAGGAGCTTCTGGGTGCAGCCCACGCTGCGTGTTTCACCATGGCGTTTTCCTTCGCCTGCGACAAGGCCGGATTGGCAACGACTGATATCGATACCCAGGCCACGGTGCGCCTTGCCAAACTGGCTGATGCATTTGTCATCGACCGTATCGCGCTGACCATGCAGGCGACAGTACCGGGCATCGACAACGCGAGGTTTCAGGAAATTGCGGCCACCGCCAAACTTGAGTGTCCCTTGTCGAAAGCACTCGCCAGCGTTCCTGAAATCACCCTTGTGGCCACGCTGAGGCAGAAAACCAGCTAGTGATGAAGAAGCCAGGGAGTTCCGACCTTGCGTGGTCTGGCGAACAGAACATTGTGTTCAAAGGTAGAAACATGGCTTGGCATGCAACAAATACCTGAAACTCTTTACCGGGCTGATGCAGCCTATGGAAAAAAGGATATTGCTATGGAACGAATCATCGCAGGGCGCTTTCAGACAAAAGACGACGCGGATGCTGTTGCGGCATTGCTGGCGCAGTTTATCGACGCGACGGATATATGCATTTTTCACAATAATCCTCCCGGTCAGCATGATCTTTTCTTAGTCGGGGGGGATGAAGATGAAGACCCCGGAACAACAGATGCCGGCAATTCGGCGGCAGGTACAGCTGCTGCGGCTGGCCTCGCGGCAGGAATGATCGGCACATTGGGCGGCCCGGCTGTAGCGCTTGCCGCCGGAGCGGCGGGTGCCTATGTCGGGTCACTGGCCGGTGCGCTGAGTGGGTTCCGCAATGCGGATGACCAGCCGCATGCGCCAGAACGCCGTGCAGGTGGCATCATGTTGTCGGTGCGCATTGCGCAACCGGTCAATGAAAACCGCGTAATCACTATCCTGCGCTCGCAAGGTGCGCAAGATATCGAGCAGGCACAAGGGGAATGGCATGATGGCGACTGGGTGGACTTCAATCCGCTGGCGGCACCACAACTGATCGACGGAATGAATTGATCCTGCACACGGGAGGATAAACATGCCACTCAAAAAGGGATCCGGCCAGTCGGCCGTCAGCAGCAATATCAAGACATTGGTTGATGACTGGAAAAAAGATGGGGCGATCGGCACCAGCCATCCGCCAACAAAGAAAAAAGCAATCAAGCAGGCGGTTGCCATTGCCTTGACCAAGGCTGGCAAAAGCCGCAAGACGGCGCCGCGCAGGCAAAAAACCGGCTAAGAAAAATCTACATTTTCTTAATGAAAGATGGCATCCATGGGGTTGAACACTGAAAAAATAGCCTGTTTGGTGCGCGAACTGCTAGTTGAGATCGGTGAGGCCCCCCGTGCGCGAAGGCCTGCTGGACACGCCGCAGCGGGTGGCCAAGGCGCTTGAGTTCCTTACCTCCGGTTACTGCACCAATACCAAGGAGCTGATCAACGGGGCGTGCTTCACCCAGGAAACCAGCGACATGGTCATTGTCAAGGACATCGAGCTCTACAGCCTGTGCGAACACCATATGCTGCCGTTCTTTGGCCGCTGCCATATCGGCTATCTTCCCGGCACCACCGTATTCGGCGTGAGCAAGCTCGCCCGCCTGGTGGACATGCACGCACGTCGGCTGCAATTGCAGGAGCGCCTCACTGAGCAGATATCCAACGTAGTGATGGCGTCGGTCAACGCCAAGGGTGTGGGCGTGATTATCGAAGCGCACCATCTGTGCATGATGATGCGCGGCGTGGAAAAACAGAATTCGACGATGGTGACTTCGTCGGTCCTCGGCGAGTTTCGTGACTCATTTGCCACCCGGGAAGAATTCTTTTCCCTGATCGGGCGCCGTACCTAAACCCCATGCAGCCGTCCTGATTTGACCATGCGGTCTCGGCCACCCCGCTGGCTTCTCTGGAACTAGAAGTCAAATTGCTATCGATGACCGATGTGATGGCCAACAGCCGCAAGCACCGCAGCCGTGAGGTCCGTCGCCAACGGATCATAAACGCTTAAACCCGGCATGCTCTTCAGCCAGGTCAGTTGCCGCTTGGCCAACTGGCGCGTGGCGAAAATTCCGCGGTCGCGCAGCTCGCCTTGCGGGATTTGGCCTTCGATCATTTCCCATGCCTGGCGGTAGCCCACGCAACGCATGGCGGGCAGATCGGCATGCAACGTGTATTTTTGGCGCAAGGTTTCAACTTCCGCAACCAGTCCCTCTGCGAGCATGGCATCAAAGCGTTGCGCAATGCGACGGTGCAGTTCGCTGCGGTCTTGTGGCACCAGCGCGAGCAGCAGGCTGTTGTAGGGCAACGCCGATTTTTCCTGCGCGGCGAACAGGCTATCCAGCGTCCGCCCGGTCAGCCGCGTGAGCTCGATGGCGCGCTGGATGCGCTGGGCGTCGGTGGATTTCAGGCGGCTGGCGGTTTGCGGGTCGGTTTTGGCGAGTTCCGCATGCAGCGCGGGCCAGCCTTGTTCGGCGGCTTGCTGGTCTATCGCCGCGCGCAATGCGGGATCGGCATCGGGTAAATCGGCCAGGCCTTCGCGCAGCGCCTTGACATACAACATCGTGCCGCCGACCAGCAGCGGGATGCGTCCCCGCGCGGTGAGGTCGGCCATTTCGCGCAGTGCATCCGCTCTGAAACGCGCGGCGGAGTAGCGCTCTTCCGGCGTGATCAGGTTGATCAGGCGATGCGGAAATTGCGCCTGCATCGTGGCGTCCGGCTTGGCGGTGCCGATGTCCATGTCGCGGAACACTTGCGCCGAATCGATGCTGATGATGTCACACGGATAGTGCGTGGCAATTTCGCAGGCCAGCGCCGTCTTGCCGCTGGCGGTGGGGCCAATCAGGAAAATCGCGGGGGGAAAACTGATGGACAAAATTACTGGCCGCGCATGAACAGCTTGTCGAGTTCGCTGATCGACAATTGCACCCAGGCCGGACGGCCGTGGTTGCATTGGTCGGCGCGCTCGGTCTCCTCCATCTGGCGCAGCAGCGCGTTCATTTCGGGCAGCGAAAGGGCGCGGTTGGCGCGCACCGCGCCGTGGCAGGCCAGCGTGGACAACAGTTCGTTGCGCTGCGTTTCGATGATGCGGCTGGCGGGATGCTCGGCCAGATCATCCAGCAGCGAGCGCACCAGGTTAACAATATCGCCACCGGCGAGCATGGCCGGCACCATGCGCACGGCAAGTTCCTGCGGGCTGATGCTGGCGATGTCGAACCCCAGCGCGATCAATGTGTCGGCCTGCTCGGCGGCGGTGGCGAGTTCGCTCTCGCTGGCGGCGAGCACGACAGGCACCAGCAGGGTTTGCGTTGCCGGCGGGCCGGTGTCGATGGCCGTTTTGAGTTTTTCATACAGGATGCGTTCGTGCGCGGCATGCATGTCGACCAGCACCAGCCCGCTGACATTCTGCGCGAGGACGTAAATGCCATGCAACTGGGCAATGGCATAACCCAGGGGATGCGCAACGGCTTCTGCAGCGGGTGAAAAACTCGGCACCCCAAGGGTACTTCCTGCGGGGCGCGCTGGTGAGACGCCGCGAAGCTTTGAATCCGTCTCTGGAAAGTCCCCTTGGGGGACGGCGGCATCGCCAAACGCCGCGCGCGCAAATTCGAGATACGACCGTGCGGCGGGTTCGCCAACGGCCAATGGACGCTGGCCTGGAAAAGAAAACGCAAACGATGAACTGGATGAAGATGACGACACAGACGGCCTGTTGGCCATGGTTTGGCTGGCGCCGTCATTCATGCCCACACTCATACCCATACTCGTCCCCATGCCCGCCAGCGGCGCCGCCAGCGTGCGCTGCACGGCGTGGAAGACAAACTGGTGGATGCCGCGCGCGTCACGGAAGCGCACTTCGGTCTTCGCCGGGTGCACATTGACATCGACACCTGCCGGGTCGAGTTCGAGAAACAGCACATAGGCCGGATGCCGCGCGCCATGCAGAATGTCGGTGTAAGCCTGACGCGCCGCATGCGCCAGCAGCTTGTCGCGCACGAAACGGCCGTTCACAAAAAAATACTGTTCATCGCGGCCGGAGCGGGAATATGCGGGCATTGCCGCCAGGCCGAACAAACGCAGCGGGCCGGCTACCACATCCACGCTGCGCGCATGGGGGAAGAACTCGCTGCCGATGATTTCGCGCGCCCTCCGCGAAAAGTCGGCGCTGGCGAGACGGCGCTTTTCGCGGCCATTGTGCGTCAGCGTGAAGGTCACATCCGGCCGCGCCAGCGCCATGCGCCGCAAGACTTCGTCGCAATGCGCAAGTTCGGTCGCCTCGGCCTTGAGAAACTTGCGCCGCGCCGGTGTGTTGAAATACAGGTCGGCCACTTCAATCACCGTGCCATCCGCTAACGCGGCCGGTTGTGGTGTATCGCCCTCCCCGCCCTCCGCGCCAACCCGGCTGCGCAGCCGCCAGGCGTGCGCCTCCGCCGCCTGGCGGCTGGTCATGGTGACGCGCGCCACGGCGGCGATGGAGGCCAGCGCTTCACCACGAAAGCCGTAACTTGCGACGTTTTCCAGATCACTCAGGCTGGCGATCTTGCTCGTCGCATGCCGCGCCAGCGCCAGCGGCAAGTCGGCCGCCGCGATGCCGCTGCCATCATCACTCACGCGGATCAGGCGCACGCCGCCCTCTTCGAGCGTCACATCAATTTTTGTCGCGTCAGCATCCAGGCTGTTTTCCAGCAGTTCCTTCAATACCGAAGCCGGCCGCTCGACCACTTCACCCGCGGCGATCTGGCTGATCAGCAGATCGGGCAATGGCCTGATTTTTTGTCCGGAAAGGGCGGTATTCATAGGGGAAGGATTATAGCTTCCGGTAAAATCGCCATTTCTTCCCTGCGCGCGCCTCCATGGAATTCTTCAGCCAGTTCGTCGATCTTTTCCTGCACATTGATAAACACCTCGCCGTGCTGCTTGCGCAATACGGGCCATGGCTTTACGCGATCCTGTTCGCGATCATTTTTTGTGAAACCGGCCTGGTGGTCACGCCGTTCCTGCCGGGTGATTCGTTGTTATTCGTGGCTGGCGCGCTGGCCGCCGCCAGCGCGGCGGATGGGGGCAATTTCAATCTCGCCATCCTGCTGCCGCTGCTGATGGTCGCCGCCATCCTGGGCGATAACGTGAATTACCACATCGGCCGCGTTGCCGGACAGCGCGTCCTGGTCTGGGGCGCAGGCTCGCGCTTTTTCAACCGCGCCGCCTATGACAAGACCTGCGATTTTTATGCAAAACACGGCGGCAAGACCCTGGTCATCGCGCGCTTCATGCCGCTGATCCGCACCTTTGCGCCGTTTGTGGCGGGCATCGGCGCGATGGATTACCGGCGTTTTTTCATCTTCAATGTGGTTGGCGGCATTTTCTGGATCGCTTCCCTGCTGCTGGCCGGCTACTGGTTCGGCAACCTGCCGTGGATCAAGGCCAACTTGACGCTGGTGATTTTCGGCATCATCGGCTTGTCGCTGAGCCCTATGCTGATTGCCTGGTTGCGCCAGCGGCTGGCCAACAAGCCTGTATGAACAGTCGCAGCTGGTTGCTGCTGTTGCCCCTGCTCGCCGGTTGCGCACAGACCACCGAGATAGGCAACTCGGTGCCCAGCTTTGAGCCCAAACAACTCGGCAAAAGCGATATTGACCGCGTGGCCGACATCCATCGGCGGGAAACTTTTGTCAGCGTGCGCGTGCTGGCTGAAAAACTCTACCGGCGCAATCCGCAGGAATGGAAAAAAAGCGGCTATGCCAGCCGCGAAGCGGCGCTGGACTACCTGCTCGACCCGCGCACCGGCTGGCGCTTGCCAGCGCTGGGCGGCAAACGCGCTACCGACGCCATATTGTTGGCATTGTCCGCCGACTACACCGGTGACCGCGTAGCCGCATTTATCGCCGGTTTGGGCGATATGCTGAATGTCGCCTATGAAGAAAAAAACGAATTTTTCATGTTTGACTCGCTTGATCCACAAAAACTCTACAACAGCGCACGCAACCTCGAAATCGCCGCATGGAAAATCGCCAATGCGCACGATGCGGCAGGTAATCTGTTGTTGTTGACCAACGAGGTCCAGACGCCGCAACGGCCGGCCAACCTGAGTTTCGAACGCGAATTCGGCAAGATGATAGGTAATCTCGACCTGCTGTCCGCAATGATCGCCGACCGGAGCCACCGCACGATCGCGCGGACATCGCAAAGCATCGCCACGGCAGTTTTTCTGCCCGTATTGGCCATCAGATAAGGAAATCGCCATGAAGTCCTACGTCATCCTCATTTCCGGCCGTGGCAGCAACATGCAGGCCTTGCTGGATAGCGACCTGCCCGGCCAGTGCGCGGTCGTCATCAGCAACCGGCCTGATGCGATTGGCCTGCAAACGGCAGCAGCGCTCGGCGTGGCCACCGCTGTCGTGGACGACCGGCAGTTTGCCAGCCGGGAAGCGTTCGATGCGGCACTCGGGGATGTCATCGAACGCCATGCACCCGACCTGATTTTGCTGGCCGGCTTCATGCGCATCCTGGGCGATGATTTCGTCAAACGCTTCAGCGGCCGCATGCTCAATATCCATCCCTCCCTGCTCCCTGACTTCCCCGGCATCAAAACACATGCCCAGGCACTCGCCGCTGGCGCCAGCGTGCATGGCTGCGCGGTGCATTTCGTTACCGCAGCGCTGGACGGTGGCCCGATCATTGCACACGCCAAGGTTCCCGTTCTCGCGGGTGATGATGAAAACACCCTGGCCGCGCGCGTGCTGGCTGAAGAGCATCGGTTGTATCCCCGCGTCGCGCGCTGGTTTCTTGAAGACCGGCTGCGATTTGAAGACGGCCACATCAGCCTGGATGGCAAACCCCTGTCGCCACGCGGCCTGGATAGTACGGCCGACAGCGCCTGACCCGGCATTACCGAATGCCCATTGCACTGGCTTTTCTTGTTTCGGCAGGCATCCATCTGGCCGTGCTGCTCAACCCCGCATGGGAGTTGCCGGAACTCGACACAACCGCCCCAGCTACCCGTCTTGATGCGGTGCTCATGCCACCCGCACCGCACCCGCCGGTTGAACCCATCCCGGCACCCTCGCCCAAACCGCCGCCACGCCCACCCAAGCGGCGCATGACCAAACCGGTTTCCGCACCTGCTAGCACCCTTGCCACAGCACCTGCCGCCGTATCACCAGCGCGCCCCGCAGGCTTGAGTCCGTCTCTGGAAAGTGCCCTTGGGGTGCCGACTTTTCCGCCGCCTGAAAACACGGGTGACACTGACGTCACCGATGCCACTGACGCCACCGCCACCACCGACCAGCAGCCCGCAATCCAGTCCGCCGAGCCCGTCCCCGAGGCGCCTGCGGCTCCGGCCATACCGTCAATCAACCTTGCCGGACTCCCCGGTGAAGGCCGCCTGCGTTTCCTCATCACCTACGGCGCGAGTGACCTGATCGTCGGCCAGAACGTATTCACCTGGAAACACGATGGCCACACCTATACGGCAAAAAGCGTGACCCAAACAACCGGGCTGGTCGCGCTCTTCAAACCCGCACGCGTGGTGCAGGAAAGCCATGGCGACATTACGCCCACCGGCCTGCAACCGCTGGCATTCAGCAATGAGGGCAAACGCGGCACTGACACCGCGCATTTCAACTGGCAAGCCCGCACACTGTCTTATGCCGGCCACGAAGACATGCTTCCCGCCGGCACGCAGGACATGCTGTCGATGTACTTCCAGCTCGTGCTGCTGCTCGCTTCGGCCAACCCGCCCGACCCACTGGAACTGCCGATTGCCACCGGGCGCAAGCTGGAACGCTATCACTTTGAACTGCTGGGCGAGGAACCACTGATCTACCAGGGAGCGCCTCATGCCGCGCTACACCTGAAAACCCGCAACGGGGACGACAGCATCGAAATCTGGATTGCCCGCGATGTGTCCATCCTGCCGATTAAAATTCGCTTCACCGACCGCAAAGGCGAAGTTTTTGAACAGATTGCGGAAGAAATGGCCTTGGTGCTACACAATGAGACACGATAATAAAAAAACCCTACACAGCAGCAAACCCACGGCCGCCCAGTCGTACACCCGATCGTACACCCAATCGCACACTCAGTCGCACACCCAATCGCGCAATCAGGAAGCACCGATAACAGATGGCGTCAGTGCAGCATTGCTCAACGCCACGGTGGAGGCCACCACGCGCCTGCTTGAATTTACCCAACCCGCCGATGCGGTCCTTTCCGCCTTCTTCCGTGAAAAGAAAAGCGGCGCGCACGACCGCGCCTTTATCGCAGAAACCGCTTATGCCGTGCTGCGCCGCAAACGCCTGCTGGAAAGTCTGGCCAGCCGGAAATCCTGCGCCAAACCCTCAGCCAAACCCGCAGCCAAACCCGCAGCCAAAAAACGCATCTCCCCGCGTGACCTGGTCCTGCTCTCGCTCTCGCGCGTGCGCGGCCTCTCGCAGCGGCAACTTGAAGCGGCACTGCTGCCCGACGAAGCCGCCTGGCTGGCCGAAATCCGCCACCAGCCGGAACCCGAACTGACGCTCGGCGAGCAGCTCGATTTGCCTGACTGGCTGGTTGAACGCCTGAGTACACGACTGCCCGCCGATGAATTGCTCGCCCTGGCGCGCGCGCTGAATTCATCGGCACCCCTTGACCTGCGCGTGAATAGCCTGCAAGCCAACCGTGATGCCGTGCTGGCACAACTCAATGCGGAGGGCATCGGCGTGCTGCCCTGCCCCTATTCACCACTCGGCATCCGCCTCAAGAGCAAACCTTTTTTGCAAAAACATCCGCTGTTTCTTGCTGGCGCCATCGAAGTCCAGGATGAAGGCTCGCAGTTGCTGGGCTATCTGCTGGCGCCACGGCGCGGCGAAATGGTGGTGGATTTTTGCGCGGGCGCGGGCGGCAAAACGCTGCTGCTCGGCGCCATGATGCGTTCGACCGGACGGCTGTATGCCTTCGACGTGGCCGACAAGCGCCTGGCCAAACTCAAGCCGCGCATGGCGCGGGCCGGCTTGTCGAACGTGCACCCCATCCTGATCAGCAATGAAAATGACATTCGCGTCAAACGCCTGGCAGGCAAGGTGGACCGCGTGCTGGTCGACGCACCTTGTTCCGGCCTGGGCACGCTGCGCCGCAATCCCGATCTCAAATGGCGGCAATCGCCACAAGGCGTGGATGAATTGATACACAAGCAGACGGACATCCTCACCGCAGCGGCGCGGCTGCTCAAACCCGGTGGCCGCCTGGTGTATGCCACGTGCAGCATCCTCGATGAAGAAAACGCGGCCATCGTGGATGCCTTTCTGGCCACCCATGCCGGGTTTCACCGGTTATCGGCGCAGGAAGTGCTCGCCGCGCAGGGCATCGCCATCGACTGTGGTGAAGATTTGCGGCTCTCCCCGCACAAGCACGGCACGGATGGTTTTTATGCCGCCGTGCTGGAACGCGCGAAGTGAAGCATTGTTTGCAACATCCGTATAAGAAGCCGCGGCTGGATGTTTTTTTGCTGGTCGCTTTTACCGCTTGCGCCCTCGCAACAGGTGCGGCCAAAGCGGAAGCCGTGCCAGCCAGCGGCACAATGGAAGTCTTGTTCACACCCTGGGATGACGCCGAAGGCGCCATCGTGCGCGCACTGGCCAAGGCCCGGCACAGCATCCATGTGCAGGCTTATCTGCTGACCAGCCGTCCGATCAGCAATGCCCTGCTGGATGCCATGGCACGCGGCGTGGTTGTGGAAATTCTCGCCGACTATGCAATGCTCAAGAATGGCCAAAATTCGCAAATTCCCCAGCTCTCGGCCGCAGGCATTCCGGTGTGGCTGGAGACACGCTACGCAGTGGCGCACAATAAAACCATGCTGATCGATGCCACCGATGCGGACGGCGCGGTGATCACCGGCAGCTACAATTTCACCTGGTCTGCCCAGGCAAGAAATGCGGAAAACCTCCTGATCCTGCGCGGCAACCGCCCCATGCAACGGCGTTATCTCAACAACTGGCGCCGCCACCGCGCCGAAGCGCAGCCCTATGCCGCGCAACCCACAAACGATGACGGAACCAGCCCATGAATAACCTCACCTTGTTCTGGCAGGACATTGCCGATGAACTGAAACATCCCGACATCGTCTGGCAGCTCATTGCGCTGACGGTTGCAGTCCTGCTCGCCAAGCTGGTTGAAGGCATTGTCCGCGAGCATGCATCTGCCGGAATGTCGGCTGAACACGGGCGTGCCTGGCAACTGGGACAGGGCAGCCTGAAACGGGTGGTTTTCCCGCTGGTCGCGCTGGCGCTGGTTTTCCTCGCACGCCTGGGACTCCACCCATTTATTCACACTCACCTGTTAAAGCTGGCGCTGCCGTTGCTCGGCTCCCTGGCCGTGATTCGGCTGGTGTTCTACATCCTGCGCCACAGTTTTGCCAATGCTGCCTGGCTGGCCAGTTTCGAGCGATTTTTTTCAGCCATTGCCTGGATCATCGTCGCCCTGCACATCCTCGGCTTCCTGCCGGATCTCATCGATATGCTGGAATCCATCACGCTGCCCATCGGCAAGACTCCGCTCAGCCTGTGGCAGATGCTGCAAGGCCTGGTAACCGTCGCTGCCACGCTGCTCATCGCGCTGTGGCTGTCGAATACCTTTGAAGCGCGGCTGAACCGGGCGACCAATATGGACAGCAGTCTGCGCATAGTTTTCGTGCGCTTGTCGCGCGCATTCATGGCCTTGATCGCTGTGTTGATCGCCCTGCCGTTGGTAGGTATCGACCTGACCACGCTGTCGGTATTTGGTGGCGCACTCGGCGTCGGCCTGGGTTTTGGCCTGCAAAAAATCGCCAGCAACTATGTATCCGGGTTCATCCTGCTGCTCGACCACTCGATACGCATCGGCGACATGATCAGCGTCGGCAGCGACCGCGGCCAGGTCACGCGCATCACCACGCGATTCACCGTACTGCGTACCCTGACCGGCGCGGAAATCCTGATGCCGAACGAACTGCTGATCAACTCGGTAGTGCACAATGATTCCTATACCGACCGCCAGGTGCGTGTCGCCATCCCCGTGCAGGTCGGTTATGACAGCGACCTGGAACTCGCCATGCGCCTGTTGACCGACGCCGCACGTGCCCATCCGCGCGTGCTTGCCGAACCGGCGCCTGGTGTGCTGCTGATTGAATTCGCCGAATCCGGCATCAACCTTGAACTCGGCTGCTGGATCACCGACCCTGAAAATGGCCTCGGCGTATTACGCTCGGACATCAACCTGACCATCTGGCAGCGCTTCAAGGAACACCATATCAACATTCCCTTCCCGCAACGGGAAATTCGCATCCTGGGAGAACAACATGTCTGAAACCCGTCTGATCCACGGCTTTCACGCCATCATCGCCAAGCTGCGCCATGCTGCAAAAGATGTGCGTGAAATCAACGTCGCCGAAGGCCGCCAGGATGGCCGTATGCGCGACTTGCTGAAGCTCGCCGATGCCGCCGGAGTGCGCGTGATCATGGTCGATAACGCGCGCCTGGATGCGCTGGCAGGCAATGCGGCGCATCAAGGTGTTGTGGCCCGCGTTGTCGCGCAAACCCAGCATGTGGCGCTGGATGACGTGCTCGAAGGCTTGCAGGAAACCGCTCTGCTGCTGGTGCTCGACAGCATTACCGACCCGCATAACCTGGGTGCCTGCCTGCGCGTCGCCGACGCCGCCGGAGCACACGCGGTAGTCGCCCCCAAGGACAAGGCCTGCGGACTGAATGCCACGGCCATCAAGGTGGCCAGCGGCGCCGCCGACACCGTGCCCTATGTCGTGGTCACCAACCTTGCCCGCTCGATCCGCGAAATGCAGGAACGCGGCATCTGGGTCATCGGCACGGCAGGCGAAGCCACGCGCGATATTTACGCAATAGACCAGAAAGGCCCTGTCGCCTGGGTATTGGGCGCCGAAGGCAGCGGCCTGCGCCGCCTGACGCGCGAAACCTGCGACGAACTGGCACGCATCCCGATGCATGGCAGCGTGGAAAGCCTGAATGTTTCCGTCTCCGCCGGCATTTGCCTGTTTGAAACCCGGCGGCAGCGGCGCGGCTGATGCGCCGATACGCCGCCAGCCAAGTACCTACCAAAGCTTCCACCAGGGCTCGGTACGGTTCAACCCGCGCTCGTAATATTTGCTCTTCGGGAAGTTCTTGCGCATCACGCGCTCGGCGTCATCGCGCAGGTCATTCATGCCGAGCAAATCATAGGCCTTGACCATGATGAACAGCGCTTCTTCATTGGCCGGTGCATCAGGATAGGTTTTGATCGACGATTGGGCGCGGTTGACCGCCGCGACATAGGCACCACGCTTCATGTAATAAACAGCGACATGTACCTCATGCGAGGCCATTGCGTTCACCAGATAGTTCATGCGCAGCGTGGCATCCGGGGTGTAGCGGCTCTCCGG
>WOYI010983102.1_pt2 | contig 16204 bp, 19 predicted proteins | sample 6423411 | NCBI WGS metagenome assembly WOYI01 (sample SAMN13441803, study PRJNA592873) | oil field metagenome | biome: oil field; feature: oil-well bore; material: oil-contaminated soil; isolation source: oil-contaminated soil from oil-well borehole | place: Germany: Wietze | collected 2016-10-18 ...
TTGTGTTCCAGAGGGCCATCGTTGTGTTCCAGAGGGCGTTGTGTTCCAGAGGGCGCACAGTCGCGCCTGATTCTGTGGCCTTCACTACTGTCGGGTGAAGGTAAATGTATTCACACGTGGACATCAAAGACGCATGTAGAGGACTGAAAAGTGACAACCACCGTTTCCGCTTACGCCGCCGAGTCGGCCACCGCGCCGCTGCAGAAGACCACCATCGAGCGCCGTGACGTAGGCCCACATGATGTTGCGTTCGACATCAAGTTCGCCGGCATCTGTCATAGCGACATCCACACCGTCAAAGGCGAATGGGGCGAGCCCAACTACCCCGTCGTCGTCGGCCATGAGATTGCAGGCATCGTCACCGAGGTCGGCTCCGAGGTCACCAAGTACAAGATCGGCGATCGCGTCGGCGTCGGTTGCTTCGTCGACTCCTGCCGCGAATGCGACAGCTGCAAGGAAGGCCTGGAGCAGTACTGCACCGGCCCCGGCGGCATGATCAGCACATACAACGCCACCGGCAAGGACGGCACCCCGACCTACGGGGGCTACAGCACCGCCATCGTCGTCGACGAGAACTACGTGCTGCGCATCCCCGACAACATCCCGCTGGACAAGGCCGCTCCCCTGCTGTGCGCGGGAATCACGCTCTACTCGCCGCTGCGGCACTGGAATGCCGGCCCCGGCAAGAAGGTCGCCGTCATCGGCCTCGGCGGCCTCGGGCACATGGGTGTGAAGATCGCACATGCGATGGGTGCACAAGTCACCGTGCTGAGCCAGTCGCTGAAGAAGATGGAAGACGGCCTGCGTCTCGGCGCGAACGAGTACTACGCCACCTCCGACCCGGACACCTTCACCAAGCTGGCCAACAGGTTCGACCTGATCCTGAACACCGTGTCGGCCAACCTCGACATGGGTGACTATCTCGGCCTGCTCAGCCGCGACGGCACTCTGGTGGAACTCGGCGCCCCTGAGCGGCCCCTGACGGTGCCCTTCTTCCCGCTGGGTGGGCTGCGACGCAGCCTCGCCGGCTCGATGATCGGCGGTATCGCCGAAACCCAGGAGATGCTCGACTTCTGCGCCGAGCACGATGTCACCCCGGAGATCGAGGTCATCGAGGCGTCCTATGTCAACGAGGCCTACGAGCGCGTGCTCGCCAGCGACGTGCGGTACCGCTTCGTGATCGACACCTCGACCATGGCTCAGGTCGTCGATCACAGCTGAGCAGGCGTGCTCGTCGATGCTCATTTCGTTGGACAGCACCGGCGCGTTGAAGACCAGGCTGCAATGATTTGAGAGTACCCTCTCAATCCGAGAGTTAAGTCATCACCAGTTGGTCAGAGCACACGGCCGGGCAAGCGCAGCGCCGTGATTACACCTCGACTGCCCGAAAGCGAGGCGGCAGCGCCGTGAACCAGAGACTGCAGCGAACCGACGCGTACGCCAACGTAAACCGGATCGTGGCCGCCGCCCGGTCGCTGTCGTCCGCGGAGGGCACTTCGGCGACGTTGGCGCAGGTAGCCCGCCGCGCCGGGGTGGGCACGGCCACGGGGCAGTGCTACTCGACGCCGGCGAACACCTCGTCGCCGCGCTGCACCGGCAGTGGGGTCTGGTGCTGGACGGGTTGAACCCAGAACATGCCACCCCACTGCCGGCGCGAAGCGAGAGGAACCAGTGAAGAAAGGCGAGAGAGGAGTGACGTCACATGCACGTTGGTCGGGATGCTACGAGCGGGTCGAAGACTATCTGGATGCCGACGGTCGCATCGCTTTGCCGGATGGCACCACCTTGCTGTCCTTCCTCGACCGCAACATCGAGCAGTATGGGCATAGCCCGGCATACTGCTACCTCGACTACACCCACGGCGACCAGGCCCGAATCGTCGAGCTGACCTGGGGTCAACTCGGGTCCAGGCTTCGGGCGGTCGGCGCCCGACTACAGCAGGTCACCCGGCCCGGCGAGCGGGTGGCCATCGCCGCCCCGCACGGCGTGGACTATGTGGTCGCGTTCTTCTCGGCGATCCGGGCCGGCGCCATCGCGGTGCCGTTGTTCGCCCCGGAGCTGCCCGGCCACGCCGAGCGCCTCAACGCAGTGTTGACCGATGCCGAACCCACCGTGGTGCTGACGACCACGGCCGCCGCCGAGCGCGTCATCGCGTCCGTGCGCCAGCTTCCGCGGATCCGACAACCAAGGGTGATCGCGGTCGATGCGGTGCCCGACTCGGTCGGCGCGGCGTTCGTTCCCGTGCCGTTGGACACCGACGACATCGCCTACCTGCAATACACCTCGGGCTCGACGGGCACACCGGCCGGGGTGAAGATCAGCCACCGCGCCGTGTGCACCAACATCGTGCAGATAATCACCTCGTTCGGACTGGACGGGGACATCCGCAGCGTCAGCTGGCTACCCCTGTACCACGACATGGGGCTGCTGATGATCATGTTCCCCGTGGTGTCCGGCGGGCACATCACGTTGATGTCGCCGCTGGCTTTCATCCGGCGACCACATCGCTGGATCAGCGAGCTCGCCGCGCAATCCGCGGACAGCCGCACCTTCGCCGCCGCACCTAACTTCGCGTTCGAACTCGCCGCCCAGCGCGGCCTGCCCGCCGACGGCCAAGACCTTGACCTGAGCAACGTCGCGGGCCTGATCAACGGCGCCGAACCCGTCAACATCGCCTCGATCAACCAGTTCAACGCCGCATTCGCCCCCTACAATCTGCCGGCGACCGCGGTGAAACCGTCCTACGGCATGGCCGAGGCAACCCTATTCGTCTCCACCATCGATCCCACGGCGCAAGCCACCGCCATCCACCTAGACCGGCGCCACCTGCGCGAAGGCCGCGCGGTGCGCGTAGACCCCGACCATCGGCATGCCGTCGCGCACGTGTCCTGCGGGCGCGTCGCGCGCAGCCTGTGGGCGGTGATCGTCGACCCTGACCGCGGCGGAGAGTTGCCCGACGGCGACGTCGGCGAGATCTGGCTGCACGGCGACAACGTCGGCAGCGGATACTGGGGCCGCGGCCGCGAAGGAGACCTTGCCTTCGGAAACAAGCTGCGATCCCGTACCCAACCCGGCAGCCACGCCGAGGGGACGCCCGACAACGCGCGCTGGTTCCGCACCGGCGACCTGGGTGTGTTCCTGAACGGCGAGCTCTACGTCGTCGGTCGCATCAAGGATCTGGTGATCATCGACGGGCGCAACCACTACCCCGAAGACATCGAGGCAACCGTGACACAGGCCTGCACGGCCGTGCGGCCCGGGTTCGTCGCGGCGTTCTCGGTGCCGGCCGACGCGGTGGAGGGACCCAACTGCGGACTGGGCGAGCAGCTGGTGATCGTGGCCGAACGGGCCCCCGGAGCGGCCCGCGCGGACCCAGATCCGATCCGCGCCGACATCCGCGCCGCCGTCGCCCGCAAGCATGGCCTGGCCGTGGCCGACATGCCACTCGTCGCGGCGGGGACCATCCCGCGCACCACCAGCGGCAAGATCGCCCGGCGAGCCTGCCGTTCCCAATATCTCGACGGCTACCTGGCTGCCCGCTGACACCCAGGTAGCTGACCGAACCGTCTTCAGTTCTAGTCGCCGCGTGTCACGTTGTCACCGAATCGCTCACGAACACCGCCGAATACGCTGCCGCTGAAGTGGTGACGGTAGGTGCCGCCGTCGTGGGCGAGGTGCTGCGGCTATCGGTCGCCGATGGCGGTGTCGGTGTCGCCTGGCCGGTGGTGGCTCGGGTTTGGTCGGTCTGCGAGACCAGGCACCACGATCAGCGCGACGATCCCGGTCAGCTCTTGAACTGAAGGACCCGGCAGGTCTCGGGCGCCTTGGCGACTGTCGTGCGGCCGATGAACGACGGGTGCCGACGCTTGGCCTCATTCATCGCCCGCAGGTTGCGCCGGGCCCGGCGCGCCGAGAGCTCGACGACATTGGTGTCGTACATTGCGATCATCGCCATGCTGTCCTCCTTGGGCTGGCAATTCCAACCGTCTGCACTCAAGACTGCGCTGCGGACCGATGAGGACCCTCAACAAAAGCCGTGAGGTTGCTAAGAGAATGCCCGCTGGTGAGATACACGAAACGGAGCAGATCGACCTACTTCTTGCACTGGCTCTCGACGTACCCCTCGGGCCGGTTCTTCTTCATCCAGCACTGTCACAGACTTTGCTGTGAAAGGTCGTCGATCCACTGGTGACCGGGATGAACCGCGCTGAGCCAGTCACGCAACCGGACCCGGCGTGCGGTGTTCATCGCCGGTAACACCCGCCGCCACGCACCACGGAGCAGTGACCGATGACAGTCGCCGGGTCACCTCATCGGGAGTCCATGCCCGCCAGGCGCCGTCGATCTCAGCGTCGGAGAGACGCCGTCCGGCCATCTGCTGACAGGGCGATCAGAAGTCCCAGTCCTCATCCTCGGTGACGACGGCCTTGCCGATCACATAGCTCGAACCCGAGCCGGAGAAGAAGTCGTGGTTCTCGTCGGCATTGGGGCTCAGCGCGGACAGGATCGCCGGGTTGACGTCGGTCTCGTCCTTCGGGAACAGCGCCTCGTAGCCGAGGTTCATCAGCGCCTTGTTGGCGTTGTAGCGCAGGAACTTCTTGACGTCCTCGCTCAGGCCGACACCGTCGTAGAGATCCTGAGTGTACTCCACCTCGTTGTCATAGAGCTCGAACAGCAGCTCGTAGGTGTAGTCCTTCATTTCCTGCTTGCGGGCGTCGCCCACCAGAGCCAGGCCCTTTTGGTACTTGTAGCCGATGTAGTAACCGTGCACGGCCTCATCACGGATGATCAGCCGGATCATGTCGGCGGTGTTGGTGAGCTTGGCGCGGCTGGACCAGTACATCGGCAGGTAGAAGCCCGAGTAGAACAGGAAGCTCTCTAGCAGCGTGGAGGCCACCTTGCGCTTGAGCGGGTCGTCGCCTTTGTAGAAGTCCATCACGATATGCGCCTTGCGCTGCAGGTTCGGATTCTCCTCCGACCAGCGGAACGCCTCATCGATCTCGGCCGTCGAGCACAGCGTGGAGAAGATGTTGCTGTAGCTCTTGGCGTGCACCGACTCCATGAACGCGATGTTCGTGTAGACGGCCTCCTCGTGCGGGGTCAGCGCATCGGGGATGAGACTGACGGCACCGACCGTGCCCTGGATGGTGTCCAGCAGCGTCAGGCCGGTGAACACCCGCATGGTGAGCTGCTTCTCATGCTCGTTGAGGGTGCCCCAGGACGGGATGTCGTTGGACACCGGCACTTTCTCGGGCAACCAGAAGTTGCCGGTCAGCCGCTCCCACACCTCGGCATCTTTGTCGTCCTGAAGACGGTTCCAGTTGATGGCCGAGACGCGGTCGATCAGCTTCATTCCATCGGACACCTTGGACCCCAATTCAGAACGTGATGAGTGACTGCCACAACACTACAACTGGGGTGCGACAACGCGCTGCAACACCACAGATTGTGTTTCCGTGTCGCCCTCTTCAGGTCAGGCTCGAGTTCCGGGAAGGGTGTCGGTCAGCCGACAGGCTGGCGCCGCACCGCGTCGTGAATCGGCTCATCAGGGTCGATCGCGACGCCGACCAGTTCGGCGGTGCCGTTCACCGCGCCCATCATGATCGTCGTCATATGCGCCACGAACTCCTCGGCCGGCATCCGCCGTTCGCTGTCATCGTCGGTGCCCAGCCACCAGTCGGTTGCCGAGGCTGCCGTACCGAACAGGGCGAACGCAGCAAGCTCGAAGACGGCGGGGTTGAGGTCCATGTCCTTGAGTTCATCGCTGAACATGTCCGCGATGGCGAGGGTGATATCGCGCCCGCGGTTCAGGGTGCCCATGGCGGCGGCCGACTGGTCGGCGAATCGGCCCTGCAGCAGGAACCGCACCACATTGGGATGCAGATCCACCAGCTCGACATAGTGTTCGACCGCGCGGCCGATGACCTGGCGCGCGGAGTCGGATTCGAGGTCGATCGAGGGAATCACAGCCGCCCACAACAGGTCTCGCATGCGCTCGCCGATCTGGGCGAACATGTCGGACTTGTCGGTGAAGTGGCGGTAGATCTTCGGTTTGGCGGTGCCCGCCTCCTCGGCGATCTCGCGCACGCTCACATTGGGACCGAGGCGATTGATGGCACGGAACGCCGCCTCGACGATCTCCGCGCGGACCTTCTTGCGGTGCTCACGCCAACGTTCGCTGCGCGCATCAACCTTCGCGCCGGGTTGTCCCGGCAGTGGAAGAGTGGGTCTGCGCACGCGTTCACTGTACCGGGCGGGTCGCTGACCTGGTCAGACTACCTTGCCCTGCGCGGCGAGGATTAGCTCGGGCAGTGACCGGGTACAGCTGCGCCGGGTTCTGTCGACCAGCGACAGGCGCACATTGCTTGGGTAGCATCCAGACGTCCACAATCCACCTGACCGAGACGAGAGCATGACTCCCCGATACGACGTAGTCATCGCGGGCGGGGGCCCATCAGGTGCGGCCGCCGCGTGGCAGGCCGCTCAAACAGGAGCACGTGTCCTCGTTCTGGACAAGGCCGATTTCCCCCGAGCCAAGCCCTGCGGCGACGGGCTGACCGCCCGCGCCGTGAGCTATCTGCAGAAGATGGGCCTGGCCGATGAGGTCGCCACCTACCACCGGGTGAACAAGGTCACGGTCTTCAGTCCGAGCGCCTGGGAGCTGTCGTTCCCACGCCGCCCCGGAATGCCCGACCACGGCCATACCGTGAGCCGCGAGCATCTCGACACCGTGCTTCTCAAACACGCCGAATCCGCCGGCGCGGAGGTTCGCCAGGGCGCCGAGGTTGCCGGCCCCGAGCTCGATGCGAACGGTCGCGTCGTCGGTGTGGTGCTCAAGAGCGGTGAAAAGGTGCTCGGTAGTGCCGTCATCGCCGCCGACGGCGCCTACTCCCCGATCAAGCGCGCGCTCAAGCTCGACTCGGAGTACAACGGTTACTCGGCGATCGCCATCCGCTCCGAGATGCACGTCAACCGTCCCGATTCCGACAGCCTCGACATCTATTTGAAGCTGCTGTTCCAGGGCGATCAGCTGCCCGGCTACGGGTGGGTGTTCCCGATGGGCGGCGGGGTGTTCAACATCGGCCTCGGCTATGTGAACAGCTACAAGAACTGGCAGAGCATCAACGCCACCCAGTTCCTCGGCGAGTTCCTGCGCTCGCTGCCGGCCGAATGGGAATTGCCTGCGATCGAGGAACTGAAGAAGAACAGGAGCGTGCGGGCCTGGCGGTTGCCGATGGGCTTCACCGCGTGGCCGCCGTGGCGGCCCGGTGTGCTGTTCACCGGTGATTCGCTGGGCGCGGGCAAACCCGCCTCCGGTGCGGGGATCTCCAAGGCCCTCGAATCGGGGCTGGCCGCAGGCGAATGCGCGGTCGCCGCACTGACCAACGGCGGACCCGATGACTTCACCAACTACGCAGAGCGGCTGGAAGCGGCGTGGGGCCGGGAGTACAAGCGCGGCCGCTACATGCACAAGCTGATCGGCTACCCGAAGATCGCTGACGCCGGGGTCAAGCTCATCGACAACGCCGCCTTCCGGGACCGAATGCTCAAGGCGCTGTACAAGAAGGCCCAGGGTCCGCAGCACTCGGTGAAATAGGTGCTGGCGATTGCTCCCTGCTCGCGGAGCGAGACGATGCCGTCGGACAAACTGCGCAGCGTGTCTGGCGTCGTCGTTCAGCGGCGTCTGCGTTTGGCCGGACCCGGCTTGCGGGCAACCTTACCGGCGGCGCCGCGGGCGGCCTGTTTTGCCAGCGTCTTCTCCCGTGCGGTGCGTTTGGGTGCCGGCTCAGCCTGCCCCCGCGACGAACTGGAACTGCGGCCCCGCACGATCCCGATGAACTCTTCGACCAGGGCCGGCTGCTCCCCCGCTGGGACCGCGAGCACCACCGGGCATCTAGGCGCGCCGACAATCGGGCGATACGTGAGGTCCTTGCGATGATGCAGCCGCGCCAGCGACTGTGGAACGATGAGTGCACCGACACCCGCGACAACGAGTTCTGTTGCATCCTTGGTGGTTTCGGGTCGGTGATCGACCGGTCTGCCGGGAGCGGCTGCCCAGTCCACGACATCGTCGATCGGGACCAGGATCGGCTCACCGTCGAGGTCCGCGGCGGTGACCACATCAGCAGCGCTGAGCAGGTGATCGGTGGGCACCACGATCACCGTCGTCTCCTCGTAGAGCGGGATGACGGCCAGCCCGGACGTGTCGGCCGGCAACCGGAGCACAGCCACATCGACAGTGCCGGCTCGCACTTCGTCGGCGGCGTCCGCCGCGGCGACGGCGCACAACTGCAACGCGACCTCGGGGTGGCGCTCCGCCCAGATCCGAGCCCACTTCGCGGGCGTCCCTCCGGGAACATACCCGATGGTGAGGCGCAGCGGGGTCACCGCATCAGGCTACCGTTGGGCTCCACCGATAAACTCAAGCCATGAGCAGGCCCAACGCGCAGTCCATGAAACCCGCCACGGCGGCCAAGAAGCTGGACGTGTACCTGCCGGCGACGCCCGCGGATTTCCAGGAGAACGCGATCACCCGCTCCGAGCTCGCCGCCCTGCAGGAGGACCCGCCGCAGTGGCTCAAGGACCTCCGCAAGGACGGGCCGCACCCGAAGAACCTCGTGGCGGCCAAGCTGGGCATCTCGATTGCCGGTCTCGCGCGCGGCCGCGTCACTGAGGCGCTCACCACCGAGCAGATCAATGCGCTGCTCGAGGCGAAGCCGGGGTGGCTGATCGCCGAACGGGAGAGCTACCAGGCAGTGCTGAGCGAGGAGCGCCGGGTGAAGGCGCTACAGGCGGATAAGCCACGCAAGAACTGAGCTGGCGGAACGCGTTCGGACACTTGAGCCGCCCTGTCATGGACGCCTCGGGCCCTGCGTGTACCACCCGTTGTTCACGTCGCCGCCGCGCGGACTGCCTATCCATGTCTTTCCAGGACGGAGATGGGTCGTGACGGCGGTGGCAGCTGCTCGCGGATGACGCCATGAATCACTACCCTTTTTGCGGCACGAACAGGAACCTGCCTAGGCCAGCGTGGTCCCGGGTTGTGAATGGCGCCAGGGCCATTGGTCCCCTTGAGACGACAGTCGGTGGCACCTGACCGCTTGGCGCGGTGGACCACCGGCCCATACCCCCTGGGGTAGATTTGGACGCATGACAGAACACGAACACCCCACCGGTCACGACCACCACGCCGGCATCCTCAGCGAGCTGAACCCACAACATCGCGCATTGCGCCAAATGATTCCAGGGGTGTACCAGGGGTTCGGCGAGATGAGCCAATCCGCGCTAGGCGCGGGCGCCATCGACACCAAGATCAAAGAACTCATCGCGATGGTGATCGGAGTTGTCCAGGGTTGCGACGGATGCATCGCTTCACACGCCCGTGGCGCTGCCCGCGCGGGTGCCACCAGGCAAGAGGCGGCTGAGGTGATCGGCGTAAGCATCATGATGCATGGCGGACCGGCCACCATCTACGGCGCGCGCGCCTACGCCGCCTTCTGCGAGTTCGCCGATGCCGGCAGCGGTCAGTCGACGTGACATCGTGACCCCCGCCGCCATGCGCACCGTCGAAGTCTTCGCTGAGGTCATGTGCCCGTTTACCCACGTCGGGCTCCGTGCGCTGATCGATCGGCGCAGCGACCGCGGGCTGACCGAACCGCGCTTGCGTATCCGGGCATGGCCGCTCGAGCTGATCAACGGCCAGCCGCTCGACCCACACCACATTGGCGCGGAGATCGCGGCCTTGCGTGCATCCGTACGCCCAGACCTCTTCGCGGGCTTCTCCCCCGACGGTTTCCCGCGCACCTCGATGGCCGCATTCGCGCTGACGACCGCGGCGGATCGCACAGGCGATCCCGCGCTGGTCGAGGAGGTCGGTATCGCGCTGCGCAACGCGGTGTTCGAGGACGGTCTCGACATCGGGCGCCCCGAGGTCGTCGAGCCGATCGCGAGCAGTTTCGGCCTCGAACCTCTCACCGCCGATGCGACATCGGCTGCGGTCCGTGCCGACTGGGAGGAGGGGCGCAGACGTGGTGTGATCGGCTCACCACATTTCTTCACCGCTGACGGTGGGAGTTGGTTCTGCCCCGCCCTCAACATCAGCCGCGACGACGTGGGGGCCTTCGTCGTGGCATGGAAACAAGGCACCGATCAGTTCGTCGAACACGTCTTCGACTGAACTGCCCTCGAGGCGTGGGCACCTCCGTCTCGTGACCGCCTTCGATACGTCTATTCGGATTCAGCGTGCTGTTCGATCAACGCCGGAAGCAACACGGTCGCCCTCCGGTGGGGCAGGTGCCGTCGTGGCGTGGCTGCGCGACTGGTAGGCGGGTCGCAAGCGAACTTTCATCGGCCACCAGAAATATGGTCCGAGCAGGGCGGCGATCGATGGCGTCATCGGTGAGCGGACTATCAGGATATCGACCAGCAGCCCGATTCCAATGGTGGCGCCACCGTCGCCGACGTTGAGCAGGTCGCCGGAGATCATGGATCCCATGATGAACGTGAAGACCAGACCGGTGGCGGTCACGACGCTGCCGGTGCTGCCCATGGAAAGGATGATCCCCCGGTGTCTGGCGCGCCGAACGGTTGTGGTTGATCGAGGTCACCCGTTACAATGTGCTGCCGCTCGGCGATGACACCGCACGGTGCCTGAATTCCGACCTGGCCGGACGACCCCGACTCAGCAAGGGCAAAAGCCAGGCGTTGTTCGCGTGCATGGGCCGTTCGTCGGAGAACTGTGTGCTCAACCTGAAGAACAAGTCGCATTCGTTGACCGCCGAGATCGTGGTGCTCGACACCGGCGCTGAAGGGGTGATCGTGGCTCAGGGTGCCAGTATGGGCGGCTGGAGTTTGTATGCCGCCGCCGGCAAGCTCAAGTATTCCTACAACCTGGGCGGGGATCCAGCGCATTTCCGCTGAGTCCGCCAACTCACTGCCCACAGGCGAACATCAGGTTCGAATGGAGTTCGCTTCCGCAGCGAACTGATGAAAGGGATTCACCAATGAGGCTGACACTGAACCGGCTCAGGGGTGCCGGTGTTCTCGCGCTTGCTGCGGCCGCCCTTCTGGGTGGTGCCGCCGCCAACGCCGAGCCGCCCACCGGGCCGCTGCGCCCACCAAATTGTTCTGCCGCTGATCTCGCCGGCATCGCCTCCGGGGTCGCTGCCGCGACGTCGGCCTACCTATTCACCCATCCCGAGCTGAACGAATTCTTCACCGACCTGCACGGGAACCCCCACGAAGAGGTGGCCGAATCCACCAGGGCGTACTTCGACGCCCATCCGCAGGAGCACGCAGAGCTGAAGGGCATCCGCCAACCGTTGATCGATTTCCGCACCCGCTGCGGATACAGCGAACCCAATCCGCTTGGAGGGCAACAATCGTGAACAGAGCACGCTGGTCGGTCCGGGCCCGCGCCATGACGGTCGCACTCGCATTCTTGACGCTGCCCGGCGTCATCGTGTTGGCAGTGCCCGCCGGCACCGTCAGCGCGGACGTGTGCGCCAGTGCCGGGCGCCGGATCTCCGTCGGGGGATGCGTCAACATCGCCGACGCTGTGGCCCCCTACGTGCCACCACCGGCCTACTACGCCCCGCTGCCCGAAGACCCGCCACCACCGCCCGGCTCGAACGTCAGCGGCTGCATCGGCTATAACGGGCGATGGGTCTCCGCCGGGGGCTGCAACTGACCTCATCGTCTCGTTTCCAGAGAGACGAGGCGAGTCTGATCGTGTCTTACAGGGAACCGCTGGTTCGCTGTCTTACAGGGAACCGCTGGTTCGCTCCCACAGTTCGCGAGCAAGGTCGGGATCGTGTGCCTGCCGGTTGCGGGACTGGAGAGCGGGGATCTTCCCAATGGTAACGGTCCCCCGCTAGCGATTGAGAACCGCGCGTGTGCTGGCCTCGGGACTCAGGTCGAGGCGGCGTAACAGTTGCGCGTTGAGCGCCACGACGATCGTCGACAAGGACATCAAGATCGCTCCGACTGACATCGGCAGCACAAACCCGATCGGTGCGAGCACACCGGCAGCCAATGGCACTGCAATGAGGTTGTAACCGGCCCCCCACCAGAGGTTCTGCTTCATCTTTCGGTAGCTGGCACGGGAGAGTTCGATGACCGACAACACCGAGCGCGGGTCGGAACTAGCGAGGATGACACCGGCAGAGGCGATGGCGACGTCGGTGCCGGCGCCGATCGCGATGCCGACGTCGGCCAGCGCCAACGCGGGGGCATCGTTGACACCATCGCCGACCATGGCGACCTTTTTGCCCTCGTGCTGCAGGGCAGATACCTTCGACGCCTTGTCCTCCGGGCGCACACCAGCGAACACCCGGTCGATGCCGAGTTCGCGGCTCACCGCCTGGGCGACCGCCTCGGCGTCACCGGTGATCATGATCACCTCGACGCCGAGCTTGTGCAAGGCATCGACCGCTTCGCGCGATTCGGGGCGGATTTCGTCAGCCAGGCGCAGGCCGCCGAGCACAGCTCCGTCGCGGACGACGTGCAAGATGATGGCGCCCTCCTCGCGCCACGCAGTGGCGTTGCTGACTTCCTGTCCGCCGATCTCGTCGAGCAGGCGGGGGCCGCCCACCCGGATCTCGTGCTCCCCAACCGTCGCAGTCACTCCCACCGCCGGAGATGACGAAAAGCCGGTGGCGCGCGGCACAGTGAGTGCGCGCTCCTCTGCGGCTTTCACGATTGCCCGTGCCAGGGGGTGTTCACTATCGGCCTCGGCGGCGGCCGCCAGGGCGAGCACGGTGTCGTCGTCGAGTTCGCTGCGGGCCTCGACCGCGGTCACGGTCGGTTCGCCCTTGGTCAGGGTGCCGGTTTTGTCGAAGAGCACGGCATCGACGGTGCGCATGCCTTCAAGTGCGAGACGGTCCTTAATCAGCACGCCGCCCCGCGCGGCTCGTTCGGTAGCGATCGATACGACCAGTGGTATCGCCAAGCCCAACGCATGGGGACACGCGATGACGAGAACAGTGATCGCCCGGACGACGGAGGCGTCGGGGTCTCCGATACTCGACCACGCCACAGCTGTGATGGCGGCGGCCCCTAGAGCGAACCAGAACAGCCAGCCCGCCGCCCGGTCGGCGAGACGTTGGGCTCGCGAGGAAGAGTTCTGCGCTTCGGTGACCAGGCGCTGGATTCCCGCCAGCGCGGTGTCGTCGCCGGTGGCGGTGATTTCGACCCGCAAGCCTGAATCGGTGGCGACAGTTCCGGCCGTCACAGCATCTCCGACGCCGCGGGCCACCGGCCGCGATTCGCCGGTCACCATCGACTCGTCCATGTCCGCACGTCCGTCGACGATTCTGCCGTCGGCGGGGACGCTGCCGCCGGGTCGGACGACCACTAGATCTCCAACCTGGAGGTCGGCGGCTGAGACAGTGATGATGCGGTCGCCGTCGACCCTTTCGGCCTCGTCGGGAAGCAGTGCGGCTAGGGAGTCCAGTGCGGAGGTGGTCTGAGCGAGGGAGCGCATTTCGACCCAGTGGCCAAGCAGCATGATGACGATCAGCAGCGCCAGTTCCCACCAGAACTCCAGTTCGTGGTGGAGCAGGCCCAGGCTTGCGCCCCAGGAGGCGAAGAATGCGACGGTGATGGCCAGACCGATGAGCAGCATCATTCCCGGTTTGCGGGAATGGATTTCGCTGGCGGCGCCGGTGAGGAAGGGGCGACCGCCGACGACGTACATGACCGTGCCCAGCAGTGGCGCGATCCAGCGGGCGCCGGGAACCTCGGGCACTTCGTAGCCGAGCAGCATTGCGAACATGGTCGAGAATGCGATGACCGGGATGGCGATGATCAGGTTGATCCAGAAGAGCTTCCGAAACTGAGCAACGTGATCGGCGCCGTGGCCGGCATGACCCCCGTGGTCAGCATGGTTGTCGCGGTGGGTGTTGGTTTCGTGAACGGCGTGCTCGCCGTGGCCGTCGTGGTTGGCATGAACGCTGGCGGGCGATGTCGCTATTGGGTGGTCTTCGTAATCAGTCATGTTGTGCTCTCCTTGTGGAGACTCAAGTGTCAGTTCGCGCGATGCAACTGCGTTCTTCCTCGATCATCCGGCTGATACCCCGGGCTTGTCCCTCAATGCGTTTCAACCGTTTGAGGTACTTGTCCTTATCGGTGATGTAGCCGCCGAACCCGAACCCGGTGCCGGGCAGTGGTGAGCGTCGTCGAATCCCCCATCTTCAACTGGCGTGACACCCATACCGGGTATGCGTGAGCCCAATTATACCCCCAGAGGGTATGTTGCAAGGGTCGGTTCTTCGCGGCCCTGCAGATGCCGAATCGACGCGCTTCGAGGTCTCCGATGACGAAGGGGGAGGCGGTTGACGATGCGAGCTGATCAAGCTTCAAGTGCCGGCTTTATCGAATCTTCATCGAATGACTAAGAAAGCCAAACGACTCATGAGCACACTCAAGGCTGACCCTGAACGGTGCACCGTCGCCCGCGACCGGCCCTCGCGGCGCGTACAAGGCGTCCACTGCACCCGCAAACAGCGGGCCGCAACCCAGGCTTCATGCTGATTGCCCGGTCAAAATCGAAGAGCCTGCAAACCGGACTGACCAACGCCCGCAGCGAAGGCTACAACCGCATCGTCAAACACGTCGGCCGCATCGCCTTCGGCTTCCGCAACCCCGACAACCAACGCCGCCGAGTACGGTGGGCCTGCACCCGCCAATCACGGCGAGTCACACCCAGCCGGCTCCAAAGCCACTGCTAAATGCGAAGAGCCGCTATTCGCATCCTCTTGGTTGTAGCGATTGCCCATCGCCGTCGGCTGTCACTCAAGCGAAAGTTCGTCCAGCGCACCCCCGGGGCCGAAACATAACGCATTTACCGGATCGCGGGATATATATATGGTCGGAGTAAATCTGTCGGCAAGCACCAACCTGGTCGTCAGCAGTCGTCAGCACCATTGATTCGTCAGCACCATTGATATTGTATGTCCCATCGGCCGCCCCCAATTGGCGTGGCTAAGAACTGACCGCCGAGTCGAGGGTCGGCGTCGTGAATGGTTCCCGATCCACCCGTGACCGGGGAAAAACCGGGCGGATCCCAGGTGATCGACTGGACATTGGCAACCGCGTTTCGGGTTGCGTAGCAATGAGCGAGCTTCTCAACATAACCGTTCTTGATCGCCTGCTCCGCGCTCGCCTGATCACCCCCGCTAGGTGGTGGAGCATTAGGGCTCAGATCGTCCAAGACGAAATTAACGACAGCTCTCGCGCGGTGATCCAATGCCCAACCTTGAACGGCCCCGTAGACGGCCTCGGTTCCGGATTCACGAGTCCTCCCTTTGCGCGAACCGGCATGGGTACTTGCACTCGCGTTGACCAACATCTGGCTGCCATCCCCGGACTTGAGCCCTAGGCTGGCCGCCCCGTTGACGAACTTCGGTTCACCAGGACGCGGTCCGGTGCCGCCCAAATCGGTTTCAGCAAATGCCGTGGATGCAAGCACCATCGCCGCTGCGGTCGACAGAGGCAAAAAGGCCATGAACGTGCGACTGCACCGTCGGCAAGAGGTGCTCATACGAATCACTGTTTTCCTTTCTGGCGCTAACGGTAGGGGATCTGTGGGCACAAATCCTGAACGGCAAGGTGGACCATCGTGCCGACCTGCGCATTGGAGGCTTGGACGCCCTGACGGAGCAGGTCCATTACCAGCATGTTCCTTTCCGCGTCCGCAGACCTCAAAATACTACGGTCGCCCGAGTTCTCCCGTGGCGGCTGCTGAGTTCATGAGTTGATCTTGATTTCCCGGGTTCTCGGTAGGCGGCACCGCCGCGTGTCGTGCGCTGACGCCGGGTTCCTTGGTCCCGGGTGGCTGCTCCTTTCTTGGGGTTGTACGGACACGGGGTCCGCGGCTCAGGGGATGGCGCGGACGCGGGTGACGGCGGCGGCGAATTCGGGTGCCCAGGGCCAGGTTCGGGAACCCGCAGGGTCAGGGGCTCTTCCGGATTTAGAGTGCATCGATCCGTTGGGCAAGGTTGCCGCAGTGCAGCAGTGAGCGGATTCGGTAGTGGGTGAGATTTCTGAACCCGAGGGCGTTGCGGCGGAGCGCTTCGAGGCGGCCGTTGATGGCTTCGGTGGGTCCGTTGGAGGCGTGGTGGTCGAAGTAGGCCAGCACGTCGGCGCGGCGACGCCACAGGGTGCGACCGAGCTGGGCGAGTTCCTCCAGGGCCTCGGGCACGCC
>WOYI010511230.1_pt1 | contig 16203 bp, 13 predicted proteins | sample 6423411 | NCBI WGS metagenome assembly WOYI01 (sample SAMN13441803, study PRJNA592873) | oil field metagenome | biome: oil field; feature: oil-well bore; material: oil-contaminated soil; isolation source: oil-contaminated soil from oil-well borehole | place: Germany: Wietze | collected 2016-10-18 ...
ATATTAATAGAAACCAACCCTTCACAATATAAGTTGTTTTGAAAAACTCAAAAATATTAGTGTATACCTGTATGAAGTTTAGTTTTGCTATTAAACCCCAAACATAGATTATAATCTGAGATAGTATAAAAATTAGTCCGGCTGCAATAACTTTACTCCATACAGAGTCTTCCCAAATCTTCCTAAGAAATTTATTTTTCATATAGGTTTTTATTTATTATGGCACACAACGTACGTGTAAGTTCATATAGATTGTTATATTTCTTATATCGTTCAATTTTTCTTGAATTATTTGTTCCAGTAGGTATGTATTGTTCATGTCTTGTTTTCAGGATTAAACAAATCATCTTCCACTAAATTTAAGGGGTTGAACTTATTTTCCAGATCTTGTTCAATGTCCTTGGTTTTTAAGGTTTTGTTAAAAATAGGCATAATAATAATTCATGCTCTGATCAACGCACGGTTTTTGATCTGTTTTCTTTAAAAAACTACAATTACGTTTATTTACCCGCACCCTGCCAATAAGCGATTTGTAACTGCGACCAACATCTTCACCACCTTGCGCCTTGCCGCTTTTTGCTTACTTTTACCATCGCAAACAAACAGCGCCATGAAACAAGTAGAAATTTTTTGTAAAAATACCAACTCATTCCATTCTTACCCTATGGGAACTTCGCTCCTCGAAATCAGCGAAGACCTGAACATAAAAGACGACCACTGCGTGTGTGGCGCCATTGTGAACAACCAGGTCAAGGAACTTTCGTTTTGCGTGGTAAAACCCAAAATGGTAGAGTTTATCGATGTGTCGCACACCGATGGGATGCGTCTTTATACCCGCAGCCTGATTTTTGTTTTGTATGCTGCGGTTAAAGAGGTTTTTCCGCATGTCGGTTTTAGGGTTCAGAACGGTATTTCGAACGGTTATTTTTGCGAACTCAATGGGTTGGGACGTGAGATCGACGAGTCGGATGTTTTTTCAATCCGGAATGAAATGCAGGCGCTGATCGATGCCGACCTGCCTTTTATTAAAAAGGACGTGATCACTCCCGAGGCAGTAGATCTGCTGATGAAACAGGGCCTCGAAGAAAAGGCGCAACTAATGGAACAACAGGGTTTGTTATATACACATCTGTATTTTTTGAATGACCTGGCCGATTATTTTTACGGCCACCTGCTGCCGGGCACGGGTTACATCCGCAATTTTGGATTGATACCCTATTACAACGGGCTTTTGTTGCAACTTCCGCGTAAAAGGAATTTCGAAAAACTGCGCCACGTTCATTACAACCATAAATTGTTCGAGATATTCCAGGAACACAAGGACTGGGCCGAGATCATTAAAGTATCGACTGTTGGCAGCCTGAATGAACTGATCCTGAACGGAAAAGGCGGCGATGTGATCAAGATTTCGGAAGCTTTGCACGAAAAGAAAATCGCGGAAATTGCCAATCTGATCTCGTCGAAACAAAATGTAAAAGTAGCGCTGATTGCCGGGCCATCGGCATCGGGGAAAACCACCTTTAGCAAACGACTGGGTGTACAACTGGCGGTAAACGGTTTGCGGCCGTTCCAGATTTCGCTCGACGATTATTTTGTCGACCGCGAACACACTCCCCGCGACGAAAACGGCGAATTTGATTTCGAGGCGCTCGAAGCCATCGATATTCCTTTCTTTAACCAGCAACTAATCGATCTGTTTGAGGGCAAGGAAGTGCGGCTTCCAAAGTTCGACTTTCACCTTGGGAAACGCACCGAAAACGGGCACACTCTTCAACTCGGCCCGGGCGATATTCTGATCGTGGAAGGCATTCACGGGATGAACCCCGACCTGCTTCCCAAAGTTCACTCCGAGAATACTTTTAAAATATTTATCTCGGCGCTCACACAGATCTCGATGGACGAGCACACGCACATTTCCACAGCCGACAACCGTTTGCTGCGACGCCTCATCCGCGACAGCAAGTACCGCGGGTACCGTGCCATCGAAACCATCAAACGCTGGCCTTCGGTTCGGAAAGGGGAGGAGCGGAATATTTTTCCATACCAGGAAAATGCCGATGTGATGTTTAACTCGGCTACATTGTACGAACTGGCTGTGTTGAAAAAATACGGCGAGCCTGTTCTAAAAGCCGTGCTCGAAAACCAGGAAGAATACAGCGAAGCAACCCGGCTACTCGAATTTCTTTCGTATTTTAAACAACTGAGCGAAGAAGAAATTCCACCTACTTCACTGATCCGCGAGTTTCTGGGGGGAAGTAGTTTTGCTTATTAATAAAAAAACTGACGAACAAAGTTTTTATAACATTGTTCGTCAGCATAATTATATCAGTAATCCGGAGTTACAAATTAATTTCGGAAGTCAGTCGCTTATCGCGTGATGAGGCAGCGGCGCAAATTTGGTAAACGCCTTCTTCGAGGGTCCATTCCGAGGTAGTTTCGTTCCAGTACGACAAGTCGGAAACCGGAATATTCAGCGATAATTCGACGCTTTCTCCCGGGTTGAGCAGCGGTGTTTTGGCAAAGGCTTTTAATTCCTGGACCGGACGGTCAATCATAGTTTCAGGTTTTGCAACGAAGATTTCCACCACTTCTTTTCCGGCTACCTCGCCGGTATTTTTTACCGAAACAGTGATGTTTATCGTTTTGTCGTTTACATTCACGTTCATATTCTCGTACCCGAAGCTGGTGTACGAAAGTCCGTAACCAAAAGGATAGGAAACATCCACATTGTTTTTATCGAAGTGGCGGTAACCCACATAAATTCCTTCTTCATATTTGGTGTAATCTACATCTTTTATTTGTTCAGCTTCCGGTTTTGCTTCCTTCGAAGCCATCATCGATCGGGTATCCATCGGAACGCCTCCCATCGGGAAATTGGCGCTCGACGCATGGTCTTCCAATGTTTTTGGGAAGGTCATAGGTAGTTTCCCACTTGGGTTTACAGCACCGCTCAAAATATCGGCTACCGAGTTTCCACCTTCCTGCCCGCCTTGCCAGGCTAACAAAATGGCATCGGGCTGGTCTTTCCATGACGCGGTTTCGATTACTCCGCCGATGTTAAGAACTACCACTACTTTTTTACCTGCAGCATGAAACTTTTCGCACACTTCTTCGATTAATTTTTGCTCATTGCCCGATAAATCGAAATCGTTTTCCTTCAAGCGGTCTTTTCCTTCACCACTGTTTCTGCCGATGGTAATTATTGCAATATCTGCTTCTTCTGATATCGGTTTTAGTTGTCCTTCACTTGGAATAAACTCTGGTGGATTGTATGAATTTATCATCGCGCTAAGTGTGCCTTCAGGCTTTTTAAATGCTTTGGCATTGGCTGCTTTGTGTGCCAGAAAAGCATCTTTGGCGGCCAGGTTCACCTGGTATCCCATGTTGGTCAAACCTTCTTCGAGCGAAACGGTATAAGCTTCTTTAACATCACCAGAACCGGTTCCCCCGGCAATAAAATCGTAAGAGAAAACGCCAAACAAAGCCACATTTTTTGCTTCTGTCATTGGTAAAGCTGCTTTATTTTTAAGCAGTACCATTCCTTCAGTAGCCGAATTTCGTGTGACTTGAGCGTGTGCTTCCAAATCAGGGCTGTCGGAGTATTTATAACCTTTCATTTTTTGCGAATTCAGGATCAGGCTGAGGATGCGTTTAACTGAAGTGTCGATGTCTGCTTCAGCCAGTTCTCCATTTTCGGCAGCTTTTAACAAGGTTTTATATTGGTTCCTGGTCCCAGGTTCAAAGAGGTCGTTTCCGGCGCTCAATTCCACCGGAGGGTTGGTTCCGCCAAACCAATCGGTCATCACCAGGCCTTCAAACCCCCAGTCGTTGCGCACAATATCGGTGAGTAAATCTTTGCTGGCCGAAACATGTGTCCCGTTTACCAGGTTGTACGACGACATGATCGTCCACGGCTGCGATTTTCGAACAATGATCTCAAAACCCTTGAGGTAAATTTCACGCATCGCACGGTCTGACACAATCGCATTATTATTGTTACGGTTGGTTTCCTGGTTGTTGGCTACAAAGTGTTTAACCGAAGTTCCCACTCCGTTCGATTCGATCCCGTTAACCATGGCAGCTCCGATCTCTCCGGTAACTACCGGGTCTTCTGAATAATATTCAAAGTTTCGTCCGCAAAGCGGGTTTCTGTGAATGTTTGCTCCGGGGCCTAAAATCACGTCAATTCCGTATTCCCTGGTTTCGTTTCCCATGGCAACACCTACCTGCTCTACCAATTCAGTATTCCATGTAGATGCAAGCAGCGATCCAATCGGGAAAGCGGTACAGTAATGCGGGTTTTTATTTTCCTTTCCGAAAGTAGAAAGACGAAGTCCGGCAGGCCCGTCTGATAGATAAAGGGTTGGCAGGCCCAAACGCGGTATCGGAACAATCGTTCCTACGGCTCCCGGTATCCCGTCTTTCGGGCCGTATCCGATTGCTGAACCCATTCCTGAACCTTTCACCAACCTGATTTTTTCTTCCAGTGTCATTTGCGACAGGAGATCGTTAACTCGGGCTTCGATAGGTTGACGGGCATCTTCGTAGATATCCAAAGCGCCGTTCCGGTTCAAATCCTTGAAAGTGTAACCATCGCTGCTCAGTTCATTAATTTCAATTTTACTGAACTTGTCTTTTTTATCGATGTTAAGGAAATTTTTGTTGATGTAGATCGCGGCTACAATCGCTACAATTACTGCCAATCCAAGTATTGCAAGGACTACCTTTAATAAAACTCTCAGGAACTTTTTCATAATGCGGAATTTTCGATGTATTCTGAATTTTAAATATGGCGTAAAAATAGAAAAAAATCGGACTAAGAGGCAAAATGCCTCAAAATAATTTTACTTTTGTCGAAAGTATTTAAGGTAATGACTGACAATAGTATCGAGGATTTGTTTGCCGGATATTTTTCGGAAGGTTTGGAAAGTTTTCTTTCTCATCTTTCGGTGAATTGCGTGGTACTGGCCTACAATCATCCCAATCTGCTGGTGCTGGTGCATAAAATGCCCGGACAAGAGTTCAGCCTGATACCCGGAGGTTTTGTTAAGAAGACCGAGTCGGTTGATGATGCAGCATACCGTAATTTAGCTTTACTGGGAATCAAAGAAGTTTTTCTAAGGCAGATTAAAACTTTTGGAGATATCCGCCGCGGTATTGAAATCCCGGATGCGGGTATGGTTCTGACGGAAGAAAACCGTAAAATATATGAATGGACGAAGCAGCGGTTTGTAACCGTGGCGTTTTATGGTCTCATTAATTATTCTGTTACACAAATTGTTCAGGGAGGATTGGCTTTTGATTTCGAATGGCTTAACGTTGATCATCTTGAAAATATGGGGATGGACCACGGAAACATAGTTTCGGAAACCCGAAAACTGCTGGCAACCGAACTTTTGAATCACCCGGTTTTATCAAATCTTTTGCCTGAAACGTTTACCCTGAATGAGTTGAGAGGATTGTTCGAAGCCATTCTCGAACGCCCGATCGACAGGGGAACATTTCGCCGCAAGATGCTGAAACTCGATTTGGTGGAGCAAATCGATCAGCGCAAAGACGTACTCGGAAGACCTTCGCATCTGTTCCGGTTCAAAACCGAACAGTACTACCGTTTTTTGGCTGAAGAAAATAAGTTTGGCTTCTAGTTTATTTAATTGATTCTCGACTTATTCTTCACTAAACTTCCCCGGAATAAACATTAATGCATACCTAGATGTCTTTATTTCAGGGCATTATTAATAATTTCTTCAGTTTAGGCTTATTTAAAGAATTGTTCGAACTGAACTAATCAAGTTTATTAATTTTGCACCGCCTTTTACAAAACAGCCGAAAATTTGAAATTCGTTAATGAATTATTTTACAAAATGAAAACAGGAATCTACATTACGAATACCGAACGCAGCACCGGAAGATCGCTGGTGGCGCTGGGTATTTTCAAATTATTGCTTTCGAAAGTAAGCCGGGTCGGGTATTTTCGGCCGATCATCAACGATCAGCCTCAAGGCAAACGCGACAATCACATCGAAACCATGTTGAAGTATTTCAACCTCGATATGGAGTACAAGGAAGCTTATGGTTTTACGATGTCGCAGGTAGTGAAGTACCTGAACCGCGATCAGGAAGCACGGCTAATCGAGAAGATTATTGAGCAATATAAGGCACTCGAAGAACGCTACGATTTTATTGTGGTGGAAGGAGCTGATTTTGCCGACCGTGGCGTGGCTATCGAATTTGAACTCGATATTGAAATTGCAAAAAACCTTGCACTTCCTACTATTTTGGTGAGCTCGGCCCGCGGCAAAGAAGTAAAAGATGCCGCATCAAATCTCGATCTGGCCGTAAAAACCTGTGCCGAGCTCGATGTAAATGTGGTGTCGGTTTTTATGAACCGTGTTCCCGGGAAGGATCTGGACGAAATGAAAAAAGAACTACAGGCAGTTATTCCGGCAGCTACAGCTATCGAAATTATTCCGGAAATTAAATTGCTTGGAAGCCCGACAGTAAAAGAGATTCAGGAAGAATTGGGTGCAACTGTTTTGATGGGGCACGATTTGCTAGGCAAACAGGTAGACAAGATTGACGTGGGAGCAATGCACCTTCGGAATTTCCTCGACCGTTTGGGAGAGAACAGTCTGATCATCACCCCCGGCGACCGTTCGGATATTATTTTGGGAGCGCTGCAAGCCAATGTTTCGTCAAACTATCCAAATATTTCGGGTATTCTGGTAACCGGCGGTCTTCCTCCGCGCAAGGCCATCCGGAAGCTGATCGAAGGGCTGAGTACCATTGTGCCAATCATCATGGTGGATGATGTAACTTTTGACGCGGCTAACAAGGTAGCCAATGTAAAACCAAAAATACGACCGGGAATCACCCGCAAGATTGATTTGAGTATTTCGACTTTCGAAAAGTACGTGGATACCGAATTTCTTGTCGACCGATTCCGTAATTACCATACCGATGTGGTTACCCCGCACATGTTCCAGTACAGCCTGGTAGCAAAGGCAAAATCGGGCAAAAAACATATTGTCCTGCCCGAAGGGACCGACAACCGTATCCTCACAGCTGCCATCAGCCTGGTGGAACAAAATGTGGTAGACATTACCCTGCTGGGTAAGCGTACAGAAATAACGGCCAAGGCATCGGAACTCGGATTAAAAATACCTGAAAACATCCAGGTCATCAACCCGGTAGAATCGGAACATTACGAAGATTACTGGCGCACTTATTACGAGTTGCGGAAACATAAAAATGTTCTGGAAGATATGGCACGCGATACCATGGCTGATGTTTCTTTCTTTGGAACAATGATGGTTTATAAAGGACATGCCGACGGAATGGTCTCGGGGGCTGCTCATACAACGGCACATACAATTATTCCAGCCCTGCAGTTTGTAAAAACCAGGCCGGGTGTTTCAACCGTTTCATCGTGTTTCTTTATGTGTCTCGACGATCATGTGTCGGTATTTGGCGACTGTGCGGTAAACGTAAATCCAACTGCCGATCAGCTGGCAGAAATCGCGGTCTCGTCAGCCGACTCGGCGAAGGCTTTTGGTATCGAACCCAAAGTAGCCATGCTGTCGTATTCATCCGGAACCTCGGGATTGGGTGCCGAAGTAGATAAAGTTCGCGCAGCTACCGAAAAAGCCCAGGCCTTGCGTCCTGACCTGAAAATCGAAGGTCCGATCCAGTACGATGCAGCGGTTGATCCAAGTGTGGGGAAGAGTAAAATGCCGAACTCTGAAGTTGCCGGGCAAGCCAGTGTTTTGATTTTCCCCGACTTAAACACAGGGAACAATACCTACAAAGCGGTTCAACGCGAAACCGGTGCATTGGCCATTGGCCCGATGTTGCAAGGTTTAAACAAACCGGTGAACGACCTGAGCCGTGGATGTACCGTGGAAGATATTTTTAATACGGTGGTAATAACGGCTATCCAGGCGCAGGAAGGGTTTTAAGAAGTACAGGGTCCGCCTGGTTGAACACCGTTCGGACGGGTTTAAGGTTGAAAGTTCAAAATAAATATAAATGAACATTTTAGTAGTAAATGCGGGGAGTTCGTCGATCAAATACCAGTTGATCGATATGAGTACTGAAAAAGTGTTGTCATCGGGTCTGGTAGAACGAATTGGCTTAGAAGAAGGCAGCATCACTCACAAAACATTTTGTAAGGACGAAGAGAAAAAAACAAAAGAAGTATTTGCCATTCCTGACCACACGGTGGGTTTAAAACGCGTGGCTGAATTGCTGGTCGACAAGGAGGTGGGAGTAATCAGCGATCCTTCCGAGATTAAAGCAGTAGGGCACCGTTTAGTACATGGAGGCGAGGCTTTTACCAAAACCGTCGTTATTACGGATGAAGTAAAAGCCAAAGTAAAGGAGTTGTTCCCGCTGGCTCCTTTGCACAACCCTGCCAACTTAATTGGGGTGGAGGTCGCGGAAAAGGTTTTCCCAAATGCCACACAGATTGGTGTTTTCGATACCGCTTTTCATCAAACCATGCCTGAAGTAGCTTTTCGGTACGCCATTCCCAATGAAATGTACACCGCTTTGGGAATCCGTAAATACGGTTTCCATGGAACTTCACATAAATATGTTTCGGAGAAAGCAGCTGGGTATCTTGGAAATAAGAATGCAAAAATTGTTTCTATTCACCTCGGAAACGGCGCATCGATGGCAGCTGTCGAAGGAGGAGTTTGTAAAGATACCTCGATGGGAATAGGCCCTTTGAACGGATTGATTATGGGAACCCGATCGGGCGATATCGACCCTTCCGTTATTTTCTACCTGGTCGAACAAAACGGATATTCGGTAAACGAAGTGTCCAAGATTCTGAACAAGGAAAGCGGGATGCAGGGTCTTACCGGAGACACCGACATGCGCGACATTGAAACCCGTTATCTGAAAGGCGACAAGGTTGCTATTCTTGCCTACGAAATGTACGCTTACCGTATTCAGCAATACATTGGGAAATATGCAGCAGCACTGAATGGCCTCGATGCAATTGTTTTCACAGCCGGAATTGGCGAGAACGACACGATCGTTCGAAGCCTGGTTTGTAAAAACATGGAATATTTTGGAATCGTTGTTGATGAGGCTAAAAACTCGGTTCGAAGCAAAGAAATTCGTGAAATCAATGAGAATAATGCCAAAACGAAAATTTTGGTGATCCCAACCAACGAGGAACTCGAAATCGCACGACAATCGTTTGAATTGGTAAAATAGGAATCAAAAAAAAAAATTAATAATGACAGAGAAATATACACCCGCAGTTTTAGGAGTTGGGAATGCGCTGATTGATGTAATCACAGTACTGGAAAACGACGAACAACTGGAAATATTTGGATTGCCGCGAGGAAGTATGACACTGGTGGATGCCGACCGTTCGAAACTGATTTATAATACGGTGGTAAACGAGGCCAGTGAAATGACCACAGGGGGTTCGGTGGCAAACACCATGCGTGCGATGGCCAATTTAGGCGCCCGCGGAGGTTACATGGGAAAAATTGGCCACGATGACCTGGGTGAACTTTTTCGGCACGATTTTGAAAAACGGGGATTGAACACTCATCTTTTCTACAGCGATACCAGCGACACCGGGCGTGTGATGGCTTTGGTGAGCCGCGACTCGGAACGAACGCTGGCCACTTATCTTGGGGCTGCGGCCGAAATGCAGGCTTCCGATTTTTCTGTCGATATGTTGAAAGGTTACGATTACATATATGTGGAAGGCTACCTGGTTTTTAACCATTTATTGATCGAAGCTGCCGTGGAAGTGGCACATAAAGCCGGTTTGAAAATTGCTTTCGACCTGTCGAGCTATAATGTGGTGGAAGCCAATCTCGATTTTCTGAAAAATATTCTGGTAAATTATGTCGACATTATTTTTGCCAACGAGGAAGAAGCGCGTGCTCTAACTGGCCTGGAACCCGAAGATGCTTTGCACGAGATAGCTAACTATTGCGAACTTTCTGTGGTAAAAATTGGGAAGGAAGGTTCACTGATCAAACACAATGGCGAAGTTACCCGCGTGGGTGTGATTCCTGCCAAAGCGCTCGACACTACCGGGGCAGGAGATGCCTATGCCGCCGGATTCTTTTACGGACTGACAAATGGTTACCCCATGGAACAATGTGGAAAGATCGCTGCATTGGTTTCCGGGAAAGTAGTGGAAGTGATGGGGCCAAATTTACCCGATTCAGCGTGGCCCGAAGTGAAGGCCGAAATTGCGAAAATTGTAGGGTAGCACAGATTCCCGTTTTCTGTATGAGGTTACAACTTATAATCGGGTAATCGCCATCAGTTTTCAGCCAACTCAAATAAAAAGAGCCAGCTAAACCCTAATTTGCAGTATCTCCAAAATCAAATAGCTAAAAAAGACCGTGAATTTGTGCGTCGATTCGGTCGATTACAAAACTGAGGTCTTCCGGGTTAAGTGTAAAATCAAGATCATCCACATTTATCACCAGTAGTTTTCCCATTTTGTATCCGTTAACCCACGTTTCATAGCGGTCGTTTAATTGTTTCAGATAATCGAGCCGGATCGAATTTTCGTATTCGCGTCCGCGTTTCTGGATCTGGTTAACCAAAGTAGGGATCGATGCCCGAAGGTAGATCAGCAGATCGGGTGGCTGGATGAGACTTACCATCAGGTCGAACAAGGTTTTATAGTTGTTAAAATCGCGGGTGCTCATTAAACCCATGCTGTGCAGGTTGGGTGCAAAAATTTCGGCATCTTCGTAAATAGTACGGTCCTGGACAATGGTTTTTCCCGAGCTCCGGATATCGATGATCTGCTTGAAACGCGAATTTAAAAAGTAAATCTGCAGGTTAAACGACCAGCGCTGCATATCGTTGTAAAAGTCATTCAAATACGGGTTTTCATCCACATCTTCGTAATGTGGTGTCCATTTGTAGTGCTTGGCAAGCAGTTCGGAGAGCGTAGTTTTTCCAGCCCCAATATTTCCAGCGATCGCTATGTGCATTTTGTAAATATTAATTGAAAATCTAAAGTATAAAATTTTTAGCTTTTATCGGATAACATGTTCATAAGTTCGTCGAGATACTGCCGATCGTTGGCTAATCTCGGGATTTTATTCTGGCCACCCACTTTTCCGCGCTGTTTCATCCATTTATAGAATGTTCCCCTGGGCGCTGTTACAATGTGCGGCATCTCGAGGGTGAGGTTTTTATGACGTTTGGCTTCGTAGTCCGAATTCAACATTTTCAATGTGTTGTCGAGTATCTGTGTAAAATGGTCGATATCTTCCGGTTCACGTGCAAATTCGATAATCCATTGGTGTGCTCCTTTTTGGTTTTCGCCAATAAAAATAGGACCGGCGGTATATTCATTAACAATGGCATTGCTTTGCTGGCAAGCAACTTTCAACGCGTTTTCGGCATTGTCGATGATCACCTCTTCTCCAAAAGCGTTGATAAAATGTTTGGTTCGTCCGGTAACTTTTATTTTAAACGGAAATTTGCTGGTGAATTTTATCGTGTCGCCAATAATATAACGCCACAAGCCGGCGCTGGTCGAAATTACAATGGCGTAGTTGGTGTTGAGCTCCACATCTTCGAGACCCAGCACAGCTGGATTTTCCGATCCAAATTCGCTCATCGGTATAAATTCGTAAAAAATACCATAGTCGAGCATCAGCAACATGTCGTCCTGGTGTTCGTTGTCCTGTATTCCAAAAAAACCTTCCGAAGCGTTGTAGGTATCAATGTAATGCATTTGTGACGAAGGAATGAGCTTCCGGTACTGCTCGCGGTAGGGTTCGAAATTTACGCCTCCGTGCGCAAAAACCTCGAGGTTTGGCCACACTTCCAGTAAATTTGATTTTCCGGTGCGTTGCAGTACCCTTTTAAAAAGCACAAGATACCACGAAGGCACACCGGCAAAAGCAGTAACATTTTCATCGAGTGCTGTTTCAATAATGCGTTCGATTTTTTCTTCAAATTCTTCGATCAGTGCAATTTCGGTAGCCGGTGTTCGTATCAGGTCGCTCCAGAATGGTCTGTTCTCGAGCATGATGGCAGAAAGATCGCCGTAATATGAATTATTTTCAGAATTATTAACGCGGTGACTTCCGCCCAGAGTCAGTGTTTTCCCTTTTAATACTTTGGTATCGGGATGGGTTTTTATATAATTAAAGAATACGTCTTTTGTTCCGCGCAGATGGCAGTTTTCGAGTGCATCGCGGGTAACCGGAATAAACTTGCTTTTGTCGCTGGTAGTTCCCGACGACTTGGCAAACCACTTGGTTCCACCCGGCCACAACACGTCGCGTTCCCCCTGTCGTAAACGATCGACATAAGGTTTTATATCGTTGTAATCCTGCAATGGAACAAGTTTTTGGAAATCTTGCAGCGATCGTATTTCCTCGAAATTATGTGCTTTGCCCCACTCTGTATCACGAGCGGTTTGCAAAAGATGAAAGAGCATCTCGTTCTGAATTTCGAGGGGATATTCGCGATAATATTGTATTTCGTCGCTTCGCCGGGTCGTGGCCCACCTGATAACGGAATTGATGAGTGGCATAGAGAAATCAATTTTGTTTCAGCCAAATTTATGAATTTACTGTTAAACGAAGCATGATAAATTACTCTTCTTTGATGATTGAACGGTTAAAAAAGTCAGCTTCCCGGTTTGTAAGTTTTTTTCTTATAAACGAATCTTTATTTTTACACTTGTTTACTTTTCTGACAGGCAAGTAAACGGCAAAAACCTTATTGAATTAAATTATGAATTACGTCGACATTATCCTGCTTATTCTCCTCGTGCTTTCGGCAATAAACGGTTTTCGGAAGGGCTTGATTTCTGAAGTGGCTTCACTGGCAGCTTTGATTCTTGGAATTTGGGGAGCCATCGAATTTTCGTACATCACCACCGAATTCCTGGTCGAAAACTTTCACCTTACAACCGGGTACCTGAATATTATTTCGTTTGTGGTGACTTTTGTGGTAATTGTAATCCTGGTTCATATCGTGGGAAATACGGTAAGCAAACTGGCAGAAACAGTTATGCTGGGTTTTGTCAACAAGCTGGCAGGCCTTGTTTTCGCGGTACTGAAATCGGCTTTGATCCTGAGCATCATTCTGGTTGTTTTTGATAAGATCGATCAGGATGTGAAGATCCTGCCGAAAGAAACCAAATCGAATTCAAGGATGTATGAACCAATCCGGTCGCTGGCACCATCGATATTTCCTTTTATCGAGAACTGGGATATGAAACTCGACGGTAAAAAAACAAGTACCCCGAATGTGGCCTAAGCTGGAAGAAGGCCTTAAAAGGAAAGAGTCTAAGGTGGCTTTTGAAGACCACGTTTGTAAAAATTGCGGCCACTAATTTTCGGGGCATTATTGTCCGAATTGCGGGCAGGCAGTTCGCGATTACGATAAACCTTTTACTTTTATCTTTCTGTATAACTTCATAATTTTAATTGTACTGCTTATTGCTGTGTTCAACGCATTGAGCCTGATCTGAAAAAAAATAAAAATTCTGCAACATTTCTGAAACTTGTGTAGTCAAACGCTCAGAAAATAATTTAAAAACAAGAATTATGAATACTGAATTTTTGATTGTAGGAATCGTGTTTTTCTCCATTTTTCACATATTAAAACTGATTTCGGGACATCTCTTAAAACGCAAACTTATTAAAGCCGGGCAGTACGACCGGCCAGGAATTCTCGATGAACCAAAATCAAGTGAAGAACTTGATCGCTTTCCATCGTTAAAATGGGGTTTGGTGGCCTTAATGACAGGGCTTGGGTTTATCGTAATTGATACGCTGAAATTATTCGATCGCGAATGGATTTCGGGTCAGGACGCAGTATTGCCACTTGGTATTTTACTCGTGTTTGTGTCGGCCGGTTTTCTGATTTATTTCTTTATTATGAACGGAAGGAAAAAGTAAGCCCTCTCCGGTTACAATTACCAGTAATGTCATTTCGAACGAAGAGGGAAATCTTTTTAATACAGATTTTTAGCTCATTCTTCTCTCGAAATGACATTTTTATTGGAACCGGTATTCGGAGATTTGTTGAAATCCCCTTAAAAATTCATCCACCTGCATTCGTTTCTTCCCGGCAAGTTGCAGGTCGGTAAGTTGCAACCAGCCATTTTTACAGGCCACTTTTATAAATGTTTTTCCGTCTGTTGCAATGGTTCCCGGCTCACCGGCTTTACCTTCAGCATGTATGGCAAAGAATATTTTGGTAGAGAATTCCTGCCCATTTGATTTGTGTACCAGTGTCGTCCAGGCAGTTGGGTAGGGCGAAAGTCCCCGGATGAGGTTTCGTACTGTTTCCGCTTCCTGCGACCAATCGATCCGGCAATCATCCTTGAATATTTTTGGAGCGTGTTTTATCTCGTCGTCAATCAGTTCCTGTTGCGGAATGGCTTTGCAGTTTCCTTTGGCCAGCGCTTCCACGGTTTCAACTACCAGTGTTGCGCCAATTTCCATCAGGCTGTCGTGGATGCTACCCACTGTATCGTTTTCCCAGATATCGATTTCCTTTTTAAACAGAATCTTCCCGGTATCAATTTCATGATCGAGCAAAAAGGTGGTAACTCCGGTTTTGCTTTCACCATTGATCACAGCCCAGTTTAGCGGCGCTGCCCCGCGGTATTGTGGCAAAAGTGATCCGTGCAGGTTAAAAGTTCCGAGCCGGGGCATGTTCCAAACCACTTCGGGCAACATCCTGAACGCCACAACTACTTGTAAATCGGCTTTTAACGAGCGCAATTCTTCCAGGAATCCGGGGTTTTTTAGTTTTTCGGGCTGTAGTACTTTCAGGTTCTTTTCAACAGCATACTTTTTTACAGCCGGTTCAACCAGTTGTTTACCACGCCCTGCAGGCCGGTCGGGAGCAGTGATCACACCCACAATCTGGTAACCATTTTCGTGAAGCTTTTTTAAGCTGGCCACCGCAAAATCGGGCGTTCCCATAAATACAAGCCGAAGTTCTTTTCCTGTCATTACGCGTTCTTTCTTAGTTTGGTGTTCCCTTTTTGTGCCTTTGGCCAGTATGGACAGTGCCGGCAACCATTGGCACAACAGTAGCCACGGTCGGTGAGGTAGGTTTCAGTCATTACGCGGTAACCATTTTCCGTATAAAAATCTTTTTCTTCCTCCAAACCGTCACTAAAACTATCGTTAAAAAGGTCGTCGAAATATCCCATAAACCAAATTTCCTGCAAAACTAAGGATATTTACGAAATGCATGAATGCTTAAATGCGGCAATGCATAAATGTATTGAAATGTTTCTGATCCCCGCCGTTGTTACAGCCAATAATGATTCAACTTAATTAATAGTGATTACCTGAAAATCGCTACATTTAATAACTTAAATTCACTAAAGGTAATTATGGGTATTGAACGCGATTTCTTGATGCGCCAGATGATGCAGCTTTTTGATGTCCTTCAGCGAATATTAGGCCACCGGGCCAAAGGTGAAAAGGAGGAAGCCGAAAAACAGATCCGATATTTTTATACCATTCTGAAGTGGGACAGCGATATTCGTAAACTCAACATCGAAGAATTGATCACGTATGTTAGGGAGGAGAAAAAACTGGGCAACGATCAGATCGAGGTTTTGGCTTTTGTTTTGAAAGAACAGGGCGAATTGGCGGATCGGGAAGATGAACGGCTTGACTTTTTTCGAAAAGCCTGGTTTTTACTAAATGAAGTAGAACGCGAAAGCGCCGTATTTTCGATGGGCCGTCAAATGAAACTCACCGAACTGAAAGCCTATTTGAATTGAAAATACAGCCTGTTTCTGATTTTGTTTTTATCTTTATTCGTCGTTAACTAAACCGAAGTAAACCATGAAAAAGCTTCTTATTTTAATTGGCATTCTTTACGTTTTTTTCGTTCAAACCGAAGCCAAAGTAGTCCCTGTAAAACTCACTTGCGAGTATCTCGAAAATCCTTCAGTCGTTGATGTTCTGCAACCCCGTCTTTCGTGGATTAACATAGCCGGCGATGGCGAACGCGGCCAGTTTCAAAGCGCCTGGCAAGTGCGTGTAAGCAGTTCGAACCTAAACATGGAACAAGCTGATTTGTGGGACAGTGGAAAAATTACGGGTCAGCAATCAACACGGATAGAATACGATGGAAAATCCTTGCAGTCACGTCAGGAATGCTGGTGGCAGGTGCGTGTTTGGGATAAAAACGGGGAAGTTTCAGCGTGGAGCG
>WOYI010132539.1_pt1 | contig 16197 bp, 9 predicted proteins | sample 6423411 | NCBI WGS metagenome assembly WOYI01 (sample SAMN13441803, study PRJNA592873) | oil field metagenome | biome: oil field; feature: oil-well bore; material: oil-contaminated soil; isolation source: oil-contaminated soil from oil-well borehole | place: Germany: Wietze | collected 2016-10-18 ...
ATAGATTGACATACTGGTTTTAAAATTTAGTGCGTTTTCTTGCGGAGACTAAATAAGGACCAACCTATAGTCCATAGGTGAAGAGGATCTTATAATTCCGGAATAGATGACCTTTCAAGCTTTTAAGAAACCATTGCAAGTTTTCCGGAAGGTAGAAAATCCAGTCCTGTATTCTGAGGTGGATACGTAACTCATTATAACTTGAGGCATCGAAAGACCTCAAGTCATTCATGAAAGACCTCAAAAAGTGTATCAGATGATTAATAAAAGCCAGGCAGGAAAGGAAAGTATCAATCTGGAAGAAAAATGGAAAACAAATTAGCAGTGGTCATCAAATCATGGAATACAAACTGATCCATTAAATCTTTCTATTTTCAGTACGATGAGCGAATCCTTAGGATTATTTATTTGATCAATGATGTTGAGTGATCATATCGTGGCACGAAAAATTACTAATACAAAAGCTGTTTTTTCCAATGATCTGCTTTGCTAAATGAATTATATGTAATTGAGAACATCTTTAGAAAATAGACTCAAATGCTTCACGCTGGGATATGATTAAGATTTAAATCACAGAGTTTTAAAAAAAGGCGGCCGAGGATTATTCATTTTGTTTTTTATCGCCCTCTGCAATAAAAAAAAGGCCGCCTTCTAAACTAATAACAATTGAACTAATTAGCTCAAAAAATGTGATGTCTTGTTTAATATGAATCTGAACAATAAAGGATTAAACTGAACTTGTAATCATAAAATTTGCTTTTTATCTTATACTCCAGGCAAATGCCATGGATTTCTATATTTTGACACAAGATATTGTTCCGCAATAGGATTATTCACGAAATTTCTTTCTTCCGGATTGTATACAATTCTTGTTTCCGTGCGATATGAAATATTTGCCATGTGTGCCAGAATTGTCGCAAATGCCCCCTTTTCAATCGGACTATTCGTTTCAATGTTATTTTCACGAATACAACTAACCCAATTCGTGGCGTGATTATCTACACCACCTTCTTCAAACGGCCCATCAAACCTTCTTGGTTCCAAGGCAGCTGTTCCATCGCGGTCTATTGTTGGGATCAGTTCAAAACCATCCCTGTTGCATACAAGAGTGGCGTTACTTCCAATCCAGGCAACACCTTGATTTCGGTTGTACAAATACGCAACTTGTTGTGTCCATTCAATGTGAAATTTATCATACTGAAATATTGTTGTCTGGCAGCTTGGTGTTTCATTAAAGGTATCGGGGTGTTTAAAGGCTGTTGAAAATACAGCTTTAGGGAACTCCCTGTTTGACAACCCTAAAGCCTTTAATCCGTCAAAAGCAGAGTCTATCCAATGCACTCCCCAATCAGTTTGTTGCCCACCTCCGTAATCCCAGAATCCACGCCAACCACGGAAAACAGATTGGTTAAATTGTCGTTGTGGAGCAGGCCCTAACCACATATTCCAATCCAAAGTGGAGGGGGCTTTCGTATTTTCAGAGCCTGCTCTTGGATTAGTACTGCTTGAAAGCCATAATTGCACTTTATATACATTGCCCAGGATTCCCGTTTTTAAAATTTCGTTTGCCTCAACAAAATACTTTTGACTGGTTTGCCACAAACCCGTGGTTACCACCTTCTGATATTTGTTTTGCAAATCCATCATCAAATTGCATTCATGAATGCTGTTTGCAACAGGTTTTTCAACATAAACTGATTTACCTGCTTTCAATGCTTCGGCAAATATATAAGTATGCCAATGATCCGGAGTTGCAATGATTACACCATCAATTTCCTTATTTTCCAAAAGTCTACGAAAATCGGCATATAATTTCATGTTTGAAGTCTGTCCGGGAAACTGCTTTTTAAAACTGGCAGCTTGTTCTTCCAGTCTTTCTTTATTTACATCACACATGGCAATGCAATGAACCCACGAATTTGTGAGAGCTCCCTGCAAATCCCTGCATCCCATCCCCAGGCCAATTACGCCAATATTAACTCTATCGCCCGGAGAATTGTATGTAAAGTTTGCCATTACATTATTTGGTATTACTGATGACAATCCCAATCCGGTGGCTGCGAGTGTTGAATTCTTAATAAAATTCCGTCTGTCAGATTTCATAGCCTGAAATTATAGATTTCTTAACCAGATATTTCGATATGAAACTTTTGTTCCATGATCCTGAAGGGTAAGTGGCATACGACCATGAGCAGTATATTTTGGTAATCCTGTGTAGGGTGTGTTTCCTTTCAGGATATAGTTATTCTGAACAACAATGCCATTAAGTACTACAGTAACCATAGCAGGTGATTCCAATTCGTCATTAGTACCAAACCTTGGAGCTTTCCAGTAGATATCATAAACCTGCCATTCTCCATTTTTTGTATATGCATTTGCTGAAGGTGCGTTTTGTTTATAAACACTACCCACCATACCATTTACATAAGTTGAATTGTCATCTCCATCCAGTACCTGAATTTCGTAAGTACTTTGTAAAAATATACCGCTGTTACCCCTATTTTGCCCATTATAATTTTCTGGTGCAGGAGATTTAAACTCTATGTGCAACTGGCAATCTCCAAAGTATTCTTTTGTGGAGATTGTACCTGTACCAGGCTCTATAACCAAAGCATCACCTTGAATAGTCCACTTAGCAGGTTCTCCATTTCGGTCTTCCCATTTGGAAAGATCCGTTCCATCAAAAAGAATTATAGCATCTGATGGTGGATTATTTCCTTCTCCCGGCTGAACCTTAGGCGGTACCGGATAATGCCACTCTGTACTCTCCGGCTTCCATTGCTGTTGTCGTGTCTGTCGTTGTTGTGCTTGTTGTTCGGGATTATTGTTTTGCTGGGCTTGTGTGATAACAAAAGTTAGCATCAACACTGAAAGTAATACTGCATTTTTCATTTTTAAAATATTAGGTTGTTTAATAAAATTAAAGCAATTCTCTTCCTTCTTTATCAGGATCATTTTTTACCTCACATACATCATTCAGAATCATTACTTCGCCATTTTCTGCTGTGAATTTTGGCCATGTTAGTAATGTGTTACAGTTAGGATCACCGTTTTTCATAAAAGAAAGCAGAGCGTCTGACATTTTTTCTGAAAGTTTTCGAGGACGTGCACCACCACCGGTATGTGTCAACATCAGGTCCGTGTTGTAAAACCAGAAACAAATATCTGAGCAGTGAAAAGCTCTCATGCGTCCGTCGAATAATGGTGGTTCCCAGCCAAACCAGGCTACATAAACCGGCGCTGGTTGATTTATTTTAGCAGTGGCAGTTTTTACTACCCCATTTCGGTTACTGGAAATCAATGTCATTATTTCATAAGATGTAGCACCGGGGAAAGCTTTGGCATAGGCATCGTATACAGCAGCAGCCTTATCTCCCAATCCACCTCTCCTAAGACCTGTACCTGACTTCATCATCTCTTTTGCTTCTTCTGCCGTAATTTTTTCCAGCTCAGGATTTATCCTGGACGTTCCCCATTCATGGAAAGTGCTGCAGATAATCATAGGTACAGTGGATGAAACACCATTTTTTTCAGAATAAAATATTCCTTTGGGAATGTTAATTCCGTCAGCAACCGGGGAAAATCCAACTCGTACTCCTCTACCGCTATTTTCCTGAGCAAATTCCCGGCTGGCTTTATTGGTCAGTAAAATGTACTCTTTCCATGGCATTTCCTGTAATTTATCAATCTCGGAAGGTTCCAAACCGGCTTCCTTTAAAATATATTCTCCGAGTTTACGGGAAACATCCTGATCCATTGCTGAAGTAGTTGAACCACTTAACGGAACCGCTTTGTGTATCAGACCATCTGCTGCGGGCATGGCTGCTACGGTACAAACCTTAGATCCACCACCCGATTGCCCCATAATTGTAACATTATCCGGGTCGCCACCAAAATTGGCGATGTTTTCTTTTACCCATTTGAGCGCTGCCACCATATCGAGCGCACCTACATTTCCAGAATCCTTGTATTTTTCGCCACCGACACCCGACAAATCAGAAAATCCAATCGGGCCCAACCGGTGATTTATGGAAACAAAAACCACGTTTCCTTTGCGACTCAGGTTTTCCCCCATGTAACCATCCTGTTCAATTCCGTTTCCATTGGTGTAGCCACCACCGTGCAGCCAAACTAAAACTGCACGTTTATTGCTATCGATGGCCGGTGTCCAAACATTAAGTTTTAAACAGTCTTCGCTAACATCATCGTAATTCCAGTGGTCGGCAAACGAAGAATAGGAATTGGCATACCGGTTATCCATGATTTGCGGTGCTGTATTTCCCCACCAAACTGCCGGGAGAATATCATCCCATGGTTTTGGTTTTTGTGGAGACATAAAACGATTCTTCCCACTTGTATCTGCACCATAAGGAATACCGCGAAACTGGGTTATTCCTCGAAGGATAAATCCTTTTACTTTCCCATAAGCAGTATCGGCAATGGCAATATCATCTCCGATGAAAAGAATTTGATCGTCCTCCTTTTCAGAAGTTGATGTTGCTGGTGCTGCACACGATGCGAGTGGAAGAGTCGAAGCTAATCCAAATCCGGCAGCACCAGCTCCCATGGTTTGAAAAAAATTTCTTCTATTGGTTTTCATAATTGTTGGTTTAAAGTTTATTCCTTCTCTCTGGTTTCTTAAAAACCCAAATTAACTCTATTGAAAATTTTGACGAGGAAGTAAGATATACAAATCGAGATAACTGAAATCTAACGGTATTTCTGAATGCCTACACTTCACTAATATTGAATTTTTAAATATTTGTGTTTACTTTCTCAAAACAAGATATGTGAAGGATTCTAAAGAAATTTCAGATGACAATTCAACCATTCCTCCATTCATAACATCTGTCCATGAAGTATTAACCAATTCTGAATTCAACTTATATTTAATGTTTTTATCTCTGCAATTAACCAAAACCAGCACTTCTTCATCGTTGTATTTTTTACTGAAAGCACAAACGTCATCCGTACAAAAGGAGGTTAATTCTCCACGCCTGATTGGCTCGCTTTCGTTTCTGAATGCAATAATTTTTTTGTATTCATTTGTTATGTCCGGATTTATATTCCAGTCAATGGTTGTTGAGGTAAACGGGAAGGTCAGACGGTATGGTGTTCCCACTTCCTGTCCGTTGTAAACCATCGGCACACTTTTCATATAAGCCGCGATAACAAATGCTGCCATAGAACCTTTTTCTCCTCCAAACAAGTCGAGTGGGGTGCCATCAGAACTATTTACATCGTGGTTTGATGTATATCGTATAATCTGCTGGCCATCAGTTGCACCGGTATAATCCAAAGCATTTAATTCTTCAATGGATTTTACCGAACGATCACGTTCAAAGATCCTTTTTAAGTTTCCAAAAAACTGAAATCCAAAATTGAAATCAAATCCGGCTTTATAATGGTCACTTCTCCGACCTTCAGCCATCATTAATAATTTGTGGTTTGGAATATTTCTTAATGTATCCAGTGCCTGTTTCCAGAAATCGTAGGGAGGTCCATCGGCATAATCACACCGAAATCCGTCAACATTGGCGGTAAGAATCCAGTATTTCATCGATTTAATCATTTCACTGCGCATGTCTTGGTTTGAAAAATTCAATTGGGCAACGTCATTCCAGCCCATTCCGGGTGGACTTACAATATTACCCGTTGAATCCTGCAAATACCACGATTTGTTTTGAATCCAAACATTATCATACGAAGTGTGGTTGGCAACCCAATCTAAAATAACGGCCATGTTATTACGGTGCGCTTTATCAACCAGCATGCGTAAATTTTCCAGGGTACCAAATTCTTTGTTTACCTCTACATAATTTTTAATGCAATAGGGCGAATTCACCGATTTTACTTCACCTACCGGATAAATTGGCATCAGGTAAACGACATTTGCACCCAGGGCACTAATTGAATCTAAGCGATTGGTTACCCCGTTAAAATTTCCCTCTTCACTAAAAGTCCGAATATTGACCTGGTACATGGTTACATCCCTGCGATCCGGAACATTGTCGAAAGGTGTTCCGTACTGAACTGCAACTTGCTGGTTTGAATCCGAAAGAGCAGCTTTTTCTTTGGAGCCGCATGAACTTAACGAGATACAGATTAAAGCGATGGATAATATGAAATATATCTTTCTCATTGGATTTGTTTTTACATTCATTTTACTTGACGAATTTTATATCTTTTGCAAATTCCACCTGAAAATCAGCATTTTTCATGCTTGTCAGAAGTTTATTCCCAACATAACAATTGTCGAACGTTACATCTTCCACAATGTGATTATCAAAAGGAATACCTGCAATAACAAAGGGTTTATCCACATTCTCCCAGTGGATATTTTTCAAATAAACTCCTTGAATATGTCCCGGCGTATTATTGGTTCCATACCGCTGACCTTCCGTAACAATCAGCTCAAGGTTCTTAATTTCAATGTTTTCTTCTACCCTGATGTCTTCAAAACGTACATTTCTAACTTCGCCAGCGTTATCACAAACAATACTAAAAGCAGCATGACCACCGGTGTGTCCTTGTCCGCGGGCATAGAGAATATCGCAATTCTTAACCAAAATGTTTTGCATCAAACCATCAATATTAAAACCTAAAGTCACCCCATCGGCATGCTGCCAACCTACTAGCAAACAGTTTAAAACGGTAATTGAGTCTGTTTTAATTTCCCTATCGCGGCCCGATTTTATGGAAATGCAATCATCACGTGTACGTATAAAACAGTCGTCAATCAGAAAATCGGTACACGAAACCGGATTGATTCCATCAACTCCCCAAATAGTTTTATACGAGAACACTTTAACATTACGGTAAACACTGTGCGGACAATTTGTGAGGGTGTTGGTCCAACCACTGCTGTTGTGACAGATGAAAATATCGGAAACCTCCAGGTTGGATGTACCTGAAATCCGAACATTTCCGTGTAAAATACCGCGCCCTTTAATCTTAACGTTCTGAAGATTGTTACCCCGGATATTGGCATACACAATTGCACCTGCGGCAATATATATGGTCTGGTTGCTTTCCAAATTTATGACCTCTCTTTTATATTCTCCGGGAGCAAAATACAAAACACCGGAATCGCCCTGTTTGGGAGGATTTATTTCCAGCTGATCGGCAAAAATAGCCAGGTGTGGTAAGCTGTCAATTTCAATGTATAATTTTTGAGGCCCCGAAACCGTAAAAGTTAATTCTTTACCTTTTACATTAGATTTAATTTTCAGGTTTTTGGGACGTATCACATAGTTTTTTATTTCAGATGGAGCCGTTATCTTGATTGTTTGTTCTCCGGAACAAGCAAACCTTGTTACATTCAAATCTTCCATTCCTCCATCACCAATTCTCTGAGTCCAAACTTCAGAACCATTTACATTAACTTTGAAATCCGGACTGGTTTCAAGGCCGGGAGGAACAAGATAAGTAACGATTTCGGAACTTGTTTCAGACAATGATTCCCGATTACCACTTTCTTTTTGCCATTGAGTTGAATAACCATTAAAATCCATGGCAAGAAAAAAGCCTGTTAGAAAAAGTGTTGATATTAAAGCATTCTTTTTCATAAAAGTAGTTTTACGATGATTTCAATTTACCCATAAGAAAATGTGGTTATTTTTTCAGAATTACCGTTGAATATTCCGGTATATCAACCTGTTCGTTATTTATACCTACCTTTTTATCGGCATAATACGAAGTATAATAACCCTGTAATTCGGCTGTTAATTTGAAAGATTGTCTTTTACCCGATAAATTATGAAAAATAAGAAGAGACTCGTTTTTATCCGTTCTTAAGAATGCACAAATTGCAGGATTATCTGAAGTATTAACATTTTCAAGATCTCCGTAAGTGAGTGCTGAACTATGATTTCTGAGGTTAATCAGCGATTTGTAATGATTTAATAATGAATTTGCTTCCTTTTCCTGTTCTTCCACCGGGACTACGGTTGTTTCCAGGGAATATTTCGGAGTTTCCCACGACGTTCTGTATTTGTCATTAGAAGTTCTATTCCAAAGAAAAGGCTCCCTGATGAGCTGATCGGGTTTTTTACCAAGCATTCCTATTTCTTCGCCATAATAGACATAAGGAGATCCGGGAAGTGTAAACAACAGAGAAGCAGCAATTCTGGCTTTATTCATATCATCGCCAACACTACTTAAAATTCTGTTTTGGTCGTGATTGGTTAAAAATGTGCAGTCGACATAATCTGGATTAACCGATTTATAAAAATCAATTATCTTTTTGTGTTCTAAAACCAGGCTATCGGCATTTTCTTCATTTACAGCTTTGATAATGGTACTTCCCATATCAAAATTAAACAAGGCTGGAATACCTTTAAGAAAAGGTGCTACCAAATCAGAGCCAGCCCAAACTTCCCCGACAATGTAAACATCCTCTTTCACTTTTTTCATTTCCTGCAGAAAGTACTCCCACCAGGCATGGCTGTCAACAGCCCGGTAATCCGGAAAAATGTGCCTTGCCGCATCGAGTCTGAAGCCGTCGACTCCAACATCCTTCAACCAAAATTTACCCACTTTAAACATTTCCTGCTGAACAAGAGGATTGTCGAAGTTCAGGTCGGGCATGTTTCTGCCAAAATGTGCAAAATACATGTAATCGCTACCTTCCACTTTGTTCCAGTTGCTTCTCCATCTTCTGGGTGTACCATCTGCCGAAACAGGTGGCTGAACTTTTGGATCATCTTTATGAGCCCAGACATAATATTCCCAATATTTGTTGTTTGGACCTTTTAAAGCATCCTTAAACCAAATATTATTATCTCCTGAATGATTGATAACCAAGTCAATTACTACATGAATTCCTCTTTTATGTGCCTCTTCGACAAATCTTTTAAAATCGTCCAAGGTTCCATAATCAGGATGAATGTTGTAATAATCGTCGACATTATATTTATGATACGAAGTGGATGGATTAATAGGCATTAACCAGATTCCTTCAACACCTAAATCCTGAAGATAATCCAACTTTGATGTCATTCCATTGATATCTCCAATTCCATCTCCATTTGAATCGGCAAAGGACTGGACAAAAATTTCATAGGTAACACCCTGTGGCCAGTTACTCACATTTTCATTGCTTTGGGCATTCACAGAATTGAACCAAAACACTAGAATAAGCGATATTATAAGATTGTTGAAATTTGATTTCATTTTTAATATTTTAGGTTATTTGAGATCAAGTACAAATACTCCCCTTGCAGGAATATTGATTGGAGAAGTTAAATCCACAACCGTTCCAGTTGTTACTTCCTCTCCTTTCGTGTAAGAGCCGATAACATTTCTGAATCGCTCCATACCCAGCTGCTGGTCATTGTCGCCACCGTTTAAAATTATCATCGAAGTCCGGTCATCTTTAATCCTGGCATAAACATAACAATCATCGTTCCCGGGAGCATAATGAATCAATCTACCTTCCGTAACTGCATTGTTATTTTTTCTCCAATCGAGTAGTTTTTTCATATAGTTCCAGGCTTCATTTTGTTCCGGAGTGCGCCCTTCTTTTGAGAAAGCATTTACCGGGTCGCCTTCCCACCCCCCGGGAAAATCGGTACGGATAACACCATCGCCTTCTGCTTTAGTTCCGGTCATTAGAATTTCGGTCCCATAGTACAGTTGAGGAATTCCCCGAGTGGTTAAAATGAATGCGATGCCTTGTTTATATTTTCTTAAGTCAGCATCCTCTTTCAGTGAGAAACGTCCCAAATCGTGGTTATCAAGGAAAACCAGAATATTGTTTACATCGTTATATAAAAAATCCTGAGCTAAAGATTCGTATATTCTGAAAAGTCCTTTTGATTTGCCGTCACTCGGGTCATTTTCTTCAATAAACGCATTCTGACAAATAAATGTCAAGTTAAAGTCCATAACCGTTTTCAAATACGAATTTGAGTTATTTACTTTTGAATCGCGTTGCCACCATGCCGAAAAACCGGGACCGGAAGGATACCATGATTCACCTACAATGTTAAATTCCGGGTATTCTTCGGTTACCTCTTTACACCATCTGGCCATGAAGTCATAATCTGCATATGGATGCGTATCCTGACGAATACCATCAATTCGGGTATATTCAATCCACCAAATACTATTCTGAATCAAATAGGTAGCCAGGTGCCTGTTCTTTTGATTCAGGTCAGGCATACCCCTGTTAAACCAACCATCAGAAAATTGTTTTCTCTCTGATTCAGCTGCATGAATATCTGGGATACTCCATTTATTATGAGAGGTTTGCATGTACGTATTATTGTTGTTGAGCCAGTCGCTTGTTGGCAAATCTTTCATCCACCAATGATCTGCTCCACAATGATTGAAAATCATATCCATAACTACTTTCATTCCCTGGTTATGAGTTTTCTCAATCATTTCAACGTATTCATCAAGGGTGCCATAGCGCGGGTCAACATCATAAAAATCGCTGATAGCATAACCATGATAGGATCTGGGTCCGTTTTTTTGAACCGGATTCAGCCAGATGGTTGAAATGCCCAAATTCTGCAAATATTCTAAATTATTAATGATACCTCTGATGTCGCCACCATGACGACCACCTGATCGTTCTCTGTTAACTTGCACCCCTTCAAGATTATCGTTTGATGAATCTCCGTTGGCAAAGCGATCGGGAGTTATTAAATAGAGTACATCAGCCGGAGAAAAACCTAAAGCCCCTGGTTTGGGATTACGCTCTTTTAATTCAAAAGGCTGAATAGTTGTTTTACTGCTTTTTGTAAATTCAATATTCATTGTGCCGGGTTTAGCCAATGTAGTAATATCGAGGTAAATAAAAAGATAATTCGGATTTTCAACGCTAACTATTTCTTTAACATTTATTCCCGGGTAATCGATTTTAACTTTACTGTCGGAGATATTTTCACCAGATACTAAAATCTGTAATTCGGTGTTTTTCATTCCTGTCCACCAGAATGCAGGATCGACATGCGAAATTGTTACAGCTAAGGAGTTTAAAGTACATCCCAATATCAAAGCAGTAGCAAAGTACACTGTGTTCAGTTTCTTTAAAATTTTCATAAGCCTTATTTAATAATTTGAATTTCTGAGTTTTAGCTACTCTTAGAAGTTGAATAATAGAGTTCTGCAAGAGTACGATCTTATTTGAAAAGAATTGAAATCCCCCGGTAATAACCAGGGGATTGTCAACAATCTAACTAAACTATGCCTTGCAAGAATATTAAATCGTTATTGAAATAATTTAATCGATTCTATACAAGATTAACAAAACTAATAATAAGGATTCTGTTTCAATTTTGGATTAACACTCAGTGCCCTTTCAGGAAGCGGAAACCATTCATATTTACGATCACGTGTTGCTGGTAGGCTAACACCATCGTCATTGGCACGTCCAAAAAACCACCACTGACCTTGTGTAAACTTATCAAAACGTCTCAGGTCGGTACGACGGCGACGTCCTTCATCCAAAAATTCAATTCCCCATTCACTCAACATCCAATCAGCATCATAAGCTGCGAAACCACGGCTTAATTCGTCTTTTGCGGTTGCCCAATCTTCTGGTGAAAAATAACGTTCACGAACCTGGTCTACCAAATCCCTGGCACCTGCAACATCTCCGGCACGAAGTTTACATTCGGCCAGTGTATAATAAACTTCGGCTAAACGAAACTCAACAGCGTCGGCTTCACGAAAGTCTATTCCTGCTTCTTCCGGAAACATAGGATACTTGATATAACGAATGCCTGAGTTCGTTTCTCCCCATCGGGGTGACATAACAGTCTCCAGATTTCTACCTTTATTTAAAAATGTACCAACCTGGTCAACAAAAATCAACGGTTGATTTTTTCTGTCGGCATCTGCTTTAATTGTATCCCCTGTTCCGTAATTTTTTCTTAAGACACCTTTAACAAACTGTCCTACGTAATTTCCGGTATTGTCTGCAAAATAATTTTTACGTCGAATATCTTTCGGATTGAATCGTTGAAATACTGCACCTAATTTGTCATTATAGGGAGCATCAAGAAAACAAGTTGCCTCTTCATCGTCTGCGCCATTGTAAAAATTGGCTGAATTATCAAATGACGGCGCTAAACAAACACAATTCCATCCGGAATTTGGAGTAGGGCCATTAATATAGTCTTTAATGGTATAGGGGAGAAACGGCATATCTCGTATCCAACCAACATTTTGATGTGCTGCGTCACTGGCATATGCAAAAACAATTTCATTACAATCCTGATTATTTGGACCATAAATTTCCTGGTAATTGGGTGCAATCTGATAAGAACCAAATTTACCATCAATAATCTCCTGGGCTAATGTAGCACATTCCGAATACTTATTGGCACCGATAAAAAGCTCAGAATTGAGAAGCATTCTCATTTTTATCATTCGGTTCGCTGCCTGATTCATTCTGTTTATACTGTTTTTAGGCAATAAATCAACAGTTTCATCAAGTTCTTTTACAATAAAATCATAAATAATTTGACAACCTTCCTCAAAATTGTCTGATACACTTCCAGGTATTTCTGAGGTCGTTACTCCTGTACTTAGAGGCAAGACACCTCCCCAAATTTCGTAAATATTGAGGTAACAATAGGCTCGGAATGTTCTTACTTCTGCAATATAAGCCTGTAATTCCATATCTGTTAACCCAACACTTGAAGGGTCCAGGTTTTCCAGATCATAAATCACATTGTTGCACATTCCAATGGCTGTCCATCCTTTTTCCCAGGTGACCCTGATTACTGTTGACTGTGAATCCCATGTATGAGTAGAAAGTACATATTTATAGGCTTCGTCCCAGCCCCAGTTTCCACCATTCCAGGTTCGCCAGGCAATCTGATCTGCCGAGAATTCCTGCATATACCAATAATATTCTGCAACATCTAACATCTCCTGTGCATAAATTGCTGAAATTGCAGCCAGAACTGAACTTTCATCGACATAAAACTTATCGGGAGAAAGCTGATTATATGGCTTCTCCTCCAGGTCAAAACAACCTGTAAAAGTAAAAGTGAGAAGCAATAATATTATACTCGAAATTCTTATATTTTTCATAATAGTGTGATATAGAATTATTAAAATTTAATTGATGCCCCTAAGGTAATTTGTGTCGCACTTAAAGTAGAAGTACCAGAGATACCGGGAGTTAGTCCAATAGAAGTAACCGTTGATGGATCAATTCCACTAAACCCTGTGAAAGTGTGAAGATTATTTGCTGAAACATACCAGTACATACTTTTAAGATATGTTTTCGATTTCAGCGGTACATCATAGCCTAATGTTACCCGGTCAATCTTAAACCATGCACCATTTTCTAAAAAGAAAGAAGAAAGAATTGCTCCATCAGAGTTTATATAATCATATGTTGTGTAAGCAGTTCTTAAAACATTCTCAGAAGTAGATCCCTTTAGACCGATGCCGAAAAGTTGTCCATTCCACATATCCATTCCCGCAGCACCGCGACATGTTACGCTTAGATCCCAGTTCTTATACTTGATATTATTATTCCACGAGAAGAAATGTTTTGGAGCAGTGTTGCCGATATATCTTTTATCTGAATTGTCAGCTGCAGTTTTTGGAATTGCCTCTCCATCTTTGTTATAAACCAACAACTCACCATTCTCGTCTACACCCGCGTGTTCGTAGCCATAAATATTACCAATTGTACCCCCTTCTTCGATGCGGAAATAGTATTCGGAAGTTCCTAGGCCACCTCTTTGATAAAGGTCAAGATAAGAAGCCTGGTAGACATCATTTGAAAGTTTAGTCAATACTGTTTTCCCTGATGAATAGGTGCCATTCATTATCCAGCTGAAATCACCTTTTTTCATGATATCACCTTCCAGTGATATTTCTATACCCGTATTTTTTGTTGATCCCAGGTTAACGAGTATTGATGAATACAGAAATGGCGGCTGAGGAGCAGTATAGGTATACAGCAGGTCCTCAGAACGACGATCAAAATATTCAACCGAACCACGAACCCTGTTGAAAACATCAAAATCAACACCAATATCCGTGGCCACACCAAGTTCCCATTGTAAGTCGTAATTGGCATTTTTACTTGGAGCATATCCTACGACCCATTGACCATCCATAAAGTATTGATTTCTTGACCGATAAGTCTGCAATGATTGATAATTTCCACCAGCTCTCCTACCAGTAACTCCATAAGAAGCTCGTAGCCTTAAGCTATTAACCACATCTTTCATATCAGCCATGAAAGGCATGTTGGCAATTTCCCATGCACCTGAAATAGCAGGAAAGTATCCCCATTTATTATTGGATCCAAACCTCGAACTGCCTTCGTAACGCAATGAAGCGGTTGCCGTCAGGAGATCTTTCCATGAATAATTTACTCTTCCAAACAAAGCCACCAATCGGGAAGATTCTTTGTTGGAAGACATATCTGCTTTACCAGCTGCCAGGTACGACCCTGAACCCATGTCGTTGTAAAGGAATTGATCAAATTGAAAATCGTAATTGGTCATAGACATGTTTTCTGAGAAATCTTCAGCAAATGAGTAGCCCGCCACAGCTCTCAATAAATGATCATTACGATCCAATGTGTAATTAACTGTCCACTCAAATTGTTCTAACCAATATCTTGAATGATCCAGGCTTGCTTGTCCGGCATAACCATTCCAGGCAGAAGTTGCATGTGTAGACGGGAGATAATAATAGTGTTTTCTATTATTAAAGTCTATGGTATAGTTCACTGAAGTAGTTAATGTTTGTCTATCCTTGTTGATAATATTGATTTTTGCTCCTACTGTACCTAATACATATAACTGATTGTTACCATCAGTAACATCCTTTGCATTTTCAACCGCATTGGTTGCTCCTGTACTGGTTGTGGGATGATAATAGGTACCATCTTCATTTCTGATAGGCATGGTAGGATTCATCGTGACTGTTCTCGTAATTCCATTTGCACCAGTATCAGCGTCAACACCTCTTACATTAAATGTAGTATTAAATTCTACCAGGTTATTTAAAGCCTTTTGAGAGAAAGCTGCTCTGGCACCATATTGTTTTGATGCATTTGCAATATCTAAACCGGCCTTTTCGACATAGTTTATTGAAACACTATACCTGCTTTTATCAGTAGAACCGGTAAGTGAGATATATTGGTTGTTATCAAAAGAAAAATCGCGTTTCAGTTCTCCCAGCCAATCATCATGGTAACCATAATCAATACTTCTTTCTTTTTCAATAAATTCCTGATAACCTAGCGTCTCCGGAAGATCATGCATTAGGTTAATCGCGAAGTAGCTATCGTAGGAAACCTCAAATGTACCGACTCCTTTGGCACTTTGTTTGGTTGTAATAAGAATAACACCATTCGCACCACGGGTACCGTAAATTGCTGCAGAAGCCCCATCTTTTAAAACCGTTATTGATTCAATATCCTGTGGAGCAATATTATTCATATTTCCTCCGGCGATGCCATCAATAACGATAAGCGGAGAGTTTCCACCAGTTATTGAGGTTGCGCCTCTAATTTGGAAACTGGAAGTCGAGTGTGGTGAAGTAGATGATCCGTCGATATTTAAACCTGCAACTTTACCAACAATTAATTCAACAGGATCTGAAACTGCTCCCTTTTGGAAATTTTCTTTGTTTACATTGACGATAGAACTGGAAATTTCCTTCTTGCTTAAAGAGCCGTATCCAACTGCCACAACCTCCTCAATTCCAATGCTTTCTTCTTCCATTGTAACATTGATGCTCGATTGCCCATTGACTTCAATTTCCATCAGTCGCATACCTACAAACGAAAACTGTAGTGTGGCATTCCCTGGAACATTAGCCAAAGAATATTTCCCTTCCGAATCGGAAACCGTACCTTGAGTTGTACCTTTTACCACAATTATAACTCCGGGTAAGGGTGCTCCTGAAACATCCACAATTTTTCCCGAAATAGAAACTGTTTGTTGTGTTTGAGTACCAGAAGTAACATCCTCGAGATTAGAAATTTCTGAATTTAGAGGATTCGCTGCTTTCTTTGCTAAAATATTGGTTTGGCATAAAAATAATGACAATATTGTCAAGAATCCAATCCTAAAAATCCTTTTCAGAGTCGTTCCTTTAAAAGAACGTGAAAAGAACAGAACCTTTAGCGTTCGTAGTTTTCTCATAAATTTAAATTTTAGTTATAATTGATTTTAAATCTACTTAGTAGTGATTAGAACTGATTAT
>WOYI010758430.1_pt1 | contig 16185 bp, 15 predicted proteins | sample 6423411 | NCBI WGS metagenome assembly WOYI01 (sample SAMN13441803, study PRJNA592873) | oil field metagenome | biome: oil field; feature: oil-well bore; material: oil-contaminated soil; isolation source: oil-contaminated soil from oil-well borehole | place: Germany: Wietze | collected 2016-10-18 ...
ATCCGATGCCCGATCTGCTCGACAGTACCCTGTGCTTCCAGCCTGAACCTGTCCCAGGCAGAATCGAAGATCTCCCTTACGAAGATACGGATACCGAACTCCTCTTCCCACAGTCCGAGGAAATTTTCACTAATGAACGAGGCAACCGCAGGGTGAGTTTCAATGAGAAGAGCCCCGGAAGCGCCCGAAAGGACAACCTTCCTGATAAAACGCTTAAGGTCCAGCGCAACCTTCTCCTCCCGTGCAACTACACCTGTTCCGCCGCAGAAGGGACAGCCTCTTGTGAATATCGACCGGATATCCGGACGGGCTCTTTTACGTGTCACTTCAGCAAGACCAAGCTGTGTTACCCCGAAGACCCTGGCCCTGCAGCGGTCCCCCCTTAGGAGGGTTCTAAGTGTTTCAATGAGTTGCTGCTGGTCGCATTCGTTCTCCATATCAATAAAATCGATCACGACTATTCCACCCAGAGCCCTTAGCCGGAGCTGACGTACGATCTCCCGGGCGGATTCAAGGTTGGTCCGGAGTATCGTGCTCCTGGGGTCTCCGTCTCCGGTGAACTTGCCCGTATTGACGTCGATCACTGTGAGGGCCTCTGTCTGATCGATGACCAGGAAGGCGCCGGAATCCAGCCATACTTTTCTGTCGAGGGCGGTTTCGAGGTCCTTTTCGATGCCGTAGAACTCGAAAAGGGGGATGTTGCTCCTGTGGAGATTGACCTCAGGGGTGGGTCCGTTCCGGGAAAATCTTCCCAGGCTGGACAGGATATTTTCGTACTCTTCCTCGCTGTCGACTATGATCTCCTCGACTGAGCCGTTCGGCTCGTCCCTGAGGATCCTGCCGACGAGTCCAAGGTCCTGGTAGATAAGGCACGGTGCGTCCTGCTCACTTGCCATCTTCCTGATCTCATTCCACAGGTTCAAAAGAGACGCGAGATCCTCCTCGAGAGCGTCCTGGTCCACCCCTTCGGCGGCAGTACGGACAATGATCCCGGCATCCCGCGGGCGGATCTTCCTGGCAAACATCCTCAGGCGTGAACGCTCTTCTTCCGATATCCGTCTCGAGACCCCCGTCTCGTGCCCTCCGGGGACAAGCACAAGAAATCTACCCGGAAGAGATATCCTCGATGTGACCCTGGCGCTCTTTCCTTTTCTTGCGGTCCTGGTGATCTGGACCAGTATCTCGGCATTCTGCCTGACGTCGACACCTCTGGCGTCCCCCAGGTGGAGGAAAGCGTTGCGCCCGTCACCAAGGTTGAGGAATGCGGAATTCATGCCGGGGATCACGCTGTCGACCCTTGCCTTGTAGATCTCGCCGCTTCTCTGGCGGTCCCACATCCGCTCGACGAATATCTCGTTGAGCCGGCCGTCCTCGACTATGGCGACCCTGGTCTCCTCCGGGTCTATGACGTTGGCGAATATCTTCCTCTCCGCACTCACCTAGAGATCCTCGCTATCGACAGAAAGGGGGCTGACGCCTCTTCCCGTCCATTTACCCACGGCCAGCCTGGCCACCAGGAGATCCATCCATGAACGGATCACTCCCTCGGATACCAGCTTCTTCACAACTGTTCCGGCTCCGACCTGTCCCGGCGAACCCACCGCAAGGTCTACCCACCGCTGCCCGGCTGAAATGGACAATGTCTGCGGAACAGGGACCCATCCCCCCCCGACCATATCCCTGAACCTGGCATGGGAGGATCTTTCCCTGATAAGTATCCTGTAGAGCGCGGCCTCACACTCTGAGTTCAGCTTCGGCCTGCCGTCAACAACGCCGGCCCTCAGGACGCAGACTCCTCTGGGAAGCGTTTTGTTCAGATCAGGAACAAGGGACTCGCTCCATCGCTCCAGCCAGACTTCGAGAGGCTCCCACATGGCAGGGACACCTACAGGAAGAGCCGGACCAAGACTGATCCTGGGATGGGGCACCAGGCCCCCGGTCTGCTCAATGTCCGCCCCTATCCTTCGGAGGGCCCTGCAGAACAGGGGGGGCATCTCAACATGTGGAACGAAACAGATCCGTCCTCTTTTTGAAAAGATCATCCGGATCCTGGCCATTTCAGGGCTCCATGGCGGGACATCCGCTCTCGTGCCAGCCGCAGAGGCTGCATTCCGCATCGCGGCAGTCGGGGGTCAGAGTCCCCGAGAGCGCCCTCTCCCTTTCAGCCAGCAGGAACTGCCGGGAGACCCCCGTGTCAATGATCTCCCATGGGAAATGTTCACCGACACCTCTCTCGCGTATCGTGTATTGTAGAGGGTCGATCCCGCATTCTTCAAAGGAGTCCATCCATCTGTCGAGGTTGAAGCATTCGCTCCAGCCGTCAAAACGCGCGCCCTTTCTCCAGGCTCCCTCGATAACCGGACCCAGGCTGCTGTCTCCCCGGGCCAGAACTCCCTCAAGGAAGGTCTGGGCTGGTTCATGATAGTTGAGAGAGAGCCCTGTCTTCCTGGCCATACTCTTGAGGGTGCCCCCCTTTTTCGCCAGTTCGTCGATCGAGGCCTGCGCCTCCCACTGGAACGGCGTGTGCGGTTTTGGCACGAATCCGGCCACGGATACGCTGACCTTCGTCTTCCTGCCGTATTTTCTCCCCTTGCCGCGTGCCATCAGGGCTATTTCGATGATCGCTTCTATGTCCTCGAGGGTTTCAGTAGGCAACCCCATCATGAAGTAGAGTTTCACCCTTTCCCACCCCCTGGAGAAAACCTCGTCTAAAGCGGCCTCGATGTCCGATGAGGTTATCCCCTTGTTGATCACATCGCGGAGTCTCTGGGTTCCGGCCTCCGGAGCAAAGGTGATACCGCCTCTGCCCAGTGTCTCGATCTGATCGGCCAGCGCGACTGAAAAGCCGTCCATGCGAAGGCTTGGCAGCGAAAGTTTTATCTTCTTCGCAGCCAGTTCCGGTGCAAGCGCGCATACGACCTTTTCTATTCCGGTGTAGTCGCAGGACGCCAGCGAAACAAGACCCAACTCCTCGTAACCTGTTCTCTGGAGAAGATGCTTCGCGATAGCAACCACTTTTTCTGGAGACCTTTCTCTTACCGGGCGGGAAACCATCCCCGCCTGACAGAAGCGGCAACCCCTCGTGCACCCCCGAAAGATCTCAACTCCGGCCCGATCGTGAATTATCCCCCCCGAAGGGACTATCATCCCGCCAGGGGAAAAACCGCTGTCGAGATCCAGCAGTACCCGCCTTTTGACAGGTCTGCTTCCCTGGACCGATGGTACATAGAAACCATCGATACTGGACAGTTCCTGAAGGATATCCTTCCTGCTCCTCCCGCGGGGGCAGGAGCAGGAAGACAGAAGATCCGGAAGGAGAAGTTCTCCGTCCCCGGCACAAAATACATCGATGAACGGAGCGAGAGGCTCTGGAGCCAGGGCACCGGGCCCTCCGGCCACAACTATAGGATCTCCCTCACTCCTTTGAGCGGAGCGGAGCGGGATGCCCCCCAGATCGAGCATTGTCAGAATGTTGGTCGACGTAAGTTCGTACTGGAGCGTAAAGCCGAGTATGTCGAAAGAAGAGAGAGGGCTGCCGGACTCGAGTGAACAGATGGGTGTCCCTTCCTCCCTCAGAAGGGCCTCGGCGTCCGGCCAGGGGCAGTAGGATCTCTCCACCCTCGTACCGGGAGTTTCTGAGGCAAGGCTGTAGAGAAGCTGGAAACCGAGGTAACTCATCCCCACTTCGTAGGCGTCAGGAAAAGCAAGACAGAGCGATACCTTCTCGTCTTCTGGCGGGATCAGGCCATCTGCACCCCACTCTCCACCCGCATACCTGGAGGGGCGCTTCACTGAACAGAGAAACTGCCACATCGGGTCTTCGATCTCTTCGAAAAGAAAGGGCATTCAGCAGATCCTCCGTTCCTCATCAATCATATTGCGGCCTCGCCGATACATGGACGCTCTGGACAAGGCCCAGAGCCGCCCCCAAAGAGACAAGGGAACTGCCTCCGTAACTGATGAAAGGAAGTGCCAGGCCTGTGACGGGAGCTATACCCACACTCATTGCAATGTTCTCGAAGACCTGGAACCAGATCCAGGCCGAGATTGCCGCAACAATGATCTGTCCTCTCGTGTCGCCGGACCTGAGAGCGGTGCGAACGATCCTCCAGAGTAAGACGGCAAATAGAGAGAGCACTATAACCGCGCCCACGAAACCGAACTCCTCGGAAAAGACACTGAAAATGAAGTCTGTGTGAGGTTCCGGCAGGAAGTGCAGTTTGCTCTGCGATCCCTCAAGGAAACCCTTGCCCAGGATGCCTCCGGCTCCCACTGCGATCCTCGATTGTATTACATTATAGCCCGCGCCCAGAGGATCGAGTGATGGATTGATGAAAACAAGCATGCGGAGTTTCTGGTACTCCTTGAGCATCAACCATCCCAGAGGGAGGGCAAAAAGGACAGTCCCGATCATGGAAAAGAGATATTTTTTAGGTGTTCCCGCCGCCACGAGTGCCGCAAAGATCATGAAAGCGTAAACGGCGACAGTTCCAAGGTCGGGCTGAAGGAGGACCATTATGGGTACCAGGGATGAAAGAAGTACAGCCCCGGAAATGTTCATGATACCTTTCGGGGGGTAACGGGTCAGGAACGAGGCCAGGACAAGAGCCAGCGCAACTTTGGCCGGCTCCGCCGGCTGGAGCCTGAATGCCCCGAAATCGAACCAGCTCTTTGCCCCTCTGGCCGTGTAGCCCGCAATGAGAACTGCAGCAAGGAGCAAAAGGGTTCCAGCATAGATCCAGTAGGAATACTTCAGCATTCTCTCGTAGCCGATACAAAAGACCACTGCGAAAACAGCTCCGCCCGTGACTCCCCAGGTCAACTGCCGGATCGCGAAGTGAATGGCGGCGTCGCCCTTACCTGCCACGGCACTGTAGATAGAGAAAACACCCACCATCAAAAGGGCGGCAGCGGAGCCGACGGCTATGCCGTCAATATCCCTGAGTCTTGAAAGATCCTTGCGAAGGGCATTCCGATCATCGCTCATCTGTCGCGTTTCCTGGAGCGTTGTCTTTTTACCTCCAGGACCGGAATGCTGGCGACGAGGGCGACTGAGTTCCCTTCCGTCTCAAGATCGATCTCTATGCCGTCCTCGGATATCACCATGTAGTCGCTTATTACATCGATAAGATCTTTCCGGAGCCTCTCCAGGGTTCCGGGGGAGATGTCAGTCCTGTCGTGGATAAGAACGAGCTGGAGCCTCTCCCTGGCTGACTTTCTGGAACTTTCCTTTTTTTTGAAGAACCTGTCCAGGAAGCCCATGGCCTACCCCCTTCCTGCCTTGCGGCCGAACATCTTCTTCAGGCCTGTTAGCAGGCCGCTTTCGTCAAAGGATGTCGGATCCGGAAGCGGTATCTCGCGCCCCAGGATGCGGCCCGAAACGTTCTCAAAAGCCCTGGCTGCGGCCGAGGTGGAACCAAGTGTCAACGGTTCACCTTTGTTCGTGGAGGTGACCACGTTGTCGTCCTCAGGGATTATCCCGATAATATTGACCGCGAGGATATCACTCACGTCGGAGACTCCAAGCATTTTTCCGCTTCGTATCATCTTCGACCGAACCCTGTTCACCACCAGGTCTATGGATTTTTTCTGGTTGGACTCGAGGATCCCGATAATGCGGTCCGCATCCCTCACGGACGATACATCGGGGGTAACGACCACTAACGCCTCGTCGGCTCCTACAGCCGCGTTGCGAAAACCGGATTCTATTCCTGCCGGACTGTCTATAAGAACAAAATCATACTTTCCTCTCAGGGAATTGCAGAGTTTCAACATCTGATCCGAAGTTACCGCCTCTTTGGTTCTTGTCTGGGCCGCGGGAAGCAGGTGAAGATTTTCAACGCGTTTGTCGCGCACGAGGGCCTGAGGAAGCTTGCAGGCCTCTTCTATGACATCGACAATATTGAAGACGATCCGGTTTTCAAGGCCCATAACAACATCAAGGTTACGGAGTCCTATATCAGCATCGATGGCAACGACACTATATCCCTCCATGGCAAGCCGGAAGGAAAGATTGGCGGTTACAGTGGTCTTGCCAACTCCACCCTTGCCGGATGTCACTACGATGATCCTGGTATCCATTCCAGATACCTCCCTTTCTTCGAGTGCCACTGTCAACATCCGTTCACCCCTTTATCTCTTTTACCGCTATTGAGCCTTTAACGACCCTCATGCTGACGGGCTTCCCCCACCAGGAGCAGGTTTCATCAATATAGCTGATCTTGCCCCCGATCCTTACCTGGGTGGCCTCATACTGCCCGGCAACAATAACAACATCATCCTCCCGGTCAAGCCCGGCGTGAGCAAGTCCACGCAGTCGTCCCAGAACAACAACCGACCCACCGGCGATTATCTCGGCTCCATCGTTCAGGTTCCCGAGGACGATCACATCGCCGTCATGCTCGATCTTTTTGCCCGACCTGAGGGATTCCTGGACCATCAGGCTTCGTACGGCCTCTTCGTAGACCCCGCAGCAGGGTTCTCTTCTCTCACCTGGAGAGTTCATTGCGAAACCGGCACGCTTCATCCACGAGGCTGTTTCTGGTTCCTCCGCTCTCCAGGCTATAACTTCCGCCTCTGCGGGAGAGATGATCTCTTCTACGACTGAAATGATATCACTCACGGACCACCCCTCTCCCCTGAGATCAACGATCATCCCGGCGCCCTTCATTATCGGTCCCGCTTTGGAAAGAAGAGCCTCCGCCCCGGCAGCCATTCGCACCCCCCGATATCTCGAAGGAACAACAAGACGAAGAGCACCCCCCTCACCTCTGAGTTCCAGTTCCTCCCTGCTCCTGCCAGGACTCGTCATTTCCTGGAACCTCCCTCTTTGTCGAACAAGTTAAGATAACCCAGCAGCTCTCCGACTATCGGGCCCGCCGCCGAGCTCCCGTGCAGGCCACCCTCCACAAGTGCAACGGCCACGAACCTTGGATCCTCTACAGGGGCATACCCTACGAACCAGGCATGATCCTCTCCGTGAGGATTCTGGGCCGTTCCGGTCTTTCCTGCAACTGAAACCCCGTACTGTCCCGCTCTGCGCCCGGTTCCGCGAAGGACCACTTCCTCAATTCCCTCCCGGACAATTGACAGAGGACCTTCCGGAAGTTTCATGGAGGTCCTCTTCGTTTCCCCTTTAAGCAGGCGCGGGGCAACAAGATTGCCGCCGTTGGCGATCGCAGCGTATATCCTCGCAAGCTGTATCGGAGTAAGTAACAGAAAACCCTGCCCTATGGAATAGTTGGCTGTGTCTCCAGGGTACCATCTCTCTCGCAGGCGCTCCATCTTCCATGCAGGACCTGCAATATTTCCCCTCGCCTCACCGGGAAGGTCTATACCCGTAGGGACTCCCACACCGAAGATGGCACCCCATTTGACCAGGTTGTCGATCCCGGTCCGAAGACCGGTCTGGTAGAAGAACACATCGCATGAGTCACGCAGACCCCTGACGACGTTCTCCGATCCGTGACCGTCGCGCTTCCAGCACCTGAAGAATCTGTTGCCTACTCTCATCCCCCCTGTGCAGATGAAAGTCGTTCTCCTGTTTATGTTCCCTTCCGCAAGAGCCGCAAATGCAGGAACGACCTTGAACGTGGAAGCCGGAGGGTACGTACCCGCGATGACCCGATTGAGCATGGGCCTTGCCGGGTTCCTTGTCAGACTGTTCCATTCCGTCGAGGATATCCCCCAGGCGAACGGGTTGGCATCGAAACCCGGAGAGGAGAGAAGGACCTTCACGTTGCCGTTCTCAACGTCCATCGCAAAGACGGCACCGGTTCTCCCGGCCATAAGTTCCAGGGCAAGCTTCTGGGCCCCGAGATCCAGTGCCAGCTGGAGGTCCTCACCCCGCTCAGGTTCATGGAAGTCGACCCTCTTGATCTTGCGACCTTTGGCGTCTACCTCAAGTGCCTCTTCGCCGGGTACCCCTCTCAGGGTTTTTTCGTAGAACTCCTCTACGCCGCTCTTGCCGACAAAATCACCGCCCCGGTAATCTCCTTCCGAATACTTTTCAAGTTCCTGACGTGTGATCTCTCCAACGTAGCCAAGAACATGAGCCACAAGAGGACCGGCGGGATAGACCCTTCTCCATACAGGGACCGGAAACAGCTGGCGGGGAAATCCCGGTGCACTAACAAGGGATGCCATCTGGGCAAGAGTGAGATTCGGCAGAAGAGTAACTGCCCTGTAGGGTACAGTGAAGTCCTTTTTAACTCTTGAAGCTATCTGCCCCTCATCGAGAGGGATACCCCTCCCGTTCAGAAAAACCGTTATCTTCCTGGCGGTATCGGGATCCTTGAGATCCAGCGGGTATGCCATCAGATCGAAGGTCCGGGAGTTCGTCGCAAGGATAGCCCCGTTGGCATCGAGTATTCTGCCCCTTGCGGGCGGCATCCTTACAAGCCTCAGCTTGTTGCGGGCGGCAAGATTCACATATATGTCCGACTGAAGAACCTGCAGACGGAAGACGGCGAAACCCAGAACAAGAAGAGAGACCATCATAAAGGCTCTCCACATTTTCAGTCTCGCCGAGGATGACATCCTATCGCTTGACATCTGATCCCGCCGATCTTGCCGATACAACAAGGAAGGCTACGAGCAGCAGCGGAAGGGAAGCGACCTGCTGAACGGCAAAGACGCCGTAAAGGGCACTCCTCCCGTCACCCCATGCCATGAACCTCACAATGCCGATGAACAGGTGCCCGCAAAAGGCCAGTAAACCAAAAAGCCTTGGATTCCTTCCCGACTCGGGTATGTGGTTCCACACCATGGCACAGGCTGCGACTGAAATGGCGTAGGTGGTTGCCGTAAGCCCGGGAAGCGCAGTCCAGCGGAGATCCCACAAGAGCCCGCCCAGAAAGGCAGGCCACACAGCGGAGGGAACATTCCGGCTGACAGTTGCCACCCGGAACACCAGAAAGAGAAAAAATATATCGGGAACCAGAAATCTCCCCGAGAACATCACCTGGCCAAGATCCTGAAGATACCATACCGCAGCGGTGGAGAGCATGTTACTTGCTCCCCCCCGTAAGAACGAACAGTGAGTACATCGTTGAAAAATCTGCTCCCGGTATGATCCTGTAGATCCGGAAACCGTCTTCCGTCCTCGAACCTCTGGATGATATGACTCCAACAGGAAGCCCTGGGGGAAGGAGATCGCTGACAAGTGCTGTGCTGATCCCGAGGCCGTCACTCAGCTTCTTCTCCTCCGGAATATAGAGGATACTGATCCCGCCGTTACCGTCACCTGCCAGAACTCCGAGGTCCCGCGTATCATCAACCACTACCGGGACAAGAAGCGACGGTGAGGTGAGAAGTTCGACCCAGGAGTGGTTCGGTAAAACCCTTGCGACCCTTCCGGCAAGAAAACCATCCTGAAGGACAGGCATACCCTCCTTCAGACCGTCGGAAGAACCCTTGTCGATCCTGACCTCCTGCCACCAGAGGCCCGGGGGGCGGACATCCACCCTTGAGGCCGTCAGGCCGGCACGGTCCGGAACAACCAGATCCGGCCTGGCCTGAAGAGTAGAGCGAAGCCTGGCGTTCTCAAACTCCATCTCCTTCAGCCTCTCTCCAAGATCCCTCATGCCGTTGAACCATAAAAAACCCTCAGCCGCAATATGGCGAACCAGGACAGCCGGTCGTTCCGGCCGATCCAGGATCACAGCGGTGTATTCAGCGGCTTTTTCAGCAACAGGGGATCCTGACGAGACCGCCAGCAAAAGAAGTCCTGCTGAAGTTGCAGCCAGAGAGTGCAGCCATGCGGAGGTTATTCGTTCAGGCACCTGCGTACCTCTGCTTTCGAAGGGATGCTTTCCTGATCGTCATTGCACCGCCGGATACTTCTCAGCGGACTCCGTGTCCCACTGAAACAAGGACCTTCTTGATTGAATCGAACTGTTCCAGCATCTTCCCAAGACCCTCGGCTACAGAGAACAGAGGCCTCTCCGCCCGAAGGACGGGTGTGTTCAGGTTCGAGGAGAGTCTCCTGTCAAGTCCCTCGAGGAGAGATGCCCCGCCAGTGATAACCAGACCCTGGTCCACGATGTCCCTTGCAAGTTCGGGGGGGGTCCGCTCAAGTGTTTCACGGACCATCTCGATGATCTGAACGATCACCGGTTCAAGGGCATCCCTTACCTCGGCACTGGAGATCCTTATCGCTCTTGGAAGTCCGTCCTTGAGATTACGCCCCCGGACCTCGATATCCCTCTCCGTGGCCATAGCGTCGGCAGATCCGATCGTGTTCTTGACCTCCTCGGCCGTCGCTGAGCCTATGGCAAGAGTGTATTTCTGGCGCATCATGCTGATGATGGAGTTATCCATCTCGTCCCCGGCTACCCGGAGAGAGTTGCTTACCACAACCCCGTTGAGGGAGAGGACTGCTATCTCGCTGGTGCCTCCTCCTATATCGAGGATCATGTTCCCCCGGGGTTCGTCGATCGGAAGACCGACGCCCATCGCCGCAGCGACAGGCTCTTCCACGACATATGCCTCTCTCGCCCCGCCGTCCAGCGTGGCATCGATGAACGCCTTGCGCTCGACCTCCGTTACCTCGACCGGCGCGCACACAAGCACACGGGGATGCCCGAACAGACGGAAACCGTTATTGGCCTTCTCCAGAAAGTGCCTGATAAGGGCACCGGTCATGTCGAAATCCGCTATGACACCATTGAGAAGAGGTCTGACGGTCTCGACCCCGACAGGAGTCTTGCCGGCCATGGCCTTGGCTTCGCTGCCGTAGGCAATGATCTCCCTTGAAGAGCGCCTCGTGGGTCTGCGGTAAGCTATTACCGCTGGTTCGTTGATAACTACTCCCTTTCCCTTGACATACACCACGATGTTCGCGGTGCCAAGATCCATGCCGATATCCTTGCCGAAAAGTCCGGAGATCGAACCAAACACCTGCACCTCACCAACTTTCAGAAAATCCCGCCACGGTCGGACTGATTCGGCCTGACTTCCGAAAAGCCGCCCCCGGCTGCTATGTAATGGCCCAGAAAATCAATACCAAGAGCCTCCAGTTTGCGCTCAACGTGGGCAGTCAGAAGCCTGTCCTCTACACTTGGGTTCAGGCTGCCATCAGGATGATTATGAAGCAACAGGATCCCGCCCGCATCAAGACGGATCGCCTTGCGAAGAAGGAACTTCATGTCCAGTACCGCTCCGTCAAGACCCCCCCAGGATATCTTTTCTTCCATGATCACTTTGTTGCGGTCGTCTGTAAAGACTCCGACGATGAACTCCCTGGGCTCACTGGCAAGGATCACGCTCCACCGGGCAAGACAGGAGCGGGGTGTCTCACCCTTTTCGCTTTCCTCCGATGCTTTCTCCTCACCGTGCAGCCTTTTCGCCAGTTCAAGGGCGGCAACAAGAGACTCTGCCTTTGCCTTGCCAAACCCCCCGATCTTCAGAAATTCATTGAAGGAGGTCCTCGCGAGCCCCTGGAGGCTCCCGAATTCCTTCAGAAGATGGGAGGAAACCTCAAGAACGTTCCGTTCCCTGTCCCCGGTCCTGAGGAGTATCGCCAGGAGTTCGGCGAGTGAAAGGGCCTGGGGACCGAATTTCTCGAGTCTTTCCCGGGGAAGTTCCGCGACCGGGACAAGCGCGAGGCTCAAGATGTTTCCCCCGGCCAGAAAGGATTGGATCTGCGCTCTTCGCCTATAGTGGTTCCGGGTCCGTGTCCTGGAAAGACCTTCATATTATCAGGGAGATCTTTTAGTTTTTCCAGCGAGGCCAGAAGCACCCGCTCATCGCCGCCGGGCAGATCGCTTCTTCCCACTCCGCCCGCAAAAAGCGTATCCCCCGAAAGCAGTATCGGAGACCCCCCGGCCTCTTCTACCAGGAAACAGGAACTCCCCCGTGTATGGCCGGGAGTATGGATGATCTTTATGGAAATATCACCGATCGAAAAAACATCCCCATCCGAAAATACCCCCTCTGCCGGAGCTGCCGACAGTCTCTCCCCGACGAAGGCGGATAGATTATACTCCGGGGAGAAAAGCATGGAGGCGTCATCCCGGTGGATAAGAACTCCCCTGCCTGCTTTAACGCGCAGCTTGCCGACTCCGGCAATGTGGTCGGCGTGGCCGTGGGTCAGGAGAATGTACTCAAGTCTTATTCTCTTATCCTCTATTGCCGAAATGACCTCCTCCGGATCTCCTCCGGGATCGACGAAAAAGCCGGTGCCGGATCCGTCGTAAAGCAGGTACCCGTTTGTCCATAATGCGCCGAGGGCGAACCTTTCAAGCTTCATGTGCAGCCTCCATCCGTGTCGATGATAAGTGTAACAGGGCCGTCGTTGCAGAGTTCTACCCGCATGAAAGCCTGAAAGATCCCGCTTTCCACCTTGACACCAAGTCCGGAAGAAACCTGGATAAATCTCTCATAGAGTAATTTCGCCTTTTCGGGGCCGCAGGCCCCCGCGAAGGAGGGACGTCTTCCTTTGCGGCAGTCGCCGTAGAGGGTGAACTGTGAGACCACAAGCATACCCCATCCCTCATCCATCAGCGACAGGTTCATTTTTCCTGCGCTGTCCTCGAAGATCCTCAAGTTTACGATCTTTTCCGCCATCCATAATATTTCATCTTCTCCGTCTTCCGGCGCGATTCCGAGGAAAACGCACAGACCATTCTCTATTTCACCGGTGATTTTTTCATCAACGAGGACTCTTGCCCTGGAAACCCTCTGAACTACCGCACGCACCTGATCGATTCACCCCCTGATGACTTCGATGACACCCTTGATCGAGTTAAGCCTTGCGATGATCCTGTAGATGTGTTCAAGATCCCTGACCTCAAGATCAATTATCATCCTTCCCCGGGTCCCTCCCGCCACAAATGCCCTGACCTGCGTTATGGTGCCGTCAAGACCGGTAATGGCCTGCGCGGCATCTGCGAAAAGACCCGGCCTGTCGGCACCTTCAAGTTTGAGTCTGGCAGAATAGCGCGCTGAACGAAGATCCCCCCAGGAGACCTCCACCTTGCGGTCGGACGGGTTGCCCTCGAGGTTCGGGCAACCCGTCCTGTGAATGGTTATCCCCCTGGTTTTGGTCACGTAGCCGACTATCTCATCCCCCGGGACAGGTTTGCAGCAGTTGGCCAGGGAGACAAGGACACCTCTTGATCCCTCAACCACAATCTCGGTCTCGAGTTCTCGTTTTGATGCCTGGGTCTTTTCTCCGGGCTCTTCGATCTCCACCTGGGCGGGCGCGTGGGAGGCACCAAGTTCCAGATATTTAGCGGCGATCGAGGATTGGCTCTGTCCTCCGCCGCCGATGGCGCAGAGAAGTTCATCACCGTTTGCGAACCCATGGTCGCTGGCAAGCTTGTTGAGTATCGATCCGGAAAGAGGAGCATCCACCACGCGTTCTCCATCGCGGCGGTGAAGTTCCTTGAGGAGCATATCCCTTCCGCGTTCGATCTTCTCCTCGCGGTCGGATTTATCGACCTGCCTGAGCCACAGTCTTATTTTGCTCCGGGCCTTGCCGCTCCTCGCGACCTTCATCCAGTCCCGTGAAGGGTGTCCCTGAGGAGATGTTAGTATCTTGATGATGTCTCCGTTCTGAAGCTCGTAGTCGATCGGAACTATCCTGTTGTTCATCATGGCTCCGACAAATTTGTTCCCGACCTCTGTATGAATGGCGTATGCGAAGTCGATGGGAGTCGATCCCCCTGGCAGGGAGATCACGTCGCCCTTGGGGGTGAACACGAAAACCTCAGACGAGAGCACATCCGCCTTGACATGCTCCAGGAACTCAGAGGCTCCCCCTCCCTCGGGCTGTGTCTCCAGAGCCTGCCTGATCCACGACAGCCGTTCGTCGAGTTCGTCCAGTTTCTTGCTATTCTCCTTGTACCTCCAGTGCGCCGCAATACCGTACTCCGCTATCCAGTTCATATCGGAGGTCCGTATCTGTATCTCCAGCGGTTCTCCGCTCGGCCCCATCACGGCCGTGTGAAGTGACTGGTAGAGATTGTTCTTCGGGTTGGCAATATAATCATCGAACTGGCCGGGGAGCGGTTTCCATATAGTGTGGACGATCCCCAGCGCCGAATAGCACTCCGCGACATCCTTGACGATAATGCGAAGCGCGAGCAGATCGAACAACTCCTCAAGCGACAGGTTTTTCCTTCGCATCTTTTCGTAGATGCTGTAAAAATGCTTGGCTCTTCCCGTGATGAAGGCGCCTACGTTCTCCTCTTTGAAGCGCTCCTGGAGAATACCTATCGCCTGCTTGATGATCTCTTCCCTCTCGGGGAGTTTTTTGCGGACCCTGCGTCTGATATCAAAAAAAGCTTCCGGGTCGATGACCTTGAAGGCGAGGTCCTCGAGTTCTCTCTTGATCTGGTAGATGCCGAGGCGATGTGCAAGAGGTGCGTATATTTCGAGTGTCTCGCGGGCTATGCGCATCTGCTTCTCACGGCGAAGCGCATGGATGGTCCGCATGTTGTGAAGGCGGTCTCCAAGTTTGATGAGGACAACCCGGATATCCTTGGCCATGACAAGGAACATCTTACGGAGATTTTCGGCCTGGTAATCCTCGAAGGTTTTGAAGGGGAGCTTGCCAAGCTTGGTGACCCCATCCACCAGGATAAGGACTGACTCTCCGAAGCGCTCCCTGATGGCGGCCGCTTCGGTCCCGGTATCCTCCAGGACGTCGTGGAGAATGGAAGCTACAAGAGTGTCGGTATCGAGCTCCATGTCGGCAAGAACTGACGCGACTCCAATGGCATGGATGATATAGGGGTCACCTGTCAGCCTGGTCTGTTTCCTGTGTGCTTCCGAAGCAAAGACCACAGCTTCTCCGCAGCGGATCAGGTCATCTCTGCTCAGATAACGGCAGGCCTTTCCCCAGAATTCGTGCCAGGCCATCTTTACGGGTATGACCCTTGAATCCTCGGGGAACCGGCCGACAAAGCTGTCCCTCAGGAGACGCAGTCTCTTTACCTCCACCTGGTCAACCCCGGATGATCCATGAACGCCAACCATGTCCCGGATAATTCTCTTCTCGTCGTTCAAGAGTCGCACCCTTCCATCACGAAGCCGTCGCTGACCACTATGGATCCGATCACCAGGTCAACCCTGCTCCTGCCCTGCCATTTGTTGATCCTGGGGCGATAGGTCCAGCCCAGAGAATCTCGGATGCATCCGGAGATGGGAGCCCCTCCGAACGCAAGAAATTCGAAACCCCCGTTTTGGACCCTGAGATGTTTTCCATCCCTGCCGAGAGGTTCAAAAGTTACGCTTCCCAATGCTGGAGAAAAAAAGACCGGGTGGGGGTTGGCGGATCCGAAAGGCCCCAACTCTGACATCGACTTGATCTCTTTCTCCGTCAGATCACCGGGCGATATCTCGATCGCCTGCAAAAGCTCCGGAACAGGTTTCAGGGAGAAAAGCATCTCCTCCATCTTCATCCGGACTTCCTGCTATCCGTCGACCGAAACGGAAAATCCGGCTGCGAAACGGTGCCCCCCCCAGGTGAGCAATCCAGAGGATAGGCGGTCGAGAACATCCAGCGCATCGACTCCTGGCGGAACCCTTAACGTGCCTCTGACATGGTCGCCTGAAAGAGAAGCCAGCGCCACCGGAAGGCCCGTCTCCGAGCATATCCGGCTTGCCACACCGCTCAGAACCCCAACCGGCCAGGAGAAGTCGCTCAATACAAGCGACTCTCCGCCTGAGACTCTCGGAAGGGCATCTTCGAGGATCTCCCCTGAAAGCGACTGCCTCTTCCTGTTGAGCCTCACCAGCTCCAGGGTGTTATTCTCCAGCCCCGTCCCGCCGAGGAGAACCTCGACTGAAATATCCGCCAGCCCGAGCCGGCCGGCCGCGTTGAGGCAGGGAATGACCTTCATTACCAGAATCTCCTCGTCGATACTCTGGCAGTCAGTACCGATCGCGGAAAGAAGCGACCGCAGACCCCTTCTTTGCGCAAGCCTTATCGCTTCCATTCCACTCGAAACCAGCCCCCTGTTAAGACTCCCCAGGGGAACATGATCCGCAAGAGTCGCCAGGGCGACAAGATCCGTCCTCCCGGCAAGCCACCCTGACGGCGCGATCTTCTCTTTACGCGCCCATACCCATAAAACCCCGGTTCCGCAGAGCGTTCTCGAAACATCGTCGCCTCCGGCGTGGGGGTTCACCACGACTGCCCCTTCCGGGAGAGAATCCCCCGGGACATGGTGATCGAAG
>WOYI010724667.1_pt1 | contig 16180 bp, 19 predicted proteins | sample 6423411 | NCBI WGS metagenome assembly WOYI01 (sample SAMN13441803, study PRJNA592873) | oil field metagenome | biome: oil field; feature: oil-well bore; material: oil-contaminated soil; isolation source: oil-contaminated soil from oil-well borehole | place: Germany: Wietze | collected 2016-10-18 ...
TGCCCCACAAGGGCCCCCGCTGCAAGCCCCCGGTTTTAACCGGGGGTAGTTGACACAGGTTCCTGGCGCATGCATACACGATAGCCTTTGGGACGTTGACACGGCGGAGGCAGGCAGCGTCCAGGGGATCCCGTTCCCGCTGGATTCGCAGACGGCGGCGAAACAAACGTGAACCACTTATCTAATCGCCGGTGCAAGTACTCGCGAAAGAACATCGGAGCATTTGCATGAGCACACCATCACCAGACTCACCCGAGTCCGGCGGCATGATCCTGCGGCCCGGGGGGTTCGTCCGAAACGCCGTACAGGAACCCTTTCTCGTCGCCGGCAGGGACGGCATCTCGATGCGGGAAGAGGCGGAAGCGAGCAGGGATCACGTCAGGAGCGTGAAAGAGGCCATCTCAGAGATCGCCATCGACGAGAATCGCATCGCACTGCTTGACGGCATCGAGGAGTACTCCCACATCACGGTGCTCTGTACTGGGGACACAAAGTGCCGGAGGAGAGCCGGTCCGTCGACCGCGTGCACCCGATGGGCAGGACGGATATTCCAGAGAAGGGGATCTTCTCGACCTGCAGTCCTGCGCGTCCCAACCCCGTGCTCGCGACCGTCGCCAGACTGCACGCGCGACGGGCGAATGTTCTCGAAGTTACCGGGCTCGACGCCGTCGACGGCAGCCCCGTCATCGATATCAAACCCTACGTCCCGACCCAGTACCCGAAAGGCGACGTGCGGATCCCCGCGTGGATGGACGGGCTCATGAAAGGGGTCGGCGAGCGGCAGGCGTGAACTGCTCCTGTGTGGCAGAAAAAAAGATTGGGGCCTATCTCTTCTTTGCGACCGATCGTTCCAGCGCGGGCAGTTTGTCCTCGAACGCCACCCCGTATTTCTTCGCGAGGATGACCACCGCCGCCTCGACCCGGAGGTTGCCATCGAACTGGTCGGTGACGACCCGGTGGAGCTCGGCGACGACCTCCTGCGGCGGCTTCCCGGTTGCGGCGGTGATCCGCCCGATCAACTCTTCGTAGGGGCTCTCCGCCGCCGCGAGGACATCGGAGGTGGGCTTGAACCCCAGTGGTATCGAGACCTCCGCGACGTCGAAGAGCGGTCGGATGGCTCCCCCGTCCACCTCGATGAGCCCCTCCGACCTCGCCCGGTCCAGGAGCTGGTTCGCCTGCTCCTTATTCATCCACTTCCGGTCGATGGCGATGTAGAAGACGAACTCGCTCCTCTGCAGCCGTTCCTTGCGCATGTGTTTGAACGGTGCGGCAACCGCAATCTTGACGCTCACTCGCAGGCACCCTTGAGCATTCTTCGCAGGTCCATCGCATCCAGATCCCCAAGATGGCTCTCCTTGGCGACGTAGCACTCCGTCGCCGGACCCTTGTCGACGATACGGAGAAAAAAGACGTTCTCCGAGACCGGCAGCCGTTTATCCGGGGTAAGAAGCGTCCTCTGCAGATCGACCCGGAAGTCCGCCACCTCGGTGACTTTCTCGGGGAGCGGTGCCAGGGCAGCGAGGTCCAGGAACTGGGTCCGCCCGTCGGCGACCTGGATCAGGGTCCGCTCCTTGACGAGGCCGTCGGCCCCCCGAACGGTCGTATGGGTGTCGTGCATCCTGACTATGCAGGCAAGGACCTCCCGGAACGGCCGGACGAGTTCGAAATCGAGGTCGATGGATTGGGGGAAACGATGGTATATCCTGCGCATCACTAGAATTGAGGTCTGCGGAACGTAAAAAGGATGTGATCCGCTGGAGACACAAAAGTTTTTGGCACACCTCTCCCTCCCTGCACCCGTATGACGGACCATCTTACACTCCTGCAGATGAACGACTCGCACGGGTATCTGGAACCGCACCAGGAACTCTTCTATGCCGGCGGCGGGCCCGGGTACCGGACGGCGGGGGGGTATGCCCGGATAAGTGCAATCTTTGAGGAGATCCGCGATGCGCAGCCGAATAGGGTGCTCGCATTTGACTGCGGCGACACCATCCACGGGACCTACCCTGCCGTCCAGTCGGAAGGCGAGGCGCTCGTTCCGGTCTTAAACGCCCTCGGGTTCGATGCCATGACCGCCCACTGGGAGTTCGCCTACGGCCCGGAGCAGTTCCGGAAGGTGGCCGGGAGGCTCGACTACCCGGTCCTTGCCGTCAACTGCTACGACGATGCGACCGGAAACCTCGTCTTTCCTCCCTATACGGTCTGCGAGACCGAGGGGCTGCAGGTGGGCGTCATCGGCATCGCCGCCACGATCGTCGACAAGGTGATGCCGGACTCTTTCTCGAAGGGTATCCACTTCTCCCTGGGGAACGAGGAACTCCCGGGACACATCGCCCATCTTCGTGATGACGAGGGAGTGGATCTCGTCGTGGTGATATCGCACCTCGGCTTTCCCCAGGAGGTGAAACTCGCCCGGGAGGTGGACGGGATCGACGTCCTCCTCTCGGGGCACACCCACAACCGGCTCTTCGAACCTGCGATCGTCAACGACACCGTCATCATCCAGTCCGGCTGCCACGGCTCCTTCATCGGGCGGCTCGACCTTACGGTCGAGAACCGGCGGGTGAAACGCTTCGACCACGACCTCATCATCGTCGGCGAGGAGATCCGGCCCGACCCCGGTGTCGAAGAACTGGTCGGGAAGGTCATGGACCCGCACCGCGAGCGTCTCTCCCGGGTCGTCGGGGAGACCCGGACAGGCCTCAACCGGAACACGGTCATCGAGGCCACGATGGACAACTTCCTCCTGCAGGCGCTCATCGACGCCACGGGCGCCCAGATGGCCTTCTCGAACGGCTGGCGCTACGGCGCTCCGGTGCCGCCGGGCCCCCTCACGGCAAATGACCTCTGGAACATCATCCCGGTCAACCCCCCGGTCTCGACGGTCGAGATTACGGGCCGGGAACTCCGGGCGATGATGGAGGAGAACCTGGAGCGGACCTTTGCACGGAACCCCTACGACCAGATGGGCGGCTACGTGAAGCGCTGTATGGGCGTCACCCTCTATTGCAAGATCGAGAACCCGCCCGGCCTGCGGATCCAGGAGATCTTTGCCGGGGGGAAGCGGCTCGATCCGGATGCCGTCTATCATGCGGCGTTCGTCACCGGCCAGGGCGTGCCGCCGGCCTACGGTAAGAACCGGGAGAACCTCGATATCCGGGCGGTCGAGGCGCTCGAACGCTACCTGGTGAAAGGGCCTGTCAGCGCTGACCTCCGCGGGAGCGTGACGGCGATATGATGCCCACTCTGCGGGTCGTCATCCACCTGGATGAGCGCGAGAAGGCGGCACTGGCGCTCAGGAACGCGAATAACCTCGTCACGGATCTTGAGGGGGTCGAGATCGAGGTGGTGACCCATGCCGACGGGGTGGAGGGGCTCCGTGCCGGCGGCCCGAACACCGACATCATGGACCTGCTCGTGGGCCAGGGGGTCCGCTTTGTCGTCTGTGAAAATACGCTCCGTTCACGGAGTCTGTCGGAGAAGGACTTCCCCGGCTACGTAGAGACCGTTGGGTCCGGCATCGTGGAACTGATCGTTAAGCAGGCGGAGGGCTGGTACTACCTCCGGCCGTAAAAAAAGGGTATCTTATGCGAGCAGAACAGCGTTGACGACGCCGTCCTGGCCCGGTCTGCTGACGATCCGCGCGCGCCCGATATCGGTCTTGATGATAGCGCCCTTGGTCAGGAGGTTCCGCCTGACGTAGTTGGGGTTGGCGCTGTTTGCCTCGACCGTCTCGATCTTCGCCTTGTGGGTCTCGCCGGTTGCGGGGTTCGCGACCGTCGCGTAGTCTACCCTGAGTGCCCGGACCTTCTGGTTGCCCCCGAAGGTGCGGACAATCTTCTTGCGTTCTTCACCGATGTGCGTCTCTGCCGGAGCTCTTCCGATCTCCGACCTCTTCTTGCCCTGGGAGGTGTGGTAGCGTCCACCCGATGGCTTCCTTACTGATCTTCCTTGCCACTGCATATGACCACCGAAAATACTCTGTTGAGGACGCGATACCCGCCGTGGGATAGCAATCTCTCGTTAAAGTGCTATAACTATTCGAGACCGGGATATTTAACCCTGCTGATCAGGCGAGGATCGCGTCCAGCAGATCCCCAAGCCCCTCTCCGGTCTTCATGTTCGTCCGGAAGACCTGCATCTCCGGGTTGTAACGGTGCATATCCTGCTCCATCCGGTCGAGGTTGGCGCCGACGAACGGAGCAAGGTCGACCTTGTTGATGACGCCGATATTGCTGCTGCGAAACATCATCGGGTGCTTGTTCACCACATCGTCGCCTTCTGTCGAACTGACGATGACGATCCGCTTCTCGGCGCCCAGCCGGAAATCGGTCGGGCAGACCATGTTGCCGACGTTCTCGATGAAGAGAATGTCGATCTCATCGAGCGGCAGGTGCTCGATGGCATGCTCCACCAGGTGGGCGTCGAGGTGGCACTCCTTCCCGGTGTTCGCGTTGTAGGCCGGGACGTTGAGGGCGACGATCCGCTTGAAATCGTCGTCGCCGTAGACATCCCCGGCGATGGCGCCGGCGCGGAGTCCCCGATCCTGAAGCAGCGGCACAATGCGCTCGATCAGGGCGGTCTTCCCGGACCCGATGGCGCCGAGGAGGTCGAATGCCCGGATGCCGTGGTCCTTGAGGAGGTTTGCGTTGGCGTCTGCGATGCGGTTGTTGACGTCGTAGATGTCCTTCTCCACGTGGACGTCGATATGGTGCATGGTATATACTGTGATCATGATCTGTTTATAGGTTAACCACCCAAACCATACGACAATGAGCGTTGAGCGCATCCTGTATCCCTGTTATTTTGACGTCACGCTACAGCGGCGGGAGGGGCGTCGCGTCCCGAGGAACCTTGGCGTGAAGTCGCCGGAACTCACTGCCATCGAGGCTGTCCTGAGGAAGATGAAGGTCCCGTACCGGGTGGAAGAGCACCACCACCCCGCCCGGTGGGCCGAGCACGAAGGCCGGATCGTGGCGGAATGGGAAGGAAGCAAGGAAGACCTGATCCGGAAGGTTGCCGGCAGTCTTGCCGGCCGGAAGTGACGGTGATGTACGACCTGCACACCCACACCATCCTCTCCGACGGCGAACTCCTCCCGACGGAGCTGGTCCGTCGGGCTGCCGTGCTTGGTTACGACACCCTCGCCGTCACCGATCACGCGGACGCCTCCAACCTCGCGCACCTGGTGGAGGCGGTCGCTGAAGTCCGGGATTCGGCGCGGTGTTACGATGTGGGCCTGCTTGTCGGGGTGGAACTCACCCATGTTCCGCCGTCCCTCATCCCGGCATTTGCGCGCGACGCAAAACGGCTCGGTGCCGATATCGTTGTGGTCCACGGCGAGACGGTGGTGGAGCCGGTCGCTCCCGGAACCAATCGCGCCGCCTGCACGTGCGAGTACGTGGACGTGCTCGCCCATCCGGGGCTCATAGTGGTCGAGGATGCCCGCGCAGCCGCGGAGCGCGGGATTGCGCTCGAGATCACCTCCCGGGGGGGGCATAACCGCACCAACGGCCATGTGGTACGGGTGGCGCGGGAGGCTGGCTGTCAACTTGTGGTCGATTCCGATACGCATGCGCCGTCTGATCTGATGTCTAAGGGGGCACGGCGGGCGGTCGCGCTCGGCGCCGGGCTGACAGAGGCGGAATCCCGGGAAATTCTCTCTCTAGATATAAATCGGCTTCTGCAGAAGTGAGATGGGGTATTTATATTTTAGCAAAACGTTTTTATACTATAATGGCCAATATATATGTGTTACTAAATACTTCCAACTATAGTATCCCCTAGAGGTTGCAGTTTGCGGTTAATCGGACGTTCTGTAAGTGTTTGTGGCAATCGTTTGTTAATCTTGCGATGTGATGCCGCACAGTTGCCTCGCCTCTACGGTGAGGCCGTGGATCGCCGGTTAAATCTCGTAGGGAAGGTAGTTGACATCTTTGGAAATATATCGTCTCCCTATGCCGTAGTCCTCTGCTACAATGGCTGTTCCGTGCAGGTTGGCGAGAAGATCTTTGCAAAATAGGTGAATAATCGATGGCAGAAGTAGAAAAATTGAAACAGCTGCAGTTGCAGCGTGAGGCCCTTAAGAAGAGAGGGGAGCAGAAGGTCAAGGAGACGGAGAAGAAGCGCACCGAGGAGAGTGTTCAGTCCGTCTGTCCCGAGTGCGGCAGCCGCCAGCTCGTCCACGACTACGAGCGTGCCGAACTCGTCTGCCAGAACTGCGGTCTCGTCCTTGACGAGGAGTTCATCGACCGCGGCCCCGAGTGGCGTGCGTTCGACCACGACCAGCGCATGAAGCGCTCCCGTGTCGGTGCGCCGATGACGTTCACGATCCACGACAAGGGTCTCTCGACGATGATCGACTGGAGGAACCGTGACTCCTACGGCCGTGCGATCTCGAGCAAGAACCGCGCCCAGCTCTACCGGCTCCGGAAGTGGCAGCGGCGTATCCGGGTCTCGAACGCGACCGAGCGGAACCTGGCGTTCGCGCTCTCGGAACTGGACCGGATGGCGTCTGCGCTCGGCCTGCCCCGAAACGTGCGCGAGACCGCGGCAGTGGTCTACCGCGACGCTGTGGACAAGAACCTGATCCGCGGCCGGAGTATCGAGGGTGTCGCGGCAGCGGCGCTGTATGCGGCATGCCGCCAGTGCAGCGTGCCCCGGACGCTCGATGAGATCGCAGAGGTATCCCGGGTATCGAGGAAAGAGATCGGGCGCACCTACCGGTTCATCTCCCGCGAGCTCGGATTAAAGCTCCTGCCGACGTCCCCGATCGATTACGTACCGCGCTTCTGCTCCGGCCTGAACCTGAAGGGTGAGGTCCAGAGCCGTGCGGTCGAGATCCTCCGGCAGGCCGGCGAGCGCGAACTTACGAGCGGCAGAGGCCCGACGGGCGTTGCTGCGGCCGCTATTTACATCTCCTCGATCCTCGGCGGAGAGCGGCGCACCCAGCGCGAGGTCGCCGAGGTTGCCGGCGTAACCGAGGTCACGATCAGGAACAGATATAAGGAACTGGCAGAAAAACTAGATATCGAGATCATACTCTGATCTCCTATCTTTGGGCTCGTAGATCAGGGGTAGATCGCTACGTTCGCAACGTAGAGGCCGCGGGTTCAAATCCCGCCGGGTCCATCACCGTTTCTTTTCAGCAACGTGTTCTTACGAAATCCACCGGGTTAGACTACTTCACTCGTCGTCCTCCACCGGCTGCCGGGCGATCCGCTCCTCGCCCTTCTTCGAGATCTCGTGTTCCTCCCGCGGGGTCGGGGTCTCGGGGGCTCCTGGCGGGCGGCTCTTCTCACGGCCCTCGTTGCCGAGAGTGGGGGGGACCGGGCTGTAGACGATGTCGTCCCCTTTCTCCTCGAACGGAATCTCTTCATCAGGCCGGTTGTCCCGCCGCTTCTTCGGATCGTCTGCCATCTGCATCACTCCCCGGACGACCCCGACCGCACAATCGGGACTGCCCGGGACGGGGCTCGGGGTCGCAAATATAAAAAAATCTGCCGGTGGAGGTAGAGCCTGCCCCCGGATCACCGACGCAGGAGAAGACCCGCGGCCGCAACGGCGAGGAGCCCGATGAGCGCACCTGCCCCTCCGGCCCGGGTCGGGTTTGTCACGGGCGTTGCGTTCCCCGTGGGCTCTTCCATCACCGGCGCATCGGCTGTCCGGAAGATGAAGGCCCGGTCCCCCGCACCCGCGGCGAGGTAGTCGCCGCCGTCCGAGAGGGCAACCGCCCTGACGGGGGCACCGGCGTCAAACGACCAGCGCGCATCTCCGTTGCCGCTCCAGAGGCGGACGGTCCCATTGGCGGTTCCGGCCGCGACGGCCTCGCCTCGTCGGGATAGGTCTACGCCGAGGATGTCGCTTCCGGTCCGGTTCTTCCAGAGAAGGGCGTCGTTCGGCCGGTAGCACTCCACGTCGCCACCTTCCTTACCGACGACCACGAACCGTCCGTCCTCGGAGAGAGCAAGCGCGAGGATCGGCGCTCCGGTGGGCGTCGCCCAGGGGACCCCTCCTGCCCTGCCGTAAATCTGGAGGGCGCGGTCCCGGCTCCCGGCGGCGATGACCGACCCGTCACGGGAGACGTCGACCGCGGTGACGGCGCCGCGGGCGAGTCCCTCCCAGATCAGGTTCCCCTGCCGGTTCATGAAAAGAATGTCGCCGTTACTGCTCCCGGCGACGATGTAACTCCCATCGTTGGTGAAAGCAACCGACGAAATCTCCGGAATTTGAGCGCCACCGGAGCGGGCGTTCGCCCCCACGGGGAGGCTCCACTCCTCCTCGCCCCGGTAGTCAAAGAGGGTGATGCGCTCGCTCCCCACCACGAGATACCGGCCGTCCCCCGCGAAGGCGAGATCTCGAGCAGGCCCGACAACGCTCTTCGTCCAGTAGCGGCCGCCGTTCCCATCGAGGAGGAGCACGTCGCCCCTGTCGGTCCCGGCGGCGACGTAACCTCCGGCGTCTGCGACGGCAACCGTGGTTACCGTGCTTCCGGCACTCACGTTCCAGGGGGCGGCACCATCCCGTTGCAGATAGACGATGCTCCCGCCCTCCGTCCCTGCGACCAGGTATCGGCCGTCGGCGGTGATCGCAACGTCGTTGACGATGCCCCCCGTCGATATGCCGTGGTAGGTGGCTTCCGCCCCGGCAGCCGCCGGAACCAGGGCAATGATCAAGGCGATGATCAGTGCTGTTCTTCTCATGGTTAACCCCTCCGCGGGAGAGTATCCCCGGAATACGTCTACTTTCTCGGGCAGGTTCTTAAATCATTGCGGCGTAGGCCGTGTGACGCAAAATTGAAGACTCCCGTCGTGAAACCATTCGGTCAAGGAACTATATGGAGAATAGGTCAAAAGAAGCAGTCTCCCGCTTCATGCAGGGTTACAACTGTGCACAGGCGGTCAGTTCGGTCTTTGCGGGTGATGCCGGGGTGTCCGAAGAGGTCATCCTCTGTGCGGCCACGGGGTTCGGTGCCGGGGCAGGTCGTACCGGGGGCACGTGCGGAGCGGTTTCGGGCGGGGTTCTCGCCATCGGGCTCTTAGTAGGGAGCACCGGTGCCGACGAGAAAGAGGCGAAGGATCTGACCTACGCCCTCACCCGGGAGTTCATCACCCGGTTCACCCTCAAACGTGGCACCGTCTCCTGCACCGAACTCCTCGGGTGCGACCTCTCGACCGACGAAGGACTTGCCCGGGCCCGCGAGCAGAACCTCACCCGGACCCTCTGCCCCCTCTATGTCCGGGACGCGGTCGAGATCCTCGAAGAGATCCTGGCGTCCGTCACTTCCGGGCAATCCACCATGCAGTGAGAAACTCCGTCAGGGACGGCAGCCTGAGTTTCCGCCGCAGGTCGGCGGTGCCGAAGTTCTTTGCCGCCAGCGCCCGCTTCTCGACGATGTGCCAGGAGAGGAACGCCAGGGGGAACGCCACCAGGAACGAGAGCCCACAGAGTGCCGGGAGGAGGAGCGTGTTCGCTGTGACCTGTATCAGCACCTGCTGGACCGGGTAGTGGTAGATGTAGATGCCGTAGGAGAAGTCCCCCGGCTTCCCGAAGGTGTTGATGAACGGGACCGGGAGATATGCGGCGTAGATAGTGAGGTAGGGGATGGCGATCACGCCGGCAACGGTCGGGTAGGGCGTCAGGGTCGAGAGCCCGAGCAGCAGGAGCAGTGCCCCGGCGATGACCGGCCGGTAGGCGATGCGCTCCCGGTGGAGGTAGAGGTAGGCTCCGATCAGGAAGTAGAGGGTGTACCGGACCTTCGCCATCCGTGGGTCGTCGAACCAGGCGATCCACAGGAGGATGTTTATTCCCATGACGCCGAGGAGGGCAGATTTCCGCCACAGCAGCCCGGCGATCCCGAGGAGCCCGATGACTCCGTACATTACGACCTCGACGGGTATCGTCCAGAGCGAGCCGTTGACGTAGGTCCACGGGTTTGCCTGGAAGAGGCCTATCGCCGACCCGTCCTCAAAGAACGGGGCGGTGGCGAGCCCTGCCGGGGAGAAGAGGGCGCCGAAGTACCCGGCCGGCGGCAGGGACGTCATCAGCGGCCCGATGACGAAGAGCGTGATGAGGATCGCGAGGACGAGGGCCGGAACGACCCGGAGGAACCGCTTCCAGGCGAACCGGAGCGGCGATGCGGTCGACTCCCAGCTCGCCGTGATGAGGTAGCCGCTGGTGACCAGGAGGACGGCAAGCCCCGCCTGCCCCATGAGCTCGACCGGGTCGTGCATCCCTACTCCGACGTAGCCGAGCCTGAGCGCGTAGGCGTGCGTGACGACGATCACCGCCGCCGCGGCGAACCGCAGGAAGTCGAAATTGTTCGAGAACCGGCCCCCGGAGCCCTTGCCTGTATGGCTGGAACTGCCCCCGCCTTCCGGGGTCGCTCCCGGGTGCTCTGTATTCATAGCGATCGGGATCCTTTCCTCACTTATTCATTGACAATTCTTAAATAATTAGTCAAAATACTCTTCCTTATGGACCCGCTCGTTGTCGCCACGTTTGCCGTCGTCGCCCTGTTCGAGATCGTCGTTCCGCTGGCGCTCGGCTACTGGATCGTCAAAAGGTTCGGCCTCTCGTGGCGGGTCTTCCTCCTCGGCGCCCTCTTCTTCATCATCGTACAGGTCGTCCACACACCGCTTGTCCTCGTAACGCAGACCCCGCTCTACCTCGCTCTTCTGCCGTTCGGGACAACCACGGCCCTCGCGGCTCTCGCCGTCTACCTCGGCCTCATGGCCGGGCTCTTTGAGGAAGTCGGCCGCTACCTCGTCTACCGCTACCTCTTCCGGCGGCAGGAGATCCCCCTCACCCGGGAGAACGGTCTCCTCTTCGGGACCGGGTGGGGTGGCGTCGAGAGCATGATCGTTGCACTCCTCGTCCTTACGAGCATGCTCTCCTACATCGCCATCACGAGCGACGGGTCGATGCTCTTCCTGCCCGACGACCCCGCCGTCCAGGCAGAGATCGAGGCCCTCCGGGCCCTCACGCCGCTTGACATCCTGCCCGGGCTCGCCGAGCGTATGATGACGATCGTCCTGCATATCGCCTGGTCGCTGATGGTGCTCGCATCTGTCGTCTACGGCAGAAAGGCGCTCCTCGCCCTTGCCGTCATCTGGCACGCCGCCGTGGACGCCATCGCCGTCTACCTCGCCCCGACGCAGGGGATCCTGGTGACCGAGGCGGCGGTATTCGTCTTTGCAGTCATCGGCGTCGCGTACATCCTCCGGGAGTGGCGGCGGATGGGGGTAAGGGCCGCCTCCTAACTGCCCCACTCGTGCAGGTAGCCCCGGCGTTCGAGCGGTTTTCCGTCCGCGAGGACCGTCCGCTCCGCTATGACCTCCCCGATGACGTGTGCCTCGACTCCCGGGACCGGGAGGATGCCCGGAGGGACGCAAAAGAGAAGTTCGAAGTCGCCCCCGCCGTAGAGCGCGAGTGCCCGCCCCTCGTCTTCCGGGACGCCGGCCGGGAGGGGGAGGCGGGCGGTATCGACGGCAAACCCGCAGTCGTTCACGGCAAGGAGGTCGTGGAGGGAGAGGGCAAGGCCGTCGGAGATGTCCATCATCGCCGAGACCCCGGCGCGGCCGAGTGTTTGTCCCTCCCGAACCCGGGGCTGTGGTTCGAGGAGCTCCTTTCTGTGCCGGTAGTAGCCGGCGAGAGCGGCCTGTGCCTCCCCGAGCGGCCCGGTGACCGCGATGACGTCGCCCGGCCGCGCCCCCCGCCGCCGGACGAGGTATTCCGGGGCGACGGTCCCGAGGCCGGTGCTCACGATCGTCAGTTCCCGGTGGGCGTCAAGGTCCCCGCCCACGAGTTCGGCGCCGAACGCTATGCAGCAGTCCCGGGCGCCCTCCATGATCCCGCGGAGGCGTTGTGGCCGATCGAGGCCGACCGCGAGGAGCACCTGCCCCGGCGCCGCGCCCATGCTCGCGATGTCCGAGAGCGTGACCGCTACCGCCATCCAGCCCACCTGCCAGTCGGTCATCCCGGTAGGAAAGTCGGTGGTCTCGTGGAGCATATCGGTGCTCGCGACCATCGCGAGATTCCCGCAGGGGATGACGGCGCAGTCGTCCTCGAGCCGTTCAGGGGCGATGACTGTCCCGATCAGCCGGTGCAGGCTCCGCTCATCCACCGCGACGCACCTCCTTCTCCCGCTCGCTCCGGTACTCCTTGAAGAGGTACTCGACCCGCTCGGCCTCCTGCTCGCGCCGGTACTCCTTTTGCTCCTCCTCCCATTCCCCGATGGCCTCCTCGATGGCCCGGGTCCTTGCGGCCCCGGTCCTGCCCCGGATATCCGGCTTCACGGTGTCCGCGGGGAGGAGGGGGAGACCGGCCTCCCGGGCGACCCGGACCAGGTGCGGGTCGGGAGGCTCCTCTGGCCTCCCGCCGACCACCAGCGCCCGCACCCCCATCCCCGCAAGGTCTTTCACCACGCCCCGTCCCCAGCCGTGGGCCCGGGGGACGTAGAGGATGTCTCCTTTAACGATGCCGACCTCCTCCTGGAGGCCCCGCACCCCCTCCCGGGTGAGGGAATCGAGCACCTTGAGCGGGGTGTAATCCTCGGAGACCTCGATCTTCGCAACGGTCTCTATCCGTTCCAGGCGTTTCTTCAGCCGCCGGGACCGCCGCCGTTCGCCCCGGAGCTGCTCGCGCAGGCTCTCGATGGTCGCGTCCTTCGTCGCCAGTTCCGCGTCACGCCGGACTTTCCGCTCGGTCGCGGAACGTGCCCGCCGCAGGCTCTGCCGCAGCCGCTCCATCTCCCGGTCGTGCTCCCGGAGTTCCTCCTGCAGTTCCTGGACGTAACTCCGGAGCCGTTTGACCATCCCGTCGAGCGCCATCACCCGCTCGTCCTCGACCGGCCGTTCCGGGACAGGCACCGTGGGTTCGACTGGTTTTGGTGCCGTCGGGACCCCCTGCAGGTCCGCGAGGACCGTATCGAGCGGCTGGCCCCGGAGCACCCGTGCCCGCACCTCGTCGAGGTCGAACCCGGGCTGCACTCTCTTCGTGATATTCCTAAACTTGTTCTGGAGGCTCCGGTACGCGTCCAGCGCCGCCGAGAGAGCATCGCGCTCGTGGTCGTTCGTGTAGGAGAACGCGGCGGTCAGGTCGTACTTCGCTTCCACCGAGAGCGACTGCTTCGGGGTGTAGGGAATGGCGTTGAACGCCCGGCGGATCTTCTCGACCGAGTAGGGCATCTGGTGGACGTCGGAGGCGACGATGAGCGGTTTTCCCGCGCGGTAGAGTTCCTCGACGATGTCGGACATCGTCATCTGCCGAGAACTCGAGAGGAGGACCAGGTTGCCGTCGAGATCCACGGCGGCGATGCCGGTGGTCGTTCCCGGGTCAAGCCCGACGATCAGGTAGCGGGGGCGGCTGGAGAGCGGTTCGAACCGGATACGGTCGAGTTGTCTGCCCGCCACCCGGACCTGGACGTCGGCGCCCCGGGAGGAGTGGACCGGGACCATGTCGCGGGGAGCGACGACCCGGAAGGTGACCCGTGAGAAACCACCGAAGGCCTTTGTCTCCTTCTTCTCGTAGTCGAGACCGGCGCCCCGGAGCCGTGCCTCGATCTCCCGGGCCTTCTGCAGCACCCCGCCGTGGATCTTCCGGGCGTAGCGGTTCTGGCTCCACCCGCCCCGGCCCGGCGAGCGGTGCCTGCTCACCACGATGTCGGTGGTGTTCTCAAAAGCGATCACCTCGACGCCCGCCCCGAGGGAGGCCACCCGGGCGGTGGTCCGGGCCTCGGCGTAGGGGTCGGATTTGTTGAAACTGATGTTGTAGCGGGCGGCGACTTTCCCGAGACTCTCTTTCTTCTCGCCGCCGGTCACCTGGACGAGTTTTGTTGCGGGCGGGAGCGCCTGCAGGAATGCGTAGAGTTCGCGCTGGTCTGCAGCGATCTCCTGGAGGCTGTCCACCGCGAGGATGTCGGGCTGCTCGGCGGCGAGGAGGCGCTGGAGCCGGAACCCCGTGACCTCCTCGACACCCATTATCTCACCGTCTTCAACCAGGGCGAGGGCGTAGACGGGCCGTCGGGTACGGGAACGAACCGAGCCTTTGATGATGTCGATCCCGAATACCCTCACTCCACCACCCTTGCCAGTGCTTCGTCGAAGGGGTATACGAGGGCGTATTTCCGTTTGAAGTACTGGAGGATGTTCTCGATATCGCGCGCGAGGGTCTCGCCGGCGTTCGGGTGAGCGGTCTCCACCCATTGGGGCCAGTCGATCAGCCAGCACTGCTTCTCGTCGACCATGATGTTGAACTCGCTTAAGTCGCCGTGGACGATGCCGAGGCGGTAGGCCTCCCGGACGTTATCGAGGATCTCATCGAGGATAAGCTCCGGCTCCGCGACGGTCGCCCGCGAGAGGTTGATCCCGGGGACGTACGACATCGCCACGACGTGCCGGTTCTGGTCTATGGGAAGCGGTACCGAGACGGCAGGATGGAGGGCTTTTAAGGCGTCGTACTCCATCTTCGCCGAGTTGCTCGAGGCAAAGAGCCAGGGGCAGTGGCCGGCCTCCGGCATGTAGCCCCGCTTGACGCGGACTGACTGGAACGACCGCTGCCCGACCCGGTGGAACTTCAGCACCACGACCCCGAGTCCCATCGCCTCGTAGACCTCCGATTCTTTCCCGACACCGATCAGGGTCCCGAGCGCCTGGATGCTGCCCCGGCGGGTGAGGGTGTGGAGGGCCAGGCTGTCGTAGCCGTTGAAGACGAGGGCGTAACCCTCGTAGGGGACTTTCTCGTACCTGACCATATTCATGGTCATCAGCCTGCCAATCCGGTAGGAGAGTTCGGACTCCGAGAGTTTGGTGGCCGACTTGAGCACATCGAGCGGCACCCACTGGTACCGCCGCATGAGGCGTTCGAGGGCGAGCAGGATCCGGAGTTCGTAGGCGTGCAGGGATCGCACGTATTCTGCAGGAACAGGCATCTTCTACACCATTTATGGTGCTCGGTGATAAAAGGATGATCGAGAACGCATGCAGTGCAGCAAGTGCCGCCGCGAAGCGGTCATCTACCAGCGATACTCAGGGCTGCACCTCTGCGAGCAGCACTTCAACCGAGATTTCGAGGCGAAGGCGAAGCGGGCGATCCGGGAGCACCGCTGGATCGAGTCGGGGGATACGGTGGCGGTGGCGCTCTCGGGGGGCAAGGACTCGAGCGCTGTCCTCTTCTTCCTCCACCGGCTCCTTGGCGAGCGCCGGGATGTCCGGCTGATGGTGATAACCGTGGACGAGGGGATCGGGGGCTACCGCGACCCGGGCCGGGCCCGGGCGATCGCCGACAGAGTAGGCGTCCCCTGGGTGACGGCCACATTTGCGGAGGCATATGGGATCACGCTCGATACGATCGTGGCCCGGAAGGGGACGGGGCTCTCCTGCTCCTACTGCGGGGTGCTCCGGCGGGCGCTGATGAACCGGATTGCCCGCGAGGAGGGCGTCACGAAGTTCGCCTACGGGTTCAACCTGGATGACGAGGCCCAGTCGGTGCTGATGAACGCCCTCCGGGGGGATGCGGAGCGGCTCACCCGCCCCATGCGGGAGGCGGAGGGGATGGTTCCCCGGATCAAGCCGTTCATGTATATACCGGAGCGCGAGGTGGCGCTCTATGCCTTCCTCCACGTCGAGGGGTTCGACCTTGCGGGCTGCCCCTATGCAGGCGACGCCCTGCGGGGGGACGTCCGGGGCATCCTCGACGAGTATACCTACCGCCACCCGGCGACGAAATACTCGCTCGTGAACCTCGGCGAGACTCTCCGGGAGCCGGCGAAGAATCACACCGAAGGGCTCAGAGTCTGCGAACGGTGCGGGGAGCCGTGCGGGAAGATCTGCCGGACGTGTCAGGTGCTTGATGAGGTTCGGAAGGGTGGCTGATAGAGACTGGGTGCATCTATCGGTGGCGAGGAACGGGACTGTCCAAATGATGATATTGCCCGGTACAGTGGACCGTGGGGACATCGCCACGCACTGCCCCCGCCCCTCGGGGCGGGGGAGGAGGCCGGAGGCCGGGTGGGGTGGGGGTACAGTGTCCCCTTATGTTGCAGAGACAGGGGAGGGGGGCGAGCCCCCCTCCCCGTCAGCCCCTCCCCCGCGTGGCGATATCCCCCGGGAATCCGTTGATGGGTCTCTGGCAGATTGTAAAACCGGATCTTGAGCCCCACACAGGGTATACCCTGATC
>WOYI010034940.1_pt1 | contig 16134 bp, 11 predicted proteins | sample 6423411 | NCBI WGS metagenome assembly WOYI01 (sample SAMN13441803, study PRJNA592873) | oil field metagenome | biome: oil field; feature: oil-well bore; material: oil-contaminated soil; isolation source: oil-contaminated soil from oil-well borehole | place: Germany: Wietze | collected 2016-10-18 ...
CGACCCAATCCTTTGTGATCTTGTTCGCAAGAGTGGTCTTTCCAGAATTTGGTGGTCCATATATACCTATCTTTGCGTGGCTTCTGCCAAATACCTTTTTGAGCCATCTTGCAAATCTGCCGTTTTTGAATCTCTCTCTGATTCCCATCCTCTCAACAAATAAAGATGCTTCGGCTTATATATTTTTCTCTCAGCTGATTTTTGTGTGGGCTATATGGAAATGTTTTCAGAGAGTCTGAACAGGAAGCCAGATATATCAGAACCAGGATTTTGATTGGTGAGCTTGTGAAAATAGAGGGAGTCATACCGGCGATGGTAACACCGATGAAAGAGAAGGGGGAAATAGACTACGATGGGTTGAGAGAGCTTACAGAGAAGCTTATCTCCGATGCGGTAAATGGGATCTTTGTTTTAGGGAGCACAGGAGAGGGGATAAAGCTAAAAAGAGATGAGAGGAAAAAGGTTGTTGAAAAGGCTTGTGAGGCAGCAAATGGAAAGGTGCCTGTATTCGCAGGAACAGGCAGCATAACAACGGATGAGAGCATAGAGCTAACCAGAGATGCAGAGGATGCTGGGGCTGATTTTGCTGTGATAAATCCCACATACTACTTCAAACCCGCACCTTTACTAAAGCATTATGCAAGGATAGCAGAAAGCACCTCATTGCCTATAGTGCTCTACAATTACCCGGAGCTAGCGGGCTACTGTATAAGCGAGGACGTTGTCAGGAAAGCCTCTGAGATCGATAACATCGTTGGCATAAAGGATAGCAGCGGGGATATGCAGTACTTTCAGAGGCTTTTGAGCATAGATAACTTCTGTGTCATACAGGGCTTTGGATCTCTGTTTTTACCCAGCTTCATCCTTGGGTGCAGGGCAACCATGGCTGGGGAGGCAAACATAGCTTCAGAAGTTCTGGTGAGGATGCACAGGGCTTTTATGGAGAACAGGATGGAAGATGCCAGAGATATGCACTTCAGGGTAGCAGAGATAGCAGAGATATTTGAGATAGGCGCTTTTCCAGCGAATGTGAAGCACGCTATGAGCCTTCTTGGCCTGCCGGCTGGCTATGCAAGGGATCCCTGCAGCCTGACAGATGAGGAGAAAGGGGAGATAGAGAGGATCCTGAAAAAAGGTTATATGTGACAAAGACATAAGATCTATGCGCATAGCTCTAAAGCTTTCATCGAGCAAAGAAAAGATTGTTTTGCCGCTTCACTACAACTACTACCTGCAGAGCTTTCTCTATGCCAGCATTTCAAATGAGCTGGCCACCTTTCTGCATGATAAAGGCTTTGAATATGAAAAGAGGAGCTTCAGGATGTTTACCTTCTCCAAACTCTTGGGTGCGTATGAAATAAAGAAAGGTGCGATAACCTTCACAATGCCCGTGAAACTTGTGATCTCAAGCCCTCTGGAGCGCTTTGTGAGTGAGCTTGCGAACACCATGCTGAGCAGCAAGCTTAAGCTGTGCGGTGAAGATATTTTTGTTGAAGAGATGGAGGTTCTTGAGAAGCCCGAGATAAAGAGCAGAATGGAGATAAGGATGATGACCCCTCTTGTTGCTTATAGCACCCTTTTAACACCAGAAGGAAGGAAAAAGACCTACTATTACAATCCTCTCGAGCCAGAGTTTGCGGAGCTGATAGACAGAAACTTGAGGAAGAAGTATGAGGCATTTTATGGCAAAGAGCCGAGGGCAAGGAAGACCTCTATAAAGCCTGTATTCTTTAAAGAGAGCGTCTTGAAGTACAGGGATAATGTGATAAAGGGTTATACAGGCAAATTTGTTATAGACGGAAATAGAAAGCTCCTTGAGCTTGCATATGACTGTGGTTTAGGCTCAAAAAACTCCCAGGGCTTCGGGATGTTCGATATCCTGCATGGTTAACTTTTTTGTTTGCTTTTAGATTTTTTCGCGGAGCCACAATTTAAATATGACAAATATGCTACATGTCCCGGATGATGAGCTATAAAAAGAGAGTGTTTGTCATCGGGCACAAGAATCCCGATCTGGACTCTATAGCCTCTGCCATAGGCTATGCTTATCTGAAAAACACAGTGGACAGAGAATACGCATACATTCCGGCCAGGGCCGGAGACATAAACGATCAGACAAAATTTGCACTAGGGAGATTCGATGTGGAGGCTCCTGTAAGGATGGAGGATCTAACCCCGACGATCAGTGACATGGAGCTGAAAGAGCCAATCGTGGCTTCACCCAGAGATCCCATAAAGGCGGCCGCTTCCCTGATGAAGGAAAAGAATATACGTCTCCTTCCGATAGTCGACTCTGAAAAGAAGGTCCTCGGGATAGTCGGGCTGGAAGACATCGCCAGGCACTACGTGGACAGCATCGGACGGACTGACTTATCGGTAACTCCCGCGGATCTGGACGTTCTGGTGAACAGCCTCGGTGGAAAAATAATCACAAACCCGAAAAACATAGAAAAATTGACCGGCAGGGTCTTCATAGCGGCCTCAAAGAACACAACGATCTTAAACAGGATCGAACAGGGCGACATCGTCATCGTAGGGGACAGGCAGGACGTCCAGATAGATCTGATCAACTCAGGATGCTCTGCTCTGGTTATAACAAATAATCCAGCGATCAGCGATGAGGTCACGGAACTGGCGATGAAGAAAGGAACTCTGCTGATATCCTCTTCCTACGATACCTTCTCCACAGCTAAGATGTTTGACCTTTCGGTGCCTGTATCTTCCATAATGTCCAGTGGAGTTGTCAAAGCGGGGATGGACTCAAGGATCTCTGAAGTGAAACAGAATGTGGTCAGATCAAGATATCACTCCGTTCTTGTAGTTGATGCAGGCAACAGGCTGATAAGTATGATCACAAGAACGGATCTGCTCGGCCCCATAAAGAAGAGGATCATTCTGGTAGACCATAACGAGATGGCACAGGCCGCAGACGGAGTAGAGGAGGCAGAGATCGTGGAGATGATAGACCACCACAGAGTCGGAGGCATGTCCACACCAATGCCCATACACTTTCATAATGAACCTGTGGGTAGCACTTGCACGCTCGTTGCGGAGTTCATGTTCCTCCACCATGTCAGGATACCTGAAGGGATAGCGGGGCTGCTCCTCTCCGCAATCCTCTCGGATACGCTTGTTCTCACGCTGTCGACGACCACAGAGCGGGATAAAAAAGCAGCTCGCCGGCTGGCCCGCCTGGCAGAGATCCGAATAGATGAATTCGGTAAAGAGCTGCTGACAGCTGACATGAACATCAAGAAAAAAACTGCCAGAGAGCTCCTGTTTCAGGACCAGAAAGAGTACGTCTTTGGCGATAAGAGAGTCGCGATCAGCCAGATAATGACGGCAGACAAGGAAAGCTTCAGTGCCATAGAGGGCAGGATCATGCTGGAGATGGAGAGACTGCGCAGGGAAAAGAGGTATGATCTCGTGGTTCTTCTTGTGATCAATCCTGTGGCCAGGGAAGAGGAGATGCTTGTCAAGGGGGATGCGCGCATAATTGAGGATGCCTTTGGAGTGGAGCTCCGGAACGGCAGGTGCTCCATACCGCGGATTCTGTCCAGAAAGAAGGACTTTGTTCCCCGGATAGAGTACGTCTACACCACACTGCGGAGCTAGCAGCCGGGCGCTTTACCAAAACTGAGTGATCCCCCACTACTGGCAGCTGTATAAACCAGGGGAAATGATTTATTCTGAACGATTATTTAGGGTTATGAAGAAGATCTTTTTAGCGTCTGTGCTGCTATTCTTTGCAGGCTGCCTCGGTGAGGGTAACCCGAAAGCTATCATAGAGACCAGCATGGGAGACATAACGGTTGAGCTTTATCAATCCGAAGCTCCGATAACCGTTGAAAACTTCATATCTCTCGCAGAGTCCGGCTTTTACGATGGCCTCACATTTCACAGAGTTATAAAGGGCTTTGTCATTCAGGGTGGAGATCCTGCTGGAGACGGGAGCGGCGGTTCGGGAAAGACCATACCGCTAGAGATAAGCGAGGATCTCACGCACGTGGATGGAGCTCTGGGTATGGCACGAAGTGCGGATCCAAACTCCGCATCATCACAGTTCTACATCTGCGATGGCCCACAACATGGGTTGGATGGAAATTATGCGGTCTTCGGTAAGGTCACAGAGGGCATGGATGTTGTCAGGCAGATAGCTTCTGTGCCAACTGATGCCAGCGACAGGCCCATAGATCCAGTGATAATTAAGACAATAAGGATACTTTAAGTGCTTTACAGGCTCTGCTGACAATCTGTGAGCAGGTTTAAAGGCGCGACAGAGATCAAAGAATAACGATAAAGAATTCAGAACCTTTCTAAGAAAAATATATATACAACTATATATCTCTTTGTTTAATGATTGTAAAAGCTAAAGAGATCCTCGACGCAGGATCTTTTTGGGGGCTAGCATGATCGAAGCGATCAAGGAGATCGGAGATTATGCACTTGAAAAAGAGGGAAAAAGTGTTAGCAATCCTTTGGACATTCTGGTAAGCAGCCCTGCAAATAGAGATACAAAGAACATATTATTTATTGTTCTTGGAAGTAGAGAAAATGGATTTGAGTATAATGGTGTGAGTGTTGAAGAGTATTCAAAAAATAAGCTGGAGAAGTATTTGTATAAAAAAGGCGATCCAAATGGTCCTGACGCAACACCAGCATCCATGATTACCACAGTAGAGTCTACATTTAAAACCAAGATTCTACCATGGTTTAAAAATTACAAGGAAATTGGATTGAATGATGATGAAATCGATTTCTTAGTAGGGATAGGCAAATGCATTAGACAAAATAAAGAAAAGATTTTAAATGACCTGAAAGACAACTACAAGGATAAGGGGAATAACGTTGTTAGTTTGAAAATTGATAACAAATATCTTGGGGATTATGACGTATTTCGAAAAATTTTGGTTGATGGAGCAAAGGAAAACTTTTATTCAAAGTATGGAAAAGTATCAAAATCAGAAAATCAGCTATGTTCAGTCTGCAATCAAAGAAGGGCAGAGATCTTTGGTTTTGTAGACACATATAAATTTTATACTGTTGACAAACCCGGATTTGTTAGTGGAGGTTTTCACCAAGAAGATGCTTGGAAGAATTATCCCGTATGTTTAAACTGTGCGTTAACACTTGAAGAAGGCAAAAAATATCTGAGAGGTAGTATGAATTTTAATTTTTATGGATTCAGATATCTTCTAATCCCCAAATTTGTTAGTGGTGTAGACAAAGAAACAAAAAAAGAGGTCTTCAAAATTATAGAACAACAAGAAGATCCAAAGTTTAGAGAAAAAGAAATAAATCGGTTGACTTCGGATGAAAATGAGATATTAGAGCAGATGAGCAAACAAAAGAATTATTTAAATCTAAATTTTATGTTTTATGATGAACCAAAAGGATATGACGGTGCTGTTTTTAATATTCTACTTTATATTGAAGACATTTTACCTTCGAGATTAGAGACATTATTCGACATCAAAAAAGAGGTGGATAGGATTGATATTTTTAGAGAATGTATGATTCCGATATTCGAGAATAAAAAGAGAACAGGTGAAAGACCTTTAGAATTTAACTTTGGGGTCGTGAGGACATTTTTTTATGACCCAATTAATAAACGATGGATTAGCAAAAAATACTTTTTGGATATTGTAGATAAGATTTTTACAAACAAATCATTGGATTATAATTTCTTGATGCGTTTTATTATGCAGAGGGTAAGGGGCGATTTTATAAATGACTATCCCACTAAAATATCGACATTGGAAGGTTTTATACTATTAAACTACTTAAACATTTTAGGCGTAATAAAACTTAAGGAGGGGGTAAAAATGCATAATAAAGAGGCGACAGAGAATTGGGAAATATTTGAAGAGGCGGCATTAGGTGAAAGAAAGGAGATAAGCCAAAAAATAGCGTATTTTTTCAGCAGGTTTGGTGAGTTCTTTGATAACAATGCGAAAAAGGCAATATTTTTGGAAGGCGCGTTAGCACAAAAATTGCTGAATATCCAGTATCATGAAAGAAATGCGGCACCATTTAGAAGTAAACTAAAAGGATTGAACCTGGATGAGAGGCAGGTTAAGAAACTTCTACCAGAAATACAAAACAAGTTAGAAGAATACGGGAAAAACTATTATCGCACTCTGGAATCTATTATTTCAGAGTATTTCGTTTCGGCGGGAAATGGATGGGGGATGTCAAATGATGAAATAAGCTTCTATTTTGTGCTTGGAATGAATCTAAATGACATATTCAAGACAAAGAAGGAAGAAGAAAATAAAGGGGGTGAAGAAAATGAGTGAGATAATAAAAAATAGGTCGGAAATCGTATTTTTATACGATATAAAGGATGCGAATCCCAATGGGGATCCGTTGGATGAAAACAAGCCAAGAGTAGATGAAGAAACAGGGATAAACATAGTAACTGATGTCAGGCTGAAGAGGACGATAAGGGATTATCTGATGAACTTTAAAAATGAGGAGATATTTGTTAGAGAAATAATCGATGAAGCTGGTAAAATACAAGACGCTAAGCTAAGGGCAAAAGATTTTCTAAAAGATGTGGTTGACCTGGGGGATAGGGGCTTTAATGAACAGAAAAACATAATTAAGGACAAAATAGTTAACGACTGTATTGATGTCCGATTGTTCGGTGCCACGATACCTCTCGATTTATCAATAAAAGAAGGAAATAAAACAAAAAGTGTTACTGGCTCTATAACTCTAACTGGTCCCGTCCAGTTTAGAATGGGTAGGTCATTGCACAAAGTTGAGTTGAAGCATATTAAAGGAACCGGTGCATTTGCTTCTAAAGCAGGAGCAACACAAAAAACATTTAGAGAAGAGGATATTTTACCCTATTCTTTAATCTGCTTTTATGGTGTTATCAATGAAAATGCGGCACAACATACACATCTCACCGAAGGCGACGTAACCTTACTTTTAGACGGGATTTGGAATGGAACAAAAAATTTGATCTCAAGAAGTAAAGCGGGTCAGATGCCAAGACTTCTTTTGAAAGTAAACTACAGAGAAGAGAATTACCATATTGGCGATCTGGATAAACTCATTAAGATAAAAGACATTGAAAAACTAAATCAAGAGAAGATACGGGATATTTCGGAAATTGCGTTGGATACGACTGAATTGATTCAAACATTGAACGAAAACAAGGATAAAATAAAAAGTATCGATATAAAAATTGGTGATAGAGTATATGCTGACTTTAGTGCTTTGGACAGAAGTATAACACAAAATAATATCTCGTTCGAGTGAGTTATGGATCAAGAGCAGGCGATAAAACAGGTGCTAATATTTGATGTGTGGGGGGATTATGCACACTTCAGACGATTCTATACTACAACTTCTCCCCTCACATTTCCTATCCCTCCCCGAACCGCGTTATGTGGTTTAATTGGCGCGATAATAGGATTAGAAAAAGAGAATAATGAATATTTAAAATATTTCACATTAGATAAAGCATCTATTGGTCTGAAAATAGATAAAGGACACCCTTTAAAGAAAATAATGATTGCAGAGAATTTGATACACACAAAAAATGCAAGAGGACCCGGGATGAACTTAATAGATGACCGAACACGAATAAGATTCGAGTTCTTAAAAGATCCAAAGTATAGAATTTATTTTTATCATATCGATAATGGTATCTACCAGCAACTGAAAGAGAACTTGATAAACCACAAATCAGTATATACCCCTTGTCTTGGCTTGAGTGAGAATATAGCAAATTTTGCGTTTGTCGGTGAATTTAAAGCCCAATCTAAAACTAGCAGAGACTATGTGCAAATTAATTCTGTTTTGCCAATAGAAAAGATTGCAGAGAAAGAAGGTATAAATTTTAATATTGAAGGTAGATATTTCTCGATAAGAGTCCCAATAGAACTAAATTCAGATAGAGTTGTTACAAAATACAGCGACATCTTTTTTGAAAGAACAGGTAGGCCAGTAGAAGCTAAATTAATAAGACCTTACTGGAGGATAGATTATACGGAGGGGACAAATGAAAACATCGTTTTTATTGAATAATCTCAAATCGCATCCAGATAAGCTTTTAAAAGATCATCTGTTTAACGTTGGAAAATATTGTAAAGATGCTCTATCTTTAAAAAGACTAAAGATTGAGAATATAGATTTTGATGTACTTCAAAATGTCGCTTATCTAATTGGTGTGAGCCATGACTTTGGTAAGGCTACTTCTTACTTTCAAAATTATATAAACGAAACAGATGAAACAAAGAGAGTAAAACTAAAAAACAAACCAGAAACCCATCATGGAGTTGTTTCGTCTATCTTTACATACTATGTCCTAAGGGAGTATCTATCAACAAAAAACCTGCTGGACAAAAAATATTATGAGTATTTGCCTGTAATCGGTTTTTTAGTGGTAAAGAGACATCATGGAAATTTACAGAATGCTGATGATGAGGTTATTTTTGATGAGGAGGATAAGGAAATTTTAGAGAGACAGATTACATCTATTAATTTTGAAGAGTTAAACGAAATTTATGACTTTTTACTATCAAGGATAGATATTGACTTTGATTGTAATCTCGTTAAAGATAAAATCCTACATTCAGAATCTGTTGATATTTATGGTAAGCAAGAATCTCGAAAAGATTATGAAAAGGATCTATCGAGAGAAGAGAAAAGACGAATCCGTAACATAGATGAAGAACATACTCTATTTTTTTATTTTATAGCTATATTGTTATATTCAATACTTCTGAATGCAGATAAAAAAGATGCTGCCAATTTAGAGAAGATAAAGCGAGTTGATATAAATGAAAACATCGTTGATGAATATAAAGAACTTCGATTTGGCAACAAAGAAGACAAAAATAAGAAGATAAACAAGATGCGAAATGAGATTTATGAAGAGGTTATATCAAATGCAGAGAGGATAGACTTAGATAAAGATAAAATTTTGTCATTAAATGTTCCAACAGGTACGGGGAAAACTCTGACTTCCTTATCATTCGCTCTAAAATTGAGAGAACGGATAAAAAAGGAGAGGGGCGTTTGTCCAAGGATAATATATTCTCTCCCATTCTTGAGTATTATTGATCAAAATAGTAAAGAATTTGCCAAAGTACTTGCTCCTTTAGGCGGCGTATCTTGGGAATCTTTACTTAAGATGAGCGAGATAGAACAAGAGAAGATTCTTGCTGAAAAGATACCTTCCTCTTTACTACTCGAACATCATCATCTGTCAGATCTTGTTTATAAGACGGAGGATGAATTTGAGAATGCAGAATTAGAAAAAAACGTAGGTAAAAGTTTGCTTTTAATTGAGGGGTGGAATTCCGAGATCATTGTTACAACTTTTATGCAATTTTTCTATTCTCTTATTTCGAACAGGAATCGTATGATACGAAAATTTCATAATATGATCAATTCAATCGTAATTCTTGATGAAGTACAGGCGATCCCACACAGATACTGGCTATTGTTGAAAGAGTCCATAAGATTCTTTGCAGAACATTTTAATACTTATTTCATCTTTGTTACCGCAACACAGCCGCTGATTTTTGATGAAAAAAAGAATGAAATAAAATCATTGATAGGCAATAAAAAACAGTATTTTGATGCTTTTGATAGAATTGATCTGATTCCTAGTCTAACACCTTTAAAAATAGAAGATTTTAAAGTGATATTACAAAAAGAAATACTGCAGAGTTTCAATAAAAATTTTTTGATAGTTATGAACACAATAGACTCTTCAAAAGAAATTTATGGCTTCATTAAGAATGAAATGATAAGGGAAATAGGTGATACAAAAATTTATTACCTTTCAACAAATCTCGTTCCAAAAGAAAGATTAAAACGAATCAAGGAGATAAAGAAAAAATCTGAGAAACGGAAGATTATTGTTAGTACTCAACTTATTGAAGCCGGCGTGGATATAGATGTTGATGTGGTTTATAGGGACTTTGGGCCACTCGATTCGATTAACCAGGCTGCAGGTAGATGCAATCGTAATTTTGGAGAAAATAAAGGTATTGTGAAGATATTTATCTTGAAAAAGGAAAACGGGGCAAAGGAGTATTATACTTATATCTATGATGGTTTCATAATGTCCAAAACGAAGAATGTTTTTATGGGGAATAACCTTAAGATAATAACAGAATCCAAATTTTTAGATTTGAATGATACTTATTTTAAACAGATAAAAGAGGGGCAAAGTGAGGACGATTCCAAAAGCATCTTAGACCATGTAAAAAAGTTAGAATTTGCTGACTTATCAGAATTTAAACTGATTAAAGATGAACCCTACAAAGTCGATGTTTTTGTTGAGTTAGATGACGAAGCAGAAAAAATTTGGCACAAATTTGATAAAATTATCAACAATAAAGAACTGAAAGGATTCGAGAAGAGAAGAGAATTTTTAAAAATAAAAAAGAAATTTTATGAATATGTGATTTCTGTAGATAATAAAAAAGCCGAGCGAATTCTAAATTCAGATCTAGATGTAGGTTATGTTAGCAAAGAATATCTTGAAAAATATTATGATCTAGAAACTGGTTTTAAGGGTGATAGTGGAGCATGGACGATTTAACATGAGCTCAATAACCCCCACTCTGGTATGGTATTACTATGTGTGCAAGCGGGAGGTCTGGCTCATGAGCCACGAATTGAACCCAGAGCAGGATAACTCGCTGATAGAGCTCGGCAGGGTGATCCATGAATCTTCTTATAAGAGAGATGAGAAAGAGATTTCTTTTGGTGGGATGAAGATAGATCTGATAAGAAAAGAGAATGGAAACATCATCGTAGGTGAAGTAAAGAAATCTTCAAGATTTGAGCTGCCATCAAAGATGCAGCTTGCATATTATCTATACAGACTGAAAAAGGAAGGAATAGAGGCAAAAGGGGAACTGCTGTTCCCTAAAGAGAAGAAAAGGGTTGTGGTGGAGCTTGATGCTGATCTGATAAAGGAGCTTGAGGAAGCTATAAGAGAAATGCAGGAGATCATAGCTCAGGAAAGACCACCGGAAGCAAGAAAGACAGGGTTCTGCGCCAAGTGCGCTTATGCAGAATTCTGCTGGTCTTAGGAGGTAAAAAATGAAAGAAAGACTTTATATATTTTCAAACGGCGAGCTGAAAAGACAGGAGAACACTCTTTACTTTGAGGGGGAGAAAGGAAAGAAGTATATACCGGTGGAGCACACGTCAGAGATCCTCATATTCGGGGAGGTTAGCATAAACAAAAAATTATTGGAGTTTCTATCGCAGAAAGAGATCATGCTCCATTTCTTCAATTACTACGGCTACTATGTAGGAACCTATTACCCAAGGGAGCACTACAATTCGGGATATATGATCCTCAAACAGGCTGAGTACTACATGGATAATGAAAAAAGGATGGTGCTAGCAAAGAAGTTTGTTGAAGGTGGAAGCTCAAACATGCTTAAAGTGTTGGGCTACTACAATTCAAGGGGGGTGGAGCTGGAGAAAGAGATCAGAGAAATGGAGAGGCTAAAAGCGCAGATAGAGAAGCAACAAACGGTTGAAGAGCTTATGGCGATAGAGGGAAACATTAGGAGTACATACTATTCTGCTTTTAACAAGATATTAAGAAGTGAAGATTTCTCTTTTGATGTGAGGAGCAGGAGACCTCCTATGAGCAGGATAAACTCTCTCATAAGCTTTGGCAATTCGCTCTGCTATACAGAATGTCTGAGGCAAATATACCAGACGCATTTAGATCCCAGGATAGGCTTTTTGCATTCAACAAACTTCAGGAGGTTCACACTTAACTTGGATGTTGCGGAGATATTCAAGCCGATAATAATTGATCGATGCATATTTACCATAGTTAATAAGAACATGGTGCGGGATGAACACTTTATGGATGAGTTAGATAAGGTTTATCTCAACGAGAAAGGTAGGGACGTATTTGTCAGGGAGTTTGAAGAAAGAATGAAATCAACGATAAAACATGAGAAGCTCAAGAGGAATGTTTCTTACGAAACTCTGATCAGGATGGAGCTCTACAAGTTAGAAAAACATCTCATGGGTGAAGAAGAGTATCACCCATTTATTGCGAGGTGGTAATGTATCTGATAATGGTCTATGACATAAGCGAGGAAAGAGTGTATAAGGTTTTGAAGACCGCAAGGAAATATCTTACATGGGTTCAGAACTCTGTTTTGGAGGGGGAGATCACAGAGGCAGGGTTTGAGAGACTGAAGATGGAGCTGAGAGAGATAATAAAAGAGGAAGAGGACTCGGTGATCTTTTATACGATGAGAACAACAAGGTACACTTCAAGAGAGAATATGGGTGTTGTTAAGGGAGGGGAAGAGCAGATAATCTAACGTCGATCCTTAATGTTGCATTTTTACGCCTGGATGGACGACGTGTGTGTTACAGGTAAAAAGAAATATTAATGAGAAAAGACGTAATAAAAAGCAAGGATCGATTGAAATCAAGCGTCAAATGACGCTTGCGGCTGATTAGAATACCTATAAGGGATTGAAATTATTGAGAGGTGATTGTAGATGAATAAGAGGCGTATTGCTGATTAGAATACCTATAAGGGATTGAAATTCTTAATTCATTCTTCCACCCATCTCTCAACAATCGCACCTGATTAGAATACCTATAAGGGATTGAAATTGTGCAGTAAGGCAAAGTTGAGAGCTATGCTCTTTAATCTGATTAGAATACCTATAAGGGATTGAAATTAGGTATTCTACAAGCTATATTGCTCGGGCTTTGCCCTCTGATTAGAATACCTATAAGGGATTGAAATTTGCCTCGCTTCGGCTTACTCTTCTGCGTTCCATTACCCTCTGATTAGAATACCTATAAGGGATTGAAATAGCGTTATATGATCTCGAAGGACAGAGAGGGAAGACGGCTGATTAGAATACCTATAAGGGATTGAAATCTTTAATCGGCAAGGGAGAGAGCGGAAAGGATTGCGGGGCTGATTAGAATACCTATAAGGGATTGAAATTGTTCCTCCTACAGCACCGCAGCCAGCGAACAGGGTTCTGATTAGAATACCTATAAGGGATTGAAATTGGAAATAATAGTTGAGAGAGGTGGATGAATGCCAAATCTGATTAGAATACCTATAAGGGATTGAAATCGGTAGCATATCCTCCTGCTAGGCACCCGCAGAAGGTCGCTGATTAGAATACCTATAAGGGATTGAAATTCTCGTTCAGCTCCGCAATCTGATGCCTCCGTATGGCTGATTAGAATACCTATAAGGGATTGAAATCCTTCTTTTTCGAAACTTCATCTCAGCAGGTAGCCCGCTGATTAGAATACCTATAAGGGATTGAAATCTTCGTAACAGGCATGCTCCTCGTGCTTCTGAGAGCTCCTGATTAGAATACCTATAAGGGATTGAAATGATAAAATATTTGATGAAGAACAAGATTTTCTAGTTAGCTGATTAGAATACCTATAAGGGATTGAAATTAATCCTTTATCGTTCTTAATGAATTGTAACGCCATTTAGCTGATTAGAATACCTATAAGGGATTGAAATTTTCTTGGGACGAATTAAATGACTTATGGATAGAAGCCTGATTAGAATACCTATAAGGGATTGAAATTATGATAGCTATGAGATCATAGAGAAAGAAGCGAGACTGCTGATTAGAATACCTATAAGGGATTGAAATTATCTCTTCCTCTGTGAGCAATTCGCAGTCTCTGACTGATTAGAATACCTATAAGGGATTGAAATTCGTTCGCTTCAAAATAGCCCGCATCTTCAAGGTATCTACTGATTAGAATACCTATAAGGGATTGAAATCTGTTGTAGTAGTAACAGCAAATAATAAATATAAGATACTGATTAGAATACCTATAAGGGATTGAAATGCCTTCTTTTTCTTCGAGAATGCGTCCGCGCTCTCTATGCTGATTAGAATACCTATAAGGGATTGAAATAAGGGATCGCGCGTATAACTCAGCCGTATCTTTTACTGATTAGAATACCTATAAGGGATTGAAATAAACCATGACCCCAATTGCTCCAATCTCCGTCAACTGATTAGAATACCTATAAGGGATTGAAATAAACCATAACAACTGACATAATAAGGGCGGCTATAACTCTGATTAGAATACCTATAAGGGATTGAAATTTCGGTTCTAATCCTGTTTCATTCACTTTTAGAGGGGTGTCTGATTAGAATACCTATAAGGGATTGAAATCGGTTGAAAGTCCGTTCCCTATCTGTGCATACGGTATCACTGATTAGAATACCTATAAGGGATTGAAATCCGCAGGGGTAAACGAACAAAAAACACCCGAAAACGAAGCTGATTAGAATACCTATAAGGGATTGAAATTAGGCATACCTATATAGAATTGGTCAAGTGTTGCGGGTACTGATTAGAATACCTATAAGGGATTGAAATAATGACAATATCAGATGAAGAGCTAAAAAATGCTTTTAGCTGATTAGAATACCTATAAGGGATTGAAATCAAATATATCGACTGAGAACGTGAGAGCTATTAGAGATCTGATTAGAATACCTATAAGGGATTGAAATACACCGTAATGCTCATGGACAACAATATCCTGGCGGACTGATTAGAATACCTATAAGGGATTGAAATTCATACTCCTTTATGTTACCATGCCACTCTCCCTTCCTGATTAGAATACCTATAAGGGATTGAAATCAGTGTCATCATTGCGGTTACATCTGGCATTACAAGGGCTGATTAGAATACCTATAAGGGATTGAAATCAGAATAACCATAGTAAAATCTCCAGAGCCTGTTAACTACTGATTAGAATACCTATAAGGGATTGAAATGCTTTCTCATACCCCAGGATGGCAAACTCCTGCCCCTTCCTGATTAGAATACCTATAAGGGATTGAAATCCAAGATCCGTTTCCGTATCCATGCCTATGATCTTCCTCTGATTAGAATACCTATAAGGGATTGAAATATAGCAGTTGTTGTGGTGGCTGTTATAGTTATATATGTCCTGATTAGAATACCTATAAGGGATTGAAATTAAGGTAACTAGGTATCTTCCTGAAGATATGAATATGCTGATTAGAATACCTATAAGGGATTGAAATCCAGAATGAATACGGTGAGGTTTCCAAAAGGAAATACGCTGATTAGAATACCTATAAGGGATTGAAATTATTAAGAGAAGAGCCTTCTGGGATGATCATGTCATGCCTGATTAGAATACCTATAAGGGATTGAAATTAAAGGAATTAAAAGTCCCAAGGAGTTTATGAAGATCTGATTAGAATACCTATAAGGGATTGAAATTGATCTTCTCGAGTCTATATGTATGCGTGTTCTCTGTCGCTGATTAGAATACCTATAAGGGATTGAAATCCATAAATATAATGTAGTTTAATAGTTAATATATTTTTCTGATTAGAATACCTATAAGGGATTGAAATAACACCATGCTATACCTCCATTTTCAGTTATCCTACAACCTGATTAGAATACCTATAAGGGATTGAAATCACCATACCCTATGCCCACAAGGAAGAGTATGACAGCTGCTGATTAGAATACCTATAAGGGATTGAAATTTCTATTTATGGCAAGGATAACGAAGAGCTCTTCTGCTGATTAGAATACCTATAAGGGATTGAAATGGGGGAACTGGCGAAGCAGTACCCCGATTATGGCTAGTCTGATTAGAATACCTATAAGGGATTGAAATCTGGCTTAATACCCTTCGTTTCTATGGCTTATGGCATTGCTGATTAGAATACCTATAAGGGATTGAAATCTGGTTAGCATAGAGGTCGACGGGCAGCAGAGAAGCTGGGCTGATTAGAATACCTATAAGGGATTGAAATATGATGTGCTCTATTATTCCCCTGTTCAGCACTTCCGCTTCTGATTAGAATACCTATAAGGGATTGAAATTTGTAGAAAGCTCCTTTTCAATCTTGTCCTTCTCTTCTGCTGATTAGAATACCTATAAGGGATTGAAATGGCATGATCTTCTTTGCTTTGCTGTTCGCATGTTTCAGCTGATTAGAATACCTATAAGGGATTGAAATTCGAGCTATACAATAAAGGATTGAACGGAAATCAGATTTCTGATTAGAATACCTATAAGGGATTGAAATTCGCTCGAGCGATCTCGCTATCTAT
>WOYI010812060.1_pt3 | contig 16134 bp, 10 predicted proteins | sample 6423411 | NCBI WGS metagenome assembly WOYI01 (sample SAMN13441803, study PRJNA592873) | oil field metagenome | biome: oil field; feature: oil-well bore; material: oil-contaminated soil; isolation source: oil-contaminated soil from oil-well borehole | place: Germany: Wietze | collected 2016-10-18 ...
GAGGCGGAGGCCGGGGAGGCGGAGGCCGGGGACGAGCCGGCAGAAACTGAGGAATCGCCGGAGGCAGAAGCAGCCGACGGCGATTCTGATGATGCCGAACTTGCAGTCGAAGAGCTGGCAGTCGTGGGTTCGGATGAGACGCCGACTGGTGAGGGTGCCGAGGTTGCGAACGACGCTGCGGGCGAGACCGAAGAATCGCCTGCAGAGGCGGAGGCAGCAGAGGCTGAGGCGTTAGAGGCTGAGACCGAAGGCGACGCACCCGAGACCGAAGCTGAGGCAGCAGAAGCGGAGCCAACAGAAGGCAATTCCAGTGACGCCGACGTAGCAGTCGAAGGGCCGACCGATGAGACTGCCGAGGAAGCCACCGCGACTCCGGCCGACGCCCCGGCCGAATCCGCGGCGACCGAAGAGCCGCCGGTTGCGGAACCCACTAAGCGTTGGTGGAAGCACCGACGCTGACCGGCCCGGTGGCGCAACCACGCCTCGGGGTTCACCTGCGGAATGCGGGGACAGCGGAACCCGGGAATTGCGTGACCATCGACACGAATGCGAGTAAGGCAGCGGTGCCGGTCGGTACCCTTCAGTTCGGCGAGCGCGGTCGTTGACACCGATGCGGTGGGCCGCTCATCGAACTGGCCCGGACCCGACCTCGGAGAAAGGATGTCTTGATGTGACGAGTTCTGATCACGACAACGGGACCCCGCCTGTTGACCGCACCGCGGCTGATCAGTCGTCGACCCCGGACGATGGCGGCGATCGCCGCGACCCCGTCTGGGTGAACTGGCTGCTGGCGCTGTTGACGGTGCCGGTGGCCATGGTGGTGGTGGTGTTCGCGTTCGGTCAGGTGATGGGTTTGGCGCGCTGCACGACCGACGTGTGTCGGCATCTGGGTCCTGGCGAATTCTGGTTCGGGGTGTTGTTTTACGGCCCCCCGGTGGTCGCTTTGCTGACGATGGTCGTGTCGTTCTTCACCGCGCCGCGTCGCTGGGGGATCTGGGTGCCGGTGTGTGGGTTGGCGTTGTTGGTCGCCGACCTTGCTGCCCTAGCGGTAACGTTCAGACAGTAGCGATCATTGTTCATGATCGTTCGTGCCGTTCACCACAGCAACTGGCTCACGCGCAACGTCTGGGTGTTGTCGGTGGTGTCGTTCCTCCAAGACACCGCCAGTGAATTGCTCTACCCACTGTTGCCGATCTACCTCACGACAGTTCTCGGTGCGCCACCGGCGGTCGTCGGGGCCATCGAAGGCGCCGCCGAAGGCGCGGCGTCGCTGACGAAGCTCGCGGCGGGACCACTCGGGGACAGGTTTACGCGGCGTCCGCTGATCGCGGCGGGCTACGGCATGGCCGCGCTCGGAAAGGTGATCGTCGCGGTCGCCGGTGCGTGGCCGGGGGTGCTAGCCGGGCGGGTGGTCGATCGGCTCGGTAAGGGTGTCCGTGGTGCGCCACGCGATGCTCTGCTGATCGAGGGAATCGACGAATCCAGCCGGGGCCGGGTGTTCGGGTTTCACCGCACGATGGATACCCTGGGCGCGGTGCTTGGACCGTTGCTGGGGCTCGCCGGATACGAGCTCCTCGATCACAAGATTCCACCGCTGCTCTACATCGCGATCGTTCCGGCTGTCTTGAGCGTGCTGCTGGTCGGGTTGGTGCGCGAGCGTCCTCGGCGTGGTCCGGCTGCGCAGCGACGACCGGTCGCGAAGGCCCTCCGTGGTCTGCCGGGCCGATATTGGCGGGTGATCGCGCTGCTGGTGGGGTTCGGCGTCGTCAACTTTCCTGACGCACTCATCCTGTTGCGCCTCAATGAGATCGGGTTCTCCGTGGCCGAGGTGATCCTGGCTTACGTGGGATACAACCTGGTATATGCGGTGGCGAGCTATCCGGCCGGAGCACTCGGGGACCGCATCCCCAAACCGGTGGTGTTCGGGGTGGGCCTGGTCTTTTTCGCGGTCGGCTACATCGGGCTGGGAATCACTACCGACATCGTCGTGGCCTGGCTCCTTCTCGGGCTGTATGGACTGTTCACCGCATGCACCGACGGGGTCGGAAAGGCATGGGTCTCCACACTCGTTCCCGCCGAGCTGCAGTCGAGCGCACAGGGCATGTTTCAAGGCGCGACCGGCTTCGCGGTGTTGTCGGCAGGTCTATGGGCCGGTCTGCTGTGGGGGGAACGCGGCCAACTGCCGCTGCTGATCTCAGGAATCGCCGGTGGCGTCTTCGCAGCAATCCTGCTCGTCGGCTCGATCGGTATACAGATTCGCACCCATACCAGGACTGCCTGCGCTAACTGAACTCAAGACTTCGGCAGCAAGCCTGGGATGTCGCCTCGTTGATCGACTGGAAGGCGGGCCACGCACCGAGGAGAGCCGATTCTGGGGGTTGCGCGACGCGCGAGTACCGGGAACAGTGATGACTGCCGGGGTTGCTGGTTTTCTGTCAGTCGCTGACGCCGTCGTTGTTGCCGCGGGATTGGCTGTTCCAGGGTTTGATCGGCGGCATCAACGCTGCTATCGGCCACGGCCTGGCAGCGGCGGGTGTCGGCGCTGATGGGCAGCCAAGGACCGTCGACGCTGGGCTATATGCGCACCCTGATCGTCGCGACGGTCGTCGCCGGTGTGCTGGTGGCGGATACTGATCGGCACCATCGGATTGCTGGCCGCGTGATGATCCGGCGGTGGCAAGTCAACGACGAGGTGGCGCTGTTCGTCGGTAACAACGGCGACACCGCGATCGTCGCAACGCAGTACTCCTATCTGCCGAGCTGGATTTCCTTCCTCGGCGAGCATCGGAAGTCAGTTGACGCCGGCCGGCTGCAGCTGCCACGGGATCATCGCCCCAAGCTGGTGCTCTACGGCGAGAGCCTCGGCGCGATGGGTGGCCAGGGGGCGTTCGGCTATCTGCCCGACGTCGCCACCATGGGCTTCTCCTCGGTGCTGTGGGTCGGGCCGCCGACGCAGACGACATCACCCGCGTCGCGGGCCAAACGCTGGCACGGCACCCGGGTACCGTTCCTGCAGCATCCTTCGGACCCGATCGTGACGTTCTGGCAGCTCAGCGCCGACTTGGCCAACGCGGCGGGGTCGTCCGACCGTGCTCGACAGCTGGGGAGCCGTGGCACCGCCAGACGGCTGGACCCCCGCCGACACCGAGCGAATCAGGGACTCACTGGAGAAGACCGCCGCCGCCGGCGGACCCGAGTATTGACGCTATGTGAGAAATCCGCGAGCCGGCGAAGAACGGAACGTCCACCGGGCCAAAGACCGCCTCGAAGCGCGACGTAGGCCCGATCGGATACCCGGTCGCTGCAGCCAGGGGCCAGGCCAGGCGGCTGTCAAGGTATTTCCAGATCGGCGGGCGCGTTCCCGAATGAGCACTATCGCCCGGCGCGCCGCATACCGAACCGCCCGACAATTCCGTGGCCGATGATCGAAGCTGTCGGTATGAGATTGTCCGAGTGGGCGCCGGGTATCGACCAGCTCCGCGGGTACCAGCGCCGCTGGCTGCGCGGCGACGTGGTGGCCGGCTTGACCGTGGCCGCGTACCTGGTGCCGCAGGTAATGGCCTACGCGACTGTCGCGGGCCTGTCGCCGGTGGTCGGGTTGTGGGCTGCGGTGCTGCCGCTGGCCGTCTACGCCCTGCTGGGATCGTCGCGGCAGCTGTCGCCCGGCCCGGAATCGACCACGGCGCTGATGACGGCGGGTGCGCTCGCGCCGCTGGCTGTTGGCGACCCGGGCCGCTACGCTGCGCTGGCCGCTGTGCTCGGTCTGCTCGTCGGCATGATCTGCCTCTTGGGTGGCGTGCTGCGGCTGGGCTTTCTCGCCGACCTGCTGTCACGGCCAGTGCTGGTCGGCTACATGACCGGTGTTGCGATCATCATGATCGCCAGCCAACTCGGCAAGGTCAGCGGCATGGCGGTCGAGGGCGAAGAGTTCGTTGCGTTGGTGAGGTCTTTCGTCGGTGAACTGCACCAGGTGCACTGGCCGACGGTCGCGCTTTCGGCAGTGGTGCTGATGGTGCTGGTGGTGCTCGCATGGTGGGTGCCGCGTGCGCCGGGACCGCTGATCGCGATGTTGGCCGCGACCGCCGCTGTGAGCGTATTTTCGCTGGACCACACTGGTATTCGAGTGATTGGTCAGATCCCGAGTGGTGTGCCTGCGCTGGGCGTGACCGGCATCCCGCTCTCTGACCTGGCGGCGCTGCTCATCCCCGCCGGAGGTATCGCGATCGTCGCGTTCTCCGACAACATGCTGACAGCCCGGACGTTCGCGGCGCGCAAGGGCCAGTACATCGACGCCAACGCCGAGCTCCGCGCGCTGGGTGTCTGCAATCTGGGCGCCGGACTGGCGCAGGGCTTTCCGGTCAGTTGCAGCGGCAGCCGGACCGCAGTGGGTGATGCGGTCGGCAGCCGCACGCAGCTCTACTCCCTGGTCACCCTAGCGCTTCTGGTGATGGTCATGCTGACATCCCGCGGTGTGCTGGCGATGTTCCCGACCGCCGCGCTGGGTGCGCTGGTAGTCTACGCCGCGGCGCGGCTGATCGACGTGCGGGAGTTCAGACGGCTCGCGCGTTTTCGGCGCAGCGAGCTGATCCTGGCGCTGTCGACGACGGTGGCAGTGCTCGGGCTCGGCGTGCTCTACGGGGTACTCGCCGCGGTAGCGCTGTCGATCGCCGACTTGCTACGGCGCGTCGCCCGGCCCCATGACAGTGTGCTCGGCTTCGTACCCGGTGTGGCGGGCATGCATGACATTGAGGACTATCCCGACGCCAATCCGGTGCCCGGTCTGCTCGTGTACCGCTACGACGCGCCGTTGTTCTTCGCCAACGCTGAGGACTTCCGCATGCGGGCGATGGCCGCGGTCGACGCCAACCCCGTTCCGGTGCAGTGGTTCGTGCTCAACGCCGAGGCCAACATCGACGTCGACCTGACTGCGTTGGACGCCGTCGACCAACTGCGGATGGACCTTGAGCGGCGCGGCATTGTCTTTGCGATGGCCCGAGTCAAGTGGCATCTGCGCGAGGCGCTGGAGGCTGCCGGGCTACTGGACAAGATCGGCAAGGACCGGATCTTCATGACGCTGCCCACCGCCGTCGCGGCCTACCGTAACCAGGGAGCGCAGTAGCCACTGCCTGTGTGCCAACCGAGGCAAAGCGGCGCAGCCGCATGGGAAAAACATTTTGGTAAAGAGTGGGTTTCATGAACTCGCCGTGATCGGTCGCCGTGCTGGAAGTCTGGTTCTCGTGGTGGCACGCTCGGCAGTCGCGTTCACCGAACACCTGGCCGCCGAGGGGATCGTGCCGTCAGTCCGATCGGTGGGCGATGGTTTCGATAGCGCTCTGGCCAAATCGGTGCACAGCAGCTACAAGACCGAACTCATCGACCGCCAGGACACTAGGGATCCTCATCGGGGGGTATGAGCAGTTCTTCGGGATGATGGAAATGGTTCAGGGTGTCCTGCCCTACGTCGAGTAGCGGTGGTGGGTGCCAGTGGACGCGGCCATCCTTGCCGATCGTTGTGTCCCAACCCGTTTCGAACGCCAACTGGTTGTCTGATCCGCACCCGAGTCCGAGACCGGTGATATCCGTTCGACCGCCGCGGACCCAGTCCAGTTCGGCGTGCATCCCCTGACAGTCGGCACCCGCGACAGGGCAGCCCGGCATGGTGCACCCGCGGTCACGGGAGATCATCACCAAGCGCTGGGCTTTGGAAGCAAGACGCTTTGTCCGTCCCAGATATAACGGCTCAGCTGTGTGGTCCTTGTACAGGAGCAGGTAGTGATGGGCGTGACTGGCCAGCCGGAGGAGATCGCGCATCGGCATCATGGTCCCGGCAGAGGTCCTCGCGATCCCGGCCGCGTCCTGGAGTTCGCCCAATGTGGCCGAGATGACGACGGTGACCGGCAGTCCGCCGTGTTGGCCAAGTTGCTTGGACATCAAGGCATTACGCATGACCGCCTTGAGCGCATCGTGGTTGCGCTGGGCCTTGGTGCGGGTGTCGCGGGCAGCTGCGGTATCGGGCCCGTCGTCGCAAGCGATATCGAGCGCCGCCCGTCGCAAGGCCAACTCATCGGCCGAAAGCCCGCCGCCACCGGACTGATCGGTCGCAGTGTCCAGTGCGGCCCGTCGCTGCGCGAAGGGTTCTGGTGAATAGTCGTTGAATTCGGCAAGCGCGCTCGCGCCGTCGGGACGCCAGAATTGTTCGGCCTGCGCCGCCGGCTCCGGCGGTTCGGAATCGGCAGGAACCGGCGGCTCGGGTGGGACAGGGTCGGCTTCCGGCGGCACTGCAGGTACCTCGTCGCTGTCCAGCAGCGGATTCGGTACCGGGTTGTTCATCGGCTCCGCGTCGGCGGGATTGTTGACTCCCGGCGCGCCCCAGACCTGGGTGATCGTTTTCAGGTATGCGCCCAATTCGGCATCAACGTGGCCGCTGACCCGCATCATTCCATCGACATCCTGTCGTCCGAAGGTGATGCCGCGCTTGTGCTCGGCGAGATCGGGGCCGTCGCCGTCCTGATTGAGGGCGTAGAGCGCGTAGTTCGCGACTTCACGCAGGGTGTGCGGGGTTATCCCGGTCGCGGCGGCGGCCAGATCGCGTTCCAACTCGGCGCACGTGGCGCGGTCGGTATACTTGGCCGCCTTGGCCAGCGCCTTGCGGATCTCCTGCACGTGATCGCTGTTGATGGTGCCGGCGGCCAATGCGCCCGCACAGAACGGCAGTTCGGGCTCCAGGACTTCGCCACCGATGACATGGCGCGGTCCGAGATCGCGCGCATCCGCGACGCGACGGTCGGCCTCGTCCTTGGAGATCCGCAACCGGGTGCACAAAATCTCCGACCAGGATCGCGCACCGATATCTTTCGGGGTCGCCTGCGCCTGTAGTGCCGAAAGGATCCGGTGGTCCGCCACGGCGGTGGTCCTGGCCCGATGCTCGCGACGGGACTGCAACTCGAACAGCTCGGCAGGCGTCATCCGCATGAAATCCAGTGTGGCCAACTGCTCGCAGGCCGAGTCGTAGGCGTCGAAAGCCGCCAGCACGGACTCTCGGTCCGACACCTGATTCGCAAGCATGTTCGAATTCTATCGACAATCCCCGACACAAAAAGATGTTATCCACAGGCAAAAGAACTATCCACAGATCCACAAAAGGTACTGGTGTGCAACCAATTCAAGGAGTACACGCAACTACGTCGTGATCTGAATCCGCCCGTCGACATCGCTTACCGGGTAGCTGCGGACCGGCGCACCGCCACCGGTCTCGGTTCCGGTGCACATGTCGTAGGTGGCTCCGTGTAGCGGGCACACCACCACGGATTCGTCGGCCAACCCATCGGCGAGCGGTCCACCCTTGTGCGGGCACACCGCGTCCAGCGCGCGCAGCGATCCATCCCGCAACCGGAACACCGCGATCTGGGTGTGCTCCACGGCGAAGGTACGTCCTTCCCCAAGAGGCACCTCGTCGACGGCGCCAACCGTGAACTCGCTCATCGCACCGGCACCTGAGGCAGCGGCAACAACGGCAACGAGGTACGGAACTGCCCCTCGGTGGCAGGTTCCCGTCCGTCCAGCCACGGATCCCGGTATGCGTCAATCGACTTCTGCATCCGCGCGTCCAGCCCATCGGCGAGCCCCTCGGCGTCGTCGACCACGACCGCCCGGATGTGTTCGATACCCACCCGCGGCACCCACGCGTAGGTGCGTTCCAGCCAGTTCGCATCCTCGCGGTAGTACTGCAGGAAGCGGCCGGTCAGTACCATCACCTCCGCAGCGGAGCCGACGGTGGCCATCAAGTCACCCTTGCGGATATGCGCACCCGCGGCGCCACCGACATACATCTCCCAGCGGCCACCGTCGACAGCCACCACGCCGAGGTCCTTGCACAGCGACTCGGCGCAGTTGCGCGGACAGCCGGTCACGGCGAGTTTCATCTTGGCCGGGCTGGCCAGACCCTGGAACCGCTCTTCCAGTGCGATGCCCAACGCGGTCGAATCGCCCACACCGAACCGGCAGAAGTCGCTGCCCACACAGGTTTTCACGGTGCGGAAACTCTTGCCGTAGGCGTAGCCGGACGGCATCTCCAGATCGGCCCACACGCCGGGCAGGTCTTCCTTCTTGATTCCGAGCAGGTCGATACGTTGTCCGCCGGTGCATTTGATCATCGGAATCGCGTACTTGTCGGCCACATCGGCGATACGCCGCAACTGCCAGGCACTCGTCACGCCGCCCTTCATCTGCGGTACCACCGAGAAGGTGCCGTCCCGCTGGATGTTGGCATGCACGCGATCGTTGATGAACCGCGAATCCTTCTCGTCGACGAACTCGTCGGCCCACATCATCTCCAGCAGCGATGCAAGAGCCATCTTCGATCCGGCGTCATGCTTGCCGTCGGGTGCCAGTGCGTTGAACACCGAAGAGACCGAATGCAGTTGAAGCTCGCGGATCAGCCGCATCAGCTCGGGCTTGGCGTACGGCACACCCGGTACGTACCAGGATGCCGACGGATCCTCGGTGACCGCTCCGCCTGCGGCCCATTCGACGATCTGCCCGACCAGTTCCTTGCACGATCCGCAGCCCTTGCCCGCCTTGGTCTGCTTCATCACGCCGGGCACCGACGTGGTGCCGGCCTTGACGCAGGCCACCAGCGCCCCTTTGGACACGCCGTTGCAATTGCACACCTGCGCGTCGTCGGCCAGCTCGGCCACTCCCACAGCCACATCCGGAGTGCCGATGTCGAACATCAGCGCCACCCGGTCGTCAGGCAACGGCAGCCCGTTGTCGAAGGCCTGGGTCAGAAACGACACCTTACTGACGTCACCGATCAGCGTCGCGCCAACCAGCTTTCCGTCGCGGATGACAATCGTCTTGTAGACGCCGTGCTTGGGCTCGGAGTACTGGACGAACTCGTCGTCGGGATGTTCGGGTCCCTTGACGCCCATCGACGCGACGTCGACACCGGCCACCTTGAGCTTGGTCGCTACCCGGGACCCGTGATAGGTGGCCGCACTGTCGGTTCCGGTGAGATGGTCGGCAAGCACCTTCGCCTGCTCCCACAGCGGCGCGACCAGGCCGTAGACCTGCCCGCGGTGCTGTGCGCATTCACCGACCACGTAGATGTCGTCATCGTCGACCGAGCGCATGTGGTCGTCGGTGACGATCGCCCGCTCGACGGTCAGGCCGGCGCGCTGCGCCAGCCCCACATTGGGCCGGATCCCGGCCGCGATCACCAGCATGTCGCAGTCCAGTCGCTCACCGTCGGCAAACAGGACGCCGGTCAGCTTTCCGTTCTCGACCAGAACCTCGGTGGTGCGTTTCTCGGTGTGCACGCCGATACCCAGCCCCTCGACCGACTTACGCAGAATGTCTCCGGCGAGATCATCGAGTTGGGCGTTCATCAGGGTGGCCGCGGCGTGCACCACATCCACCGCCAGCCCGCGACTCTGCAGCCCGCGCGCGGCCTCGAGCCCGAGCAACCCGCCACCGATCACGACGGCCTTGGTGCGATTGGCGGCCTCGGCGATCATCGACGACGTGTCGTCGAGGGTGCGGAAGCCGAAGACGCCGTCGGCCAGATTCTTGTCGTCGGTCCACAGCCCGGTCATCGGCGGAAAGAAGGACCGGCTGCCGGTGGCCAGGATCAGCTTGTCGTACCGCATTCGGGAGCCGTCGTCGGCGAGCACCAGGTGTCCGAACGAGTCGATGCGCACGACCCGCACGCCGGCCCGCAGGTCGATCTGATTGTCGGTGTACCAGTCCAGTGTGTTCAGGTAAATCTCGGACGAATCATCTTTGCCGGCAAGAACATTCGACAACAAGATGCGGTTGTAATTGCCGTAGGGTTCGTCGCCGAACACGGTGATGTCGAACTTCTCACCACCGCCGCGGGCCAGCACGTCCTCGATGGCGCGGATGCCGGCCATTCCGTTGCCGACCACGACCAGGCGCGCCTTCGCGGTGGACGGCAAAGGCCCGGTGCGAATGACCGCTTCGGTGACGGTCATCTACACCTCAACCAGGCCGAGATCGAGAATCACTGTGCCCGAGCACCCCTCGGGCGCTGCGATGTGCAGCTCGAGCACCGTGTCGGCAAGCAGATCCTCGACGACTCGCAGCGCCACATGGGTGGCGCCCTTGGCGGCGATGGGGAAGTAGCGCATCGGGACACCGTCACGGACCAGCACCACCGAGACCATCTGTTTGGTCGAGTTACCGCCCCGGAAGTAGACGGGCTGGGTGACGATGCCCGCCGGCACCACATAACGCAACGTGTCGTGGATCGGCACCGGCTTGTCCAAGCCCGCCCCGTCGAATGGAAAGGCGCCCTGCAGGAACTGTGCTGTGCTGCCATCGCTCATGCTTCAACGAAGCTAAGGGGCGATTGTTTCGGATTCGTTTCAGAAGTGCGTCGCCCATGAATACCGCGGCGCACCAAGGGGGATACGTCCGGTGTGAGTAGGTGTTGACAAACCCGACACGGTGGGGCAACCGAGGCGGAATGGCCGAAACATAGGTTTCTCTCAACCGTTTCCGCTGCTGGGAGGAACTAGTGCCTAAAATTAGCCGCAACCGTGACATCGCTCACTGGGATGCCGAAGATCTGGATGCCTGGGAGGGCGCTGACGGTCAGGTCGCCGGTAAGGACATCGCCAAGCGGAACCTCATCTGGTCGATCTTCGCCGAGCACGTCGGTTTCTCGGTGTGGTCGATCTGGTCGGTGATGGTGCTGTTCATGCCGCAGGACGTCTACGGCATCGACCCCGCCGGGAAGTTCTACCTCGTCGCGATACCGACGTTGGTCGGCGCCTTCATGCGGATTCCGTACACCATTGCGCCCGCGAGATTCGGTGGCCGCAACTGGACCATCGTCAGCGCGATGCTGTTGCTGATCCCGCTCATGCTGACCCTGTGGGTGATGGCCCAACCCGGTGCGTCGTACACGACATTCATGATCATCGCGGCCTTCGCGGGCTTCGGCGGCGGCAATTTCGCCTCGTCGATGACGAACATCAACGCGTTCTATCCGCAGCGGCTCAAGGGCTGGGCGCTCGGACTGAACGCCGGCGGCGGAAACATCGGTGTGCCGGTCATCCAGCTCATCGGTCTGCTGGTGATCGCCACCATCGGCAACACCGCGCCGTACCTGGTCTGCGCCATCTATCTCGTCCTGGTCGGCCTGGCAGCCCTGGGTGCGGCGGTGTTCATGGACAACCTCGGCAACCAGCGCTCAAACCTCGGAGCCATGGTCGAGGCCATGCGCTACCAGCACTCCTGGGTGATGAGCTTCCTGTACCTCGGCACCTTCGGTTCGTTCATCGGCTTCTCGTTCGCGTTCGGTCAGGTGCTTCAGATCAACTTCCTGGCCGGTGGGGACACCCCCGCAGCGGCCTCCCTGCACGCGGCGCAGATCGCGTTCCTGGGTCCGCTGCTCGGTTCCATCTCGCGGCCGTTCGGCGGCAGGCTGGCCGACAAGGTCGGTGGCGGCAAGATCACGCTCTACGTGTTCGTCGCGATGATCTTCGCCGCGGGCATCCTGGTGACCGCCGGTGTGCTCGACGACTCGGCCTCCGGCGCACCGACCGGCGCTCAGATGGGTGCCTATGTGGCCGGATTCATCCTGCTGTTCATCCTGTCCGGGCTGGGCAACGGGTCGACCTACAAGATGATCCCGTCGATCTTCGAGGCCAAGGCCCAGAACCACGACGAGTGGAGCAAGGACGAGAAGGCGGCCTGGTCGCGCAGCATGTCCGGCGCGCTCATCGGGTTCGCCGGCGCGGTCGGCGCCCTGGGCGGGGTGTTCATCAACATCGTGCTGCGGATGTCCTATGTGAGCGATGCGAAGTCGGCCACCAACGCGTTCTGGGTGTTCCTGGGCTTCTACGTGGTGTGCGCGTTCGTCACCTGGTTTGTCTTCCTGCGGATGGGTGCAGCCCGCGGGACCGCCAAGGATGCCGTAATGCCCGAGCGGGCTGTCACCGCTTGACCTGCAAGCTTCGATCCGCACAACACGGCCTCACAGATAACACGGCCTCAGGGATAACACGGCCTCACAGCGCGCTCACCGAGGGCGCGCTCACCGAGGGAAGGAGCGCGCTGTGAGGCCGATTTTTCCTTACGATAACGTCGGCTCAAAGGAACCGGAACAGTGCCCCCGGACGATGGTGGTGTGACAGTTGCCGCAGGGGAGACGACGCGCACCGCGTGCTCGTACTGTGGTGTCGGTTGCGGCATCGAGGTGACCACCGCGCCGGCGGCGGGCACGGGACTTCCCGTCATCGCCAAGGTCAGCGGCGACAAGTTGCATCCCACCAACTTCGGCAGGTTGTGCACCAAGGGCGCCACGCACGCCGAGATGATGGCCGCCACCGACAACCGGCTCACGACGGCACTGGTGCGCGGCGCGCGGGGCGAGGAGGCCGAGCCGACGCCGGTGGAGGCCGCGGTCGCCGAAGCCGGCCGCCGGTTGCGGGCCATCGTCGACGAACACGGCCCCGATGCCGTGGCGCTGTATGTGTCGGGCCAAATGTCGATCGAGGCCCAGTATCTGGCGACCAAGCTGGCCAAGGGTTACCTGCGCACCGTGCACATCGAGTCGAACTCCCGGTTGTGCATGGCCAGCGCGGGAACCGGTTACAAGCAGTCCCTGGGCTCCGATGGGCCGCCCGGTTCGTACACCGATTTCGATTCCGCCGATCTGTTCTTCGTCATCGGCGCGAATATGGCCGACTGCCATCCGATCCTGTTCCTGAGAATGGCCGATCGGCTCAAGGCCGGCGCGAAACTCATCGTCGTCGATCCGCGGCGCACCGCCACCGCCGACAGGGCCGACCTCTATCTGGCGATCAAACCCGGCACGGATCTGGCCCTGCTCAACGGTCTGCTGCACCTGCTGGTTCAGAGCGGCGACATCGACCAGGAGTTCATCGCCGAGCACACCGAGGGCTGGGACGCCATGCCTGCCTTCCTGGCCGACTATCCGCCGGACCGGGTCGCTGCGATCACCGGGATCCCCGAGTCCGACATCCGCACCGCCGCGGCGATGATCGCCGAGTCCGGGGAGTGGATGACCTGCTGGACCATGGGACTCAACCAGAGCACGCACGGCACCTGGAACACCAACGCGATCTGCAACCTGCATCTGGCGACCGGTGCCATCTGCCGGACCGGCAGCGGACCGATGTCGCTGACCGGCCAGCCCAACGCGATGGGCGGCCGCGAAATGGGTTACATGGGGCCGGGACTGCCGGGCCAGCGTGCGGTGCTCTCGGCGGAGGACAGGGCCTTCTGCGAGCAGCAGTGGGGTCTGGACCCCGGCACCATCCGCACCGATGTCGGGCCGGGCACCATCGCGATGTTCGAGCAGGCCGCGGCCGGCGAGATCAAGGCCTGCTGGATCATCTGCACGAATCCGGTTGCCACGGTGCCCAACCGGGCCACCGTCATCGCCGGACTGGAGACCGCCGAACTGGTCATCACCCAGGATGCCTACCGCGATACGGCCACCAACCGCTACGCAGACATCATGCTGCCCGCCGCGCTGTGGGCCGAGACGGACGCCGTGATGATCAACTCCGAGCGGAATCTGACGCTGCTGCAGCAGTCGGTACCCCCGGTCGGGGACGCCCGCGCGGACTGGGAACTGATCTGCGGCGTCGCTGAGTACCTCGGTTTCGGTGACGATTTCGCCTACAAGTCCGGCTCGGAGATCTTCGACGAGATCCGCCGTTTCGCGAACCCGCGCACCGGTTATGACCTGCGTGGCGCCAGCTACGAGCGCCTTCGTGAGACCCCGCTGCAGTGGCCCTGCCCGCCCGATGACGGTACCGACCGCCACCCCATCCGCTACCTGAACGACGGAGTGTCCCAGACGCTGCACATCGACGAGCACGGCCGTCAACCCAGGTTGGCCTTCGCCACACCGTCGCGGCGGGCGAAGTTCTTCGCCCGCCCGCACATGGACGCACGGGAACTGCCCGATGACGACTACCCGATGGTGCTCAACACCGGCCGTCTGCAGCATCAGTGGCACACCATGACCAAGACCGGGCAGGTGGACAAGCTCAACAAGCTCAACGGTGCGCCGTTCGTGGAGGTACACCCCGAAGACGCTGCTGCGCAGGGGATCACCAAGCAACATCAGGTTGAGCTCACGTCGCGCCGCGGGCGCGCCGTGCTGCCCGTGGTGATCACCGACCGCGTGCAGCCCGGCAACGTCTGGGTGCCGTTCCACTGGAACGACGAACACGGTGAGTACCTCACCATCAACGCCCTGACCAACGATGCCGTCGACGCCGATTCGCTGCAGCCCGAACTCAAGGTCTGTGCGGTGCGGCTGCGGCCGATCGCGGTGGACCGGCCGGCCGCACACGGGGGACTGGCGGCGCTGGGCCTGACCGCGACGGCGCCGGAACTCAACGAGGACGAGACCTGTTACCTGTCCGGCTTTCTCGCAGGTATGGACGCAGGTACGCCGGGAGTGCCGGTGCTCCCATCGTCGGCTCCGGTGCGGGCGCCGATCCGGTTGTGGGTGGACGGGCTGCTCGCGGGAACGTACTCGCGGGCGGTCGACGCGCCGGCACCGCCGGCCGACAGTGGACCGATGGTGCTGTGGGCATCCCAGACCGGGACGGCCGAGGAGTTCGCCGCGCAGCTGGCCGGGCGGCTGTCGGGTTCCCGGCTGATCTCGATGAACGACGCTGCGCTGCAAGACCTTGCGGCGGCCGGTGAGATCGTCTTCGTGACCAGTACGTTCGGCGACGGCGGGCCACCGGACAACGGTGCCGAGTTCTGGGAGCGCTTGGAGTCTGCGGATGCACCGCAGCTCGAGGGTGTGCGGTACGCGGTGCTCGGGATCGGCGACAGGTCCTACGACAACTTCTGTGGACACGCCAAGTCGCTGGATGCGCGACTGGCGGCGCTGGGTGCGACCCGAATCCTCGACCGCGCCGACTGCGAGGCATACGACGACGAACCGATGGCGGCATGGGCCGAGCAGGTCGTCGTAGGCGTGGCAGCCGAACCAGCGACGGAAGCCACGACCTCACAGCAGCTCGCAGTCCGCGCTCCGGCCAAGCCTGTGGTTCCGTTGTCCCGCAATGCTCCGGTGCTCGCGCCGCTGAGCCGCAATACCCGGTTGACTCCCCAGTCGGCCCGAAAAGAGGTGCGGCATTTCGGTTTCGACATCTCCGAATACGTCGCCGAGTATGGGGCCGGGTACGCGGCCGGTGATTCGCTCGGGGTGTTCGTCACCAATTCCGATGAGTCGGTGTCGGCGTGGCTCGCAGCGACCGGGCTCGCCGGTGACGAGATCATCGAGGTCGATGGCACCGACACCGACCTGCGCAGCGCCCTGACCTCGTCCTACGACATCTGTCGGGTGACCCCCAACCTGCTGGGATTCATCGCCGACCGCTGCCCGGATGCCAAGATGCTGCGGACGTCTCGGGAGAAGCTGGACGGCCGCAACGGCCTCGACATCGTCGAGGAGTTGGCGGTGCGCGCCGACCCGGTCGACTGGCAGGACGCGTTGGTGCGGCTCACACCCCGCCAGTACTCGATTTCCTCCAGCCCGCTGGTGAGCCCGCACGAGGTGCAACTGACGGTCTCGGTGGTGCGGTACCGCAGCCCACGTGGAGTCATCCGCGGTGGCGTCGCGTCGACATACCTCGCCGACCGGGCGACCTCGGTCCCGGTGTTCGTGCAGCGATCACCCAACTTCCGGCCACCCGCCGAATCGGCAACCCCGATGATCATGGTCGGCCCGGGTACCGGGATCGCACCCTTCCGCGGCTTCCTGCAGGAGCGTCGCGCGCTGGGGCATACCGGCCGTAACTGGCTGTTTTTCGGCGATCAGCACCGGGCCGAGAACTTCTACTACCGCGACGACCTGGAGCACATGGTCGCCGACGGGCTGCTCAACCACCTGGATCTCGCGTTCTCACGGGACCAGGCCAGCCGGATCTACGTGCAACACAAGATGGTCGATGCCGGAGACGAGCTGTGGCGCTGGATGGAGGACGGCGCGCATTTCTACGTGTGCGGTGACGCCAGCCGGATGGCCAGGGATGTCGATGACGCGTTGATCACGATCATCCGCAAGCACGGCTCCATGTCGGCCGAGGCCGCGCACGATTACAAGAAGGAACT
>WOYI010498845.1_pt1 | contig 16133 bp, 16 predicted proteins | sample 6423411 | NCBI WGS metagenome assembly WOYI01 (sample SAMN13441803, study PRJNA592873) | oil field metagenome | biome: oil field; feature: oil-well bore; material: oil-contaminated soil; isolation source: oil-contaminated soil from oil-well borehole | place: Germany: Wietze | collected 2016-10-18 ...
AAGGTCTTGAATCGACCCGCTTCAATATCCGCAATACCTACTTGCACTGCGGAGCGAAGCGCTTCGAGGCGACAGGCATCTTCTGCTTCACGTTGCTCAACGAGTCGAAGTCCCTCACGCAGCACTTCACTGGCGTTTTGGTAGCGGCCGCTCGTGACCAGTTGCTCGACAAGCGAAGCCTGATGTTCGGTAATTACAACGTTGCGCGTGGGCATTTCAATCTCCCGATGGACAGTATTGGCATAGTATGCCAGTGCCCCTGCTGCGTCAATCATGGTTGTAGCAGATTTATCAGGCTTATCGCGGGACATCCTCTGCTGTCAGCGCAAAGCCCCTGGGCTTGAAGCCCAGGTCGCGCGCTGCGTCGGTATGGTCGAACACCAGATCACGGTTCATGCGCTCGGCCATGGCCGCCGACCAGTGCCGATAACGCGGCAGGCAGCGCAGCAAAGCCACCGCCAGGCGGAAGGCCCACAGGGGTACGGTAGCCAAGCGCACAGGGCGGCCCAGCGCGGCAAACACACGCGCCACCATATCGCGGTAAGGCAGCGTTTCACCACCCGAGATGTTGTAGGCGCGGTTTGCCGCAGTCGGCGCCTGCAAGGCCGCGACACAAGCGGCCGCCACATCGTCGGCATGGATGGGCTGGCGCTGGCCATGGGCTTGGCCAAGCAATGGAAAAAAGCCAAACCGGCGGATGAAGCGCGCGATCTCGCTGATGTTCTTGTCCCGCCCATGACCATAAATCAACGTGGGCCGCAAAACCACCCACTCGATGCCGCAGCTCTCAGCCCAGGCCTGCACCCGCGCCTCGGCATCGATCAGCTTGGCCGCAGTGGCATTCTCCGCCGTATCGCCGGAGCCGACTTTTGTGAAACGGCTGGTGGAAGACAACGCCACCACGCGCCGCGCGCCACTGGCCTCGATGAGCGAAAAATAATCCGGCAACACCCAGAGGGGGGCCACACAAATCCAGTGACTAACTCCCCTCTCCCCTCGCGGGGGAGAGGGGGAAAGTACCCGCCACGCCATGCCATCCGTGCTTACCACCGGCTGGCGAGAAAACGCCACCACCTGCCACCCGGCAGCGCGCAACAGCGGCAGCACACACCTGCCCACCAAACTGGTTGCGCCCAGCACACCGACACTGGATTCAGCCACGTCGTACCCCAGCCTTGTTGAGTGCAAGACGACCGCCGTAATAACCCGCCACCATTACAAAGCGCAACCACACGCCTACAACGACTGCTCCCCACAGAAGGCCTGGGTAATGATGGCGGAAAAACTTTTTGTAAAACCGCAACATCCCATGATGCTTATGCCACTCGACAAAAAAAGGCCTGCTACGGCTACATGCGCCCCAAACATGGGTAACCTGAGCATCTGGCACAAACAATATTTTCCAGGCTTTCAGTTTGAAACGCATGCACCAATCGAGGTCTTCACAGTGCAAAAAGTATGCGTCATCCCACATGCCAACATCTTCCATCGCCTCACGCCTCACCAACATGCACGCTCCTGAAATTGCCTCCACAAACGTTGGAGCAGTAGGAAGTGGCTCTTGGTAAAGCAAGAAATCTGAAAAGAATTCGGGGAAAAACCTTGCAAGACGTGACAGACCAAATGCCCGCATGAAAGCGCGTTTAGGCGTAGGGAAAACTCTTCGCCCACCCGGTTGCTCGGTGCCATCGGGGTTACACAAAAATCCGCCAACCATGCCCACTTCTGGCGATGCTTGTAAAACGTTAATCATACGAAACAGTGCGTCCGGTGCCAGAACACTGTCTGGATTCAGAAATAACACCTGGGCTGAAGATGAAGCTTGCGCACCAATATTGCACGCAGCGGCAAATCCTAAATTTTTGCCATTTCGAATAACGACTAGTCCATCGCTTTTGACCGTGTGCTCCATGTATTCAAGACTGCCATCCGTTGAATGGTTATCCACCACAATGGCACGCGCAGCACCTGCGGCAAAAACGGACAAAACGCAGTCCGTCAGTAGCTTGCCTGCGTTGTAGTTGACGATGACAACATCGCAGCCACTAGATAATTTTTGCTCCACTAAAACGAAACTCCCATGTGTTGACAGCTCTAAATTGCTGGACTGATTCAGTCGTTGCGCTGTGTTGTAGGGCCCGCTCGACCACGGCACTTATATCCTGCAGCCCTTGACTGAGAAAGGTGCCTTCCTCTCCACTGCGAAATGCCATCTCACCAAAATCCGTGGAAATAACAGGCAATCCTAAAGCGCGGTATTCGTAATATTTGATCGGGTCAACCGATGCAGTCAGCTGATTTATTTTGAAAGGGATTAAGCTAACATCAAATGCCTGCATTGCCGCCAATGCCGCTTGATGGCTGCAAGAAGGTAGCATTTCGATGTTATTCGGTAAGTCGACAGGTGCTGATGAAAATACAGGCCCGATCAATCTCACCACAGCATCAGGACGCACTCTCGCTAGCTCAATCACCCAATCCCAATCAAACCAAGTCGCAATAGTTCCTACATAGCCAAGTACCTTCTTACCCTTAGCCAAACCAGGGCTCGCAAACTCTGGCATCACTTCGGCATCTAGCCCGTTATGAACCAACTGGACATCTGCCACGATATGACTCCATCGGCGCTGGATAGCAGTTGAAGAAGCCAATACGCTGTCCACATTGCGCACCAATTGGCCTTCTCGCCAACGCATTGCCCATCGAGATAGCCCGGCATAAAACGCTGGAAAATCATCCATCGCGTCATAAATAGACCTGCAGTCTTTGAGACTATTCAAAACAGTCAAGGCTAAAACGGACGGTTTTCCAATGACCAACAGGCAATTATTCGGCCGCGCAAACTCATCAACCACACGCAGAGAAGAGCGCCAGATCAGGGCGTTGACCATGCCAGAGCCTGGCAATGGCTCTATTGGCAAAACTGAGGGTCTGATAACCGATAGCCACGCCGGATTCGTCATATTCTGACGATCAGCTTTGGCCCCCAATCGTTGAAAATCAGATAGTGATGGAAACCGCGTTGGATAGGGATCAACCCACAACACATCCCCCCCCGTGCTGGCATGAAACCATGTCACGAATTTATGTGGTCGCTGTGCAAAGCTTGACCATGGCACGGGTGACAAGTAAACCAAACGCTTCAAGCGAAGTGCTCCTTGAGCACCGCCACAATCCGCTGCGCACCTTTGCCATCACCATACGGGGATATGCCACGTGCCATGGATTGATAGGCGTCTGGATCATCCAGCAGCAACTGCGCTTCTTTAACGATGCGCTCAAAGTTCGGCCCAACCAGCTTCACTACCCCCATGTCGACAGCCTCAGGCCGCTCGGTTTCATCTCGCAAAACCAACACCGGCTTACCCAAGGCGGGGGCTTCCTCTTGCACGCCACCAGAATCGCTGATGATCAGGTAAGCCTTTTTCATCGCAGCAACAAATGGGGCGTAATCCAATGGTTCGCACAAAATAATATTGCTATAGCCGGCAAGCATTTCATGCGCCACATCCTTCACATTTGGGTTCGGATGCACCGGGTAGAGAATCTGAATATCGGCATTGCCCTCTGCGAGAGTCCGCAGCGCTCGGCAAATATTACGGAATGGCTCGCCAAAGTTTTCGCGCCGATGGGACGTAACAAGTACTAGCCGCCTTGTGTCATCCAGATGGACACCGATTTCAAGCTTTTTCGATGCCGTCATAAATAACGCATCAATCACCGTATTGCCAGTAACGACGATGTCAGTATCGCACACACCTTCGCGCAGCAAATTTTGGCGCGAACTTTCTGTGGGTGCAAAATGCCAGCACGCCAAACGCCCCGCAATCACACGGTTGGCCTCTTCAGGAAATGGGTTCTGCATATCCCAAGTACGAAGACCTGCCTCCACATGTCCAAAGGAAATACGATGATAAAAACAGGCCAGCGCCACAGTCATCACCGTGGTCGTATCGCCTTGGGCAAGCACGACATCCGGTTTTTCTGCCAGCAATACATCGTCGAGTTCAAGCAGCAATCTGGCTGTTAAGGTCGTCAGCGCCTGGTTGGGCCGCATGATGTTCAGGTCGATATCAGGATCGATGCCGAAGAAATTCAACACCTGATCCAGCATGTGGCGGTGCTGGGCAGTCGCGAGAACCCGAACATCTACCCAGGATTCATTTTTCAACGCCAAAATGACAGGGGCCATTTTGATGGCTTCGGGGCGCGTACCCACAACACAGAGGATTTTTCTGTTTTTCATTTGCTAGCCTTGTTTGCGCTACAAAGTTCGCCTGCGCGCACTGGCATTCCCACGCCAGAGGGATCAAATTTCATTACCAACAGTCCGGGCTGCTCACAAAGACTCCGGGATGAAGCAACCGATAAATAAGTAGAAGGCGCAGACTCCTTGATGGTGAAAAACATGGTGCTTTTATCGACGAAGATCACCCAGTGATTGCTGAATCCCAATTTTTTTCGCAAATAAGCGCCATCATTGTTCGACCAGGGTGACAAACCCTCGACGCCAACAACACCGATCACTTTCTCTTTATCCAGCAGCGCTTTGTTGGCAACAATACTGTCAATCATCTGCTTGTTCGACTGCTGGGCGGATGCGTACCAGCCAGCCACCATCAGCCTCGGAATACGATCCAGATAGCCGACCAAAAACGGAACCGCAAACAGGGCGACCGCAAAAACTTTCGCAATTTTTCGGCCAAAAAACATTGGAACTTCACCACGCCACAACAGCGCGGCGGCGATCACAACTGGTGCAGATAGCCAGGGTAGCCAAGCAAACACACGGTATGAAAAAACATGATTGGAGATCATCGCATACGGCAGAATCAGGCAGAAGACTATCGCCGCCAGCAAGATCAACTCCCGTCGCCGCTCCTTCCAAGTCACGCTCAAAGCGATGACTGCCAACACACCGGCAATGGTGTGCCAGGGCGAATACTCAATCGTCAATTTCAAAAACGCGGCCAACAACACGCCCGGATCAAAGCTGACTGCGTAGTGCGCACTATTTCCTACCTGACCAACAGCACCTGCCAAAAAAGGATTCCGTACCAGCAAGCTAAACAGGACGCTAGCTCCAGCAAGCGCGATGAACCACAGGCTCATCTTCAGCCACCACTGTTTTTCGTGTGCCCGACGGTCTGCTGCTTCAGCGGTGATGCGCGTACGTGGGTAATAAAGATCCGCGCCCAAATAGACCAGAAGAAGTAGTGGTGGAAGCAAGAAATCTTCCTTTGCAAAAACCGATAAACCATAGGCAACCACAGCAATGGTGCTGGTGAGAAAACGGGGCGTTCGCCACACATACAGAAGGGTAATAAGCGCAAGGCAGCCAAAAAAGTGAGAGGTTAAATTGGTGATTAGACCTAAATACTTACCATGTTCAAAGGCAGCAAGGTGACTGAAAGTCATCACGCTGAAGGCAGCAGTCAAGAACCATCCGAGTCTTACCCGAAGCAGATGAGCGAAAAAATAAAGCACCATCGCGGGAAGTGCCGCCGTCAAGAAATTAAGTAAAGCAAATGAAAACGATGGCCCCATTTGCCCCATGAAATAAGCCAGGTTGGTTGATACAGGGCGTTCGACTGTCCAGCTAAATTTTTCGAACCCCGCCCCCAGCACCACGTAATCATCCTGATGCAAGGGCGAAAGAGTATTGGGGGTAAGTACAAAATTGATGAGCCAATAAGTCATCAAGGCAACCGAAAAATACCTGCATAAATCAAGGATTCCCGCCCCCTCATTGTGAATATTATTTTTCGACCACATTGCTGATAACCCTTTTATTGTCATAAAAATAGGCAAAGCTGACCTTGCCATTCAACCCGCCGCTCGCTCTGATGAATACATCCAGGGATGCTACAGCCCCCCCCTCCGATGGAATGAGAATAGGCACAGCAACTGCTTCAGACGTCAATTGCTTGTGTAAGGTGATGAGCGCCCCCCCCTTGATGTGGGCAACAAAAGTCAAATCAACGGGCTGATGCAGCTCATGGCTCCACCGGGGCGGAACAGGCTCCCGCACAACATAAAACACGACATCGCCGTTGAGATTTTTTGGGGTCGCGTTTAATGCGTAACATGCTTTGCCCTGAAGGGGTAGCGTGATGCGATGTGGTTCAATATTGAGGGCCTGTGGACTTTCGCAACCTAAAAGGACATCGGGCTTGATAGCCCAGACCAGCGACGGCGCCTGAGCGACATATGCCGAGGCCCAAGCTTTGACGAGGACGATGCAAACAATCAACCCAGCGAAAGCAATGAATAAACTCTTTGCGCCATCGCGAAACAATGCGCTGGCGCTTGCATCGCGCTTAGCGAACACGCCCGCCGCCGCAACACAAAGCGCTGGCGCAATCAACAAGCTGTATCTCGCTTGTACTTCACCAAAAAGAATGATGAAGAGCAAAAATGCGCTGCCGACGGTTACAGCCGCCCGTCCCAAGGGATGCTGGCTGATCCTTAAAGCCCCCACCCCACCGGCAATGCAACAAAAAGCCACGACACCTCGCATCATTGCAGCCCAATTTGCATTGAAGACAATGGCAGGCGCGCTATTGGTCAGCACAAAATCATCTGGAGAACCCAAAGGCTGCGAAGTTGCAAAAAAGTAATACCCCTCACCTCCGAATAGAGTGCTAATTTTCTGCACCCAGAAGGAAGGAAACGAGAACGCATTGTTCAAATCCTGCGCAAGCAATCCTACAAATACTTTACTGCGATTATCCGCATCTATCAGAGGCAGTACATACTGGTGCCATGAGTAGGCCTCTTCAAATGAGCGACTATGGGTTAGGCCGCTGCCAACCAGCGTCGCAAGAAAACCATGGGTTTGCATTGTGGTCATGCCGAGCAATGAAGGCGCGAACCCCACCGTAACAACTGCGATCGCTGACAATATTCCGGCTTTGGCTAACTTGAGGCGGCTCCCTTTTTCAGAGGCCAGGGGTAGAACTAACAGAATGGCGACGACGAGTATCGGGCCAATGCTGCGCAGTAGATCCAAAACCACAAGCAGCAATACGACCAGTAGAACAGTTCTGGTTGAACTCTGGTTTTCGCTTAATTTAGCAAGCGCAAGAATGAAGCCGACTAGGGCCAGAATTACGAGATTATCCGAGCTCACGACCGTCGTGGCGAACCAGAACTCGGGGTAGACGGCTAACAGTGAGGCCGAAAACACCCCGGCAGCGCGACCAAACGACGCGCTCACGCCGCGATAGAGTAACGCAATAGCTCCGATATGCAGCGCGGCGTTGACTAACTTGAATCCAAAATAAGCACCATCTACCAACCAACCTATAGGCAGCGAGTAAAGTACAGATCTTCGCCAATAGCTAGCAAACCCGGGAAGCCATGCGCTTTCACATTTGCTAGCCCATTGCTCTAAAGAGGTCCAAGGCGATGCATATTCAGTACCACAGCGAAGATAGACACCAAAATCACTGACTTGATGACTATCAAGGAACAACACCCAAACCGTCGTTAGTGCCGAAAAAATGAGCAGTAACACAAAGACGTTGGAATGCCTCCAGTTTGAAAACGAAAGCGTCAAAGCCAGTGAAAAGATTGCAACTGCAAGCAGACCCAGTCCTCCCCAAAAAGGGCTAGTCAGTAAAACACCTGCAAATGCGCCGATAGCCACACCGATGAGAATGCCGACAAGCGATTGCCGGTAGGTGTTGGCCAAGCGAAAATCTATCATGACCAATTAGGAGATACTCTTGGCTAATGACAAGAAATTTTCGTAGTCACGGATATAGTCGCCCTCGTTGTACGTGTCAGAAGCCAGAACCAGACAAACAGAACCTGGGTCAAAATTCACCTCAGCCGCCCAAATCATCGGAGGGATGTGTAAACCTTTCCACGGCCGATTCAAGTGGATGGTTGCCTGAAACTCACCGTCATCAATAGCCACATCAAAGCTGCCAGATAGGCAGATCAAAAATTGATGTAAATCGTGATGGGCATGTGCACCACGATCCTCCCCGGTCGGAACGTCATACAGGTAAAAGACACGTTTTATCTCGAAGGGAATATGGTTATTCCCCTCAATGAATGTAAGGTTGCCTCTCGGATCGTTGATCTTTGGCAAGGCGACGACCTTGCAGTCATTGATTGTTGGTTTTTTCATTAGTGGGTCTTCCTAGAAAGATCGATTTCGTGACGATGTACATGACCGGAACTGATAGTGCAACCACTAAGAGTGGTGCGATTTCCTTTGGAATATGGATCAGCTCAACAAGCAGCCAAAGCATCCCTACACCCAGTAAATAATTGAGAGCATAAGTCAATGGATAGGCTGCAGCGCTACCTAGGCTGGGCGCTCTTTTGAATACCCAGCGCGCATTCAGCAAGTACCCTATGCCGACTCCAATGGCGTAGGTGAGCGAATAAGCCCAGACGTAAGGCACAAGAAACAACAAACCAAGATAGAGGAGATAAGTCAATCCTGTATTGATCGCGCCCGCAATCAGAAATCGAGGAAAAGCCATATCACCAGACTTCTTCGATCACGGTTTCTGGGCGTTTGTTGGTTTCATCAAAAATGCGCCACAAATACTCACCAATAATGCCAAGCATGACAATAATTAAACCCAATAGAAAGGTGACTAGCGCGACAACAGTAGCAAAGCCTTCAACAGGAATCCGATGGAACAACGCGCTCAGCACGACTGCGCCGCCGTAAAGAAAACTGCATAGTGCAACAACGGCTCCAACCCCAGATATGGCCCGAATCGGGGTAATCGAAAAGCCAAGCATCACATCAAGGAATGCCGTGAACTTTTTTGCGAATGTCCATCCGGATTTACCGTGTTCACGCGCCGGTCGGTGGTAGTGAATCACATCTGGCTTGTATCCCAGCCAGTACGCCAACAGTGGCGTGAACACACTCTTTGCGCTATTTAACAGGTGAGGCAAGAATGCCTTGTCCATCAAGGCCATGTCGTATCCACCTTCAGGGTAGTCGCGAATGACCAGAGTACGAAGCAGCTTGTAATAAATCCTGGAGTAAATTTTGGAGACAATGGGGTCGTCGCGGGCGATTCGCTCACAAATAATGAACTTGGACCCCGCAAGCCAATGATCGACCATTTCGAGTATTAGACCCGGCGGGTCTTGCAAATCGGCGGCAATGATCATGAACGCGTCGCCCGTAACAAACTTGAACCCAGTTTTGGAACAATGCACCGCGCCAAAATTTCGGGTAAGTTTGACCACTGTGGTTTCTGGCCGCTTGTCCTTGAATTCCAGTAGGCGCGCCAAAGAGTCGTCTTTGGAACCATCATCCACAAAGATCAGTTCGAGGGATACCGAGCGCTCTAGAAGTTGTGCCTCAATCTTCGCGAATTCGTCAAAAAGTCGGGGCAAGCTGCCTGCATTGAAATACACTGGCACAACTATGGAAATTTTTTTATTATTCATTCGCTACAACACCAGTTCGTAATATTCATGCGCTATGCCACCCCCACCAAACTCTGACTTAAAGCGATACAGCCCATCGTTAAGGACTAATCCACCCTGTTCATTGCTTGTGCCGAAATCAAAATAACGCGTGCCACACTTTTTAGCCGCATCTATCGCCGATTCGAAAACCGCATCCAGCGCAGATACGGCATAGCCAATTTCGCTGGACGCTATGTATTGAGAGTGCCAGACATTAGTTGAGCTAAAGAGAACAACGCCAGCTTCAATGACGCCATCGATAGTGGCAGTTCGCACTTGTATATTTTCTGGGAACCGCTCCAATAGCAGGGTCAACTCAACTAGTGAATGCACGGGCGATGCACCGTGCTTTCGCTCAAGATTCTTAGCCAAAACGTCCCACAAACCAACCAACTGTTCACTCCCGTTAACCAACGTCACGGATTTCAGAGCTTTTTTCACCCCCCGCCGACGTCGCTCGCTCGAGGTTCTCCGCGCGCTCAGGTCAATCGCACATGAGAGATCACAGCGAACACGCTGAGCGCCTAAACGGAAAAGGGCATAAAGATCATCCTGAGAAGGAACGCATGCGTATCCATGTGGCAATGGTTTGTAGAGAAACTTTACGTAACCGCGCTCGCGGTAATACGCCTTCAACTGCTCCAAGGCCTCTATCATCCGCTCGCCATTTAGCCATCCTTGATGAACGATGCCTCCATAGGTGGCACCCGGATGACTGACGACCAGCGTCGAGTCATGTTGGGCGCGGGCGGCTGGCATAACGCCCACTAAACGACCGGATTCAAAGATGAGTACCGAGGCATCATCGAAACGCTTACCGTGATAGCTGAGAAATTTCCGGGTATGCAGAAGCGTGGAATTTCCCGCACTTTCGCACCACGAGTCCCAGAGTGACTCGTGCTCATGCGTGTAACTGATGAGATCAAAAATCACTCCACTAGCTCCGCAACGCCGAAACCAGTACCACCGAAATCATTACCGTTGTAGAAACATAAGGTTTTGTTACCCACGTCTACGACAGCGGCATATTCAATGGCGTCGCTATCCCAGCCACCGACTGAAATATCCAGCCCGATTTCTTCGTCTTTCCGTTGCCAGTGAATTCCATCCACAGATTCTGCATAGCCCATGCGATAAGCGCAGGGCGACTTCTTGCGAATGCTGTAAAACATTTGGTAGTGGTTTTGTTTTTTGACAATGTAAGGTCTGCCAAAACCATGCTCCTTATCGCGATCCACCTGGAGAACAATGCGACCTTCTTCTGGCCAATGGACCCCATCAACGGATTCTGCGTAACGAATGTCATATACCGGCATAGACTTGCCATCAATCTCTTCCCACTCACTCCCGGCAACGTACCACATCTGGTATCCCCCGCCCGTTGCGGGCCATACAAATGGCCCGCCACGGAAATGCATTTCCGTGGCGGAACGCTCAAGAATGGGTGTCGTTTTAACCTTCTGAAAGGTCTCGCCCCCGTCGTTGCTAACCGCCAAGCCAGTTAGCAAGCGATAGCGGATGTGGTGGCAGAGTTCAAAGCCAACGTAGTACATGAAAAGCCGACCGTCTTCGGCTTGCACAACGGAAGTCTGAAACACACCGTTATCGTCGAATGCACCAGGTGCGCCGACATCAAGAACGGGCTCTTTGGATACGCGCAGCACGCGAGTTGGGTTTTCAGGATCAACATCCACATAGCCAATTCGGCCCACTCCATCTTCATCACGGCATTGAATATAGAGTCGTAAACTTCCATCATTCAAAAACAATGGGGTTGGACATGTTGCGTATTTCCTCGCCCACCATAAGTCCCCATCTGGTTGCCATACGACCCCAAGCTTTTTCCATTGCATATCAAGCCTCCAGAACTTTAAAAAACCGACGCGAGCTAACCTTTGCAGGCTCAGGCTGCTCGACTTTGAAAAGCAAATTCGGCTCGGTGTCTTTCACAAGGGTAACGCTGGGACCTATCCAGTTATCCTCGCCAATATTTACGTTATTACCTAAAGTGGCATTAACCCCCATAAAGGTATTGCTGCCGATATTGCAAAAACCTGAAATAACTACGTGCGATGCAATAAAGCAGTGATCTTGAATCACGCTGTGGTGCCCAATGTGATTGCCACTCCACAACACCACGTTGTTTCCAATTCGTACAAATGGCTGAATTGTGTTGTCCTCAAACACGAAGCAGTGCTCGCCAACGACAGCGTTACGCCAAACAAAGGCACGGCTGCTGATATAGCTCGCTGGCCTGTATCCTTTGGATTTTGCCGTTTGATACAGGCGAGTACGCAGCCGGTTTAATTGGGTATAAACCAACGCGGCATAGAACTCAATTTCGCTTGGATCAAAGTGCTCTTCAATCTGCTCAAAGGGAACGATTGGCAGGCCAAACAGCTCCTTCTTTTTAAGGTACTGCGACTCCACTACAAAGCCAACCACTTCATACTCAGAGTCATGAGTAAAGCACTCATACGCCACTTCAGCAAAGGCACTGTCGCCGATGATTAGCAACTTCTTTGTTTTTTTCATGTCGCTTGCTCCTATGGGCGCGTGATGAGAATGTCTTCCCGCCGATTGGCCATGGGAAGTTTTGGATCTTGCGGAAGAACATAAGCATCAAAACCCTGCGCTCTAGCACGCTGAAGCAATGACATCACTACAGCATCGTCGATCTGGTCATGTTCTATTTGATTAAATTCGACAATAGGTAAATTGTCTGTCTGCATGAACTCTTGGTGAAAACGGGCCCCCGTCTCGCTGGCAAAAAAACGCTTGCGCTTGGAAACATTGGGAATGTCGCCAATCAACATCTGCCCCCCCGGCGCCAGCAATGAAAGGGAAGTGTCGAGAAACCTGAAGAAGGCTGTATCTATGAGCACGTAGTGCAAGACGCTGTAACAAACAATGACATCCACCATTCCACGATATTGCGCTATCAGTTCGGGACAATTTGGATACAGTGCAGCTACTTTTTCTATGATCGAATCATTGGGCAGTAAATCGAGCATTTCTTTGTTGTCGATGAGCGTCAGTTTATGGTGACGCTCACGACACAAATCAATCAGCATCTTAGGTAAGTCACTACAACCTGGACCAATATCAAAAACGCACTTATTGCCTATAGCGAGATTGGTCAGTTTGGATTGAATGTCAGAAAAAATATCGCTCTCGAAACCTTGCCGGTAAGAATCAGGAAAACCGATGCGCTCGTATTTGGATAGGGTCTTGTCTGCTGCAAGACGGCGAAAATCTTCGAAGCCAATATTAGTGAATGGATTGGGCGAGGCCATATTAGTTGCCACCTTTCTCAACAGCAGCAACTGGCCAGTGATTTACAGCACTGATAACCCGCTCAACATCCGCCTGAGCCATTTCCGGGTAGCAAGGCAGCGTGAGGACTTCTTGCGCAAGTTGTTCCGTATTAGGTAAACGCAGTTCTGAGAATCGGTTTCCAAAAACAGGTTGACGATGATCGGGGATCGGGTAATGGACATCCGTTGCAATATCCAGCTCTCGCAAATGCTGGCGCAGGCACTCTCTTTCAGAACAACGCACCACATATAGATGAGCGACGTAATCATCACCATCGGTCGATGGGAAGATGACTGCGGGATGCGTTATACGCCGAGAGTATTGAGAAGCAATGTCACGTCGCCGCGCGTTCCAGCTATCCAGATGTGGCAGGAACTCTGATAGCACAGCTGCCTGTATTTCATCGAGCCGACTATTACGCGCACCCGCCAATTCGACCTGATACTTGGCTGACCAGCCATACTGCCGCAGGTAACCCACCTTCTCAGCCAGTTCGGTATCTCGACAAACCACCGCACCGCCATCACCAAGCGCACCAAGATTTTTGGTCGGATAAAAGCTAAAACAACCTGCATCGCCGAAGCTGCCCACCCGCTTGCCATTAACACGGGCACCATGCGCTTGTGCGCAGTCTTCTACCAATTTCACGCCTGAAGAACGGCATTTAGCTGCAACTTCGGCGATATCGATTTGTGCCTGTCCATATAAGTGCGTTACGACAACAGCTTTCGCGCCCTGTGCGATTGCTCGCTCAACTTCATTTTGTGTAACCACTTGAGTCACAAGATCAACATCCATGAAAATTGGCGTGCCGCCGATAGAGAGGATCGCAGTGCTGGTATACATACCCGCATTAGCAACTGTCGCGACCTTGTCTCCAGCCTGTACTCCCAGAGCACGCAGTGCCAATTCAAGTGCATCCGTCCCATTGGCAACACTACGGCAATACGCTATTTGTATGTAGTCGGCAAACAATCGCTCAAAATTCTCGACTTCAGGGCCAAGAACAAGCCAAGAACGGTCCAATACACGCTTGATGGCGGCATCAATCGAAGACCGATAGCTCGTTACATGAGCAAATAGATTATTGATAAGCATAGTTTCCAATGTCCTTAATGATCCAAGTAAGAGTGAGGAATCCACTCACCCCACTTAGCCTCGTAGTGTGCCTTATTCTCTTCAAACAAGGCCTGTCGATCTTGGCTTCTCAATTTATTGAAGGACGCCGACAAATGATGGTGAATAAATACGTCCTTTGCACAAACAACGCGTAAACCCAATTGATCAACTCGCCTGCAGTAATCATCGTCCTCAAAGAAACCTCGGCCAAAAATCTCATCCAATGCACCGACGGACGCAAGGGTTGTGCGGGGCATCATCACGCAGAAGAAGGCTGCTGTGCGTAACGGGTATGTTTGCCCGATGTGTCTATGCGTATAGGCAGCAGACTTCAGCAACATCTCGTCCATGTCCGCATAGGCAATATCAATCTTGGCTTCGTTACCGATATTGTTGGTTACCGGCCCAAGCAGGCCAATCGTTTTATCCCGTTGAAGATGTCGAGCCATGGTACGAAGCCAGCCTGGCGTAACGTAGGTATCGTTGTTGAGTAGTACCAGGTACTCGCCGGTGGCTAATACCAGTCCTTGGTTGTTCGCAGCTGCAAACCCACGGTTATCCTCGTTGAGGATCAGCTTACGGTTATGTCCGTTGGTTACCCATTCCGACAAAAATGCCGACGTGCCATCGCTGGAGGCATTGTCAACCACAATGATTTCCATATGCTCGTATTGGCTGTGCGCATCCAGGCTTGCAAGACAGGCACGGGTAAAGTCAAGATTGTTGTACGTTACAACCACAATGCTGATTTTTGGGTCATGAGCGGACGACTCGGCTGCTTGAATGAGCGCCTCGGCGCGGTGTTGCCAGGTTTGCCCTTCTGCGAAAGCCTTGCGCTGCTGCACCAGTGAGTCAGATTCTGCTTGGTTTAACACTTTGCTTACTGCAGCAAGGAAAGCCTCTTTACCTGCCGCTGCGTACACTAGGCCGTCAAACTGCGCCATCTCCGGCAAGTCAACGGTCACTATAGGTTTGCCTGCACCCAGATATTCATAGGCCTTGACCGGATTCGTCGCCAACGTGAGCGGGACAACCTTGAACGGCAACAAACAAACATCAAAACCGTGGAGATAATGCGGCAACTGGCTGTAGGGCACCTCACCCGTGAAGGTAACATTGGGTAGTTTTGCCAGCCGTGACCGAGCATTGACGGTGTCTGCCCCTATCAGCAGCACAGCGCAACCCGGATGCTGCTTGGCGACTGCTTCGACCAGATCCAGATCGAACCACTCTGCAATCGCCCCGTAATAACCAATCACGCGGCGCCCATGCGGGTCGCGATAAATGCTATCAGGCACTTGGGAAAAATGCCGGTAGTCACCCGCATTGCGAATCAGCGCGCGGTGTTTGGTGTGTGGGGCAATGGTTTCGTCTAGCCAAGTAGATGTGGTAACCGTCAGCTCTGCTTCGTTCAAAAGCCTTTTTTCCAACTGGAGCAATGACACAGCATTGTTACCAAAGCCTTCATGGTGATCCATGCAGTCATACACCAGTCGGCTGTTTGGCAAGACTGCAGCGACATCTAGCCAGAAAGGATGATCTACCAGCGAAACGATCTGCTTACACCGCGCCCAAGCCAGCACTTCAGCAATACTGGCCCGCAGCTGTGAAACATCTTCGAGTCCTGGTGCGGACGAGTAGATTACAGGGGCATTTTTTACAAAAAGTCTTATCTGAAACAGCAAACTGGAGGCATCCAGCACTTCGACATCAAAACCCGGCTGCTCGTTTTCGAGGAAGTTGGGAGATATATATAAAACACGTCGGCAAGTGTTCGCCAACGCAACGGCCAGTTGCTGAGGGCGCTGATGACGGAAATGCCAATCGATGACGCCCCAAACAATGTAGTCCGGTGAATTGTCTTCTTTGGAAACTGAATTGATTGAGGGCGCGCTGAACTGAGATACGCTAAACGCTCTTCGGCGTAGCGCCTTTATGAATTTTCCAACCACCTTATGGTGGGCAAAACTGGCCATTTTTTTCACTGACATAGGTATTGGCAACCGATGGTAATGGTGGCGCAGTGATTGCGTTATCCGCTGCCGATCTTCATTGGTCAATCCGTATCGCGCCAGACGGGCAACAAACCGCAAAGGCCGGGTGAGTCGCCAAGACAAGCTTTGTTTCATTAAACTTGCAAGCGCTACTGCACTATCGCGCTCCGCTACTGCACTGTCGCGCTCCACTGCTGCACTATCGCGCTCCGCTACTGCACTATCGCGCTCCGCTACTGCACTATCGCG
>WOYI011533590.1_pt1 | contig 16112 bp, 7 predicted proteins | sample 6423411 | NCBI WGS metagenome assembly WOYI01 (sample SAMN13441803, study PRJNA592873) | oil field metagenome | biome: oil field; feature: oil-well bore; material: oil-contaminated soil; isolation source: oil-contaminated soil from oil-well borehole | place: Germany: Wietze | collected 2016-10-18 ...
TTATTATCTTGATCAAGCGTTTGATAATACAGGTATGATTGTCACGTACAAAAAAGGAAAATCCGAAGAAGTTGTAACGGATTATGAAATAACCGGATTTGATTCCTCAGTTGTTGGTACATCAACAGTAACCATCACCTATTTAGATGTACAAACTTCTTTTTCTGTGAATATTTTATATGGCGTTCAAACAACAACAGAACTCAGAGTTTATGATATGCCTGATATTTTGCAGTCATCATCTCGTTATGATATCAAAGTTGAGAATGAATCTCTATTTGTTTATGAAACATTGGTAAATCACGCTAGAAGTTTTACATGGGTAAACAGCTCAACGTATGCCAGTGTTGCAAGTTTTGATTTTTTAGGTAAAGTTCATGTCACAATTGATGTTAAGGATGATTATGTTGTAACAAAAGCATCTATTCATCCGGTATCTTATGGAATTCAAACAACCATTATAAATAATCGTATTGAGTTTGATTTGGAATATCCAGCAAATTATACCATTGAATTAAATGATCCAATTCCTCAAGATTTACCTAATGGTTCTGTGATTCAAGAAGCAATCCATCTATTTGCTAATCCGATTGAAGAAGATCCAATCACTGAAGCAGAAGCTGCGGCCGATGACTCGATTTTATATATTGGTCCAGGTGTTTGGAAAACGGACACCATCCCTTTAGAATCGGGCATGACTGTATATTTAGCTGGGGGGGCATTAGTCTATGGCCAATTTAACGCATATGGATTGAATCATATTACGATTAGAGGTCGTGGTATTATATCTGGTTCAATTTATCCACGTGAAGAAGCATCACAACGTGCGATTCCAATTGAATTACAGAATTGTGACAATGTATATATTGAGGGAATTGCCTTTTTAGATCCTGCCGGGTGGACTATTCACGCACAACATACAACAAATTTAATCATAGACAATATAAAGGTCATTACAGCACGACCAAACGGTGATGGTATTTCAATTCAGTCATGTGTTGATGTTGTTGTAAGAAACTCATTCGTTAGATCATGGGATGATTCTCTAGTTGTCAAAAATAGAGATAATAATCCAAGTGAAAACATTCATTTCATCAACAATATTCTTTGGACCGACTTGGCACAATCAATGGAAATTGGTTATGAGACATACGGATCCTTTATTAGAGATGTTGTATTCGAAAACATTACGGTGCTTCATAATTATCACAAAGCAGTTATGAGTATTCATAATGCCGATCAAGCCGAGATATATAACATAGAGTTTAAAAATATCACGATTGAAGATGCTTATGAAGTTGGAGACATATGGACAGAAAATTATGACAATTTCTTGATTGATATGACGATTGCTTATAATGTCGATTGGTCTGTCAGCCAATATGAAAGAGGAACAATTCATCATGTTAGTTTTGAGAACATCAAAGTTCTAAATGAACAAAAAATTGGTTCTAGTACTTATGATTTAAATATTCGTATGAACGGTTTTGATAATACGCATGACATTAGAGATGTCACATTCAAGGATATTGATTTTCATGGTACACAAATCCAAGATAGTTCTATAGTGAATACTAATAGTTTTGTCTCAGATATCAGCGTTTTATCATCGGAGGTACCAACAGGCGCACACGTTTATCATTATTATGAGCTTGATTTAGGTGATTATTACGTGGTTGATAAAATAATTGTTCCGGCTAGAGCACAAGAAGCGATTGAAATTCCTGAATTTGCTGTTTCAACTGCAGAACCACCTTATGCTGGTTCTAAGATTGAAGGCAACTTTATTGCACGTGCAACGTATGGCATTTCTACACAGGATTGGGGTGGCAGCAGCCTAGAGGATTATGATCAAGCTGGATTCGAAGTAAATAATGTCTTATCTAATAATACAAACTCATGGAAAGCGAAACCATGGCCAGTAGAAGCGACAGCTGCATCCTATGTCGCACTCAGTATCATGTTTGATAATAGCTATAAAGTCGGTTCTATTAGATTGTTTGGTGCAGTAGATTCAACATATTTTTTCATGCAGAAGATTTCTGTTTATGCAGCAACCAGCGTTAGTTCAACAACAGGATTACCGATATTTTCTAAAAAATTAAACGGTGAAGATTACGAATTCTCACCATCTAAAAACAATTATGTGGATATTAGAATGGCACCTAACGATTACATAGCTGTGCAATTAAGATTTTATTACTTTAATGATGTTGTTTATGCTAATGTGCCATTCATAAGATACATCGAATTTTATCCAGCATCACTGACGTATGGTAAGACACCGTATGCAAATGCGTATGAGGATGTCTATAATCCCGAAAAACTTACTGATGGTGATGTGACAACATATTTTGAATCCAAAAAAGATATATGGCCGGGATGGATAGTTGTTGATATGGATTCGGTTTATAATGTGAGAATCATTAATTTACACCTACCACCATTGTCCAGTTGGCCAGATCGTATACAAACGATTGAAATTAAATATTCGATAAGTACAGAAACTGCTATTAGTTCTGTAAGATGGCAACCTCTTTTTAGCGGACCAGTCGAGTATTTATTCTCAAACGCTAATGGTAATATGGTTTCAATTATTTTACCCAATAGCATTGAAATGCAGTCAATCATATTGATTGTAACCGGTAACTCAGCACCAGGAGGTTATGGTGCACAATTCTCGGAAATTAGTGTCTATGAGTAATATTTTTACTAGGTTATAACATGTAATAAATTTATTACATGAAAAAGGAGGTTAAATATATGAAAGGTTGGATTACCCGTATATTCAGTTTATTACTGATTACGGTTGCAGCAATTTCTTTGGCTGCATGTGTATCAATACTGCAAGTCACTTTTGACGCAGACAATGGCACGGAAGCGGTTGTTGTAGAAGTTAACAGGGGAGAAACGGTGGATGAACCTATAGATCCAATAAAATCTGGATACACATTTGGTGGATGGTATTTAGGCAATGTTGAATTTGATTTTTCAACACCAGTTGAAGAAAGTATCACACTAGTTGCACATTGGATAGTGGCTGAAACGTTCACGGTAACATTTGATACAGTGGGTGCTACGGCAATCCCTGATCAAGTGGTTGAATCGGGCCAAGTCGCTACTGAACCAAGTGCACCCGTGAAAGAATACTTTAGTTTTGACGGATGGCTATTAAATGATGAAGTATTCGTATTCACGACACCAATTACAGGTGATATCACATTAAAAGCAAATTTCTCATTTATAGGTATACCTGATACACCGGCATATGAAGGACGAGCATACAATGAAGATTTTGATCAGATGATCAATGATTTCACATCGTCATCATTAAATACAACTTTGGCATTTCACAATGCAGGTATCGATAGCGATCAACCATATATTTTTGTAGGTTACTCTGGCGAAATTGGAAACAATCCCAATGGCGCTTTGTGGAAACAAGCCGGACCAGATAATGAATCTGCAGCAGCATTCCAATATCTTGTCTTAAGATTAAGGGGATTTGCTGGCGCATCAATCGAAGATTTATCAATTGGCTTCAGGTTAGATGATAATCACGAGGTACTCGTAATTCCACTAACAGAAACATATGATCCGGATTTGGAACCTATTTCTAGAGAACTAGACAGCGAATGGTATAATTATGTCATTTCAATTACAGACACGCTAGACGGTAAAACATTTACCGCTAAACCAACATATTCGGACGCAGCAGGTTCAGGATTAATGGTTGGGTTCCATTTGATGAACACTTCTGAAACGGGATCAGGTATTATCGAAATCAAAGATGCTTATTATGCTAAAGTACCAAACCCCATCTATCCATATGAAGGTTCAGATTATTCACAAAATGCATCTTATTGGTCAGGTACGGTTGGTAAGGTTGTGTCTACTTATGTGACAATAGAAAGTGATGGTAGTTATGCTGAATATCTTGAAACAGCGAGTGGTGAAAACACACATCTCGTTTTAAGGTTGAGACAAGAAGAAGTTGGTACATTCAATCCATCAATGGTCGCAATTGCCCCCGTATACAATGATGGTTCAATAGGCGATCCTATCACATTTGATGATATAGAAGGCATACCAATTTTAGGTAGTGATTGGATTAATGTCACAATTCCATTTAGTGAAATTGATGAAAGTGAAAATCAGATTGCTGGTTATCAACTTGTCAATGATGGTGAAGTCGCGATTGCAATTTCACAGTCATTCTTGTCATATCTTGGTGATTATGAAGCAGTTTCATATCCTGTTTTAGATCTTGAAAACGCATTGATTTATGATAATTTCGATCGAACAACTATTGGCACAACATCGGTTTGGACTAGTGACAACCAAACAGCATTAGACAATGGCTTTACATATTTGATTTCTTATGGTGGTTTGCAAGCATCAAGTATTGCGGATGGTGCAATTACATTTGATTCAACGGGTGGTACTTATGTTGACTATGTTGTTCATTCATCAACTAAAGCAAACATGAATGAATATCGTTATCTCGTTTTCAAATATAAGTTGGAAAATGATGGTACTTTAAACGATTTACGTATCCAACAGAAGGACTATAATGATGCCAACGTAGGTGGTGTAATCTATGCTGCTGATTGGGTTGCAGGATTAGGATTACCTTCAATTCCCGAAGATGAGTTAACATATCCATATAGTGATGGCATATGGTCTTACCTTATCGTTGATTTGACGTTGACAGCAGGTTATTCACCTGACTTTGCAGGATTCACGTTATATTACACTGGTTCTGCATTGACAATTGACACGATTATGTTCGCCAATGCATTGGATACTGTTGATTATACAACACCAATCATATTTGCAACTTTTGAAGGCTTAACAGTTGATGAATCTGCACAAAGCCAGATATCTACTAATCAATGGTGGGCAAATGTTTATGGCACACCAGCAACGATTGTTATTGACGGTGAAGGACAAGCATTACAAATCGATGGCACTGCCTATGCTCAATATCATACGGCTTCTAAGGGAACTGGACATTATTTGGCATTTGACCTCAAGGTTACGACACCAGGTGTAATTGAAAGCTTTAGATTAGGACCTGATGGTAACATCAAATGGGTCAAAGATGGTGAAGTCATTCTAGCAAATGGCGTTCCGATGGTTGTTAATGCTGATGGTCAGTGGCATCATTATATCATTGATTGGTTAGTTTCAGGTTTTTCAATAACAGACACGATTGGGTTTCACGCATCAGACGGAGAAATTTACTTACTTGATAATTTAACATGGCTTGAACCAAAACCATATTTTGACGATGAACTTTTGTGGGGTGATTTTGAATGGGCAACCATAGGTGATGCAAATGGACAACTTGGTCCTGACCAATGGTGGGCAAACAACTATGGCACACTTTCATCAATCGTAGACGACGGGTTTGGTAACCTTGTTCTACAATTAGATGCATCTTCAAGTTATGCACAATATCACACTGCAGTCAAAGTTGTTCCACAATATATTGCCTTTGATTTAACTGTCAATGCAGCTGGATCACTCGGTATCAATGTTGGTGGCACACATGTATGGAATGAAGCAATCATTGGTTTGGATGGTAATCCAATTACAATGCCTGATGTCGGCGAAACCAAGCACATTGTTGTTGATGTCGCACAATCTGGTTTAACACCAAGTGATACATTTGGCATTGAAGCTGATGGAGGTGCTATATTACTCATTGACAATATCTCGTTCCAACGGGATGACATGTTTGTTTCACTTCACAATGTTTTATCTAATGATTTTGAAACTGAAATTGTTGATGATGGCGTAAGTTATTGGTGGCATTCTGGAATCCCTGCTGATGGTGTATTGAATATGGTATCTCTAGAATATCTTAGCTTTAGATTTGGTTCACCAAAAATTACTAACACTACAATCATTACACTTGATGCGAAACTGTTGGACGCTAGTGCGAATGCAAATACATTTAGATTAGAATTAGGTGATGGCAATGTCGTTAACTGGTCAACATTAGTTGCTGATGGTGTCGTATCTGATTTAACGGTTGACATGCAAACATTTGTGATTGATGTCACACCTTATTTAGTAGGTCATCCAAGTGGTCTTCAAGTTTTTGGCTTTCACATCAATGGTGGCAGTGTCATTGTAGACAATCTCAATTTCTATCAAAATGAATACGCTTGGCAAATTGCATCATTTAGTGATGATGTTGCATAACAATAAAAAATAAATCATTGGTCTGGTTGCACGTTTTGTGTAACCGGACCATCATCACATAAAGATTTATATAGGAGTTGATCATTTGATGAGAAAAATCATGAGTATCTGTTTTGTGTTTCTTGTTATTTTATCTTTAACGGCTTGTAAAAACTCAACTAAGATAGAAGTATATGTTGGTATGTGGCCGGATTCTACGAATACAAATGATGTTGCGATGTATGCAACATGGGAACAACGTTTTGAAGCCGATTATCCAGAATATGATATTATTGGTGAACAATTTACATATACAACAGAAGCGTTTATTGCAAGAGCAAACGCTCAAAACCTTCCTACAGTTTTTCAGACATGGTTTACTGAGCCACAAATGATTGTATCTAACGGACATGCTAAAGATATTACAGATATAGTGAATACATTAGGATGGTATGATAAAATGGATCCCGAATTACGGGAATATTTAACATTTAATGATAGATTGTATGGCATTCCTAGAGACGGTTATGGTTTGGGGTTAATTATTAATTTAACAGTCTTTGAAGATGCTGGTCTTGCAACAGACCTTGACGATGACGGCATTGTAGATATCATTAATCCAAATAATCCTTCAGAAAAATATTACCCACAGACAATGGATGAATTGTTAAGTTATTCTTTGACAATTAAGCGGAATACTGAAAAAGATGGCTTAATCATTTTAAATGTGGATAAAAACGGTGGTTGGCAATTTTCTAATTTCGCTTGGGCTTTTGGTGCCGAATTAGAAACAATTGATAACCAAGGTGTTGTACATGCTAACCTTAATTCTAACGAAGCGATTACAGCGATGGAATTTTTGAAAAGTTTTTATTTTGCCAATGATGGTGATTCAGTTGTTCCGATTGGTAATATGAACTATTCAGAATGGGCAACGAGATTAGGCAATGGTCAAATTGGTATGGCGATTTGTGGGAATGATGTTATCTCATCAGCAATTACACAAGGTGGCATAGATCGGAATGATTTGGCATTCGTACCGATACCAGCTGGACCTGCTGGTCAATATACGTTGTTTGGGGGAACCCCATATATGTTTTCAGCTTACGATAGTGATGAAGCAGTAGAAGGCGCAGTTAAATTTCTTGAATATATTGGTAGATCTCCAGAATTATCACAGGCATCACAAAATGCAATGCGAGAAGGCATGCAAGTAGCCACACAGAAAAACATGCTAATATTACCAGCGGTAAGTCCCTGGATTAACGAAGATTACACGTCATTTGTTGAAATTTTGAATGCTCAATATGTCAATGTACAAGCAATGCATAATTTTCAAGATTTCTATGATATGCTTAATGATACAAGACATAGAGAAGAACCATATTATACACAATACATGTATGAACTTTTGGATGAAGTGGTGGTCAATTTGAAGAATCTGTCATTTGATGTAACATCTTCACTAAACTCTAAAAATCAGCTTTTTGAAACATACTTAAGAGAGCAAATGGGCTAAATGGTTTCTATTCACAAAAAATCAACTAAACATCTAAGACGTCAGATGCCTAAAAAGGATGTCATGGCGTGGTTAATCGCGATCCCTTCGATTATTTTATTTATATTTTTCATATGGGGACCACTACTACAAAATGTCGTCTTTTCATTTTTTAAAACTTCCAATTTTGACATGATCAGTTGGAATGGCTTTGGAAATTACGCGGGAATATTTAGTGATCCGCGTTTTTCTGGTGCATTGGTCAACACATTATTATATGTTGGATATTCACTTATTATCGGATTTCTACTCCCAATTATATTGGCAGTCATCATCTCAGAAATTGTGCGAACGAAGAGCGTCTTTAAGATTGGATTCTACATCCCAAACATTGTCCCAGCAATTGCAGTGCTTCTGATGTGGAAAACAATGATGGATGCCAATGATTATGGATTTTTCAATATTATTTTGGCAAAATTGGGATTACCTACTTCTGAGTGGATATCAAATGACTCATTATCAATCCCACTAATTATTTTGACATTGACATGGAAATCTGCCGGCGCCACTATGCTCATTTATTTAGCCACAATTCAATCAATTCCGAACTCCTTATATGAAGCATCAAGAATCAAAGGGACAACCGTGTGGCAACGACTGAGATATGTCACATTACCTGCATTATTCTCAAATATTAAACTTTTGTTGATTATTCAAATTATCTCGATTTTTCAAATTTTTTATGAACCATTGGTGTTTATGGGTCAGACAAACAACGCAGCTAACACTTTAGGATTATTGATTTACAAGTTAATATACACTGATCAAAACACTGGTCGTGCAGCAGCATTAGGTGTTATTACAATGTTGATTTTATTGGGGTTCACATATGTTTATTTGTATTTTGATCATAAATCAACAAAAGATCAAACAAAGGTTAAAACATATATACCTTATGACATGATGCTCACAAAATCAGTTAAAAAACAAAAAACGGGTTTTTATAAATTATGCTCACACATTAATAAAAATTTGAAAACAATCAAAAGTGGTTTATTGTGGGTATTACATCACATAGGATTTTTCTGGTTAGTGACAAAGATTGATGAAGGATTTAAACAAATATTTAAATATACAAAAAAACTAGGTATGTGGTTTTTTAAACACAAAAATGATGGTATTCTAGCATATTCAGATTATAAAAAAGCTTCTAGACGAATTGGTTATTATATCCTACATATATGTTTGCTTTTTGGTTTGATAATAATGCTTATTCCATTTTTTTGGCTATTATTTACATCACTTAAAGAACCTAATGAAATTTTACAGTTACCAGATATTTATCGGTTTTTCCCTTCAACTTGGAACTTTGGGAAATATATTACGGTCATTAAAAATACTCAAATTATGCGCAATGTATTGAATCCAGTAATCATTGTACTTGGTGCTGTTGTTTGTTCAGTGTTATTTAATGGCTTGCTTGCTTATGTTGTTTCAGTATTAAAGCCGAAAGGCAGTAAAGTTTTATTTTATCTTATTTTGGGCTCTATGTTAATTCCACCAGCAGTAGCGTTAGTGCCACTATATAAGAATATTAACGGAATCTACCAACTGATGGCAATTATGACTGGACAAAGTCTTCGAGATATCTATTCATCAGTGGCCACATTGATTCCATTTTGGTTTATTGCTGGAGCTAGCCCATTTAATTTTATGTTGTTTAAAACTCATTTTGATCATTTACCGAAAGATTTATTTGAAATGGCGGAATTAGAAGGTGCCAGTCAGACGAAAATTTTCTTCAAGATTGTTGTCCCGCTATCGATTCCAGTCATTATGGTTGTATCGATATTTTCTGTAACAGCAGCTTGGAATGATTTCTTGTTGCCATATATCATGATTAACAACGAGGCACTATGGACAGTGATGGTCAAATTGTTTAGAATCAACACGAACATGTTAGCATATGGCATCACACTTGATCAATTTTTAGCACTATTGTTGTTCACAATGATTCCACCAATAATCATATTTTTCATATTTCAAAAACAAATTACATCAAATGTTGCTACAACAGGTATCAAATAAGAGGTTACTATGAGTCATATCGTTTTAAAGGATATCGGAAAAGCATATCGTAAAGATCAATTTGTTGTTCGGCATCTTAACCTTGAGGTTAAGGATGATGAATTTTTGGTGCTTGTCGGGCCCTCTGGATGTGGAAAAACCACACTTTTAAGAATGATAGCGGGGTTAGAAGAGATTACTGAAGGTGAACTTTATATTGATGATGTAAAACAGAATGATAAAGATCCATCAGTAAGACGATTAAGTTTCGTTTTTCAAGACTATGCTTTGCTACCATCTTTTACAGTTTTTGAGAACATCAAATTTGGTTTGATTGACACGAAACTAACAAAACTTGAAAAACACAAGCTTGTCGAAGATATTGCAGTTAAGATGTCACTATATGATAAATTAGGCAGTTATCCACATCAACTATCAGGCGGTCAAAGACAGAGAGTGGCATTGGCAAGAGCATTAGTTGATGAAAAAAAGCTTATTATTTTCGATGAGCCATTGTCAAATTTAGATGCCGTTTTAAGAGCATCTATGCGAACGGAAATCAATATACTTAAACAAAATTTTTCAATCACTGGCATATATGTAACACACGATCAGATAGAAGCAATGTCCATGGCTGATCGAATCGCAGTAATCATTGATGGCACTATACAACAAGTTGGTACACCAGCAGAAATGTATCATCAGCCAAAGAAACTTTCGGTTGCTAGGTTTATCGGTTCACCAGAGATTAATGTCATTCCTATTCGATTTAATGGAATGGACGTGATGTCAAACAAGCAAAAAATCATTTTATCAAAGGAACATGATAAATGTTTGAATGCGCATCGTGATGAACCTTTGTATCTAGCAATCAGGCCACAAAACATCAGAATCTCAAATTCATATTCACCATGCAGTATACCAGGCCAAATAAGTGTTGTTGAGAACTTGGGTCCAGAACTTCTAGTTCATATTGAGGCATTAGGCATGCCGATAAGAGTGGTAACAAAAGTTCAGGTTTTCACGCAGAAAGATATTTATATTGATATCAGTAACGAAAGTCTATTGTTTGACAAAAAAGGATTTCGAATTGGTTGATAAGAGGTGTTTTATATGGCTAAAATAGCAAATGAATATTATAAAATTCATCCATGGAAAATCATTGAAGAAGAATATGATCAAAAACAGAATAAAATATCCGAATCTATCTTTTCAATCGGTAATGAATATATGGGTGTTCGGGGGTTTATAGAAGAAGGCGTATCTGCACCATCATTACTAGGTTCATATTTCAACGGTATCTACGAATGGAATCCAGAAGAGACGGGGCTCCACTATAAAGGTATTGTCAATCGCACACATTGGATGGTAAATGCTGTAAACTGGCTTTACACCAGAATTTCCATTGATCATGAACAATTAGATCTTGCAAAAATCAGATACGAAGATTTCACAAGAGAATTAGACTTAAAAACAGGTGAACTAAAACGAAAATTCATATGGGTGCTGAGAGACAAAAAGCGAATTGCACTCTCATTTGGTCGTTTGATCGATATGAAAAATGTTATTTATGGCCATCAGCGAATAACGATTAAACCATTGAACTTCAGTGGGAAAATCAACGTCATTATTGGCCTTGATTTTTCAATCAAACATTGGGGAAAATTCGATATGTGGCAAGTTGATCAAATGAATTTGAAACAACGTATACTTGTCGGGCGAACTGCATCCAAACAAATGGTTGCTTCTGGATATAAGTTATATGGTAAATTCAGGGGAAAAAGTAAAATCGCATATAAAGATCGACTACTCACAGAAACACTCACATTGAATGTCAAAGAAAATGAAACAACAATCATTGAAAAAAGAATTGCTAATATTATTGATAAAAATCAGGCAGAAGATCAAAAAACTATTTTAAATCAATTACATGCTAAACTACTTGCAGTACCATCTTATCAATCATCACTGCAATCCAACGAGATGTTTTTTGAACGTGTTGCGCATGAAAATGACATTGAAATTATAGGTGATGATAAAAACCAGCAAGGCATTAGATTTTGTTTATTTCAATTGACACAAACTTATCATGGTGCCGATGAAACAAACAATATCGGTGCTAAGGGATTAACTGGAGAAGCCTATTCTGGCCATGCTTTTTGGGACACAGAGACATATTGTCTACCTTTTTATATTTTCTCAAATCCGAATGCAGCAAAAAATTTATTGATGTTTAGATATCATACATTACCACAAGCACGTCAAAGAGCATTAGATGTTGATTGTCAAGGTGCATGTTATCCGATTGCAACACTCAACGGGTATGAATCATGTGATTTATGGCAACATGCTTCCTTGCAGCCACAACCATCTTCTGCTGTGGCATATGCGATTTGGCATTATGTAAAAATAACTAACGATGTAACCTTCATGCTTGATTATGGGTTAGAAATGATATTGGAAATTTCTAGATATCTCAAATCTCGTGGTGATTGGAATAGCACGCACACACATTTTGGATGGTATGGTGTAATGGGACCAGATGAATTCCAAATGATGGTTTCTCATGATACATATACAAACTTTATCGGTAAAGAAATATTGAAACTTGCTGTAGCAACAATTCGCAAACTTCAAAAGATAGATCCAGAAAAAGTGAAAGCAGTTAGAGAAAAGATTAATTTCAGCAATGACGAGATTAAAGAATATCAAAACATAATCAAACATATCAAATTGTTATACAATGACGAGACAAAGTTATTTGAACAACATGCAGGTTATTATGATTTGCCACATATAGATATTCATAAAATTCCTGTAACTAATTTTCCATTATATGCAAACTGGTCATATGATCGTATTTTTCGCAATGACATGATCAAACAACCAGCCGTCTTGATGTTGATGTTCTTGTTCAATCAACAATTTTCACTGGCACAAAAAAAAGCAAATTATCTTTTTTATGAACCAAGAACGATTCATGAATCTTCACTTTCGCCATCCATACATTCTGTTATCGCAGCTGAAATTGGCAAAATGAAAGAGGCAGTTAATTTATTTGGATTTGCAACCAGAATGGATTTGGATGACTACAATCGAAACACAAGTGAAGGGCTTCATATGACGTCTATTGCTGCTGCATGGGTAAATATTGTTTATGGATTTGGTGGCATGCGATCAGATGGAGAAGTACTGCTGTTCAAACCTCAAATACCTAAAACATGGACATATTACAGTTTTAAAGTTAGGTATCATAATGCTATTATCAAAGTATCCGTTTCCAAAAAAGAAACCATATTTGAACTTGACAATAACCTTGATGTCCCAGTCGTTATATATGGCAAATCCGTTAAGTTAATGAAAGGAAAACAATCATTTCATGAATAATCAGTTTTTGATTATAGATGAACATGTTAATCGTGAAGAAGTCATTGCTCAAGGCAATCGTTTTTTGATTGGTAATTTGAAACTTGGATTTAGAGGAACTTTGGATGAATATACGAAAACCGAAATGGTAGGTCTTAATTTACCATTCATCTATGATAAACATGGTGATGCATGGCGTGAACCCGTCAATGCTCCTAATCCGCTGTTTTTTCAAATCATTGTTGATGGCAAATCATTAAACGCACTAGATGGATATGTTAAACATAAACAAACATTAGATATATCGTGTGGTTTATTTTCTAGAGAGACAGTTTTTGAGATTAATGACAACGCAATCACATTTATATCAAAAAGATTTGTATCAGAAGTCGATAGTAGGCGCATATTAGCTACCTATGAAATCACAACAAAAAAACCGACAAACATTTTTATCATTACAGGTATTGATGGAGATGTTTGGGAAATTAATGGACCACATTTTAATCCATATAAAATATCAAAAATAGAAAACCATTTAAAACTTCAAACGACAACAATAGAAAAAGGAAGAGAAATTGTTGTCCACGAAAGCACTATAGGCAATTTTAACTATGACGAACAAGTCATAGCAGATGAGTTGCATGTTTATCGGCACATCACATTCAAATCACAAGCTAATAAAACTTATATTATGAAAAAATGTGCAAGAATCGCTGTTGATGAATCGGATAATGATCATCTATTTAAAGAATCAATGATTGAAAATTTCGAAACACAACTTGACAATCACAAAAAGATTTGGTATAAGAAATGGGATGTTGCAGATGTCGTATTAACAGGTGATGATCAGGCCAACCAGGCATTACGATACTCGATTTATCACTTGTTGATGTTATCTCCATCTAACTTTCCAGCAACATCTATTCCCGCGCGTGGAATTTCGGGACAGACTTATAAAGGTGCAATATTTTGGGATACGGAAATCTTCTTATTGCCATTCTTTTTAAATGTCGATATTCAGGCGGCAAAGAGTATAGTTGAGTATAGAATAAAAACATTAAGAGGTGCATTAGAAAAAGCGCAATCATATGGTTATCAAGGTGCTTTTTATCCTTGGGAGTCACAAGAAAATGGTATTGAAGCATGTACAGATTATAATGTTACTGATGTTTTCACTGGTAGAAAAGTTAGAACATATTTTAGAGACAAACAAATCCACATATCGGCAGATGTTGTATATGGTTTGTGGCTATATTATGAGCGTACCAAAGATGAAATGATTTTATTAAATGGGGGTGCTGATGTTATATTGGCATGTGCGAGGTTTTATCAAGACCGAAGCTATTGGAACATCAATAAAAAAAGAGCAGAATATCTAGATGTACTTGGACCAGATGAGTATCATGAGCGCGTTCATAACAATGCTTTTACAAACAAAATGATTCGCTTTGTTTTTCAAATACTAGAGGAAACAGATGCAATTTTGAAACAACATCATGCAATATATCACAAAAAGTGGATAGCCGTATATAAAGACGAACTGTCCGTTGCTGCATTGATTGAATTTGGCAAAACTATTTATTTGAAAGAGATCATGGATAATGGCTTGATAGAACAATTTGATGGCTATATGAAACTTAATGATAAGCCACTAGATGCACTTTTATCTGAACGTCTTAATCCTAACGAATATCTTGGTGGATTTGGTTTAGCAGGCGATACGAAAATCATAAAACAAGCGGATGTGATTACAATGTTATATTTGTTTAGATCGGAATACGACAGAGAAATCATGGAAGCCAATTTCAATTTTTATGAACCTCGAACAGAGCACGGATCTAGCCTTTCAGTATCGATGTACGCACTTGTTGCTAGCATGATTGGAAAATCGGAGTACGCATATAAGCTATTCTTAAAGAGTGCAACAATCGATCTGATGGGTAAGTCAAAACAATATGCTGGTGGTATTTATATTGGCGGAACGCATCCTGCAGCTGCTGGAGGCGCGTATTTGACTGCAATCAATGGTTTTGCAGGACTCACAGTTTCGCCTAATGGAGAAATTGAGTGTCATCCGAACTTACCGCTTAAAATTCAAAGTATGTTCTTTTCTATTGTCATCGATTCAACGCTATATCGTATATCTATCACAGGCAAACATGTAACAATCAAAAAGGAGAAATTAACATGATGAAAGCAGTTATTTTCGATTTAGATGGTGTCATCGTTGTCACCGATCATCTTCACTATTTAGCATGGAAGAAGATGGCAGATGATGAACAAATTTATTTTGATGAAATCATCAATAATCGATTAAGAGGTATATCAAGAATGGCCTCTTTAGATATTATTTTGGAGCGAGCCAATCGCACATATTCAAATGAAGAAAAGGAAAGGCTTGCAACAAAGAAGAATAATATATATGTCGGTTTGCTAGAAAAACTGAATAAAAATGCAATTTTACCAGGCGTTCTAGAAATCGTTGACAAACTGAAAGAAAAAGGTGTGAAGATTGCCATTGGGTCAAGTTCAAAAAATGCACCGATTATTTTAAAGCAAATTGGTTTGCAAAATGCGTTTGATGCGATTGCTGATGGCAATGACATCACGCATTCAAAACCAAATCCAGAAGTATTTTTGAAGGCTGCTAAAAGGCTGAATATCAACCCCAAAGATTGTGTCGTTGTAGAAGATGCTGAAGCTGGCATTGAAGCTGCAAAAAAAGCTTCTATGGTAGCTTTCGCTGTTGGCGACGCAAAAAAATCACCACTTGCGGATTATCGCAGTGATGATTTAAAAGAAATACTATCACTATTCAATTAAAAAATGAAAGCATGTTCATGCGGTCCATCTATTTACTTAAACTATTCAAAATCCAATCTGTATTCATCCTTTACGACGTGACCTCTAATTTCATCATAAAAATTGGCGATTGCTGTATTTAGATAGGGAAGAACAAAAATTAGACCAATACCAAATGCTAGAGAGC
>WOYI010546684.1_pt1 | contig 16088 bp, 15 predicted proteins | sample 6423411 | NCBI WGS metagenome assembly WOYI01 (sample SAMN13441803, study PRJNA592873) | oil field metagenome | biome: oil field; feature: oil-well bore; material: oil-contaminated soil; isolation source: oil-contaminated soil from oil-well borehole | place: Germany: Wietze | collected 2016-10-18 ...
ATCTTGCTCACCGCCGACACGTACAGGTCGCCGTCCTTGAAGGCCACGCCGACCGGCAGCTGCAGGCCGCTGGCGATCACCCGCACCCGCTCGGCCACGCCGTCGCCGTTGGCGTCGGTGAGCGCGTAGACCTTGCCGGCATCGTTGGAACCGACGAACACGGTGCCCTTCGCGCCCACCGCCAGCTCGCGCGCATTCGCTACCTGGTCCGAATACACGGCGATGTGGAAGCCCTTGGGCAGGGTCAGCCGGTCCAGCGGCGGCGCGGCCACCACCGGGAGCGCCATGCACATCAGAAGGGCGGCGAGCAGGCGCATCACGAGGCTCCTCGGCATAGGGGAAAGGTGTCCAACATAGCGCGCCCGCAGCCGATCGTGCAGACCGCCTGTCGCTGCGGCCGTGCGGGGCGCTCTGATACCGTTACGCCCTCATCCGAGGGGACCCCATGAGCGAATTGCAGGACCTCACCACGCTGGTGCGCGCGGCCACGCCGCTGCTGGTGATCGAGACCGTGGACGAGCAGCGCGTGATCGACTGCTTCCGCCACGTGATTGCGCAGTCGTTGCGCCCGCTGTGGCGCTGGACGCTGATCGACGGCCTGAGCCGGCTCGACTTCGCGCAACTGGACGACCCGGTGGCGCCGGATGCCACCGCCACGCTGGAGATGATCCGCAGCGCCGCCGAGGCAGGCATCTTCATCCTGTTCGACTTCCACCCGTTCGTGCGCTACGCGATGAGCCTGCGCATGCTGCGCGAGATCGTGCAGCGGCAGCGCTCGGCCGCGCATACGGTGGTGCTGGTCGGCGCCAGGGTGGAGCTGCCCGAAGAGCTCGAAGCGCTCGCCCTGCGCGTGCCGCTGGCGCTGCCCGATATCAAGGAACTGGCCGGCATCATGCGCGGCGAGGCGGTGGCCTGGCAGCGTGAGCAGGGACGCAGGGTGGAGGTGGACGGCGAGGCGGCCCGCACCATCGTGCGCAACCTGGTCGGGCTGTCGGCACCGGACGCGCGGCGCATCGTGCGCAAGCTCATCTACAACGACGGCGCACTCGGGCACGCCGACCTGCCCGAGCTGATGCAGTCGAAGTTCGAACTGCTCAACCGCTCCGGCCTACTGCATTTCGAGTACGCCACCGCCAGCTTCGCCGACATCGCCGGCGTGCAGCGGGTGCGCGAGTGGGTGCAGCGGCGGCGCGCGGTGTTTCTCTCGCCCGCGGCCACGCCGATGCTCGATCCGCCCAAGGGCGTACTCCTGCTGGGCGTGCAGGGTTGCGGCAAGAGCCTGGCGGCCAAGGCGATCGCCGGCGGCTTCGGCGTGCCGCTGGTGCGGCTGGACTTCGGCACGCTCTACAACAAGTACCAGGGCGAAACCGAGAAGAACCTGCGCGAGGCGCTGGCCAGCACCGAGCTGCTCAGCCCCTGCGTGCTGTGGATCGACGAGATCGAGAAGGGCCTGGCCAGCGGCGGTGGCGAGGACGGCGGCGTGTCGCGCCGCGTGCTCGGCTACCTGCTGACCTGGATGGCCGAACGCAAGGCCAAGGTGTTCGTGGTGGCCACCGCCAACGCGGTGCACGAACTGCCGGCCGAACTGCTGCGCAAGGGCCGTTTCGACGAGATCTTCTTCGTCGACCTGCCCACCGCGCCGGTGCGCGCGCAGATCTTCCAGCTGCACCTGGAACGCCGGAAATTGCCGCCGGAGAACTTCGACCTGCCCGCACTGGCCGTGGCGAGCGAAGGCTTTTCCGGCGCCGAGATCGAGCAGGCGATCGTCAGCGCGCTTTACGACGCGGTGGGCGCCGGCGCGCCGCCGGACCAGACGCACCTGCTTGCTGCGCTGACGCAGACGCGCCCGCTGTCGGTGCTGATGCGCGAGCAGGTCGATGCGCTGCGTGCCTGGGCGCAGGGCCGCTGCGTGCCGGCGGACTGACCGCCACAGTCGGGCATGTCATGGACCGGCAATGCCGGTCCCCGACGATGGGGGCTTGCTACCGGAGCCCGCGCCATGTGCCATCGTCGTGCCGTCGCCCTCGTGCTTTTGCTGGCCCTGCCCGCGTGGGCGCAAGCGGGGGTGCGACTGCTGGCCATCGGTCAGCTCGACGCGCATCGCGGCGACCTGTCCAGCGCAACCGCCGCAACGCTGGAGAACGGCGTGCCGGGCAACCTGCTGGGCGGGCTGGGCTCCAGCTTGGACTATGTCGGCTGCGACGTGTTCGTCGCGCTGCCTGACCGGGGACCCAATGCCGTGGGCTTCGACCCGGCGATCGACAACACCACGTCCTACATCAACCGCATGCAGACCCTCGGCATGACGCTGCAGTCGGCGCCGGCCGTGGCCTCGTTGCCGTTCACGCTGCGCGTGTCGCTGCAGGCCACCACGCTGCTCTACAGCACGCGGCCGCTGGTCTACGGCAGCGGGCGTGGCCTGAGCGTGGGCGGCGGGACGCCGGCACTGAACCGGCCTGGCCAGCGCTATTTCTTCACGGGCCGCTCCGATGCCTTCGATCCGGCGCAACCGTCCAGCTCGCCGGATGACGGCCGGTTCGATCCGGAAAGCCTGCGCGTGTCGCTGGATGGCCGCTCGGTGTTCGTCGGAGATGAGTACGGCCCGCGCATCTACCGCTTCGACCGGCGCAGCGGCGCGCGCGAGCAGGTGTATGCCCTGCCGGCGGCGCTGGCAGTGGCACATCCGCAGCCCATTGGACGCGCGGAGGATCGGACCAACCGCCGCGGCCGGGTCGGCAACCACGGCATCGAGGGGCTGGCGCTGACGCCGGATGGTCGCGTGCTGTATGCGGTGCTGCAGGGACCGCTGCTGCAGGACGGCGGCAGGCATGGCGGCTATACCCGCATTCTGCGCATCGAGCTGGCCAGCGGCGCGGTACAGCAATTCGCCTATCCGCTGAGCCGGCTGGGCAGCAGCGACCGCAAGCCGCATTTCAGCGGGGTCAGCGACCTCCTGGCGATCGACGATCAGAGCCTGCTGGTGGACGAGCGCGACGGCCGTGGCCTGGGCAGCGGCACGGCGGCCGTCTTCAAGCAGCTGTTCCGCGTCGACCTGGCACCCGCGCAGCCACTGGGTGAGCGCGAGGGCGACGCGGCGCTGGCCGTCGTGGCGCTGCGCAAGCAGCCGTTCCTGGACATCGTGGCGACACTGACCCGCCACGGCGTGCGCGCAGCTGACATCCCCGTGAAGCTCGAGGGTCTCAGCTACGGTCCGGACCTGCGCTGGCGCGGCCACCTGCTGCATACCCTGTTCGTGAGCAGCGACAACGACTTCCTCGCCGATGTGCGCGACTCGCTGCATCCCGCCGGCATCGACAACCCGAACCGCTTCTATGTGTTCGGCTTCGCGGCGTCCGACCTGCCCGGATTCACGCCGCCCGCGCATCCGGCGTGTGCGGCGACCCCGGCGCCACGCTGAAGGCGAACGACACGCGCAGCCCGGGCTGCGCATCACCCAGCTGCAGCGTGGCGCGATGGAGTTCGGCCACCGAGGCCACCAGGGCAAGGCCCAGGCCATTGCCCTCGGTGTGGCGGCTGCGGTCCAGCCGCATGAATGGCTGCAGCACCTGTGCATGCTCATGCGCAGGGATGCCCGGGCCATCGTCGCGCACGCCGGCGCGCAATTCGTCGCCGACGCGGCCCAGCTCCAGCGTGATGCAGGTGCCTGGCGGAGTGTGGCGGATCGCGTTCTCGATCAGGTTGACGAAGGCTTGTACCAGCAGGCTGCGATCGCCCTGTACCGCCGGCTGAGGCGTAAGGCTGGCCGCCAGCCGATGCTCTTCGGCCTCGGCCACCGCGGCGTAGGCGTCATGGAGCTCCTGCAGCAACGCGGCCAGATCCACCGGCGCGAAGCCACGGCGCATCTCGCCGGACGCGATGCCGGCGATCCGCAGCAGTGCCTGGAAAATGTCGAGCAGGCCGTCGATCTCGGCCAGTGCGGCGTCGACCCCTGCCTCGTGGGCGGCCGTCCCCGGCGGCGGGCGGCGCAGCTGCTCCAGCCGGTACCGAAGGCGGGTCAGCGGTGTGCGCAGGTCGTGCGCGATGTCCGCGCCCAGCCGGCGCACATCCGCCAGCAGCGAGGCGATGCGGTCCAGCATCTGGTTCACGGTGAGCGCGATCATGTCCAGTTCGTCACCGCCACCGCGCACCGGCATGCGGTGGTCGAGCTCGCCGTCGCTGATCCGCGCGGCGGCGGCGGACATCGCGCCGACACGGCGCAGCAACTGCCGCCCGATCAGCCAGCCGACCACCAGCGACACCGCCACGATCAGCGCCAGCGCGAGCAGGAAGATCCGCTCGGCCACCTCGCGCATGTGCTGGATGTAGTACGCGTCGCGCCCCACCACCAGCCAGCCGCCGCGGGCGGTGCGCAGGGTGTAGAGGGTGAGCAGGTGCTCGACCGGGCTCGGCGCCAACGAGGTGGCGCGCGGGGTGAGGCGACGCTCGGACCAGCCTTCGCGCGCCGGGCGGCCGTCCAGGTTGCCGGCCAGCTTGATGCCGTTGCCGGCATACAGCGCATACCAGCGCTGCAGTCCGGCGCCGAGGATGATGCGCTCCTCGATCTCCGTGCTCAGCGCATCCAGCCCGCGCTGGTAGGACAGCAGCGCCAGGTCGCGCGCGTCGGCGACCAGTTCCTGCCGCTGCTCCGAGCGCGCCTCGCGCTCGGTGCCCAGCCACAGCACCGCCGCGGTGAGCAGCGAGGACAGCGAGAACATCCCGGCCAGAATCAGCGCCAGTCGGAATGCACTGGTCTGCCTATGCCGGGCCGGTCGGGAGCTGGAGGCGATAACCGTAGCCACGCACCGTCTCGATGAAGCTCTCGCCGCCGGCGTCACGCACCTTGCTGCGCAGCCGCGACATGTGGGTCTCGACCACGCTGGTGCGGGGGCTGAAGTGGAAGTGCCAGACCTGCTCGAGCAGCATCGAACGGGTCACCACGTTGCCGGCGTGGCGCAGCAGGATATCCAGCAGGCGAAACTCGGTCGGCGTCAGCTCCAGCCGTTCACCGCGGCAGCTGGCCGAATGGCGCGTTGGATCGAGCACCAGCGGGCCCCATTCCAGCAATGGCGATTCGCGGTTCAGCGCCGGCCGACGCGACAGCGCACGCAGCCGCGCCACCAGTTCGGCCATCGAGAACGGCTTGCCCAGGTAATCGTCGGCGCCGGCATCCAGTCCTTCGATGCGCTGGCTGGTTTCGGACAATGCGGTGAGCATGATGATACGCGACTGCACGTCCGCGCTGCGCACCGCGCGGATGAAGCTGATGCCATCCAGCCCGGGCAACTTGCGGTCGACCACGATACCGTCGAACGCACCCTGCACGGCGAGCGCGAGCCCCGCGCGACCGTCGTCGACCGCGTGGGTGACATAGCCCTCTTCGTACAGCCCGCCCTCGATCCACTCGCGGGTGTCCCGGTCGTCTTCGACGATCAGAATGCGCAAGGCACCCTCCGACTCGCTGCCGCCGGTAGGCACCTTGCGGTCGCTGCCGGCACTCGAATCGGTCACGTTAGGCGACGAATGTGACGGGCGGATGATGTGCGCCACTCAGTGCGATCCGTGCGCTGACAGCCCGGTCCAGCGCACGCCCGGCAGGGTCGGTGTGCCCTGCTCGTGCACCGCCTGCAGGGCTTCCGGATCCAGCCCGAGCGCGGCCAGCACGGTCGGCGCCACCTGGGTAGTGGAGACCGGCGCATCCAGCCGGCGCCCAGGTTCCGGCAGCATCGGCCCGGCCACCAGCAGGGCGACGTGGGTGTCGTCGGTATCGAAGCCGCCGTGCTCGGCGCGCTTGCTGGCACCGGGCTTGTCGTAGATCACGCCCGCCTGCGGGATCACGATCAGGTCCGGTGTGCGCCCGTCGTGCGCGGGTGACGGGAACAGCAGGCCAAGCGCCCGGCCCCATAACACGCGCTCGATGCCGAGGCGTTCGCGGTCGGCCAGCAGGGTGCGCGCAACGGTGCCGGTGGTGCGTTCGTCATGCAGCCACACCAGCGCGCTGCGATCGGTGGTGAGCTGGGCCGGCTCGCCGTCCGCGGCGGCCACGATCACCGCGCGCAGCGCCTGGTTCGACACGTGCCGCAGCTGGTCCGGATCGACCGGGCCGTTGCCGTGCTTGGCGGTGAGGATCACCAGCGTGCTGGCGTCCAGGTGACGGCGGGCCAGTTCGTCCATCAGCTGACCGATCAGCGTGTCGACGTGGGTGAGCGCGGCGTCCAGCGAGGGGGTCGGCGTGCCGTCGGCGTTCTGGTAGCCGGCGAGTTTCTCCGCCACGTTCACGCTCTGCAGGTTGAGTCCGAACAGGGTCGGCACCGGCGCACGGCTGCGCCCGTCGTGGCGGTAGCCGTCCACCTCGTGGATCACCGCCTGCATCTTGCCGGTGTCGTAGGTCTCGGTGCGGGCGATCGAGGCAGTGACCGCATCGGTGTCCGGGTAGTCCTCGCCGTCGGTACCGATCTCCGGCGTATAAAGGTCGGCCACGCCGTCGCCGGACGGACCCTGCACGATGGCGTAGGACAGGTGCTTGTCCGCCCAGGCGGTATAACCGCCGCCGGCCCGCACCACGTTGAAGATGGTATTCACCCGCAGGTACTGCCACGGGTAGACCGGACGGCAGCCGTGCGCCGGATCGCGCGGCAGCTTGCTGGCGTCGATGCCATGGCCGTCGAGCGTGTCCACCGCCTCGTTGAACTTCGCGTGGGCGCCGGTGGCCGTGCACGGGCCGGTCGGCGGTGCCAGCGAACGATCCCAGGTGTTGTCATAGTAGACGCCGGTTACCGCGGGCGTACCGCCGGTCACCAGTGCCAGCAGGCCGGGGAACGAATCGGCAGGTACCACGGTGTTGGCGTGGGTGTACTCCACACCATGGGCAGCCAGCGCGGCGAGATGGGAATCGGGATGGATCTCGATGTAGTTGCGCAGGTCCAGCGCATGCAGGCCGTCGACGCTGATCAGCAGCACGTGGCGGATCGGCGCGGCCATGGCCGCGCCCGAGCCGACCGCGAGACACGCTGCCAGCGCAAGTCGAAGAATTCGTTTCATGGAGGTTCGCGAAAAGAATATGGGGATCTGCCGGTGGACGCGGCGCCCGCCGGCAGATGGCGATCAGAATGGAAGCGAGAACGTACCCATCACTGAGCGACCGGCGACGGCATAGAACAGTGGCACGCCGTTGGCGGTGCTGGTTTCGTCGATCAACGGGGTCTGATTGGTGAGGTTGCTGACGCGCAGGCCGAAGCGACTGCCGCGCGGCAGCAAGCCACCGTGCTGCATGGTGTAGTTCAGCGACAGGTTGACCAAGGTGACGGCTGGCAACCGGTAGATCAGTGCCGGGTTGCCGTTGGCGTCCACGCCGGTATCGCCGTAGCTGACACCGAGATGCTTGGCCAGCAGCGATCCGCTGAAGGCTCCGGCGTGGTACAGGATGCCGCCCGCGGCGGTGGTCTTGGGCACCTTCTTCAGCTGCAGCCCGGTCTTGTTCACCGTGGCCTTGTTGTAGCTGGCGTTGCCGTAGAGGCTGAAGCCGTCGCCCACGTAGACGCTGCCCTCGACCTCGGCGCCGCGGTAGCGCGTGCCGCCCAGGTTGGTGAAGAAGGTTTCGTTGCCCACCTTGCGGCTGCTGATCTGGTTGGAGAAGTTGATCGCGTACACGTCACCGGACAGGCTCCATGTGCCGTTCTGCCAGTTGCTGCCGAGCTGATAGTTCCTGGTCGACTCGGTCTGCAGGCTCTGGTTGGCAGTGGACGGATTGGTCACGTAGTACTGGTTCTCGTTCGGCGCCAGGTAGCCCTTGGCGGCCTGCAGGTAGGCCGACCACTCTGGCGTGATCGCGTAGTGCAGGTCGAACGAGGGCAGCATCTTCTTCCAGGTCTGGGAGTAGTCGAACGCGGTACGCACCTTCTGCTGGATCGGCGCCACGTCGTGACGCTTGAAGGTGACGTACTTCAGGCCCGGGGTGAAGGTGAGCTGGTCGGTGATGTGCCAGGCGTACTGCAGGTAGGGCTGGATCACCCAGAAGGTGCCGTCGATGCGCCGGTCGGTGGCCTGGGTCACCGGGTCGCCGCCCTTGAGGATGGGGTTCAGCGCGCCGCCGAGGCTGAAGTCGATCTCCGCCTCGTAGCGGTGGTAGATCTGCTTGTTGGCCCACACGCCGTAGTCCAGCTCGCCCGGGCCCAGCGCCTGCGACAGACGCAGCAGGTCGCCCCAGTTGCGGTACAGCAGGTACATCTTCTGCCCGGGGATGTTGTTGTCGCCGTAGGCGGTGCCGTTCGGCGTGCCCAGGCCCGCCGGGAAGGTACCGTCACCCACCGAACCGGCCGGGCCGCTGAGCTGGCCGTAGTCCATGTTGCCGCCGTTCGGGTCCAGCCCGTTCCAGCCGCGGTGGTAGTACGAATAGGTATAGAGCTTGTTGTCGAGCATTACCGCGCCGAGGTCCGAGGCGAGGTCGATGTATTCGAAGTCGCTGTTGAAATGGTCGTAGTTGTAACCGGTGTAGGCCTGGCTGCGCGGGTCGTTCGAGAGGCCGTAGCGCTGGCCGAACACCTGCATCTGGCCCGGCAGGTCACTGGTGTAGGGATAGTTGCCGTCGGATACGTACGGATACGAGGTGGCGCCGACGATCGCCGCGTTGCTGCCGCCGTTGGTATTGCGCATGGCCAGCACGGTCAGCGTGGTGGCCTCGCCGAGCGGCTGCACGAACTTGGCGGCGAGGTTGCTGCGGTCGACCGTGGCGCCGGACAGATAGCCGTCCGAACGCAGCTGGCGGTAATCGAGGTAGCCGCTGCCACCGTTGGACAGCGTGCCGGTGTTGAACTTCACCCCGGCCAGCCGGGTGGCGAAGCTGCCGAAGCCTCCATACACCTCGGTCGTGGTGTGCGCCAGCGGGTCGCGGGTCTGCATCGAGACAGTGCCGCCGAAGGTGGCGTAGCCGATGGTCGAGGCCTGGCCCGGGCCGCGATCGACGACCACCTGACCCAGGTCCTGCGGCATGAAGTAGTTCGACGAGTGATGGGTGAAATCGTTCGAGTCGCCGACCGGAATGCCGTCCATGGTCAGGTTGTACTGGCCATCGCCCATGCCGCGAATGGTGAAGCCTTTGTTGTTGCCCAGGCCCGGGCCGTTCGGTTCGACGTCAACCACGCTGGGCGCCAACGCGGCGATAGAGCTGTAGCTGTCCATCGGCATGGCGTTGTTGTCGATGTAGGCCTGGTCGATGATCGACTTCGGCTCGATCGCCTTCAACGAGGCGTGGGTCGGCATTTCCGCCTCGCGTGGTGCGATGGCCACCACGTGGACGCCGGCGAGGTTCTTGACCTTGCCGCTGGCAGCCGTCGTGGTGGCTGGACCGCCGGGCGTGGCGGTGTCGGCTGCGTGAGCTGCGGGCAGCACGGCGGAGGCCAGGGCCAGCGCGAGCACGGTGGGCGACGGGAAACGATGACGCAGCAGCATGGGGAAACTCTCCGCAAGGGCTCGGGAATTCCCGTCATGCTGGGCAGCCGCTGTGGCGCGGCCTTTACCGTGGGCTGGCGATCACCGCGCGAAAACCTTACGGAACCGCAAGCCGCCTCAACCCGTACCGGCGGCCTCGATCGCGTCGGCGGCCGACACGGCCCCGTCCGTGCCGGCGAGCTGGCCCGCTGCCGCCCGGGCATGGTGACCGTCTTCGGGCAGGGCCTGCAGCGGTGCGGGCGCCGCACCACGGCGGTAGCACATGGCTGGCAGCACCTCGGCCACACCAAGACGCTGCAGGCGCGCAGCGCTGTCGTGCTGGTCGAAGCCGTGCGGCACCACCAGCGACGGCACGCCAGCGAACAATGCCTCGGCGCAGGCGCCGACGCCGCCATGGTGCACCGCCACCGCGGCGTGCGGGAACACTGCCGCATGCGGCGCGTATTCCACGCAGATGATGCCCGGCGGCAGCGCGGACGGCAGCCGCACGCGCATCGCCGCCGAGCCGGTGAACAGCACGGCGCGCCGGCCCAGCGCAAGCGCCGCGGCCTGGCTTTCGCGACTGCAACAGGCGTCCGCGCGCCGGCGTGGCACAGAAGAAGCGGTCGAGCGCCGCGAGACCGGTGGCGGGCATGTCGTGAGCCGACAGGAAGCTGGTGGAGGGCCGGCACCGCCGACAGCCAGCGCAGTCGACCGGCAACCTCCAGCGTCTCGCCAAGGATCTGCCCGGCGAACGCCAGCGTGCTGGTGACCAGCACGTCGGCGTCCGCGCAACGCGGCGCCAGCTTGGCGTAGCTGGCGCGCACGCCGGCCGCGGCGAAGTCGCGCACCACGAACGCCGGTCCGCACCACGGATGAAACGCCTTGGCGGTGAACGCCTCGCGGTCGTCCGGCTCGGGCATGCCGCTGGCGTCGGCAAACGCCAGCCCCGCTCGCCCGATCGCTCCGCGATGCACCGGACGGGTCGCCACCGTGACGCGGTGGCCGCGCCTGGCGGGCGCCTGGCCCACCGCCAGGAACGGGATCAGATCGCCGAGCAAGCCGAGCGTGGCGACGACGATGTGCCGGCCTGCGGGCATGCCGATTCCTCGCGGTGCGGACAGGCGCGACAGCATAGCGGCCGGGGCGCGTTGACCGCGGCCGCGGTGGGCCGCATGCTCGACGAGCCTTCCCCACCGTGGCCGCTCATGAGCCAGCTCGCCCCGTTCCACCTCGCGTTCCCGGTGACCTCGCTGGCCAAGGCGCGCGCGTTCTACGGCGACCTGCTCGGTTGCCCCGAGGGACGCAGCAGCGAGGACTGGGTCGACTTCGACTTCCGCGGCCACCAGATCGTCGCCCACCTCGCGCCGGAGGAAGTGCGCGCCGCCGCCGCGCACGACGTCGACGGCGACGCGGTGCCGGTGCGCCACTTCGGGCTGGTGCTGCCGATGGACGCATGGCGGGCGCTGGCCGAGCGGCTGCGCGCTGCGGGGGTGCGTTTCGTGATCGAGCCGCACGTGCGCTTCGTCGGGCAGCCCGGCGAGCAGGCCACCATGTTCCTGCTCGATCCCTGCGGCAACGCGCTGGAGTTCAAGGCGTTCGCCGACCCCTCGCGGCTGTTCGCGAAGTAGGCGTCGATGGAGCCGGAAGATCTCAGGCGACTGGTCACCGTGCGCATGCCGTACGGCAAGTACGAGGGGCGGCTGATCGGCGACCTGCCCGGCGCCTACCTGGCGTGGTTCGCGCGCAAGGGCTTTCCGCCGGGGCAACTCGGCCGGCTGCTGGCGTTATCGCTGGAGCTGGACCACAACGGCCTGCGCGGCCTGCTCGATCCGCTGCGCTGATGCGGCACGCGCGAACCCACGGGCGCAGCGCGTATGCTTCACGCCCTGCGACCTCGCGGGCCGGTTCGCCCCTCCCTTTTTACTGCAGGCTGCCATGCACTCCTTGTCGTCGCGATTCGATGCGGCCGCCGATGCCCTCGCCGGCGCGGGCTGGTGCGTGTTGCCGCGGCTGCTGCCGGAGGAGGCCACCACCGCGCTGGCCGCGGAGTGCGCCGCGATGCACGCCGCGCATCGCATGACGCCGGCCCGCGTCGGCGCCGCGCGCACTGCCACGCCGCTGCGGGGCGACCACACGCGCTGGTTCGAGATGAACGCGCTGAGCGAAGCGCAGCGACCGTTCGTCGCGGCGCTCGAAGCGCTGCGGCACACGCTCAACCGCAGCCTGATGCTCGGCCTGGTGGAAAGTGAGGCGCACTACGCCGTGTACGCGCCGGGGGCGCGCTATGCGCGCCATGTCGATCGCCTGCGCCACAGCGATGCACGGGTGGTATCGGCGGTGTATTACCTCAACGAGGCGTGGCTTCCGGACGACGGCGGCGCCATGCGCCTGTACCTGGACGAGGGCCGCACCCACGACGTGCTGCCACAGGCCGGCACGCTGGTGCTGTTCCTGTCCGAGCGCTTCGAACACGAGGTGCTGCCGGCCACGCGCGAGCGCATGAGCATCGCCTGCTGGATGCGTCGGCGCGCGCTCGGCGCGCCACGGTGAGCGCGGTGAAAATCAGCACGCGTGCGCGATCGCGTTGAAGCGCGCGGCGATGTACTCGTCGGTGAAGCTGGTCATATCCAGACCGCGGATGAAACCGCAGTGGCCGCCGTAGCGAGCGATGTCCAGCTCGATGTTGGGCGGCAGGCGCAGCTGCTCGAACGCATTCACCGGGATGATGGGATCGTCGCGCGCAGTCATGATGGTGGCGGGAATCTGCATCGCCTGCAGTGCATCGCCGGCCACCGAATAGCCGTCCAGATACGCTTCAAGCGAATCGAAATCGGTATGCCGCAGCACCAGCGCCTCGGTCAGCCCGCGCAGGTTCTGCTTCAACTCGGCCAGCTCGAAATAGGTGTGCTGCGGGAACGCCGCCTGCTTGGTGCGCAGCGAGTGGCGCCACTTCTGCATGAAGTAGGCCTGGTAGAACCAAGGCGCCTGCTGCTCCAGCGAGAACAGGCCTTCGGCCGGATCGATGATCGGGCAGATCGCCAGCGTGTAGGCCAACGGGATGCCCTGCTGCGGCGCCGCCAGCCCGGCGCGCAGGGCGAAGTTGCCGCCCAGCGAAAACCCGGCCAGCGCCATCGGCCGGGTCGGCCAGCGCTCGGCGATCTCGGCCAGCGCATGCACCACCTCGTCAATGCGGCAGGAGTGGAACAGCGCCTCGTTGAGGTGATGGCTGTCGCCGTGGTCGCGGAAGTTGAGCCGGAACACGTCCCAGCCTTCGGCCAGCAGGCGGCTGCCGGTCTGCAGCACGTAGGTGGAGTCGACACTGCCCTCCCAGCCGTGGAACAGCACCGCCAGCCCGCGCGAGGGGGCACCGGTGCGCTGCGCGGTGTACGCGCCGCTGAGGCGCACGTCAGTGCCGCCGCTCACCATCACGGGTTCGGCACCCTCGAGCACAGTGCGCGCACGCCGGGGCAGCAGCAGGCGACGCACGCCGCTGGAGGAAAGCATGGTCTGGAGGTGGCCGCTGCGCAGCGGCCACGGCGGCTTGAAGTCGCGTCCTTGCGGCAGGGTCATGCGGCGGCCTTGCCCGGTGCCGGATCTTCCAGCGCGGCGGCGATGCGCTCGCGCGACAGTTCCGCCATGCGCCGGCGCGCGTCGGGGGTGGATGGCACCGGTTCGAGGAAGTGCACCTCGGCATCCAGCGGCGCGCTGCCGAGCAGGCGCAGGAAGTTGGCCAGGAAACTCTCGTGCTCGCGGAAGCCGGCGTCGATCATCCGGCGCCCGTTCTTCGAGAAGCGCAGCGCCACCGGTTGCACCGGGACCCCGGCATCCAGCGCGGCCTGGAAGATGCGTGCGTGGAACACCCTCAGCACGCCGTTGTAGCCGGTGCCGCCCTCGGGAAACACGGCCACCGACCGCCCCTCGCGCAGGCGGTCGACCATCACTGCCATCACCGAGGTCAGCGAGTGGTTGGAGCCGCGGCGATGGAAGATCGTGCCGCCGTTGGCGGCCATCCAGCCGACCAGCGGCCAGCGCGCGATCTCGGCCTTGGCCACGAAACACGCGGCACGCTGGCTGTGCAGCAGCTCGATGTCGATCCACGAGGTGTGATTGGCGACGAACAGCACCGGATCGGGCAGCGGCCGGCCGATCAGCACCGAGCGCAGGCCGAAGATGCGCATCAGCGCACGCGACCACCCGTTGATCATGCGGTGGGCGAACGGCACGCGGCCGTTCTTCATCACGCGGTGCTGGTTCCAGCTGAGGATCAGCGAGCACAGCCCGACGCCCAGCACGATGTGCCCCAGCAGCAGCGGCACGCGCCACAGGTAGCGGATCGGCTGCCAGGGAACGCGTTCAGGGGCGGTGACGGTGTCCATGCTCATCAGCTGGTTAGTTTAGCGTTAGTTTCCCGCAACGACATGCGCACCTGGGCATCGATGTCGCGACCGACCGGCGGATTCAGCCAGGCAGCTGGCTCAGCGGCAGCGATGGCGAGCGCTTCACCGTGCGCAGCACGAAGCTGGAATTGACGTCGGCCACGCCCGAGGCGTTGAGCAGGCGATCGAGCAGGAAGCGCGAGAAGTGCTCCAGGTCGGCCACGTAGACGTGCATCAGGTAGTCCATGTCGCCGGTGAGTGCGTGGCAGGCCACTACCTCCTCCCACTCGTCCACGTGCGCCACGAAGCGCTCGACCGCCGCCGCCTCGTGCGTGGCCAGCTGCACCCGCACGAAGGCCTGCAGCCCCAGGCCTACCGCCTGCGGATCAACCTGCGCCGCGTAGCCGCTGATCACGCCCTCGGCCTCCAGCCGCTGCACGCGGCGCAGGCACGCCGACGGCGACAGGCTGACCCGCTCGGCCAATTCGGCATTGGTCACGCGGCCGTGTGCCTGGAGTTCGGCGAGCAGGCGCAGGTCGGTGCGGTCAAGGGAAGGCATGCGCGATCCTTCGATATTTTGGACAATTGTGTACCGAATCTTGCATCGGAGGTCCGGTATTGAGCAACAAAACAAGCTTCGTGCGCCCGCTTGGCCGTATGCTCGTGTGCCACGTTCGCTGCATTCGGAGAGCACGCCATGGACCACGCCACGCCCCGCAAAGTCGAGCACCAGCAGACCGACCGCGGCTACGTGCCGGTGTACGCCAGCACCGTGGTCGAGCAGCCGTGGGACAGCTACAGCGCCACCGACCATGAGGTGTGGAATACGCTGTATGCGCGCCAGTGCGAACTGCTGCCCGCTCGCGCCTGCCAGGAATTCCTCGACGGTCTTGCGCGCTTCGACATGGCCGGCAACGGCATCCCGAGATTCGCCGCGCTCAACGACGTGCTGACCGCCGCCACCGGCTGGCAGATCGTGGCGGTGGAAGGCCTGCTGCCGGATGCGGTGTTCTTCGACCATCTGGCCAACCGGCGCTTTCCGGTGAGCTGGTGGATCCGCAAGCCCGACCAGCTCGACTACCTCAGCGAGCCGGACCTGTTCCACGACCTGTTCGGCCATGTGCCGCTGCTGCTCAACCCGGTGTTCGCCGACTACATGCAGGCCTACGGTCGCGGTGGCATGAAGGCGTTCGGCATCGGCCCCGAGGCGCTGATGAACCTCACGCGGCTGTACTGGTACACGGTGGAATTCGGTCTGATCGACACGCCGGACGGCCTGCGCATCTACGGCGCCGGCATCGTCAGCTCCAAGGGCGAGTCGATCTACTGCCTGGAGTCGGCCGCGCCGAACCGCATCGGCTTCGACCTGGAACGCGTGATGAGCACGCGCTACCGCATCGACAGCTACCAGCGGACCTACTTCGTCATCGACAGCTTCGAGCAGCTGTTCGACGCCACGCGAGCGGACTTCACGCCGATCTACCAGCGCCTGGCTGCGAACGCGCCGCACGCGGCAGGCGAGGTGCTGGATGCCAGCGACCGCGTGTTCCACTACGGCACGCGCGAGGACTGGGCGACCCACGCCGACACCTGAGGCGCAGCACGGTAGGAGCTCACCCTGTGAGCGACAGGTGGTGTTGGCAAGAAGGTGTTGGCAGGAAACGGCAGGTCGCTCACAGGGTGAGCTCCTACCGTGCTGGGGTCTATTTCGTCAGAGCGCCCACCCACGGCTTCACAATGCCGACCCACAGCGCGTAGCCGCGGCGGTTCATGTGCAGGCCGTCCTCGCCGAACCACTTCGGATCCGGCTCACCGTGCTTGCCGAGCATCGGCGTGAACACGTCCAGAGAGCTCACGCCCCGCTGTGTGTCGGCCCAGGCCGGATCTTCGCGTTGGTCGCGCGGATCTGCGGCAACAGCGCCTTGCGCGCCACACTCGGCTTGATCGCGAGGAAGGCGCTCGGCACGCCCGGATCGACCGCGCGTGCGGTGCGCACGAAGGCCTGGAAATCCTCCAGCACGTGCTGCGGGCTGTCGCCATCGGCGATGTCCTTGTCCCCCGCGTACATCACGATGGCGCTGGGCCGGTACGGCGCCACGATGTGGTCGGCGAAATGCGTGGCGTCATCGATGTCCGAGCCGCCGAAGCCACGGTTGATCGTCTGCCGCTCGGGAAAATCGGCGGCCAGGGTGGTCCACAAGCGGATCGACGAGCGGCCGATGAACAGCACCGCGCCCGGCGCCGGCGCTTGCGCGCGATCGGCCGCCTCGAACGCGGCGATCTCGC
>WOYI010853075.1_pt1 | contig 16049 bp, 18 predicted proteins | sample 6423411 | NCBI WGS metagenome assembly WOYI01 (sample SAMN13441803, study PRJNA592873) | oil field metagenome | biome: oil field; feature: oil-well bore; material: oil-contaminated soil; isolation source: oil-contaminated soil from oil-well borehole | place: Germany: Wietze | collected 2016-10-18 ...
AGATAATCCGAGAGGAGATTGAGAAATTTTCTTTAGAACACGGTGTCATTTACGGGACCGTGTCTGTGGTCGGAGGTGTGGACGGAGGTTCCGTTCTGGTTGTGGGGCCGAAGGTTCCGGTATGTAGCAGCATCGAACCTCTGAAGTTCAAAATCGACGCCCCCAGCGAGGTCACGGGATTCGGAACGATCTTCCCTGACGAATCAGGAAAGCCGACATTTCATATGCACGGGTCGATCGGGAGAGAAGGCAGGTCGGTGACAGGTTGTTTCCGCGAGGCTGTCTTCGCATGGCTGGTCACCGAAGTGGTTATAACAGAAATGACCGGCACCGGCCCAGTCAGGAAGAAAGACAAGAAAACAGGCTATGGGCTTCTGACCATCGAATGATCAGCGTCTTGTAATGCCGAAGGAATCCATCCAGTTGTCGAAGACGCTGTCGGCGTAATTGTTCATGTGGACGGCACCTTCCTTGTCCGGCACCAAAAATCCGTTGAGCGGGAACTCGTTGTCGCAGAAAGGACACCTGATGTACGGGCAGTTCTGGTTCGCCTTGGGGCACGCGATGCAGGCGATAGCTCTGGATTGGAACAAGCTGAACTCGTGTCCGCATACGGGGCAGAGGAACCTGCGGGCGGCGACCTTCAGGTCCTTTGTAATGCCTGCGCTACGTTCCTCGGGAGTAAGCCAAATAGGATCACGCGGGGAGACCGGTGCTTGTTCTTCTGTCATGTGCGCCCCCTCGCGGCATAGACCACGTCCTTAAGGCGACCGGTGTCCGAACATTCTTCGATAAAGGTACCCGTCACGATCGCATCTGCTCCCGCCTCCCTAGCGGCTTTGGCGGCGTCAGGGGTGCGTATCCCTCCTCCTACGATTAGAGGTATCGAAATTGATTTCTTAACTGCAGAAATCATCTCAGGCGGTACGGGTTTGTCAGCCCCGCTCCCCGCTTCGAGGTATATAAAGCTCATGCCATACAACTCGCATGCTACGGCGTAACCGACAGCTTTGTCGATATCGGTGCGCTTGATCGGATCGGCTTTACCGATCTCCCCGACCTTCATTCCAGGCTCGATCACGATATACCCCATGGAAAGCGTCTCGATTCCAAGCTTTTTGACATAAGGAGCGGCGTAAGCCTGAGCCTTGAATATCCACAGCGGGTCGGTGCTGTTAACCAGGCTCATAAAGAAGATGGAGTCAACCTCGGAAGAGAGCTCTTCCGGCCCTCCGGGAAAGTGTATGCTGGGAAGCCCCGACATCTCCCGGATAGCCCTGGCGGTTGCACTGAGGTTGTCGGACGTGACGCCCGTCGACCCTCCGATCATAATGACATCGCTGCCCGCTCTTTTAGCGGCCGCCGCCAATCTTCCGGCCTCCTCCGGTCTCTGCTTGTCAGGGTCAAGCAATGCCATGTGTATGGTTCCTTCTTTCATCCTGTCCAAGAGATACTGTCTGACGTTCATCATATCACACCGGCAATGAAAGCTAAAAGCGCAACGATCATTGCAATCTTTGCAGTCTTCTGAGCCTCATGTGCGCTTCTGAAAACAATAATAGCGGCGTATATAAACATTGCATCTGCCACGAAAACCAACAAATAGAGGTCATTCAGCGAGCCGGCAAGCAATGGCCAGATGCTCAGTGCTACACCTGTTAGGAAGAATCCTGCAGAAAAGGCCGCCGCCTTTCCGTTGCCTATGATCATTGGGAGGGTATGTCTCCCCTCATCGGAGTCCTCGTCCTCGATATCCTTAGAAATCTCCCTGCCGATGTTGACAAGTACGGCCATCAGTGCTATGGGAACTACTGCCGCGACGTCGCCGCAAACTGCGCCGCCCAGCAAAAACAACATGCCGGTCAGTACTGCGATGGTGGCATTCCCGATGAATCCGCGCTGTTTGAGAAATACCTCATATGATGTCATCAGGGCGGCGGCCACAACAACTATCACCGTGGAAGTAAGGTTCCAGGAGCGGATGCTCAGTATCTCCGAGGCTATCAGCATGATGATTCCGAGCATTATTGCGACAACGATCATGGCACCGCCAAGGATTTTAGCTGTTCGGGGTTTTATTTCGCCACGAGGTATGGGACGTTCTGGGTGGGCGGTTCTGTCTATATCTTTGTCGATATAGTCATTTATCGCGTTTCCTCCAGCCATGAAAATAAAGACGATTAGGCATGCGACCAAAATGCCAAGCCGATAATCTGCAATGTCAAGGCCGGAGGCAATGAAGGCGCCGACCACTACGCCGACCATGCCCATTACCCCGTTGCCGAACCTGAACAATCTCAGATACCTGTTCACGCGCGACTGATGTGCTTGACGTTGAAATAGTTAATCACGCACGGAATATGTGGTAATGTCTTGTCAGCGAGCCATGCACTCTCTGCGGGAAGATATGCTGGAGTGTCAGATAGGGAGTGTCTATCTCATGCGGAAGTACCACTCCGGCGCATCCTCCGGGGCGGAGCACCTCAGATATGGATTTCAGACCCCTGGTATATATTTGTTCTATATTTTCGCCACCGGTTTTAGTCGAACGTCCGTAGGGGGGATCGGTGGCCACAGCATCGATTTTTGACCAGCGTTCTGATATATTCCCGATATCGAGAACGTCGCTTTCGTGAAGTTTCAAGCCGTAAAAATCCATGTTTTCCTCAGTACCTGCTACCATCTGCGGGTCGAAGTCCGAAACAATCGCCTTCATACCCATATTGGCTGCCTCAATAGCTATGCCGCCTGTTCCGCAGAAAGGGTCCAGGACCGTTCCTCCGCGATGTACGCCGGTAAGGTTGATCAGGGCCCTGGCATATTTGGGGTGAAGAGATATCGGGGAGAAAAACGGACGTTCTCCGACCTTCCTTTTTTCGAAAAGATCCGTTTCTGTCCTGTACTCTTCAATGAACAGATGTACACGGTCGCTCATAAGCATCTTGACTACAATATCTGGCTCTTTAAGATCGACTGTATTTTTCTTTGAGAATAATGCACCTACTTCTCTGACTATCTTCTGGGAATCGACGTCTTCCATCAGACCCCTGAACCTCCTGGCTCTAACTGCGAAGGACCCATATGGAAGCTCGCACGGCGGAACCTCTGATATTCTGCCTGGGTCGAAAGACCCAAGATAACGACCTATGCCATGTGTCAGTGCCAGTCTGTCGGCCATAAAAGGTATGATTTCGGGCGGTACGGCGAGCGCAACATAGCCAGGCCCCGAAGCGAATGGTTTGTATTCCTCTCCCGATTCGGCAAAGGCACAGCTTAGCACCTCTGCTCTGGGCATTTCTCCCAGCTCGCCTGAGAGTTCAAAAAAATAAATGGGGTTCACTGGAACCCCATTGGTTTCAGTCCTTAATACCGTCTTCGGTGACCATAAAGACCGCTTCTCCCTCAGGCAGGTTAGGCGAATCGATAAGTCTGGCTATTCTCTTTCCGGCTTTGCCTTTGCGCAAATATATGCGGAAGGTTGCGGTGTGTCCGACGATGTTCCCTCCGATCGGCCTCGTAGGGTCTCCGAAGAACGCATCAGGTTTGGAAGAGACCTGGTTTGTAACGGCTATCACAGAGTTGTTGACCGTCGAAAAGTTCAACAGGTCGTGCATATGACGGTTGAGGATCTGTTGTCTCTCTGCAAGTGTCCCCCTCCCCACATATTCAGCCCTGAAATGCGATGTCAGCGAATCTACAATCAGCAATCTGACTTTCATTTCCTTAGCCAGTTCAAGTGCCTTTCCCACAAGGAGGACCTGATGCTGGGAGTTGAACGCCCTTGCAACATGGATCCTTTTCAGGGTCGCCTCAGGGTCCAGACCCAGGTATGTGGACATCTGGATGATTCTTTCGGGCCTGAATGTGTTCTCCGAATCGATTATAATCACATCGGAATCTAGGCCTCCCAATTCCTCGGGCAGTGTGGCGTTGACCGCGAGTTGGAAGCATAACTGCGATTTGCAACTTCCGAACTCGCCAAAGAATTCCACAATGGACTGGCTCTCAAGCCCTCCTCCCATAAGCTCGTCGAGGGCCTTTGAGCCTGTCGTGAGCTTGGTTACAAGCTTGCGTCTTTCAAGTATTTCGTCTCCTGTTTCGAACCCACCGATGTCTGCGCACAACTTTGCGCCCTCGATGATGTCTGCTGCCTTTTTCTCTCCAATCTCACAGAGTTCTGCAAGTTCTTTGGGTGGGGCAACAGCAATGGCCATCAGATCCGTATATCCTGCTTCGCGGAGTTTTTCTGAAATGGCTGGTCCTACTCCTGGTATGTCTTCTAGAGTTTTGGTGACCATTGGTATCTCTCCAACACTCAAACAAGACGTTGATATTTAACCCGAAGTACGGGGGGTCGCCGATTTTTCCGAAAATGATGAATCGATCTCCGTAAATCTTTATATCTAAGTTCTAGGATTAGCACGGGATGGCAAAAAAGAAGCGGAGAATAAAGGAGGAGCCCGAAGAGACCTATGAGTTCGCTCCTACCGAGTTCGATGAGAAGGAGTTCATTCTCAAAGAGCTGTTCAATACGAAGGTGTTCTTCGCAGTGATTTTTTTGGCCCTGCTCAGCGGCATAATATGGTCCTTGACATACACCCTGGGACAGAACATGTGGCTTGTCGGGCTTCTGGTATGCGTGCTTTTAATCGTCTTTATGAAGAAACTGCTGGCACTATTTAAGGTCAGAGTGGATATGATTGACAGTAAAAGCATGATAGCCAACTATGCAATGTATTTCCTGCTCGCGCTGGGCATCACGATACTTTTGATCAACCCGCCATTCTACTGAATCAGTTCTCCCAGCTCATCCGGGGGTCCAGGAGCTCGGTCAGCAGGTCTGCCGGAGTACATTTTATTGTGTCCTCGTGGTCCCTTATGACCATGGTCTCCGGATCCAGCTCCCGCCCTATGCCGGCTATCGCGACCTCTTCGGAGAGCATTTCTTTTGCGGTGATGTACATCCTTTCGGCAATAACGTTCCAGGTCCCGTCCTCGATGAACGGCTCTCCGTACTCGTTGCTCTTCCACTTTTTCAGAAAAGAGTCTGCGTTTGAAACGCCTACCGGGGGGCCGACGTGTTTGAAAGTTTTCGAGAGAAGGTCGCGCTCCAGCTCGAAAACGATCCTCATCTCCCTATCATCCATCTCATGGATGGACCTCAGAACTGTGAAATCGAACTCGTTCATTTTTCTTGTCAAAGCATATTGGGTCTTCCACAGCTGTGAATATAAGTTATCTTCTATCACGTTCGGTCTTTTGAACACGATCGTCAGGAGGCGTGAGCCGTGGTGTTCTGCCTTGCTTCTAAGCTCCTCCTGTGTCATTACGCGGCGATCTACGGGGAAAAAGAATCTTATGTCCGGGCTCTGAAGGTACGCCTGCGAGGCGACAATGAAAAGGGACATCGTATCCAGATGTACCGCGGATGCGACGTTCCTTCTTGGATCCACCGGATCGTAGACGGTCATAGGGGCGACGGATACAGGTCCTCTGCCCTCTATCTCTATCACTATTCCCTCTCTCCATTCGGATGCTGCTTCGAGAACCTGCCGGAATCCCCCGTATTTGATGACCAGGAGCTCGCATAGATATCCGGAAAAACCGCGGGTGTTGGGTTCCGCACCGTATGCGGCGATCCCCTTCATGAATTTCTTCAGGAGGCGGACATCGTCCTTCTGTTTCTGCTCAAGGTGGGAGAGTACGTATTCCGTATGAAAAGGGGTCCTGTCCACCGAGGACTGCAGCTTCTTGGTGTTTTCGAGGATATAACAGGGGACCATGTCCACATCCAGTCCCATGAATTTACCGCGGGTGTACGGGTGTTCCGAATACATCCGCGAACCGTGAAGAATATCTTCCCCGACTCTCAGCCCCTCGCTCTCCAGTGTTTCGCGGGGAACATCAGGGGGGAACATAAGGAAAATGTCAAGATCGGGGTCGGAAAGGAAGGTGTCTTTTGCAAATGAGCCGACGAACCTTACCTCGGTGGCCGAAAGATTGCCGTCCCGGATGTAATTCTCAACCGCATTCTTGAGATTCTTCGCCGCGTCAAATATGTGTTCGATCTCATGCTGCTTAGGCTTTATTATTTCCAGCACTTCTGACTCTATGCTCATTGACCCGGAAATCAACATCCCACGTTTAAGGATGTCCCTGCGATCTCTGATCCGATAGCTTTTCACCTAGGGCGGCCCTTCTCATTTTGCCAAATTTATAATAGCCGTATAAGTTTGTAATGGTGTGTTCTGCTCGCAATGCGGCTCCGAGAACGAGGACGGTGCAAGCTTCTGCACACGGTGCGGAGCAAACATAGATCGAGGGATCGCCCCATGGCAACCTGAGGCGAAAGTACCGCCGAAGTCAAAAACGAATACCCTCATAGCGGTAATCGCGGTAATCGCGGTCATTTCCGCAGGTGCCATAGGCTATATTGTATGGACAAGTCCGGGCGGAGAACCCTTTGTCGCCGATGAATACATCCTTTATGCCGATGGTGACGTAGGGTCGGGAGCTATAGCCATATCCTCCGATCCCTCCGACACGGACCCCACCGACGGATCCTGCGTTGTGACCTTTACGATGAACGCGGAATCGCTGGGAGGATATACCTGGGGTGTCAGATCTTTGGACCAGGCGTTGTACCAGTATGACGGAGCGAGCACGTATGTCTATACCGGGCACAGCATGCCTGATGCAGCAACGCTCGGCGACGACGGCAGAACGATGACATGCACGCTGGATCCGGGCCATTATTCGGTGATGGTGCAGGTCAACGGCAGAACGTACTCGGGCACGTTCGTCCTTCAGGGGGAAGTCGTCAGGAATTATTCATGGACGTTCGACCCGACCTATTCGGCCGATGGGACAGGAGGGATCGATTTCACGCTGGAGTTCAAGTTCCAGTATGGCGACTGTCTACCGGCGGTCGAATATACCGGGAAACGCGGCATAAGCGATGTCTCGACCATCGGAGACCTGATCGCTTATTTCGTATACGATAGCGAAGTCGTCACAGAATTGGAGGAAGAGCTCGCCGCCCTCTACTATGAGGGGACATCTCTTGCCGCCACGGCCGGCAGCTATGATTATGCATCGTTCATTCTTACGTTCGTCCAGGAAGAGTTCAGCTACCCTGACGCCACCTCCGACGGCGAAGAATGGGGGCCCGACGAACTTCTGTATGGTACCGACGAATACTGGGCGTTCCCCACCGAGACTATAATGCAGGGGGCGGGAGACTGCGAGGACACGTCTCTCCTATGTGCCCTTCTGTTCAAGGCCGCAGGATACGATGCGGCTGTAGCTATAGTGCCGGGGCACGCGATGGCGGGAGTAGGGCTTACCGCAAGTCCGTATTCTCATCCAACAACAAGCTATGTCGGCGAGTACCAGATTTTTCAGACTGTTTCGATCGACGGTGTCTGGACCAAATACTACGGATGTGAGACCACAACAGACATTCAATATCACATCGGATATACCAGCGTCAAATACGAAGACAGGCCCCTGACCGACTGGGTGGGGCCCGTCACCGTGGGCTTACCCACGGGGATGGACGGCTTCTACCCCATATGATCAGGGCGAGCTGTTCGGTATCCATTCCCCTTCGTAGGCCTGGGCCTCATGGAATACTATGTCCTGACCGATGTCCATGACGGTTCTGTCACCGACGGCAACGGTCGTGATCCCTGTGGCTTTTTCCGTTTTCTCCGCCTGTTTCTCCGGGCCGGTCCTTATCATCACTATGCCCAGATGGATAAAGATGGCGATTTCTGGTTTCACCCTTTCGATGAAAGATATTGCATAGTCTGTGCACAGGTGCCCTTTGATATGCATGTCGTCGGGCGCGGTTACGGGAAGGATTAACACTCTCGATCCGATATATTGGTCCGCTATCTCGGGCGTGTAGTCGGTATCGCTTACATACGAAATTATGCCATCCGGAGTGTGGAATCTGAACCCGACGTTTGTTGGGTCACTATGCTGGGACTTGCATACTTCGGTCTTCAGGCCTTCGATCTCCAGCACATCGCCCGGGACGATGACCGTGCAGTCCCTTGCGAGATTTTGATGATATTCCGATATACAAGGTCCCAGATTGTCTTGGCCCTTCAGCGCGGTGACGCTTCCGTAGATATGTCCTCTCTTTTTCCAACCGCCGAACGCGCACCCTTCGATTACCGATTCCGCATCGGCATAATGGTCTGGGTGGGCGTGGGATATTATAACTGAATCCGTACGTGTCAGATCGTACCGTATTTTGTTCATCTGGGTCAATGCACCCGGTCCCGGGTCCACGTGAATAATGTCCTCTCCCTTCATAAGGAGGAAGCCGCCGGTGCACCGCGTCTGGTACATCATCGTATGCCGACCGCCTCCGGTCCCCAGGAAAACAATACGTGTCGACACCTGTCTCGGTATCTCTTGTGAGTATATCCGTTTTTTGAATCCCGGAAAATGTTAAAGTCGCATAGCAGCCTACCGGCACTATGATTACAGTGTTTCGCGGCGGATGGGTCGTCACTCAGAATCCCGGTAGGGATGTGTTCAGGGGAGATGTGGCCGTCGAAGACGAGAAAATAATCTATTCGGGGCCGAAATACGAGGGCTCCGCCGACAGGGACATCAATGCAGAAGGCGATGTCGTCATGCCCGGGATGGTCAATACCCACACGCATGTGGCGATGTCGGTGATGAAAGGTTCGCTGGACGACCTGCTGTTCCCGGATTTTCTCAATGCCAGCTTTAAAATCGATGCTGATAGGACTGACCGCGATATCGACATTGGGACAAAGCTCGGATGCATGGAGATGATCCGCAGCGGAACTACGACCTTCATGGACCTATATTATTCGGAAGACATCATCGCCAAGGCTGCACAGCAGGCCGGGATACGCGGTGTGCTGTGCTGGTGCGTCCTCGATGAAGATAAGACCACTCAGTCCGGAAATCCTTTGAAGAACTGTGCCAGATTCTGTAATCTGCATAAAAATACCAGAAAGATAGTGCCGGGTGTGGGGTTGCAGGGCGTCTATGTCTGCAATGAGGACACCTGCCTGGGGGCAAAGGAGCTTTCCGACAGAGAAAAACTGCCGATGAACTTTCACCTTTCGGAGACAAGGGGGGAAGTCAACGAACACCGTAAATCGACAGGGAAGAGGCCGGGCGAATGGCTCGCAGGCCTCGGAGTGTTCGGACCCAGAGGGGTTGCGGCACATTCCGCCTGGCTGACGATTAATGAGGTCAGATTGATGGGCCAATCGGGTGTGTCGGTGTCCACGTGTCCAGCGTCCAATATGAAACTGGCGACCGGCGGAGTAGCCCCGGTCCCCGAGTTCCGTTCGGGCGGGGTGAACGTGTCCATAGGGACTGACGGGAACACAACCAACAATTCTCTGGATATGTTCTCCGAAATGAAGATACTTGGGCTTCTTCAGAAAGCCAGCAGGTGGGATGCAACGGTGGCCAAGGCACAGGAGCTGATAGACTTCGCGACCATCAATGGTGCAAAAGCAGTGGGAATGTCCGACAAGATAGGTTCGCTGGAACCTGGAAAATATGCCGACATAATAGTGCTCGACGGAAAGGCGCCGAACATGAGGCCTCTGCTTCCTGAGAACATAATCGGGAACATAGCGTACTCAGCATCCGGCCTTAATGTCAAACATACGATGTGTCAGGGGGACCTCGTGATGGAGAATGCTGTCATCGGCACCCTGGACACAGATGCTGTACTCGCAGAGTCGGAGCAGGTGTGGAGGAAGCTCTGCTTAAGATGACCCAGACCATAGAATTCAAAAGGCCCGAGGTGGCATCGATCGCCTCTTCGGGGAAGATATGTGCGGACATGCATTTTCATACGCACTATTCAGACAGCTATACACAAACGAAGGATGTTGTCAGGCTTGCGGTAGATCGGGGCGTGGGCGTAGCTATCACCGACCACAACCAGATAGGGGGAGTGTTGGACGCAATGGAAATGAAGAGCGATGCATTCATAATTCCAGGTATGGAGGTGAGCACGTCGGACGGCCCCCATATATTGACATATTTTTACAGCTGGAGGGATCTGAAGGTCTTCTGGGACAAACACATAAAAGAGCACATCAGATAGTGCCAGTGGATCGCACTGAGGGACATGCCCACCGCAAGGTTATTGGATATTCTCGAGAAGGAGAACTGTGTGACCTCTGCGGCGCATCCCATGGGATACCTCGGTTCTAACAAGGGGCTCGAAATATGTATCAGAAAAAATTACATCCCTGTCTCGGAAGCCGGACGTCTGGATGCGTTCGAAGTGATCAGCGGAGGCATCTCCCGTAGGTCCAACATGTTAGCATGCGAATGTGCGACGGAGTATGACCTCGGTATCACCGGGGGCACGGACGGGCACCTTCTGAACGAACTTGGGAACATCGTCACGATTTCGGAAGTTTCGGACCTCGACGGGTTCTTGGACAGCATTGTGAAAAGAAAGAACAGCGTGATCGGCCGTGAGAAGAACCTGGCTGTAAAGGCGTGCATGGGCCTCGTATCTCTTACAGAATTCTGCAGGCATACGCCGTCCGTGGGATTCGTCCAACTTGAACAGACGGTCATGAACTTCAGGAGATATCGCAGGTCGCCTGAGGAAAACGAGGTCAGAGCTGACTCGCGGCGAGTCTGCAGAAAGCGATTTTGACAGAATCCCTTATCTTCTTTTCATTATATTTTTCGGTGGTGAACTCTACGCTTTTTTCGAGGTCTTTGAGGAATGCGTCGGACAGGTATTTTCCCACATCCTTAGAATAGATCATCGCGTTGGTCTCGAAGTTAAGGTTCATGCTTCGTTCGTCTAGGTTCGCGGAGCCGACAGAACAGTAGTATGAGTCGGCGACTATGGCCTTAGAGTGAATAAATCCGTTCTTGTAGTGGTATACTCTGACCCCTGCCTGCATCAGCAGGTTGGCATAGAACAGATTCGTCCAGTATACGAGGGGGTGGTCGGGCTTGTCGGGGATTATTATCCTGACGTCCACGCCCGAAACGGCGGCCAGTTTAAGCATCGACAACGTGGCCTCGTCCGGCACCAAATACGGGGTGTGTATGTAAAGGGTCTTCCTGCAACGTGTAAACATCATCAAATATTGACTGTGGACCGGGCTGCTCTCCAGAACATCTGGTCCGCCGGAAATCATCTGCACGATCTCTTCTCCCTTTCCTGGCATGTTCTTGTAAAAGATATCGTCCGTGGTGATATCCACCCTGGTGGCATATCTCCAATCCATCAGGAACCTGATCTGCATTCCAAGGACGGCTCCGCCTTCGATTCTGACGCTGGTATCCCTCCAGTCGCCCAGCGGCCCCTTCCCGATGTATTCGCTGCCTATATTGTGACCGCCCGTCCATCCGATCCTGCCGTCGACCACCATTATCTTGCGGTGGTTCCTGTTGTTCTTTCGTGGGGTCAGCAGGCAGGCCGCACGGCTGTGGAACAGCGTAAAATGACCTCCTGCCTTGACGAATTCCTTCATGTTCTTCTTGGGCCCCTTTCCGAAACCGTAAGCGTCGCACATGACCCGGACCTGAACTCCCTGTTCGAGCTTCTCGATCAACAGGTTGACCAGGGCGGAACCCATTTCATCGTCCCTGATAATATAGAATTCGAAGTTTATAGTCTCCTTTGCGTTACGGATGTCTTCAAAAAGATCCCTGAAATAGTCGCGCCCATCGATATAGACCTTAACTTCGTTATCGTCCGTGTAGCTGTGTCCGATCTTCATCATAGTGCTGATGAATTCGCCGCTTCCGGGCTGGTTCTTTTCAAGCAAAGAGCGGTCCATCCGGAGGCGTACACTCTGACCCTCTACCGCCCTTCTGACCCTCCTGTCGTAATAGGCCTTGGACCTGAATGCGTATTTTGAATAGAACGTTTGTCCGAAGAACAGATACAGTGCAAATCCCAGGGGCGGGAACAGAAACATGACGAGCAGCCAGAGTATGGTGCTCTTTGGGTTGGAACGTTCCCAGAACATCATCGAAAATATGAATATGAGGTTGATGGGGATGATAAAAAGCATCATGTCGCCTGACAGGCTGCCAGTGACATATTCTCCCGGGATCACTATCCCGAACATTATCTGACACCTATCAGTCTTGCGGGATTGCCGGCTACGGTAGTTCCAGGGGGCACGTCCCTGGTGACGACGGACCCCGCTCCGACTATGGAAGCCTTTCCGATTTTGACGCCGGGAAGTATTATCGAACCGGCACCGATCCAGGCGTCGCTCTCTATCGTGACAGGTTTGGAAACGGTCCCGACCGCGCGTCTCCTTGCGGGGTCACGGGAATGGTCGGGAGTGATGATCGTTACATTGGGACCGATCATGACGAAATCTCCGATGATTATGTGGTTGGAGTCGAGGAACGTGCAGTTGCAGTTGATAAGCACCTGTCTCCCCAGCACGATGTTAAAGCCCACGTCGCATCTGAACGGCGGATTTATCATAGTGTCCGGGTCGATCTCATCCGTAAACAGCCTTCCCAGTATCTCTCTTCTTTCCTCCGGTGTTCTTCTCCTAGGTTCATTGTATTCGTCACATATGCATCTGGCACGTTCCAAGGCATCGGTGAATTCCTGATAATCGGGGTCCTCGCTGCTCAGCTCTCTGCCTGCGTATATTCTCCCAAAGAAACTGTTCGGGGCGAAATCATTCTGCATAGAACCCGGATATGCAGTGAACTTAATGATGTTTGTTAAAGAACAAGTGCCGTGGCCGGCATACGAAATGTATGTGGCGGTAACCCGTCATCTCGCAACATATTAATACAATATTTAGAATGGCAAAATCAAGTAAGGAGGGTTAAACATAACAAGAGACCCAATCGAGATTATCGGTCTGGTAAAGAGATATGGTGAATTCACCGCGGTCGATAATCTGAGCCTAAACATTAAAAAGAACAGTTTTACAGGCCTTCTAGGTCCCAACGGTGCCGGAAAGAGCACAACCCTGAAGATGCTCACGCATCTGATCAACACAACCTCCGGGGAGGCGTACATCAACGGCATAGATGTGACCAGAGATCCCAAGGCCGCGCTGATCGGAGTCGGGACCGTCGTCGAGACCCCGGAATTCTACACATATCTGACACCGAAGGAGACCTTCGAGCTCCTGGGACAGCTCATCGGAATGAGCAGTGAAAAAATCTCTGCGGAGACATCATCGATACTCGAAATGGTCAAGATGACCGAATGGGCGGACAAGAAGATCGGCACATTCTCCAAAGGTATGAGGCAGAGGATCGCCCTCGGACAGGCATTCCTGGACGAACCCAGCATCATAATATTGGACGAGCCGACCTCCGGTCTTGACCCGAGGGGCATGGCGGAGATGCGTGACGTCCTCAAGAACATCGGGAACGGAAGGGATGTCACCGTAGTGATGAGCTCCCATATGCTCCATGAGGTCAGCGACCTCTGCGACCGCGTTGCGATACTGAACCATGGAAAGCTGATACTGGACGACACGATCGATGCAATCACATCAAGATCGGGGGCCAGACAGATAATCATCAAGTTGGACCACACTCCGACCACGGACGATGTGGCAAAGGTCGCGGCGATCTCAGGCATCACGTCTGCTTCCAGGTTCGGAGTCGACATAGAGGCCAAGATGCCGTCGGAATTTGCCCGCAGCCCCGATCTTTTCAAGGCGATCTCAGATCTCGGAATAGGGGCATACAACATGTACGAGAACGAATCGCTCGAAGCCACATATCTGAGTCTTATCAAGGAGTCGAGGTGATTCCATGTCGTTAACAGAGTCTTTCAAATTCAGAAGGGGAAAGGTAAGCATCACGGGCGACGACCTCAGGCAGTCGCTGGTCATAGCAAAGAACGAGATGCGGAAATTTCTGAGAGGGAGGAAGATCCTTCTCTTCATATTGCTGGCTGCGCTGTTCCTTGTGATAGACATAGCTCTCCCGGCGTTTTACTGGGAAGAGTTCGGGACATTTCTTTCAACCCCTGAAGCAATAATGTCTTGGCATGCGAGCAATGTCTCTTTCATTGTGCTATTGGGGGCGGTTCTCTTTGCTTCGTTCACCATAGTTTCCGAGTTTGAGGAAAGGACCTATCTGCTGCTGTTTACCAGACCTGTCAAGAAGACCGCAATCTTCGTAGGTAAGTTCCTGGCATGCTATGTTATTACGTTACTTGTGATCTTGGCATTTTACGGCGTTTCGGCGGTGCACTCACTGGTGCTCGAAGGAGCGGTCACCTCGAAGACCTTCACGTCCATCGGCATGTCGATGGCCTACATATTCGCCCTATCGGGCCTGGCGGTTTTCTTCAGTTGCATCTCCAAGAAGGGAAGCATATCCGCGCTCATGACTTTCTTCCTGGTGCTTATGGTCCCTCAGATCATATCGGTGATTTTGATGGTCGTGCAGCCGGGCGGAGATTACTGGTACCTGCTGAATATAGCCGGAGGGAGTATATCCTCGATCTTCAGCTCAACCGTCCAGATATCTAAGGCACTGATCACCCTATTCCTTTGGGGGGCAGTTCCGCTTGTGTTGGGTTGGCTGATATTCCTGAGAAGAGAAGCATAAGCTTTACAAACAGCATTTCCAAATTTTTTATCATATTTTTCTTTGTCGGAGAACCTGTCTATCGCAAGGTTCTTCAATGAAAAACATTATAGAACACCGCGACGCGTAACGCGGTCGCGAATGGGGAATAAAGAGTTGTCAAAAATCCTTATAGCGACGGATGGCAGCAGAGTCAGCGAGGAAACGGTGCAATACGCCCTCGACCTGGCATCCGCTCTTGAAAGCGAAATAGCTGTTATTTATGTGAGTGACGAACCTCTGAAAGAAGGAGATCACGATATATCTCCCGGGGAGGCGGCAGTGCAGTACGCTGTGGACGAGGCGACCAAGAGGGCCATTCCCGTTGAATCATTCATCGAGTTCGGCATACCGGCGGTCGAAATCGTCAAAAAGGCTGAAGAGATAGGCGCCAAGGTCATTGTTCTCGGTTCGATAGGCAGATCGGGCGTTTCGCTGTGGCTAGTGGGCAGCGTCGCAGAAAGAGTGATCAAGCTGGCATACTGTCCCGTGATAGTCGTGCGCAAGTCCGAGCACGAGGAAGCGGGCACAAGGTTCGGAAACATGCTCATAGCGACCGACGGCAGCGCCGCCAACGAGTCGGCTGTGCGCAGCGGTCTCCGCCTGGCATCCCGTTTGGGAATGAAGGTCAGCACAATCAGCATCAATGACATCAGGGAGATTCCGCGCACGAACGCCGATGAGGCGAGGGCCGAGCTCAACGACGTCAGCAAGGAAGCCGTGACCAGGGTGATCCATCAGGGTGCAATTCTGGGCCTCAACGTCGATCCGATAATAGAGGACGGGGTCCCGCACAAAGAGATCGCCGAGCGCTCCTCGGAATACGACCTTGTCGTTATCGGCACGCTGGGACGCACCGGACTGACGGATATGCGCGTCGGAAGCGTTGCCGAAAAGGTCATCAGGTATGCCAAATGCCCGGTCATGGTCGTAAGGGCCAGCGAAGTTTTCGCGCCGTTGGACAGTTTCTGATCAGACCTCGAACCATCCCTTCGTGTTCTTCATGTTGAGATACAGGAGCACGATCGCTTCAACGATCACACCGACGACGTTCAACGAGATAATACTGGCTATCAGTGCCAGTGCGGTCATGATCACTGCGAACCACCACCCCCATCTCTTTCCGGAGAGCATGGCTGCCCCCACTGCGATCATGATCAGGCCTGTCACAATCGCTATCCCGCCTGCCACCACGATCGTTATTCCGGCGGGGAGCGCGAAAGGGAGGGAGACCGCTCCTCCCAATATTAAAAACGCACCGATAGCCGCTGTTACAATACCGCCTAGTATCTCCAATACTGCGAATATGCTCAACAATATTGGCCTTCTGTAGTCGTTCTGAGCCATGCTGGTCATATTCACCTGTTAGGCTTTAAAACGATACCCTATGTGGCTCGCGTCGAAGAACGGGATGTCTCTCGAATGGCCACATCTGC
>WOYI011301985.1_pt4 | contig 16049 bp, 15 predicted proteins | sample 6423411 | NCBI WGS metagenome assembly WOYI01 (sample SAMN13441803, study PRJNA592873) | oil field metagenome | biome: oil field; feature: oil-well bore; material: oil-contaminated soil; isolation source: oil-contaminated soil from oil-well borehole | place: Germany: Wietze | collected 2016-10-18 ...
CATCGACCGGCAGCGGTGCCGGGGGCAGCGGGGCAGGCGCGGCGAGCGCGTCGAACGGCGCCGGCGCCAACGGCAGCATCTCGGGGGCCGGCGGCGGCAGCTCGCCGTTGATCAACGGGTTGCCGAGCGGGGCGGGCGCGGGCTCAGCCACCACGTTGCGCGGTGTCGTGCCGGACAGACCGCGTCCGCAGCTGGGCCACGCCCCCTTGCCCTGGCTGGCCAGCACGCGCTCGGCGACGGCGATCTGTTCTTCCTTGGTGGCCAGGAACGCGGACGGGGCGAACTCGCCGCCACCGTGACCCGACCAGGTGCTCGGCGAGAACTGCAGTCCGCCGTGGTAACCGTTGCCGGTGTTGATGGCCCAGTTGCCGCCCGACTCACATCTCGCGACGGTGTCCCACTCGCCGTCGGTGGCCGCGCCGGCCTGACCGGCCAGCGCGAGACTGCCGCCGCCGATAACCGCACCGGTGAAGGCGATTTTCGCGACGCTTACGGAAGATGGCGTGGCCTTGCGATGCCGTCCACTCATAAAGATAGAAAATCCTCTCGTCAGCGCCCGCGGGGTCAGCTGTCGGGTTCGGGCTGGAGAGGTTGCCCGGCCTCGGCATCTGACTGGCGTCAGACGTTTCGGCTTCACCCCAAGGAACCGGTGCTTGCGTTCCTGGTCTGCTTGTATCGGCGGACCGGTTGGGTCCCCCGCCTCCATCCCGTAGTTCGTTGGTCCTTGCCCGGTGGATGGAGCTCGGCGCAATCAGGCAAGGCTGGCCAATCGACTTGGGTCGAGCGGCTTGGCAAGACGGTAGCTCGTCGCCGACCGCGCGTCATCTCGGTGAACATCGGGCGTTTCTAGTGCCAGCCAACTCTGTGAGGACCTTAAAGGTGCAGGGAATCTGGGCGTTTCCGCAGGTGTTTTCGCCGCTCAGCCCGCTCTCAGCCAGCTTGCGCCCCTATTGTTATGTGACACATATCACTACTAGCCACCGGCGAACGGGGGTAAGACATCGACCGTTTCACTTGTTGAGAGCGCAACAGTTCGGTCCCGCACGGCGACGCCGTCGCGCAGATATGAGCAGCGTGCAAGTATTTGCGCCAGCTCGTGTCCGCGCCTGCCGAGATCGGCCACCAGCCCGTCGATTGTGGTGCCCGACGGCAGCCGCAACGTTTCGGTCTCGATTCCGGCAGCGGCCCGTGCGGCAGCGAAATACCGCACGGTGATCTGTACTTCGGACACGCTCAGCCGCCGATGGCGCTCATCGGCCGGACCGGCTGGGTGAAGCTCGGATCGTTGATGCCGTGCCCGGCCGGTTTGGCCCACATGGCCCTGCGCCAGGCCGCCTCGACGGTGTCGTCATCGGCACCGCCGCGCAGGAGGGCGCGCAGATCGGTCTCGGTGGCGGAGAACAGGCAGCTGCGCATCTGACCGTCGGCCGTGAGCCGGGTGCGGTCGCACGCGCCACAGAACGACTCCGAGACCGACGCGATGACGCCGACGGTGCCCGCGCTGCCGTCGACCCGCCACAGCTGGGCGGGGGCCGACCCACGGGGAGCGGGGTCGGGGCGCAGATCGAAATGCCTGCGCAGCGTGCTCAGCACGACATGGGCGTCGATCGTCTTGGCCCGGGTCCATTCGTGCCCGGCGTCCAGCGGCATCTGCTCGATGATCCGGAGCTGATATCCGTGCTCCAGGCAGAAGCGCAGCAGCGGCACCACATCGTCGAGGCCGGTGCGCGGTTCGAGCACCGCGTTCACCTTGATCGGGCCCAGCCCGGCCTCGGCGGCCGCGGCCAGCCCGGCCAGCACATCGGCCAGCCGGTCGCGCCGGGTGATATGGGCGAAATGCTCGGCGTTGACGGTGTCCAGCGAGACATTCACCCGGTTCAGGCCGGCCTGCTTGAGTCGTGCGGCACGCTTCGCCAGGCCCAGGCCGTTGGTGGTGACCGCGATATCCGGCCGCGGGCGCAGTGCAGCCGCCGCGGCGATGGCCCGCTCCAGATTCTGATTCACCAGCGGCTCGCCGCCGGTGAACCGCACGCTGGTGATGCCGAGCCGGGTGACCGCGATGCGCAGCAGGCGGGCGAGTTCGTCGGCGTCCAGCAGCTGGTTGTCGGGCAGCCAGTCCAGGCCCTCGGCCGGCATGCAGTAGGTGCAGCGCAGATTGCACCGGTCGGTCAGCGAGACCCGCAGGTCGGTGGCGACGCGGCCGTAGGTGTCCAGCAGTGGGCCATCGGCCGGCATCCCTACGGTGAGCGGGCGCGTCGGCATGGGCAGCCCGAGGTCGGTCAAGGTCACCGCGACGCCCTTGCGAAGGGTTGATCCGTGGGGACGATCTGCTTGCCCAGCGGCAGCAGCGACACCGGGATCAACTTGAGGTTCGCGATCGCGAGCGGGATGCCGATGATCGTGACGGCCATCGCGATCGCCGCCAGCACATGTCCGATCGCCAGCCAGATGCCGGCGACGATGAGCCAGATGATGTTGCCGATCGCTGCGCCCGGCCGTGCTCCCGGCTTGTCCACGACCGTGTAGCCGAACGGCCAGAGCGCGTAGACCCCGATGCGGAAGGATGCGAACCCGAACGGGATCGTGATGATGAGGACGAAGCAGATGATCCCGGCCAGGAAGTATCCAAGGGCCAGCCACAGGCCACCAAAAATCAACCAGATGACGTTCAGGATCAGGCGCATGGTCTCCTCCGGGCTGTCGCCCTAGCCTACTTGTTAAGATCTTTTCCAGTTGCGTCCTGCGCAGGCGGGACGCATTACTTATGTGATCTATCGAGACTTATGCGATCTATCGAGACGACGGGTGACTGCGGTGCCGACCGGCAAGGTGAAGTGGTACGACTCCGAGAAGGGCTTCGGCTTTCTTTCTCAGGAGGAGGGCGAGGACGTCTACGTGCGGTCCTCGGCGTTGCCTTCGGGTGTCGAGGGACTCAAGGCCGGTCAGAAGGTCGAGTTCGGCCTGGCCGCCGGGCGCCGCGGCCCGCAGGCGCTCAGCGTCACTCTGATCGACCCGCCACCGAGCCTGGCCAAGACACGTCGCGAGGCGACGACCGTCGAGCACAAGCACACCCCCGATGAGCTACACGGCATGGTCGGCGATCTGATCACCCTGCTGGAGAACACCATCCAGCCCGATCTGCGCAAGGGCAAGTACCCCGACCGCAAGGTCGCCCGCCGGGTGTCCGAGGTCGTCAAGGCCGTCGCCGCCGAGCTCGACGCGTAATTCTTCTGCGCGAGCGTGCCCGCGATGGCACCCCGCCCGGTCCGACACGCTCAGGCGAAGCGGTCCCGGCCGGTCACTCCACCGGCTGAAAGTCCGAAACGGACTCCGAATACTCCTCGGAGTCCCAGGTGGTGCGCACCGACCACTCGGCGTGTGGCAGTGGGAACTCGTTGCCCGCTTCATCCTGCACCAATGTCGGTAGCTGGACGACGATCCCGGTCAGCTTGCCGTAACGCGCATCCACGCTGGGAATGGACACCGCACGTGTGGTGTCCGGCCGGAATTCCTGTATGACGGCGGCATCGGCGCCCTCGTAGGTGCGCGCCAACCACCACGGCGCCTTGGCTATTGACGGCTCCACAGCCAGCTGCACCGGGCCACGGGAGGTTACCCGGAGCTCGCCGGTGGTCTCCGGGTTGTCGCAGTCGTCCAGGTTTTGCACATTGCAGTAAAAGTACGGCCCGACCCGCACCGTCTTCCCATGCGAGTAGGCGCTGATCTCCGGATAGAGCGGTCCGTGGTTTCTGCTCAGCTGCCACACCAGCACGCCGGTGCCGGCCGCCGAGAGCATCGCCACCGCCGCGAGCAGTGCCACCGCCCGCTTCATCGCCAGCCCGCCGTGGTGCTTCGGGTGGAATTCAGGGGTCCGCCTTCGGTTTCGGCCAGGACCGGGCGGTTGCCACCGAACCCTGGGATGAGTGATGCGCCGTTGTAGCTGACCAGTGTCTGTGCCAGCCCGAGTATCAGTACCGCGGTGATGGTGGTGAATCCCGCCCACAGGTCGGTGTAGATCAGTACGCCGGTCGCCCCGCCGATCACCCAGGCCAACTGCAGTACCGACTCGGAACGGCCGAATGCCGACGCCCGCGATTCCTCGGGCAGGTCATCCTGCAATGAGGCATCCAGCGATGCCTTGGCGATGGCGCTGGCACCCGCGGTCACCAGCGTCGCGGCGGCCGCTACCAGCAGGTTGCTGGTCACCGCAGCGGCCAGCGCCGACAGCGTCACCGCGGTCGCCGTGCGGACCACCAGCAGCGCCGGTCGGCCCAGCTTCAGCCGGGCAGCGGCGAAGTTGCCGCCGAAGTTGCCGATCGCCGCGCACGCGCCGATCAGGCCGAGGATGCGCAACTGTTCCCAGCCGCCGTCTCCGTGTGCCTTCGCCACGAACGCCGGGTAGAGGAACAGGAAGCCCACCATCACCTTGATGGTGCAGTTGCCCCACAGCGAGGTGATGATGTTGCGTCCCAGCGGCTGCCGGGCCACCGAAATTTCGGGATGACGCCGTAGCTGATCGGTGCCGCCGTGATAACTCAGCGTGGCAGGCACCTCGCCCGCGGTGACCTCGACCCATTTCGGGATGCGCATCGCCAGCGCGGCGCCGCCGATCGTCGCGGCCACCAGCACGTACAGCGCACCCGGCAGGTCGAACATGTTGAACAGGTACTCCGAGGCCGCCGCGAGTCCGCCGCCGATCACCGTCCCGAAGATCAGACCGAACGTCGTCAACCGCGAATTCACCCGAACCAGGTCGATGGTCGGTGGCAGCACCCGCGGTGTCACCGCGCTGCGCAACACGCTGAAAGACTTGGACAGCACCATCATTGCGAGCGCGCACGGGTAGAGCACCCAGGATGGGAAGCTGCCGTTGGCTCCGTCATAGTTGGCGATCAGCACCACCGCGAGCACGGTGCGCAGCGCGAAGGATGTCGCCAGCGCGATGCGTCGGCCGTGCTGAAGACGGTCCAGTGCCGGGCCGATCAGTGGTGCGATCACCGCGAAGGGCGCGATGGTGATGAGCAGATACAGCGCGACCTTGCTCTTGCTCTCGCCGGAAGCGGCCGCGAAGAACAGCGTGTTGGCCAGCGCGACGGCCATCGCGGCGTCGACCGCGAAGTTCGCCACCACCGGCCACGTCAGCGCCGTCAGCCCGGACTTGTCGGCCCCGTCGGCGGTGGCCGCCCGGTGCACCAGCCCGTACATCTTCGAACCCATCTCCCGGCTGCGCTGGGCGGCCGCACGGGTGATGCTGGCCCGCTCGCCTGCGGCAGCGCCCGCCCGGGGCGGCGGGGCTTCGGAATGTCCACGCGACGAGGAGTGCTCATCCAGCGGTGGCAACCAGCGGTTTCCGCTCGGCGTCTGCGCGTTGCCCTGCCCACGCTGGGGCATCTGCCCTCGTCGGGGCATTCCGCCGTCGCTCGGATAGTTGGCCATCCCGGGGTGCTCATCGCCGGATGGTGGCCGCGGCGGGTGGTAGCGGGGATCCCGGGAAGACACGTTGTCGATTGTTCCCTAAGCCGGCGACAGCCGTGTGCAGGCCACCGGTGTGGCTCTGGCGGGCATGGTCAGGCAATATGGACACCGATGGACAGCATGACCGAAACGACCGAGCAGGCACAGGGTACCGAGCTGTCGCAGGAGCGGCCGCCGGCGCTGGAGGCTCTGCTGATGGGCGCCGTCGACACCGCCCGTAACGCGATTGAGGAACTCGGCGGCGCCGACAGCGTCGGCGAATACCTGGGTGCGGTGTTCGACGACCAGACCGCCGCGACGCACCGGTTCCTGGCCGTGCTGCCCGGATATCGGGGCTGGCAGTGGGCGGTCGTGGTGGCCGGTTATCCCGGTACCGACCGGGTGACCATCAGCGAGGCCGTGCTGGTGCCCGGTCCGACGGCGCTGCTGGCGCCGCAGTGGGTGCCCTGGGACGAGCGCGTTCAGCCCGGTGACCTCGGCCCCGGCGACCTGCTGGCCACCCCGCCCGACGATCCGCGGCTGGTTCCCGGCTACATGTCCAGCGGTGATCCCGAACTCGATGAGATCGCCGGTGAGATCGGACTGGGCCGCCGCCGGGTGCTCAGCATGGAAGGTCGGCTCGACGCCGCCGAGCGCTGGCACGACGGCAACTTCGGCCCGGCATCGGCGATGGCCCGTGCCACCCGCCGGATGTGCCGCGAATGCGGTTTCTACATTCCGTTGTCGGGCTCGCTGGGCACTCTGTTCGGCGTCTGCTGCAACGAACTGTCCGCCGACGGACAGGTGGTCGAATGTGAGTACGGCTGCGGCGCCCATTCGGACACCCCGGTTCCGGCGGGCACGGGTTCGCCGCTTTATGTGCCCTACGACGACGGCGTGCTCGACCTGACCTAGCCGCGCTCGGCGGCCGCTTTGATGCGTCGCAGCGTCTGTTCCATGCCCACGACGAGTTCGTCCTCGAAGGAGGACACCCCACCAAACGCGACGTTGACCAGCGCGTTCGACGCCTTCGTGACCCCGTTGGGGGTGCGGCGGCTCTCCACCACCCGGGTGCCGCCCTCGATCGGCTCCAGCTCGAAGCTCCACTCGGCGCCGTTGCCGGCCACCCGGAAGGTGAGCTTGCGCTCGGGCTCGATCTCGGTGACGGTGGACGTGGTCGGCCAGAACATCCGACCGCGCCGGTTGAAGTTCAAAGTTCGGGCGCCCTCGCGCATCGGGCCGAGCACCTTCATCACCCGGCACTGCGGGCTCCATTGCGGCATCCGGCTCAGATCAGAGAACAGTGCCCAGACCTTGGCGACGGGCGCATCAATGTCGATCCGCGTTTGTAGCAGCGGGGCTCCCATTTTGTTTGCGCTCCTTGCGTTTTCAGGTCAGCCCCTGCTGCGCACCGCGGTCGCCGCGACGGGCGGAACGGCGCTGCAGCAGGAAAATGGAGGTACCGAGTAGGCCGACGCCCAGCCCGGCCAGGGTGATCGGCCGCCAATCGCGCAGCCCGGGGACGGTGAAGGCCAGCAGCACCGCGACGAGCCAGCCGACGGCGATCACGACGATCACCGGCGCCGGTGCGAGCAACCGCGCGGGCAGCGCGGGCGGCTCCGGCGAGCTGTTCGCGGTCATCGGAATTCAAGCTAGCAGACGGCAGCTGGGTATTGTTCGGGCCTGTGGCAGACGACGTGGACGCGCGGTTACCGAGCGATCTGTCGTTGGCCGTGGTGCGTTTGGCCCGTCAGCTCCGATTCCGCAGGCCCGATTCGCCGGTGTCGCTGACCCAGTTTTCGGCCCTGGCCACGGTGGCCAAAGAGGGTCCGATGACCCCCGGTGCGCTGGCCGCCCGGGAGCGGGTGCGCCCGCCGTCGATGACCAGGGTGATCGCGTCGCTGGTGGATCTGGGATTCGTCGACCGCACGGCGCATCCCGATGACGGCCGGCAGGTGCTGGTCTCGGTGTCGAAGTCCGGCTCCGACCTGATCGACGCCGAGCGCCGAGCCAGCCGGGAATGGTTGCAGCAGCGCCTGGCCGCATTGACCACCGATGAGCGCGCGACGCTGTTGGCTGCAGCGGACCTGATGCTCGCCATCGTCGATGAAGGCGGCTGAACTGGCCCACGTATTCGATATCGAGGACTCCGCCGATCCGCGGCTGGACGATTTCCGCGACCTCAACAGCGTTGACCGTCGGCCCGACCTCCCGAGCGGCAAGGGCCTCGTCATCGCCGAGGGCGTGCTGGTGGTGCAGCGCATGCTGGCCTCGCGGTTCCGTCCGCGGGCGCTGCTGGGCACCGACCGGCGGCTGGGCGAGTTGGCCGCCGATCTCGATGGGGTCGACATCCCGTTCTACCGCGCGAATGCCGAGGTGATGGCGGCTGCCGTCGGATTCCACCTCAACCGTGGGGTGCTGGCGGCCGCGTCACGGCCCGGGGAGCTCAGCGTCGACGAGGTGATCGCGGGTGCGCGCACCGTCGCGGTGCTGGAGGGCGTCAACGACCACGAGAACCTGGGGTCGATCTTCCGCAATGCCGCCGGGCTGGGCGTGGACGGCGTGCTGTTCGGCGCCGGGTGCGCCGATCCGCTGTACCGGCGCGCGGTGCGCGTCTCGATGGGACACGCCCTGCTGGTGCCCTATGCATGGGCGACGGCCTGGCCCGAGGATCTGGGAGTGCTCCGCGACAACGGTTTCCGTACCCTGGCGATGACACCGAACCCTGCCGCCCCGACGCTGGCCACGGCGATGACCGAACTGGCGGCCGACAAGGTGGCGATGATGGTGGGTGCCGAGGGTCCGGGGTTGCAGGAACGCACCATGAGATCGGCCGATGTGCGGGTACGGATTCCGATGTCGCGGGGCACTGATTCGCTCAACGTCGCGACGGCTGCCGCGCTCGCGTTCTACGAGCGCGCTAGGTTGGACTCGTGACCGAAGCCGATACGCCCTGGGGTACGGGCCTGACGGTGGCCGGGTTCGTCGCCGCGGTGGTGGGCGTCGCGCTCGTGGTGCTGAGCCTCGGCCTGGTACGGATTCATCCGCTGCTGGCGGTGGGCCTGAACCTGGTGGCCGTCGGCGGGTTGGCGCCCACCGTGTGGGGCTGGCGGAGGCTGCCGGTCTGGCGCTGGTTCGTGCTGGGATCCGGTGTGGGGGTTGCCCTCGGCTGGGTGACGGTGCTGGCTCTGTCCTTCAGGTGAACGGTGCTCGATTCAAGAACTCCTCAGCGAGTTCGTCCGCCATACGCCGATGTCGTCCGCCCCGCCGATGCGCAGCACCACCTGATCGGCCCCGGTCTGCTGGTACCGGACGGCGCGCTTCGTCGCGGTCGGTCGGCACCCCGCCGGTCACGCCCGCGTCTCAAGCAGTCGCCAGGTCAAGGCCGGACAGGGATTTCGGGAGTTCGGCGTGGTGCAGCACGCCGAGGCGCTGGGTGGCCCGGGTCAGGGCGACATAGAGTTCGGCCGCCCCACGTGGGCCGTCGGCGATGATTCGTTCCGGCGCCACCACCAGGACGGCGTCGAATTCCAGTCCCTTGGTCAGCGACGCCGGCACGGTGCCGGGCACCCCCAGCGGCCCGATCACCACACTGGTGCCGACCCGCGCAGACTCCTGTTCAACGAATTCCTTGATGGCCGTATCGAGTTCGTCCTCGGTCACCTTCTTCGACCAGGGCGCAACACCGCACGAACGCACCGATTCCGGCGGCTTTGTGCCGGGCGCGAACTCGGTGAGCACGCCCGCGGCGACCGCCATGATCTCGGCAGGGGTGCGGTAGTTCACCGTCAGCGGCCGGTAGGCCCAGCGGCCCGGCACATACGGCGCCATCATCGAATCCCAGGACCGTGCACCCGCCTCGGAGCGGCGTTGGGCAAGATCGCCGACGATGGTGAAGGACCGGGCCGGGCAGCGTCGCATCAACACCCGCCAGTCCATCTCCGAGAGCTCCTGCGCCTCGTCGACCACCACATGCCGGTAGGTCCAATCCCTATCCGCGGCAGCACGTTCGGCGAGTTCGCGATTGTCCTGTTCGATGAACCTGTCGGCCAATTCCTCGGCGCCGATGAGGTCCGCGGCGATCAGATGGTCCTCGTCGTCCATCAGGTCCTCGCGTGCCACCATCAGGTCGAGCACGCCGGCGGCGTACGCCGCTTCCTCCTGGCGCTCCTTCTCTGCGGCGGCGTCGGGCTTGATCCCGCCGAGCAGATCGACCAGCTCGTCGAGCAGCGGTACATCGGACACCGTCCAGGCCGAGCCGTCGGAGCGCAGCAGCGCCGGGTCGGCGCCCGCGGCCGCCAATCGATCCGGAGATTCGTAGAGCGCGGCCAGCAGCGATTCCGGGGTCAGTTGCGGCCACAGCTCGTTGAGTGCCGCCTTGAACCCGTCATGGTCCTCGAGCTCGTCGAGCAGCTCTGCGCGCAGGTGCTCCCATGCCTGTTTGTCGTCACGGGTCAACCAGCCCTTGCCGATCCGGGCGATCGCGCGTTCGGTGAGCACCCAGGTGATCACATCCGTGAACACCGCCCTGGCGTCGTTGTGCGGCAGCCCGGCCTCGCGGGCCTCCTGGATCGCCCAGGCGGCCGCCTCGGCGTTGATCTCCACGGTCACATCGGCGAGCTTGATCGGCAGCGGGTGCTCGGGGGTGCGTTGACGATCCGCGACCGCGCCGGCCAGCACGTCGAGCATCTTCCGGGAACCCTTGGCCCGTGCGGCATCCGGGGAGTCCTCGGCGCTGGTGTGCAGACCGGGAACGAGGTCGCCGGTGGTCATGAACACCATATTCGTTTCGCCGAGTGACGGCAGCACCCGGCCGACGTGGTTGAGGAACGCCGGGCTGGGGCCGATCAACAGGACGCCGTGCCGCTCCATCCGCTCCCGCTGGGTGTACAGCAGGTAGGCCACCCGGTGCAGCGCCACGACCGTCTTACCGGTGCCAGGGCCGCCCTCGATCACCAGCACACCGGAATGGTCCAGCCGGATGATCTCGTCCTGCTCGGCCTGGATCGTCGCGACGATATCGCTCATGCCCTCCGTGCGTGGGGCGTTGACGGCCGCGAGCAGAGCCGCATCGCCCCGTTCACCGTCGTCCGGCCTGCCCAGCACCTCGTCGGTGAAATCCAGCACCCGGCGTCCTCGGGTGTGGAACTGGCGCCGCCGGCGCATGTTCTCGGGGCTGGCGGCGGTGGCCACGTAGAACGCGCGGGCCGCGGGCGCACGCCAGTCGAGCAGCAGTGGCTCGTAGTCGTTCGCGTTGTCGAACAGCCCAATGCGCCCGATGTAGGAGCGGTCGCCCTGGAGACTCTCCAGTTGGCCGAAGCACAGGCCGCCGTCGGCCACGTCGAGCCGGCTGACCTCCTTGCCCAGCGCACGCACCTCGGCGTCGCGGGTGACGAGGGTCGCACCGTCCTGGCGGTCGATATCGCCGCGCAGCGCGGCACTGTACCGGTCCTTGGCGCGTGCCCGTTCATCGTCCAGGCGCGCGTACAGTGCGGCCACGTAGTCACGTTCGGCCTGCAGTTCTGCTTCGTAGTCCTGGGTTGCCATGTGCCCCTTGTTGTTTCGTAAAGTCTGGTTCACGCGTTCAGCAGCATCGCTGCGGCCGTTGCCGCCCCGTCGGCGCGAATGGTGCCGGCCACGGCGATCGCTCTGGTTCGGTTCTCGGGGTTCAGTACCAGCGTAAGCGCCTCTGAGAGTGAGTGGACGGTCGGCGCCGGGCATCCCGGGCTGCCACCGCCCGGCGCACCCCTGCGACCTCGACTACGTCATCCCCTGGCCCGCCGGAGCGACCCATCCGGGCAAGCTTAAAGCCGTTGTGCCGTTTGGCTGATAGTCGTCGACAAACTGGCTTGTAGACGCCAAGATCAGGTGCCGGGGGTGTTTGTTTCTGACATCTGGGGTGACCCGCTGAGTGAGGCGCATCGTCGTGACGTCAACACGCTCCTGAACATTGGATCCTTGTCATCAAGGCAACGGTCAAGCTGCGGTGCGACCGCCGCCGGTCTGCCCTGACGCCCTGGCTGTGACAGCACCGGTTGCGCCAGTTATCGCGCATCGGCGAGTAAATATCCGCAAATCAGCGGTTACGCCTCCGCGAATCAGCGATATATATATCGCGAATCGGCGACGACTTGGTACGCTACCGAGGTGAACCCGCCGTCTCGCATTGCTCGAAACCTGCTTCCAAGGGTTGAAGAGGCTCTAGTCGACACACGGGTCGTCGTCGTTCAGGGTGCGCGGCAGGTTGGCAAGTCCACCCTTGCGGCCGAGATCACGCGCCGCTTCGACGGGCGATTGGTCACGCTTGACGATGATGTGGCTCGAACAGCTGCGACCACTGATCCCGTCAGTTTCGTTCGTCAGTTCCCGGGAGGACTACTCACGATCGACGAAGTTCAACGGGTTCCAGAACTAGTTCTTGCACTCAAGGCTGCCGTCGACGCCGACCATCGGCCGGGCCAATATCTACTCACCGGATCCGCCAATCTCTTACAGCTACCAGCGACCGAGGACAGCCTCGCTGGCAGGGCCGAGAGTATCGAACTCTTTGGATTCAGCCAAGGAGAACTCGACGGAGTCTCTGAGTCCTTCATCGACCGACTGTTCGCCGGCGATCTTTTTCTCGGTCACGAAAGTCGTTTGACACGTCATGACTATCTCGCCCGGGCCTGCGCTGGCAGCTACCCCGAGGCTGTCGGCCGAACGTCAACCAGGCGTCGAAATGCGTGGCTGGACAACTACGTCGGCCGCATAGTCAAACGTGATGCGGCCGATGTCTCCAATCTCCAACGTATCTCCGACCTGCCGCGGCTCATCCGACTCCTTGCCGCACGCAGCGCATCCGAGCTCAACCTCAGCTCTCTCGCTGCCGACGCCGAGATCCCCGTACGTACCCTGCCTCCATACCTCGACCTCCTGGAGACCCTGTACCTCATCGACCGCATACCCGCATGGTCGACCAACCTTTCGAAGCGCGTCGTCGATCGACCGAAAGTCCTCCTCTTCGATTCTGGACTGGCCGCTCGCCTGGTCAATGTCTCGCCCACCGGAGCAGGACCAAATGCCAACCCAGACGCGGCTGGAGCCATCATCGAAACGTTCGTGATCTCAGAACTGCGGCGACAACTCGGGTGGTCGCAACAGACACCTCGACTGTTCCACTACCGCGATCGAGACGGCGCCGAAGTAGACCTCATACTGGAAACTGCAGACGGCCTCATTGCCGCGATCGAAATCAAGTCGGCAGCAACCCTCCGAGGCAGAGACACCCGCTGGATCACCAAACTCCGCGACAAAGTCGGCATTCGCTTCGTCTGCGGCCTCATCCTCCACACCGGCCCACAAACCCAGCCATTCGGCGACCGCCTCGCCGCCGTCCCCATCGATGTCCTCTGGTCCGCATAGCTCAAGAGCTTGCAACAAACCACGTGCGCCCACTCACATCAACAACACCCACAGATGGCCCGGTGGTTCAATCGCAAGAGCCTGATGTGTCTCATATGATCCGGTGGGGAGGAAGCGCGCAATGAGCGGGAGAAACTGCGCCTACGGGCTTCTCTTCCAATATGTGGTGACATTGGATTACTTGCTGAAGATGGTCGAACGGCCAGGCCCTGAAAATATCGCGCTCCGAGTTGACCCAAGCACCGATGGCGACAATGACCGAGATGGCGACCTGGACATTGTGGATCTCGACGTCGAGGACAGCAAGGGCAACCGCTCGGTGGTCGTCCAGGTGAAGGGCTCGCGCGAGCCACTAACCGCGCGTGAGGTGACCGGTCCTGACCTGGCCGGTTGGCTCCTGCGGTTGGTTCGCGCTGGTCGATCTGGCTCGTATCGGGTGATCACGAACCGGAGGCTGAATCAGCCTGCGGAGAATATCGCTGTGGCGCTCGACAGTGGCGACGTGTTCGCGGTAGTGGAGGCTCTGGCAGCCGCATTGCCAGACGACACCTGGCGCGATTCCGACACACGGTCGGAACTCATGAAGTGCAGAGTAGACCGGCAGGACAATACCGAGCTCCACGGTTCGCTGAGGTCGCGGACTACGCAATTGCGGCGTCGGCTCGGTATCGGCATCGGTGACGAATCGGCGGGCATGATGGCGATCTACCTCGTTGGCCAGATCTTTCACTGTGGCGCCGGGGCCCACCCCTCACGAGTGTCGGCGGCTCAAGCAAGGGATTGGCTGCATATTCCGTCGACCGACGTAGCCAAGGCCATCGGACATTACGACTGGGGCGTGCCGGTCAACATACCGGTTCCTCATTTGGGCCTACGCACGGCCAAGCTCGGCGAGCTTTCAAGGCTGCTAGCGCACCCTCGGCATGAGATACGTCAGAGCCGATTGGTGGTCGTACACGGAATGTCAGGCATCGGTAAGTCGGCGTTGGCCGCCCAGTTCGCTTACGACAATGCCGATTACTACGATTTCATGTGGTGGGTGGACTGCGAATCCGTTCACTCAGTAGAACGGTCGTTGCAGGCGTTGGGATTGGCGGCCGGCGCGCTGAAGTGGGGTTCCGGCGGCCCTTCACTGCGTGAGATTCCTCGAGTTCTCTCGCAATACCCGGGCACCTGGCTTATTGTCGCCGACAATGTGTATGACAGAGGACTTGTCGAGGAGTGGCTGCCGGCGTATGGGGCTGGCGATGTGCTAGTCACCACCGTCGACAGCACTCTCTGGTCAAACGAGTCGGAAGTCGAGTTGACGGGGTTTGAGCCTAATGAATCAAGGCGATTCCTCCAAAGTCTCCTCCCAGACGAGGCGTCGAACGACTTAGACGACTTGGCCGCAGGACTTGACCATTTGCCTTTAGCGCTGGCCATGGCGGCCGCGTATCTGAGAAATGCTCAACGTGGCCTCGCCGGCACCCCGAAGTCGTACTTGAGCCAGCTGCACACAATCACTCCTCAAGCTCAAGAGGCCGTGCCGAGGGGATACCCGAGAACTTTGGGCACCGCGATCTCCCTGGCCGTGGAGCAGGTGTCGCGTCGCGCTGCTGGCCATTCGCAAGTCGGTGATATGGCAATTGCCATGTTGCAGGCAGCAGCTTACTTCGCCGAAAACGACATACCACTCAACATGCTGCATGCGGCGGCCCAATTGGATCCCCGCAGCCACCATGAGAGCGGGCTACGCGGGCCAATCGCCCCGCTCGACTCCGATACCCTGTTCGACGCCGTTGTCACGATTCTTCGCTCCGGCTCGCTGGTTCAGCGCACCGAGTTGATCGCCGAAACCACAGGAATGTTCAGCGATATGATCGCGATGAACAAGGTTACCCAGGACATCATTCGACTCAAGCTCGAAGCCAGTTTGCCAATAACGGGAGTAGCCGAGTTTCTAGATCGGATGATCTACCATGTCGATGACTGGCTGCGGTCGATGGTTGACAGCGAGCGCTTCAAGGAGATGCCGCTGATTCATCATCATGCGGGAAGGCTTGAGGGTCACGCAACGAGAATCGGGCTTGTGAGCGCGAATGTGGCGACATTGCAAGGAAACCTCGCGATTGTATACTCCGCCCACGGGAGAATCGCCGACGCTATCGAGCTGAACAAGCGGGAACTTGAGACAATTGCCGAGCTGACGCGCATGGGAGTAGACGGCCGAATCGGCCGCGTCAAAACGCTGATTCAGCTTATCGACAATCTCATTACGAGCCAGAGGACCATCGACGAGGTCACCGACCGGATTGCTGAGACCGTAGAAGTCCTGGAGAGCTTCAAGCCAGACGATAGGCCCGAGCTGTTGGGCAGGCAGTGGATGAATGTCGAGTCGGCGCTGAGCGGTCTACGCCGGCACGATAAGGATCCCAGGGTTCTGGCGCTTCGCCGTCGAGTCGACAGTGCTCTCAGACAACTTACGACTCTCGCCGGGCCGCAATCTGAGACCGAATTGCAGCGAGAACTGAACGAGCTTGAAGATTTGATCGGGCGCTCACGCCGAGAACAAGAAGTATCGGAGCGCGCGTATCGGGCATTCGAGCTTTGCGGATACCACGGTCTTAGAATCGGATTCCTTGGATTGCACACCGAGGCCCAAGGCTATATCGGGAACGTCGAAGCAGTGATAAAAGGCCTGCGCGAATTCGATTCGGTCGCACGACCACTAAACGTCTACGCCAGTGACGCCATCGACCGTCTACAGAACGTAGGCCTAGCTGTTGCTCAGCAGTTGGGACGCAGGAAATTTCGGTATGTTCTATGGAAAGTAGTCCGGCAATCAAATGACCGAATCGCCCAAATTCCCTGTGGCGCTGAGCTGCGGTGGTTCCATCATGTGCTATCGGCCGCATATCATGCAGCCGCTGGCAACGCCGATGCCGCCAGAGCCGAAATCGCGGCCGCAGATAGTTTCGGGCCCGCCGCCTTGAACAATATGAAAAATACGCAGGCTTGGGAGCGGATCCTCTCCCAAGCCCGATGGCGCTGAACCCCGACGGCGGTGAACGTGAGTAGACCGCAGCCACTTGATTCCTCGCCCAATCCAACACGGCGGTTAGATTAGCGACTTGTCACCAACCTTGCACCGCTGTGCCGTGAACACCACCTCGTCAAGACTTTCCGCACCGGCCCCCAGGGCTGGACAC
>WOYI010865918.1_pt1 | contig 15994 bp, 12 predicted proteins | sample 6423411 | NCBI WGS metagenome assembly WOYI01 (sample SAMN13441803, study PRJNA592873) | oil field metagenome | biome: oil field; feature: oil-well bore; material: oil-contaminated soil; isolation source: oil-contaminated soil from oil-well borehole | place: Germany: Wietze | collected 2016-10-18 ...
TTACCGGAGCAAAAGGAATCGTGTACCTGTCGGTTTCATCCACACAGGCAGCAAGGGCAAACAGAAGCGATAAAGCAATGATTACACTTCTTTTCATAGACAACGTTTATTCACAGATTCCGGGATTACCGAAAGCGATTGTATTTAATACAATGCAGCTCCGTCGAGAATTGTATCTATCTGGTTCAATTCATCCTGCGTGAAAGTTAGGTTCTCCAATGCTTTCAGATTGTCGTTCAACTGCGCTGTATTCCGTGCACCCACAATCAGGGAAGTAACCCGTTCATCTCTCAGTGCCCATGCCAACGCCATCTCAGCCATTGTCTGCCCGCGTTGCCCGGCAAGTTCGTTTAATTGCTTCACTTTGTCTACAAGCATCGGAGTAACCTGCTCCTCTCGTAGAAATCCGTTAGGATCGGCAGCGCGTGAATATGCAGGAATACCGTGGAAATATTTATCGGTGAGCACCCCTTGCGACAATGGCGAGAAGGCGATAAATCCTACTCCGTATTCGGCGGTGATATTCAGGATCTCTTCTTCCGGCTTACGGTTGAACATGCTGTACTTATCCTGAAAAATGAGGCAGGGAACATCTCTTTCTTTCAGGTAATTCATTGCTTCCCGGGCCTGACGGGGGGGATATTTTGAAATCCCGATGTAGAGCGCCTTGCCCTGACGCACAATATCCACCAAAGCCTGCATGGTCTCTTCCACAGGGGTATCCGGATCGTACCGGTGCGAATAAAAGATATCGAAGTATTCCAGTCCGGTACGCTTCAGGCTCTGATTGATGCTTGCCATGAGATATTTCCTTGATGAGCCGTCGCCATAGGGTCCGTCCCACATCAGATGTCCCGCCTTGGATGAAATAATCATCTCATCGCGGTGAGATGCGAGATTCTCCTTGAGTATCTTCCCGAAATTCTGTTCTGCCGATCCGGGCGGTGGACCGTAATTATTCGCCAGATCAAAGTGGGTCACTCCCTGCGAAAATGCCTCCACAATCATTGCTCGCGCTGTCTCATAGTCGTCGGCAAACCCGAAATTATGCCACAACCCCAATGATATTTTGGGGAGTTGTAATCCGCTGTTACCACAATAAGCATACTTCATCATATCTGTGTATTTAAAGGTGAAAAATATTATTTCATTTTCTTCTCAATATCCGCATCGGATAGCATACTGATCACCCGTTGTCCATCGGGCGTATAGGTGGGTGTTTTCGACACAAAAAGCTGGCTTACAATGAGCAGCATCTCTTCCGATGTCAGTACCCTTCCGTAGGGAATGGCTGTGAGACTGGCGAGAGAGAGCGCCATTGCCTCCTGTATTTCTGCCTTCACGTCACTACCCGTTTCCATGCTTTTCCCAATCATAGTCCGGATGAGAAGCGAAGCATCCACATTTTCAATTTCAGAAGGAACGCCTTGGACCGCAAAGCTGTTATTCCCCAGGTTGCTCAATTCAAAACCCAAAGCTTCCAAATCATCCATGAGGGAAGGCAAGGTTGCCGCTTCGGCTGCCGACAATTCGAGTACTTCGGGGAATAATACACGTTGTGACACCCCTTTTCTGTGCCTGATTTGTTCCAGGTACTTGTCAAACAGAATGCGTATATGTGCTTTGTGTTGATCAATGATCATCAGCCCCGATTTTACGGATGTAAGAATATATTTTTGTTTATACTGATAGTGTTCGGGATAAAGTTCCGTTTCGGGGTGATCATGATTTGGACCGGAAGCATTGAAAAGTACGCTTTGCAGATGGATGTCCTCTTCGGGTGTCACCTCTTTTTCTTTCTCAAAACCCTGGTACAGCTGTTCCCATCCAAAAGCGGGAGGCGAAGGAGATTGTCTTTCCGAATGAGGATTGTGAAAAGGGTTGTAATCGGGATTCACATTCAACCGTGGCATAGTTGCGCTGCGGGAAGGATCAAAAATGGGTATCTCCGGCGCATCATTGGTATCGAAATCAATACTGGGAATAGCGTTGAATTTGCCCAATGACTCCTTTACCGTAACCATCAGAATCGGCCAAAGGGCCTGTTCATTCTCAAACTTCACTTCTGTCTTGGTAGGATGAATATTGACATCTATCGTGTCGGGGTTTACCTGAAAATAAATGTAATATTCCGGTTTTTCATTTGCGGCAATCAACGGCTCAAAGGCCGTCATCACGGCCCTGTGAAAGTAAGGATGCCGGATAAAACGGTTGTTCACGAAAAAAAACTGATTTACTCTGCCCTTTCTGGCAAATTCAGGGCGTGCCACATATCCGTAAATTTTCCCGAGCGTGGTTTCTTCTTCTATCTCAATCAGTTGCTGGCTTACATTTTTCCCTTCCAGCTGAACGATGCGTTGCCGCAAGCTCGTTTTAGGCAGATGAAGCGTTTCGATATCATTCTCAATGAGGGTGAACGCAATGTGGGGATTCACCAATACAATACGTTCAATCTCGGAAAATATATTACGCCGTTCTGTTTCGTTTGATTTCAGGAATTTCCTGCGTGCAGGCACATTGAAGAAGATATTCTTTACAGAAACGGACGTTCCTGCAGCACAGGAAATAAACTCCTGTTTTTCCAGCCTCGAACCGTTTATCACAAGCAATGTACCCAGTTCATCTTCGTCGCGCCGACTCTTCACCTCCACCTGCGATATAGCAGCAATGGAAGGAAGCGCCTCCCCCCGGAAGCCCATCGTAGTGAGTCCGAACAGATCATTCACCTCCTTTATTTTTGAAGTAGCATGACGCTCAAACGCCATCCGCACATCGGTGCCCGACATACCCTTTCCGTCATCAATCACCTGAATGAGGGTTCGTCCGGCATCTTTGATACCTATCCGGATATACGATGCGCCGGCGTCAATTGAATTCTCCACCAACTCCTTCACCACCGATGCCGGTCGCTGAATAACCTCACCCGCGGCAATCTGATTAGCAATGGAGTCTGGAAGAAGATGTATGAGGTCTGGCATAAAATGAATATCTGATTGCTAACGTAATAACCAGAAAAAGAAAATGGCAAAAAGAACGAGTATGATAATAATGAGTAATCCGTTATTGGAAAAAAAAGTGCGTTGTCCCGAAGCTTCCCGGTCCTTGCGTTTTTTCAGATGATGGGTTTGAGCGATAAATTCGGGTTTAAATGATTTCCTCTCGTTTGCTTTCTCTTCCGGGAGCACACCCATTTCCTTTTTTATTTCTTCAATCCGTTTTTGCAGTCTTTCCTTACGTGCTTCTTCCTCCGGATCATAAAGAATAGGCTTATAATTGAATTTGCGCGGCTTTCTGTTACCATAGAAAAAAAAAGTGCTCATAAGTGTTACGTGTGTTAGATGCTACAAAAATATAGAATCCGCGTTAGATTGACAACCGTCATCCTTACAATGTGATGTCTTCTCTCTCGAAACGCCGCTGACGTTGTTCAACCGCATCCGAGCTGCGTCGCTCATTGCTGCGGAAAATGTCATTGGGCCCGGTCGGGCGCAGATAATCGAGCCAAAAGAAGCCTTTTAAACGAGAGTCCTCCGGCTTCAACAAAGGCAGGGGTGTAGTCACAGCTGTGGTAGAAGACCACAACTTGATCCGTTTAATCTGTTCATTTTCAATATCCATGGAAAGATAAGCACTCTCTGTTTTGTTTAAGCCGATGATCGTGCTATCCTTCTCTACCAGATAGTAGAGCGACTCCGCATTGCCTTCCACCAGTACATGATACAGATCTCCATTGCGAAAGAAGGCTGTCATATCCCTACCACTCAACTGATTATACTGTTGCTGCTCCCCCCTGTCCTGAATAGCCAGCGCATTATCTTTTACGATCGCTTTTTCAATGGTTGAGTCGTTCAGATAGACATCGATCTGGTTACCCGATATCTGGTTGTTATTGTTCCAGACCACCGGGTCTCCCACCATATACACCATGGAATCCCGGGAGGAATAGTGAAGCGAATCACAGACACCCTGTATGTCTGCCCGGTAGAAGCGGACTTCGTAGTAAGCCTTAATATCACGATATACAGAATCGGTAATCATCAGCAGGGTATCACCATGCACATACATTCTTTCTTTCTGCGAATAGTCGATGGCAAAAGCCGAATCAGTGGCCAGCCCATACTCCGTTTTCTCATTATAAAAACCATAATTCCCCTGAAGAATGGCCTTTCTCTCCTTATCCTCAAGGTACATATTGCCAAATACCTCACCCTCGCCGGTTAGACGGTTATAGAGAATGGTGTCGCCGATAAGGACTTTAGAACCGTCGTTGCTGTAGACCTCTGAGCGGTCCAGCAAACGGGAATCCTCGGTCACCGTGTTATACCAGCCTCTGCTGGTATGCACATAGCCGCTGTCCGACACAATGCGGGAAGGGCCCAGAATATCGGCATACTTCGATTCCGTGTAATACTTCAATGTATCGGAATAGATAATGTAATCTTCGTTTACCAGCTTAACACTGTCGCTAAACACTGCCTGTTTGGTATCGGGGCTATACTGCCCCCAGAAGGAAGTCAGCTCATTTTCTTCGTCCACCAGCATCCCTCCGTCGAAATAGTAGCCGATATTCGCCATCCGGTCGTAATCGAGACTGTCGGTAAAAAGTGTGGCTGTGCGGTCTTCCATCCGGATGTTATTCCGAAGCCGTGCCAAACGGGTGTTACCATCGTAATGAAGATAGTCGCCATACACAAAGATGGTATCGCCCTGCTCCATCCGCACATTACTGAAAGCTTCAAACGAATTGGTCTGCTGATACAGATAGGCACTATCACAATACATAAATGCTCCTTCGTGAAAGAAAATGACGTTGCCTGTCAGGATTTCCGCATCAAAGCCGCTTCTCTTGCTCCACAAATCGGCCTGCCTCAGTTCGATGATGCGCGTATCAGGTTCTGCCGAAAGGCGTCCGGCAGGTGGCTGTTGTACCTGGGCCATAGCCAATGCGACAAAAAGGATTATTTTTGCCATCCTTTATATTTAAATTCACACCCCTGCCAGTCAGGGTCAATACGCACATAGGTCTTACTTATTTTCTCCTGTAACCACTCATCCACCATCTTCTGCTGCCTGGCACTCTCCGCCATTTGCTTGATGATTTGATAATCGTTGTTGATATTGGCCTTATGTCCTTCATTACGTGCGGTGATCTTTATCATAGCAGCTACCTGGCGCCCCTTCTCGTTGAGCATGATGAACGGCTGGGAGATCTCTCCTTCTTTCATCTCTCCCGCTACTTTTGCGATATCCTGATTCAGTTCGTTCAGGGCAAAGCGAGGAGTTCCCGCATTTGCAGAGCCTCTGGTATTGTTCACCATAATCCCTTTGTTGTTTCGCGTATCTTTATCGGCCGAAAGGAATGTAGCTGCTTCATCGAAAGAGATCTTTTTGTTCATGATCCCGCTCCTGATTGAATCCAATCGCACGAGTGCCGTGTCGAGTGACTCCTGAGGCACTTTTGGTTTCAACAGTATATGCCGGAAGTTGCCCATATCGCCCCGGCGTTCAATCAATTGAATGATATGAAATCCATATTCCGTTTCCACTATATTGGATACCTTCTTCGGATCACTCAGGGCAAAGGCCACATTGGCAAACTCGGGTACCAGCTGCGAACGGGTCATAAATCCCATTTCACCTCCTTTAATGGCAGAAGGGTCTTCAGAATACAAAAGGGCCAGTGTTGAAAAATCCTTTTCCCCGCTGTTGATCTGATCGGTAAATTCCCTCAGGCGCGCCTTCACCTTATCAATTTCTGCCAGGGGTACTTTTGGTTCCACCGTAATAATCTGTACTTCCAGCGTGGTGGGTATAAACGGCAAACTATCCTGTGGCAGACTGTTATAATACTTTCTGATTTCAGAGGGTGACAGTTGAATATTCCCGAAATGTTTCTGTTGCACTCCTTCCACGAGCTGTTGTTCGCGGATTTGTTCCCGCAGATCCTCCCTGATAGCGGCAATATTTTTCCCGTAATATTCTTCAAGCCGCTCCACGGAACCCGTGGACGCAATATATTCATTGATCAGATACTCGAGTGAACGGTTTACATTGGATTCCTGCACCTCGATACTGTCAAGTTTGGCCTGATCCAGAAAAAGTTTCCGAATGGCCAGTTGCTCGGGAATGAAACAATAAGGATCACCCTCGATACGTTGGTTCTGCATCAGGATCTCCTTGCGGTATTCTTCCACCTCCGATTTCAGAATGGCTTCATCGCCCACGACCCACACAATCTCGTCGATTACATTATTTTGTGCCACAAGACAATGCGCTGCAGACAAGAAAATCAAAAAGAATAATTGCTTCAAGGAATTCTTCATATTAATTGATTTGCTGATTTAACGATTTGACGATCACATTATCACATCGTCACATCTCCGAATCTATCCCATGAACGGATTAACTTCCATGCTTGCTTTATCCGTTCATCCACGTAGAATAATTGATGTGCCTGAAAGAAAACTAAGTTATTTTCAGTCTTTGATAAGAAAGCGTCAAATACAAGGCTTTCGAAGTTTTTGAAGCTAAGGAGTTTACTATTCGTAAATGACTGCTTCAAAAACGAGAATAACGCAGTAGTTGGCGTTTTCTTGCAAAGACTATTTAAAAGTAATGATAATCCCTTTAGCAGCCAAATGGATTGTGTGTCTCTTATCCTTCAATAGCTGCCTGTGCGGCTGCCAGGCGTGCAATGGGCACGCGGAAAGGAGAACAGGAAACATAATTCAACCCTACGGTATGGCAGAACTTCACCGATGAAGGCTCTCCGCCATGTTCACCGCAGATGCCACATTTCAGTGTGGGCTTCACTTCGCGCCCTTTTTGCACGGCCATGCGCACAAGCTGTCCCACACCGTTCTGGTCAAGCACAGCAAAAGGATCCTGTTTCAGGATTCCTTTATCGAGATACATCGGCAGAAACTTGCCCACATCGTCACGGCTGTAGCCAAAGGTCAACTGTGTCAGGTCGTTGGTGCCGAAAGAAAAGAAATCGGCTTCTTTGGCAATCTTGTGTGCCGTAAGTGCAGCACGCGGAATTTCAATCATCGTCCCGATCTTGTATTCCACAGAATCACTCTTTTCAGCAAATACCTGCTGAACCGTATGCTCAATGATCTCTTTCTGCGCCATGAACTCATAGACGATGCCGGTAAGGGGAACCATGATTTCCGGAATGACTTTGAGACCCTCTTCTTTCAGTTCGATGGCAGCTTCCATGATGGCGCGTGTTTGCATCTCTGTAATCTCGGGATAGAGGTTGCCAAGGCGGCAGCCACGCAATCCGAGCATCGGGTTTGACTCCATGAGTCCCTCCACACGTTCGTGGATATCTTTGTAGGAGATGCCCATCACTTTAGCCATCTCCATTTGCCCTTTTTCATCGTGAGGCACAAACTCGTGCAACGGCGGGTCGAGCAGACGAATGGTGACGGCAAACCCGTCCATTACCCTGAAAATACCGATGAAATCCTTTTTCTGTAGCGGAAGCAGCTTTTCCAGTGCCTTGCGGCGCCCTTCCTCATCTTTGGCAAGAATCATCTCACGCATGGGGATAATTTTATCTTCTTCGAAGAACATATGCTCGGTACGGCACAAACCGATTCCTTTCGCCCCAAAGTTGCGGGCCACCAGCGCATCGTGCGGCGTATCGGCGTTGGTTCTTACATCCATCCGTGCATATTTTTCGGCCAGCGTCATCAATTCACTGAAATCAGCGTCGATCTCGGCATCCTGTGTCGTTATTTTCCCCTCGTACACATAGCCGGTGGAGCCATCCAGCGAGATCCAGTCTCCCTCTTTCAACTCCTTGCCATTGACAGTCATTCTACGTGCTTTATAATCAATCACCAGGTTGTTGGCTGCCGACACACAGCATTTACCCATACCACGCGCAACCACAGCTGCATGCGAGGTCATTCCTCCACGGGAAGTAAGAATTCCCTGTGCAGAAGCCATGCCACGCAGGTCTTCGGGAGATGTCTCAATACGGCAGAGGATCACTTTCTTTCCATCCTTATGCCATTGCTCGGCTTCATCTGCATGAAAAACCACCTGACCGGCGGCGGCTCCGGGAGAAGCAGGCAATCCGTGTGTGAGTGGTTTTGCGCTGGCAATCACCTTCTTGTCGAAAACAGGATGCAGCAATTCATCGAGTTTTTCGGGATCACACCGCTTCAATACGGTTTTTTCATCGATATATCCCTGATGGAGCATGTCCACCGCAATCTTTATCATGGCTGCACCGGTACGTTTTCCGCTACGGGTTTGCAGTAGCCAGAGCTTACCATCCTGAATGGTAAACTCAATGTCCTGCATATCTTTAAAATAGTCTTCCAGCTTTTGCTGTACCTCAATAAGCTCTTTTGCGCATTCAGGAAGTGCTTCTTCGAGGGAAGGATATTTGGCAGCGCGTTCCTCTTCAGAGATACCCTTCATTTTTGCCCAGCGCCGGGAGCCTTCAATCGTTATTTGCTGAGGAGTACGCACCCCCGCAACCACATCTTCCCCCTGCGCATTGATCAGGTACTCCCCGTTAAAGATATCTTCACCGGTGGCGGCATCACGGGTAAAGGCCACACCTGTGCCGGAAGTCTTTCCCATGTTTCCGAAAACCATTGCCTGCACATTCACGGCGGTACCCCAATCCTCGGGGATGTTATTCATTTTACGATAGAGGATGGCTCGTTCGTTCATCCAGCTGTCGAAAACGGCACAGATAGCTCCCCAGAGCTGATCCCACGGATTAACGGGAAAATCGTTACCGGTATTTTTCTTCACTGCATCCTTAAACCTTCTCACCAGCTCTTTCAAATCGTCCGTGGTAAAGTCTGTATCCAACTCTATCCCTTTCGAAGCCTTCATCTCATCCATGATCTCCTCAAAAGGATCGATATCTTCCTTGCTTTGCGGTTTCAATCCCAACACTACGTCCCCGTACATCTGTACGAAGCGGCGATAGGAATCCCACGCGAAACGTTCGTTGCCCGATTTCCTGGCAATTCCTACTACGGCATCATCGTTCAAACCGAGGTTTAACACGGTATCCATCATTCCCGGCATAGAAACCCGTGCACCGGAGCGAACCGACACCAGGCAGGGATTATCCTTATCCCCAAACTTTGTTCCTGTCAGTTCTTCAATCTGTGCAACAGCTTTTTCAACATCTTCTTTCAAGACGCTGATCACGTATTCTTTGCCCAATTCGTTATATTCCGTACAGACCTCTGTGGTAATCGTAAAGCCGGGAGGAACGGGAACACCGATCAGGTTCATTTCAGCAAGGTTCGCTCCTTTACCGCCAAGCAGGCTTTTCATATCCGCGCGCCCCTCTGCTGTGCCGTTTCCAAAAGTGTAAACTCTCTTTTTTTCCATCTGATGTTAAGTAATGATAAGTTAAATGTTAAAATTCTGTCGCTTTGTAATCATTATATCCCGCAAATATAGGAATTTATCTTAAAATGAATCCAAAATGATAAATAACTTTTCTCTACTGCGGAAGAGGCTTGTTTCCCAGAAATATGTCATACAGACATATTTGTGAAGCGGTAGCGGTTGTATCCTGCAAATGCACGAAACCCTGAATTTGCGAGAGCGTATCGTTTTCAATAATTTTCGATGCAGATAGGCTGTACGTTTTATTTTCGCTGATTTTTAGCCATTTATAGAAGGTAGTATCGGCATATTGCAATGTAAGCAAAGAGGTGAAACGGGCTCTATACGCGGGCGGAATGCCAATCACACTGAAGGTGAAATAGAAATGGTCGTCGGGGATTTTCGAGGCTATATCCGTTGAATCTAACCGAAAACGGATTCCATTTCTTGTGGAAGGCAATGAAAAAGCAAAGGTACGCGGTATGTACGAGGGGGAAAAAAGTGCGGAATCTGTCAGTTTCGGCGCATACTGTCTTGATATCTGCACATCAATGTCATTGCGGGCCCGTTGTAGGCGCGCCTTCACGGAATCGTTCATCTTCAGGTACAAATCAATCCTGTCGGAATACCACGACAGCGACGTGTCCCATTGGGCCTGTGTAATATGGTGCATTTGAAACACCTTATTGATGTAAGCCTCTTTCTTTTCGGGTGTGTTGAAGTTCTGATAATCGTTTTCCATGGTTGCCTCGGCAACGTACACATCATACAATACCTGTTCCATCTGTTTCCTGTTCAACACTTCCTTCGGGCGGTTCTGACAGGAAAAGATCGATACGACCATCATCATGAAAAAGAACAAATATAAAACAAGCTTAGATTTCACTTTCCTGTTTTTCTTTATCAAGTTTTTCACGCTCTGCTTTAGACAACAACGAATAGGACAGTGTTTTTCTATAAAAAAGCAAAATCAGGATGACACCCACAGTGATCGCTGAATCAGCAATATTGAAAATAAAGCGAAAAAAGAGAAACTCCTGCCCTCCGACCATTGGCACCCAATCGGGCCAGGTACCGCTGAAGAGCGGAAAGTACAACATATCCACCACCTTTCCGTGAAGGAGAGACGAATAGCCTTCGCCCCAGGGGACCATGGAAGCGATATGTCCCGGGTAACTGGCTTCGAAAATGACGCCATAGAAGATGCTGTCGATGATATTCCCGGATGCACCTGCCAGCACGAGTGCCACGCACACGATAAATCCCGTTTTGTAGTTGTCTTTTACCAATCTTCTGATATAGAAGATGATCAGGACAACCGCAATAACACGGAAGAGCGACAGAAAGAGTTTTCCTCCCGCCTCAATACCGAAAGCCATCCCGTTATTCTCCACGAAATAAATCCTGAACCAGTCGGTAACAGGTATGGTGTCGTACAATCCCATATGCATTTTCACCCATATTTTGGAGAGTTGGTCGATCAGAAGGACCAGAAAAACAACAGTTACAGCAATCCAAGCCTTGTGGGCACACTTTTTCATCCCTCAGCTGTTACTTTTCTTGTTCTTGGCAGATTTTGCCTCAATGCTCAGTGTGGCATGAGGCACGGCACGCAGACGCTCCTTAGGAATCAGCTTACCTGTTTCGCGGCATATGCCGTATGTTCCGTTCTCAATCCGGACCAAAGCAGCCTGTAAATTCTGAATGAACTTCATTTGACGTTGTGCCAGTCTCCCTGCTTCCTCCTTGGAAAGGGTGGAAGCACCTTCTTCGAGTACCTTATAGGTAGGGGAAGTGTCGATGGTGTCGTTGCCGTCGGTATTGTTAACTGCAGCACGATAATTTTCATACTCCTGACGGGCCACCTTTAATTTTTCATTAATAATTGCACGGAATTCTTCCAGTTCCTCGTCTGAATATCTTGTTTTTTCGCTCATAATAATATATATGTTTATTGGCTGTGTCCCTTATTGGAATCAGAGTTTATGTAAAACAACCGGGATTATATATTGTTTTCTTTTACTAGCCTCCACAAAGATACACATAATACAAATAATTCTCAACTGTTTTTCAGGATGCTGATGGTCAACGACTGATCGTCAATATCTATTTGATCATCAAGCTGTTCCTGAACAATGACGATCTCATCAGCCAGCACCTGATTCCTGATATAATCGGCATTGGCCGTGATTGCCTCGTCAAAAGCAGGATGCGATGAAAGCCGGATGGTGATGCGGTCGGTAATTTCGAAGTCCTTTGCTTTGCGGAGATTCTGGATCCTGTTCACCAGCTCACGGGCAATTCCTTCTTTTTCAAGATCACCGGTAAGCGTGATATCAAGCGCCACGGTGAGTCGTCCTTCGTTGCCTACCAGCCAGCCTGGGATATCCTCCGAGATGATTTCTACGTCGTCCAGCGTGATCATGGCCTCCTGCCTGTCGACCATCAACAGGAAAGATCCGGTTTTCTCCAGTTCATTGATCTGAAGTTTATCCATCTCCTGGATATGCTGCGCCAGTGATTTCATGATTTTCCCATAGCGCGGCCCCAGTTTCTTGAAATCGGGTTTTACCCGTTTCACCAGCATTTCACTGGCTGAATCCACGAAATGCAGCTCCTTCACATTCACCTCGCTGAGAATGAGCGGCTCAACAGACTGTATATTCCTCTTCTGCTCCTCATCCATCACCGGAATCATGATCCTGGAGAGAGGCTGACGTACTTTGATATTCACCTTGCGACGCAGAGCCAGAACAATGGATGATACTGTTTGTGCCAGATACATCTGCTCCTCGAGCTGCCGGTCGATGAACCCGTTGTCTGCTTGCGGAAAATCGGACAGGTGCACCGACTCAAGCTGCTCGCTGTTTGTGGCAGAGATCAGATCGCGATACAATTTATCGGCATAGAAAGGCGCTATGGGCGCCATCAGTTTTGCCACTGTCACCAGACACTGATACAATGTCTGGTAGGCCGACAGCTTATCATCGGTCATCTCACCGCCCCAGAAACGTTTGCGGTTCAGGCGTACGTACCAGTTACTGAGATTGTCGTTTACAAAGTCGGCGATGGCACGTCCCGCTTTGGTCGGTTCATAGCTGTCGTAGCCTTGATCTGTCTCCCGAATGAGTGAGTGGAGCAACGAAATGATCCAGCGGTCTATCTCGGGCCGTTTTTCGATTGGAATCTGCGGATACTGATCGTGGTAATCGTCCACGTTGGCATACAAACCAAAAAAAGAATAGGTGTTATAGAGCGTTCCGAAGAATTTCCGGCGTGCCTCCTCTACCCCGTCCATATCGAATTTAAGGTTATCCCACGGCGCCGCATTGGTGATCATATACCATCGGAGTGGGTCGGAACCGTGCTTCTCGATGGTTTCAAACGGATCCACCGCATTTCCCAGCCGTTTGGACATCTTGTTGCCGTTTTTATCGAGCACCAACCCGTTGGAGACCACGTTCCTGAATGCCACACTCCCTTTTACCATGGAAGAGATGGCATGCAGGGTGTAAAACCAGCCGCGGGTCTGATCAACTCCTTCGGCAATGAAGTCGGCAGGGAACACTTTCTGAAACTCCTCTTCCGATATATGCGGATAAAAGACCTGCGCAAAGGGCATTGCGCCACTGTCGAACCATACATCAATCAAATCCGGTTCGCGCCGCATGGGCTGACCGCTGTCAGAAACCAGCACAATCTGATCCACATAGGGACGGTGCAGGTCAATCTGCTCGTATTCCAGCTCTTTGTATTCCTTCAGGTTCAGTCCTTTCCATGGGAGCTCGGTCATTACGCCCGCATCCAACGCTTTCTGCATCTCCTCGTAGAGTTCTTTCACGGAGCCGATACATTTCTCCTCCTTGCCGTCCTCAGTACGCCAGATGGGCAGTGGTGTGCCCCAATAGCGACTTCGACTCAGGTTCCAGTCCTGCAGGTTCTCGAGCCATTTTCCGAAACGTCCCGTACCGGTAGATTGCGGTTTCCAGTTGATGGTGTTGTTGAGCTCGATCATCTTGTCGCGGCATGCCGTAGTACGGATAAACCAGCTGTCGAGCGGGTAATACAATACCGGCTTGTCGGTACGCCAGCAATGCGGATAAGTATGCACCTGTTTTTCGATGCGGAAGGCACGGTTTTGTTGTTTCAGCATCACCGACAGATCCACATCGAGCGTGTTATCCTCTTCGGTGAGGGAATCGTCGTACTCATTTTTCACAAAGCGCCCTGCATATTCCTGATAGAGATCCACATTCATGTTGTTCTGCACGAACAGTGGATCGAGTTCCTCCAGCCGGAAAAATTTCCCTGTAAGGTCCACCATGGGACGGGGATTGCCGTCTTTATCGGTAAGCAGCAATCCAGGAACATCATTCTCCTTCCCCACCTTCATATCATCCGCACCAAAGGTGGGGGCAATATGCACAATGCCCGTACCTTCGTCCGTAGTCACGAAATCTCCCGTAACCACTTTAAAAGCGTTATCCGATGTCTTCACCCAAGGGATCAGTTGTTCGTAGCCGATACCGGCAAGATCGGAGCCTTTCCAGACCTTGTCGAGCACACGGAACGGAATATTTTTATCACCCGGCTTATAATCGTTGAGCGACAACGTCCTGTTTTTTGCCGGAAAATAAACGTCAAGCAGATTTTTGGCAAGTACTGCCGTCATTGGTTTCCCGGTATATGGGTTATAAGTCTGCACCGCTACATAGTCGATATTCTTTCCCACAGCCAGCAAGACATTCGACGGCAACGTCCAGGGTGTGGTCGTCCATGCAAGGAAGAAAGGATCGCCGAATGCCTTCCATTCAGGCAACGGATTCTTAATCAGAAACTGTGCGGTGCAGGTGGTATCCTTTACATCGCGATAGCAACCGGGCTGATTCAGTTCATGGGTACTCAATCCGGTTCCTGCAGCAGGCGAATAAGGCTGTATGGTATATCCCTTATATAGATAATTCTTGTTATACAACTCCTTGAGCAGATACCAGAGTGTTTCGATGTATCGGTTGTCGTAGGTGATATAGGGATCGCTCATGTCGACCCAGTAACCCATTTTCCGGGTGAGTTCTTCCCACTCTTTGGTATATTTCATTACTTCGGTACGGCAGGCAGCATTATATTCCTCCACCGATATTTTTTTCCCGATATCTTCCTTGGTTATTCCCATTGATTTTTCCACGCCGAGTTCCACGGGCAAGCCATGAGTATCCCATCCGGCTTTCCGGTTTACCAGAAAACCTTTCATGGTCTTGTAACGACAGAAGATATCTTTGATGGATCGTGCAATCACATGATGGATACCCGGCATGCCGTTTGCCGAGGGAGGTCCTTCATAAAACACAAACCGGGGATGGCCTTCGCGCATTTCCAGACTTTTCCTGAAAATATCCTTTTCATCCCACACCTTCAATATCTCTTTGTTTACTTCTGAAAGATTCAATTGATTGTATTCCGGGAACTTTTTACTCATTATCAATGAAATTTATACCATACAAAAATTAAGATGCAAAGGTAGTAATAAATTGAGAAATGACAATCGCCTTATTCTGAACGATACTGGCTTTACAAAAAAATAAAAGAGGGTTGAATCACAATGTGATTTTACCCTCTTTGGTGATACTTTCCATTTGAAACAGATTCAAATATTCAACCTTGACCCCATAATTTCGGTTTTTAAAACAACTTAGAGTCTCCTCCGATAAGTTTTTTTGCTCAAAATGTGCAATAAACCCTGATTTTCAATATGTTACAATTCATTAAAATCGGTTTCCGGGGTTTTCAGAGCGGACTCATCTTTTTATTTTTCAAGATTGTGATCAGGACAATTTTTCCAATGCCTCTTTAATGCGTGCAACAGCCTTTTGAATATTTTCATCGGAGGTGGCATACGACAGACGGATACACCCCGGGGCTCCGAAAGCATCACCGCCCACACAAGCTACATGCGCTTCTTCCAGCAGGTACATAGCTACATCGGTTGCAGTCTGCACCGTTTTCCCGTTGTACGATTTTCCCAGATAGCTTTTACATTCCGGAAAAATATAAAAAGCTCCCATCGGGTTGTTCACATTCAACCCCGGTATCCCGCCAAGCAGTGACACAATGAGGTTTCTCCGTCTTTCAAAGGCAGTTCTCATCTCGCTTACACAGGATTGATCGCCGGTATACGCAGCCACAGCTGCTTTCTGGGAAATGGAAGAGGGACCTGAGGTATATTGACTCTGCAACATGCTGCAGGCGGAAGCTATCCACTGCGGGGCGGCAATCCAGCCGATACGCCAACCGGTCATGGCATATCCTTTCGATACGCCGTTCACCACAATCACCCGGTCGCGAATAGTGACGAACTGTGCGATCGATTCATGCCGACCAACATAGTTGATATGTTCATAGATCTCATCGGCAATCACATACACGTTGGGATATTTTTCCAGCACCGCAGCCATGGCTTTCAATTCTTCTTTCGTATAGACACTCCCTGTCGGATTTGAGGGTGAACAGAGAATCAGTGCCTTGGTCTTCGGGGTGATCGCCTCTTCCAGCTGCTGGGGCGTGATCTTGAAATCCTGATCGATCCCTGCATATACAAAAACCGATTTGCCTTCCGCCAGCT
>WOYI010892842.1_pt1 | contig 15981 bp, 8 predicted proteins | sample 6423411 | NCBI WGS metagenome assembly WOYI01 (sample SAMN13441803, study PRJNA592873) | oil field metagenome | biome: oil field; feature: oil-well bore; material: oil-contaminated soil; isolation source: oil-contaminated soil from oil-well borehole | place: Germany: Wietze | collected 2016-10-18 ...
CTTAATCCAACGGGGAGTTGAATATTTATGAGTGTAATGTTGAACATGCTAAAAAACAAAGAAGCACTTTCTATGGCAGAACGCGCAGTTCTTGATTATTTGATTGAAAATAAAGCAGTCCTTAAAAATTTTTCTGTAGATAAAATTGCTGAAGCGGCATATACTTCACCAGCATCAGTGGTGCGCATGTGCAAGAAATTAGGCTATAGAGGATTCAAAGATTTTAAAATTGACTTCATCTTGGCTAATTCGAAAGTTGAAATACCAGAAACCAAAGAATATACGGACGTTATTCTTTCCAAAGATACAAACTGTGGTGTTTCAGCAATTGAAAATGATATCAAAGCGCTTGAAGAAACGCTCAAACTATATGATGATGATTTAGTGACAAAGGCAGCAAACATCATTATGCAAGCTAGAAAGATTTTAATTTTTGGAAAAGGTTCCTCGTTTTTAGTCTGTAAAGATTTTGAAATGAAATTAAGAAGAATTAATCGATTTGCAATTGCACAAGGGGAGTCACATGAACAACTTGTAGATGCTACCTTCTTAAATCAAAAAGATGTTGTTATCTTTGTCTCTAACTCAGGTAAAACAAAAGAAATTATTTCAGCGGCGTTACTGGCAAAGGATAAGCGAGCTAAAATTATATCGATTACTAAAATCGGATCATCCATTTTGGCTGAATTATCAAATGTTGTCTTATATACGACTGGATTAGAAGGAGAGTTTCGTTCAGCGGCAATGACATCACGCATATCACAAATGAGCGTAATTGATGCATTATTTGCCAAATGTGCTTATGTCGATATTGATCGTTCTGTACATACACTCGAGATGACTTATGAAACATTTAAGAAGTTTAAACGATAAAAAGCATCGGTGATGCTTTTTTTTACTTTTTTTGAAAATAATAACCAAAATCGTACTTAACCATACCAGATAAAGCTTATTCATTTTATAATAGAAAAGTAATGATGGTGGTGAGATAAATGCTTTCAGTTGGATTAATGAGCGGAACATCGCTTGATGGTATTGATGCCGTATTAGTCGAAATAGAACGGGATAGCTTTGGTCTTCAAGTCACGGCAATTGCATCTGAAACGATTCCTTTTAGTTTAGATACAAAGCATCGTATTAGAGATGCTATCGATTTGAAAGCAAATGCAAAAGATTTATGTAGTTTAAATTTTGAATTAGGTGAAGTATTCAGTAAAGCAGTTAATTTTATCATCAAAAAAGGCAATAAAACAGCTAGAGATATTTCATATATTGCTTCGCATGGTCAAACCATTTGGCATATTGGTATGCCTGAATCTGGATATTATTGTTCAACGCTGCAACTTGGCGATTCAGCAGTGATTGCACAGATGACAGGAATTCCAACCATTTCCAATTTTCGCAGTGCAGATATTGCTGCCGGTGGGCAAGGGGCACCACTAGTACCGTACGCAGATTATTTATTATTTCATGATAGACATATTCATCGATCGATTCATAATTTAGGGGGCATATCGAATATGACGATTTTAAAAGCTGATGGTAAACCATCTGATATAATCGCATTTGATACAGGTCCAGCGAATATAATGATTGATGAAGCTTGTCAACTGTTATTTAACATACCTTTCGATGCTGCGGGTAGTATTGCGAAATCAGGCAGCATTGACAATGCGCTCTTGAACGAAATGATGTCACATCCTTACTTTAATGAAAAACCGCCAAAATCTACAGGACGAGAGATGTTTGGTGCTTTGTACACAAAAAATATGATTAAACGATATTCTTATTTGCAACCAAGGGATATCATTAGAACATTCACAGAATTAGTCGCTGAATCTATTAAACAAGCCTATCAAAAATTTGTCTTAACGACGCTTAAAATTGATGAAATTATTTTTTCTGGTGGTGGCACAAAAAATGATTTCTTACTTGCCCTAATAGCTGAAAAAATGCCAGATATGCTCATTAAAATAAGTGATGCATATGGTATTAAAGAAAGTGATAAAGAGGCAATCTCTTTTGCAATACTAGGATATGAAACTTTTCATCACCGACCAAGCAATGTCCCAAGTGCCACTGGTGCAACAAAGCCAGTAATCTTAGGTCATATTCAGGAAGTATGAGGGTAATTAATGTATATAGTAGGTATTGATGGTGGTGGAACAAAAACCGAGATTATCATATGTGATGTATATGGAAAAATAAGATTTCAAAAAGTTGGTCCTGGCTTGATAGATTATACATCACGGGTGCGTTATCAAAAAATTCTTTATGACTTATGGCTATCGGCACTTCAAACATTGGATATAGAACCATCGGCAATAGACTATATCGTCCTTGGACTCTCTGGCGCGGATACAAAACAAGATTTTATCGATTTAAATCAAACCTGTAAATCCATATTCAAAGATGTTCCTTTTACGCTTTTGAATGATACTTGGATTATTTTAAGAAGCGGATTAAAAAAGTTATATGGTGCGGTTGCTATTGCTGGGACAGGAACAAATTCAGCAGCAATCTCAAAAACCGGCGAAAAAGCAGTTTTACGATCACTAAGCTATACGACAGGCACTTTTGGTGGTGGCATAGATATTGCAAGAGAAGCTTTATATTATGCTTTCAGATCGGATGAACTAACATACCGTAAAACAGCATTAGAGCCAGGTCTCATTCATTTGTTTGGTATTCATAAAATGGGAGATTTAGTACCTAAATTATATCCACGTTCTTTACTAAAAAAAGAGGATTATAACCATATTACAGCATTGACTTTTTCTTGTGCAGCAAATCATGATCAGGTAGCTACTCAAATATTAGTACATGCGGGAACAGTTGTTGGTGAGCAAACTGCTGGTGTCATTAAACAGTTAAAGATGGAAAATGATGAATTACCTGTCGTAGTTGGTGGTAGAGTATTTAAAGACATAGATTCAGTTTTTTATCAAGCATTTAAGCAGACCTTAAGAAGTTTGGTACCCAACGCAATGATTATTCAACCTCATTTTCGGCCGGTCATTGGTGCATATTTGTGGGCCATAGATATACTTGGTATTCATCAGAGTCAAGAAATCGAAAATAATTTAAGTAGAGGTAAAGATTATGAAAATCAGAAAAGCACTTAAGATTGTAACGATTGGTGGTGGTTCTTCTTATACGCCTGAGTTAATTGAAGGTTTTATTAAGCGTTTTCATGAAATGCCGATAAAGGAATTATGGCTTGTCGATATTGAAGCTGGTAAAGAAAAGCTTGAAATAGTTGGTGCGCTGGCTAAAAGAATGGTGAAAAAGGCAGGAGTACCAATGAAAATCTATCTTACTTTAAATCGCAAAGAAGCCTTGGTCAATGCTGATTTTGTTACCACACAATTTCGTGTTGGTCAACTTGATGCGCGCATTTTAGATGAACGTATTCCTGGTAAATATCACATGCTAGGTCAAGAAACAAATGGCGCTGGTGGCTTGTTTAAAGCATTAAGAACAGTTCCTGTTATTTTTGATATTATTGCAGATATGAAAGAACTTTGCGAACAGGCATGGCTTATTAATTTTACCAATCCAGCAGGTGTCGTTTCTGAGGCTGTTTTTAGATATACTGAATTCTCCAGATATATTGGTGTTTGTAATGTTCCGTTTAATATGACAAATTATTTTGCAGAAGTTTTGCAAAAAAAACCAGGAGACTTAATCCCATATTTTGCTGGGCTTAACCACTTATCCTTTGTAACTGCAGTATACCAAAACAAACAAGACGTCCTACCAAAAATAATGGATCAAATGGGTCAAAAGCAAATGACGATGGAAAATATCGATCCATTAGCATGGCAACCAAATTTTATTAAAACATTGGGTTGCTATCCATCACCATATTTAAAATATTGGTATTTTTACAAAGAAATGTATGAAAAATATGAGAAATCATTTAAGGAAGGTAAAACCAGAGCAGAATTTGTTAAATCAATTGAATATAAACTATTTAAGCAATATCGCAATCCAAATCTTGATGTAAAGCCAAAGGAATTAGAACAGCGTGGTGGCGCATATTATTCTGATGTAGCTTGTAATGTTATCCAATCCATTGTTACTGATAAAAGAGATTATCAAGTCGTCAATACTATCAACAAAGGCTATATGACTGATTTGCCGGATGGTTGTGCCATTGAGATCACTTCTAGAATAACAAAAGATGGTCCTGTACCGGTATATATTGGTAAACTTCCAGTCCAAATTCGTGGATTAATTCAAGATGTGAAAGCATATGAAGAGTTATTATCAGATGCTATTTTTGAGAAAGATTTGAATAAAGCGAAAATGGCATTATATATCCACCCAATGACCACTTCTATCATAGATGCATCTGGCGCTTTTGATGAATTGGTAGAAGCGCATAAACCCTACTTAAGTTACTATGGTATATAAGATGAAAATATATAAAGTAAAAGAACCCAACACGCCTATTGTTCATTTTGGCACTGCGATACCCGTTGAAATTCCCGAAACATATAAAGAAAAACCATTTCGTGCAATATGGGTATCTAATGTGTTAAATATAGATTTACCAACGATTGAAAATATAAAAGATTATCAACAAAAGTTTCTAAAAATTTTAGATACTTGTTTTGATTACAATCTAAATGCAATCATTTTTCAGTGCCGAACAGCAAATGATGCTTTTTATGAATCTAAAATAAATCCATTTTCTCGGTATTTTACTGGAAAAGAAGGTCTAAAACCACCATTTGATGTATTTAAATGGTTAATCGATCAAACACATCAAAGAGGTTTTGAATTTCATGCGTGGCTTAATCCATATCGTGTATCGACGATGCCTACTACATCTAAATCTGAATGGTTTGAAACTTGCGATGATTTAAACTTTGCCAAAAGGCATCCTCATTTGACAATTTCTGATAAAACAGGGAAAATAATTTTAAATCCAGCGAAACAAGAAGTTCGTCAATTTATCGTGGATACTGTTGTCGAGTTAATATCGAATTATGATGTAGATGGCATTCATTTTGATGACTATTTTTATCCTTATGGTGGACTATCAGAGCGTGATAACGACGTGGCTGATTTTGAAAATAGAGTAGAACGTGAATTGGATTTAGGATCATTTAGACGCAATGAAGTAACAAAAGCAATTCGAATGATTCAACAAACGATTAAGAAGGTAAATCCACGCATTCGATTCGGAATTTCACCGTTTGGAATCTGGCGTAAAAAAACCGATAACTTTTTGGAAGGAGCAAACGTCGATGCAGCTTGTTCTGAATCTTATTTTAATGAATATGGGGATTCACTTCGCTGGGTAAATGAATCATTGGTTGATTATATATGTCCTCAAATATATTTTGATTTTGAACATCCTTTAGCACCTTTTGCGGATGTATTTGATTGGTGGAAACAAGCATTAATGGGTAAAAATGTCGATTTATATATCGGTCTTGGACCTTATCGATATGGTAGCCACGGTGGATTTGAAAATCCCCGCGAAGTAGCCAATCAACTATGCTATGTCAATCAATTTGACATTGTTAAAGGGAATGTTTATTTCACATATCACACATTTATAGATGAAGGTAAAACAAAACCAGGAATGTTAGTAATTAAAGAATTACTGACATCGAAAGGAAAACAGAATGTTACAAAAGTTTAAGCTATGTTTAATAACCATAATGTTTATTTCAGTGATGTTGTTTGGCATAAATAATATATATGCTGCAGAAACTTTTGTCCCATTAATTAGAAATGGGCAAAATATATATTACTACAATACGACAACACAAGTCATGACACCAAATCCAGGAGAATATGTTGAAAATGATTATGAAATGCGTGCAACATGGGTTGCTACTGTTTCCAATCTCAACATGCCAGTCGCTACTTCACAGGCACAATATCAAGCAGCCTTTATTGATGTCATTAATCGCGTCAAAGCAGCTAAACTAAATGCGATATTTTTTCAAACAAGACCGATGAATGATGCGTTTTATGATTCTGATTATGCACCTTGGTCCAAATATTTAACAGGAACACAAGGAACACCTCTTTCATGGGATGCGATGAGTTGGATGGTCGATTATGCGCATAGTGAGGGTATTGAATTTCATGCTTGGCTTAATCCATATCGAGTTACTACAGGAACGGCGTCTAAAACTTTTCAACTTAGTACACTAGCAGCAGATAATTGGGCAAGATTGAATCCAACAATGGTCATTGCAGATAATGAGGGCAAATTAATTTTAAATCCTGGTGAACCTGCAGTTCAAACTTATCTATTAAACGTCGTTGATGAACTGATTACTAATTATGATGTGGATGGCATTCATTTTGATGATTATTTTTATTCATATGCAGGTACACCACTTGTAGAAGATCAAAGTGCCTACGATACCTATAAATTAGAAGATCAATCTCGAGAAGATTGGCGTCGTGAAAATGTAAATACACTTGTACAATCAGTTTTTCAACTCATTGAAACAGAAAACCAAAACAACGATAGAGATTTGAAATTTGGTATATCACCATTTGGTATATGGGATAACTTATCTTCTAATCCATTAGGATCAAATACCAATGGTTCATCGAGTTATTCCGTTCAATATGCAGATTCAAGGAAATGGGTTAAAGAAGGGTGGCTGCATTACATTACCCCACAACTTTATTGGCATTTTGATCATAGTGTTGCAAAATATGCTGATCTTATTGAGTGGTGGAGTGATGTTTGTGCAAATACAAACGTTTCATTAATACCCGGTTTAGGAATATATCGCGCAGGTAATACTACAACATATCCGGGTTATCTATTTGATGAAACAGCTGCGCAAATTAATTATAATTCAAAATTTTCCGAGATTAAAGGGGCTGCTCTTTATTCAGTTGATTATATTTCTGGATCAGCCATGTCAGCAATCAATGCCGACTATTGGAATGTTAAACCACTTGCTACGTGGGAACCAAAAACACCAATGCCAGATCCATCACCTGATCTTGTACCCCTACAAAGAGGTACATCAAGTATATATTATCGGGGAACGACTAATCCTGTGATGACACCTGGAATCAATGAATACCAGGAAAAAGATTATGAAATGCGTGCCATTTGGGTACCAACTGTTTGGCGCTTGTGGGCACCTGAATTGTCAGCTACACCAACAGAAGCAGCATATAAAGCCGCTTATATGGACTTAATTTCACAAGTTAAAGCACAAAACCTTAATACGATATTCTTCCAGGTAAGAGGATTCAATGATGCATGGTATGATTCAATTTATGCACCTTATTCGCGCTATCTTTTTGGTACTGAGGGAGCGGATCCCGGCTGGGATGTTATGAGTTGGATGATTTCGTATGCTCATGCTGAGGGTATCGAGTTTCATGCGTGGTTGAATCCATATCGTGTAACAACAGGGACAACTTCCAAGGAATCGCAGCTTGCTGCTTTGGATGATCTTAACTGGGCAAAGATTAATCCTACAAAAGTGATCGCTGATAATAATGGCTATTTGATATTAAATCCAGGTGAGCCTAGTGTTAGAAATTATTTGTTGGATGTCATTGATGAATTGATTACTAATTATGATGTGGATGGTATTCATTTCGACGATTATTTTTATTCATATTCTGGTACACCAAACAGTGAAGATTTAGCGTCATTTACCGCATATAATCCAGAGGGATTAACACTCGCTGACTGGCGTAGAAATAACATTGATCGATTAATTGAAGCAGTTTATCAACTCATTGAAAATGACAATCAGACAAATGGTAAAGACTTAAAATTTGGTGTTTCTCCATTTGGTGTATGGGATAATATCACATCGAATCCACTTGGATCAAATACAGCGTCTTCATCGAGCTATCAAACACAGTTTGCAGATTCAAGAAAATGGGTTAAAGAAGGGTGGCTGCATTACATTACCCCACAACTTTATTTTAACTTTCAACATTCGACAGCACCTTATGCAGATGCACTAACATGGTGGGTCGATGTGGTTAGAGGTACTGGCGTAGATCTCATTCCTGGACACTCTATTTCAAGTGGAGATTCGATTTGGTCATCAGATGAAATTGCTGCACAAATCAATTTCAATTCGCAATTTCCTGAAATTAAAGGCGAAGTATTTTATTCATCTGCTCGAATTAATGGTTCATCCATCACAACCCTGTCTAATTTATATTGGCAAACAGCACCATTAGGAACTTTTGAGGAATTTCCACTTGCATCACCAACCGTTTCTTTAAGTGGGACAAAAGTAAATGATACTTATCAATCTGATGTTTTTCTAACAATTAATGATATAAATCCTACTTATTATCGATTAGGGACAAATGGATCTTGGCAATTATATCAAGTTCCCTTAACATTTGTTTCAAATGGAGAATATGTGATCTATTATCAGTCTATTGCTGAAAACGGTGATCAATCAGACTTATCAGTGACTACATTTACGATAAAGAAACTCAATCACGTATTGCCAGAAATCACCGTGCATGGTGAAGTTTTTGGGACCAGTTACATTTTGGGAGCAACCGTAACACTTACTGCTTCAAATCACACGATTTGGGTAGCTGTTAATCATGGCAGCATTGGGTCTTGGCATATTTATACTGAACCTATAATATTAGATAATCTTGAGGCAAACGGTACTTATTATATTCAAGCAAAAACAATTGACAGCGAAGGTACTGAATCAGATGTTGTAACAAAAACGGTTAAAGTTGTTGCTGGATTATATGATAATCCAATCTTAGCCATTGAAGGTGAAGGAACGGATCCAATTTATCAAAGTGCAACCGTATCATTTAGCCATGAAGCACCAGAGATGGTGTACCGAATTAATGAGGGTGAGTGGATCACTTATACAGATCCATTGGTTTTTGATGATGAGGGTTTATACGTCATTGAGTATAAGAATGTTGAAGAAGATGCAATCTTGAATTCAAAAACAATAACAATTGATCAAAGTTCACCGGAAACTCCTGCCATTGATTTCGATGGTACATATGATGGCGAACGCTTTTATCTAACTGCTGTTGATGTGACATTATTGACAGAAGAAGAGGCAAATATTCGTTATCGATTCTTAAATGAGGATTATTTATTTACGAGTTGGCTAACCTATACAGGTCCGATAACTTTTTCGAGAAATGGCACGAATCGTATTCTCTTTGAAGCAATAGATCTAGCAGGTAATGTATCTGAAAGAGGCGACGTATTATTTTACATTAAAATTCCGCCTATTGAAGATAACTTATATGTTGTAAGAGGAGGCGAAAATGTCACCTATAATGGTACTTCTACACCAATTGAATTACCAACCATTTATGAGGAAGAAACACACCAAATTCGTGCAGTATGGGTAGCTACTGTTTCAAATATAGATATTGCACTTTATACATCTGAAGCTCAATATAAAGCCATAATTACCACGATGCTCGATACGTTACAAAAAAATCATATCAACACGATGTTTTTTCAAGTAAGACCCATGAATGATGCCTTCTATGATTCTGAATATGCGCCATGGAGTCGTTATTTGACTGGTATAGAAGGTGCTGATCCTGGCTGGGATATACTCTCATTTATCATTGAAGAAGCACACAACCGTGGGATAGAATTTCATGCGTGGCTAAATCCATATCGCGTGTCATCCGGTACAAATTCCAAGGAGTCACAACTCGCTAGTCTTTCTGATGGCAATTTTGCAAAGCTTCATCCGGATTGGGTAATTAGTGATTTAGAGGGTCATTTGATGTTAAATCCGGGTGTACCTGAAGTAAGAACATACTTATATCACATCATTGATGAATTAATGACTAACTATGACATTGATGGCATTCATTTTGACGATTATTTCTATTCCTATAGTGGCATGCAAGATTCTCAAGATATCTTAACCTATAATTTGTATCATACAGGAGATATCAGTGTTCATGATTGGCGTAGAGATAACGTTAATACCTTAATTGAAACCGTGCACGAAAATATAGACGCTTTTAACTTGAACAATTCTAGAAATATTAAGTTTGGTATATCACCAATTGGTATTTGGAGAAATGCTAGCAATGATCCACTGGGATCAAACACATTTGGATTTCAAAGTTATGACGAACAATATGCAGATACACGTAAATGGGTTAAAGAAGGATGGCTTGATTATATCATGCCTCAGATCTACTGGGAGTTTAACACGGCTGCAGCGCAATATGCCGATGTTGTTGATTGGTGGGTAGATACAGTAATGGGGACAGGTGTTGATTTAATCATTGGTCATGGTTTTTATCATTATACAGATGGTGTATGGGACAATGAAAATGAATTATTAGAGCAGATGAGATATGCCTCTAAATTCGATGAGATTATCGGACACACTTTCTTTTCTTATAGAACATTGTTAAATCAAGATCGTTTAGTTTTAGAAGCCATTGAACGTTTAAACAATTATTACTGGACACACGATGTGGGATTTACATGGGAATCCGATGTCAAATATGCCATCATCAGTGGCATTGAAGAAGTGGATGTCATCATAGATTCATCATTTGATCCTCTAGAAGGTGTTCTCGTACATGATTTAGTAAATGGTGACATGATAGCATCATTGGATGTTATAGGGAGTGTCAACATAAATCAAAGCGGAACATATACTTTAACTTATAAAGTGACAGGCTCAGATGGAAAGTTGGTTGAAAGGACTAGAAGAATTAATGTCATTGAAAAAAGTGCATCTTTATCAGGCGTTGAGGACGTCACGTCCTATGTTGGCACTTCATTCGATCCGCTCAGTGGTATCACAGCAACAGACACATTACTAGGAGATTTGACGGATAATATTACTTACACAGGATATTACGATCCAAACACAATAGGTACTTATGTCTTAACATACGAAGTCACTGGATCGGATGGCGCCATTGTTACGGGACAAAGATCGATACAATTGCTTGCAGCAACTGTTATGATTTCTGGTGCGAATGATCTAACTATTGCAATGGGATCCGCATTTTATCCACTTTATGGTATAAGCGCGATCCGCAACGATATAGATGTTACCAGTGATTTGCAGGTTACTGGATCAGTCAATACTGTCTTCGCTGATGACTATACTTTGTTATATACCATTGAAGATAATGAAGGACACGTGTTTAGCGTATCGCGTACAATCACCGTTGTTATAGGAACTGCTCATATTGATTATGCTGGTTCAAGGAATCTCTTTATTGATCAATTTACAACATTTGATCCACTTGATGGTGTAACTGCAACTGATCGTGTATCCGGTGAAATCAGTAGTGAAATAAACATTGTTGGTGATGTTGATACAAATACGCCAGGCACCTATACTATTGTTTATCTCGTTGAAGGCTCTGATGGTGTAACGTTTATGAATTATCGCCGAATTACTGTGGAAAGCGTTAATGAAGAAGTACCAAATTCAGAAGGATGTCTTTCAGGGTGTTCATCGCAAATGGATTTTATTGAAACATCGATTGCTTTTGGTATATTGAATTTATGTATTATATTTTTTGGTATTTGTTTGGTGAAAAAGAAATATTAATATGAATGAAATAACCGTAATGAAAGACATTTTAATAGAAGGTATTGGTCAAGATTTTCCTGGTGCTTCTTTTGGCGTGGTTTTTCCTGATGGTCATATTGAAACCGATTACGTAGGATTTAAATCAATTTCACCGGATAAGAAAATATGCAATGGATCCGAGATTTATGACGTAGCATCGCTGACAAAAGTAATCGTAACAACTTCGATCGTGATGAAGCTAAACGAGACAAATAAACTATCATTATCGGATACTATAGTGACGTGGCTACCAAGATTTAAGCATAAAGATATTAGAATCACTGACTTGTTGACCCATACTTCTGGGTTACCTGCAGATATACCAAGAGCGAATAAGTTAAGCAGTAAAGAAGATGTTTTATCACGTATTTTTGAGATGGATAAAATTTATCCAACAGGAACAAAAATAATTTATTCTGATATCGGGTTTATTTTAATAGGGTTAATCATCGAAGAAATCACTCAGTTAACCATTTGTGATGCTGCTAAACAGTTGATTTTCAATCCTTTACACATGACAGACACATCGTATAGACCTGATAAAAATAGAGCAGCCCCAACTGAATATCGTGAAGATGATATTGCACAAAAGATGCTGATTGGACAAGTACATGACGAAAAAGCTTACGCGATGCAAGGATTAGCAGGGCATGCAGGACTATTCTCAACGAGTTATGATGTGTGTTTGTTTATCAAAAGCATACTGTTTGATGAAGTGATTTTAAAAAGAGAAACGATAGATGAAATCTTTATATCACGTAAAAAATATAAAAGTGAAGATGGCAATATTTTGATTCGTGCTTATGGATGGGATAAAAATGGAGCAGGGGGTATTTTGGGAAATATCGCAAGAAGAAAAGAAATCATCGGACATACTGGATTTACAGGGTGCCATATTGTGATTGATCGTAAGTATCAAATGGGATTTGTCGTTTTATCAAACGCTATTCACCCTAAAAGAGAACTCAATCACATCATTCAATATCGAAAAAAAATCGCAGATGCCATCATTAGGAATTAAGGAGGAAATCAATAGATGAAAAAAATAGCGTTAAGTTTTGTTATGATGGTTTTCACATTTTTATTTGTTTCTTGCATGTCAAATATTACAATAGATGGTTTAACCTCAGATATTCACTTAATAGTCGGTCAAACATACACGCTAGATTTTGTTACGACTGATGAAAATGGGCTCGTTTATGAAGTGCTAAATGATGCTATTTTAACGCTAGACGGTGTTGTTATCACAGCTGAATCAGCTGGTGATACAACTGTGAAAATTAGCGCTAAATCAGATCCTGAAATATTCGTTGAAGTTTTAGTACATGTTTCTAATATTCTTTTGGAAACAGATCAGACTTCAATAACTCTAAGCGTAGGTGAAACCGACCAAGTCATTGCATCCGTTAACAATGGATTAGGGGTTACATATACTTCTGAAGATGAGACGGTTTTCACTGTGGATGAAACGGGACAAATTGTGGGGATGGCCGAGGGTCAAACCAATTTAATTATTTCATCTAGGTCTAATCCTGAAGTAAGTGTCGAAGTTTTGGTTACAATTAGAAAAATAATCGAAATTTCTATTGAAATGGAAACACTAGAATTATTCGTTGGTGAAGTTGTACCATCTGGTTTTATTTCAAATGATGGATTGATTTATGAATCTGCTCTAGATTCAATTGCAACGATTGATGAATTTGGCAATATAAGCGCAATTGCTCCAGGCGTTGTATCTGTTACTGCAACATCAACATATGATGATACGATATCACACACATTGACGGTTTATGTTGGGGCAATTCCTGAAACATTAACACTGGAAGGACCAGAAACCGTCATATTAGGATCTTTCATGCAGTTGACAGTTCATGCTAGTCCTGATAATTCACTTATGCACGTGACATTTGAATCAGGAAATCCAGATATCATCACTGTTGATCAAGATGGACAAATTCATGCGGTAGGACAAGGAATCACGACCATTACCGTAACATCTGATGGAGATGATAACGTTATTTCTACTTTGCAAGTAGAAGTTTTAAACGATATGTATGTAGACGCCACTAAATTAGATGGTTCAACCCTAGAAGCAAATGGCTTTATCTATGAATTTGGTGTCAATTTATTTGCTGATATAAGGACAGCACTATTATTAGCAACCGATGGCACATCCATCCATGTAAATGCAGGAACTTATAATGAAAGTTTCACGATTGAACTTTCAAATCTTATACTTGAAACAACAAACGATGCTGTTATTACACAAACAGTTAATGTGAATGCTGATGGGGTAACGATTGATGGTTTTACCTTTGAGCAGGGAACTTTGAATGTTGATAATGCATCAAATTTCACTCTTAAAAACAATGTTTTTTTAGGGAGTGATGATCCTATTACATTAGGCGTCATTCATGGTCAAACGGTCATTAAAAACAATCATATATCGGCAATACATACTGCTCTGACTGTAACAAACCAAGAAGTATTAACAACAGATGAATTACAAATTGTCTGGAATATGATTGAAGCTGCTAACGCTTTTTCATTTGAATTATCAGGTGAAGATGCATTATTATACGCAAGGTTTAATGATATTAGTTATATAGAAACGGCAGCAAGTGTTAATGGAATGCAAGTGGATATGACATTTAATTATTGGGGATTTGAAACGCTAGATATGCTCGCTTTTAGCGGTGTAGAATCAAAATACTTAATAAAAAATTATTTATCTGCCGAAGACATTATTTCTGAAGAAGATTATGATTCATCAAAGCCATTAGCAATTGTGATAACAAATCCAGTAGAAGAAGTATGGCTGGGCGAACCTTATGATATTGATTTTCAAGCTTTACCATATGAATATGTTTCAAATCGCTATAGTTTTATTACAGGTAACGCAGGCATTGCAGTAGTCTCCTCAATTGGCATCGTAAGCGGTGTGAGATCTGGCGTTGTCACGATTAGTGTTCGATATTTACCGGATACAAAAATTAAGGATTCTATAGTGTTATCTGTAACGACTGAACCAGGAATTGAAATCATACCATCACAAACATTATCGAATCTTATGGTTGGTGAACCATTGACACTATCATCTATTGTATTTCCTTATGACATTGCAGATGAAGAAGTTGTTTATGAATCTGATCATCCTGAAATTGCATTTGTAAATCAAGATGGTACAGTTATTTCCATGTATGCTGGTATTGTTTCCTTTAAAGCAATACTATTGAATGATATGGCAATACAAACAACATATACCGTAGAATTTTATGATGCATTTGATGAAAATAATTTAATGGATCTATTAACACAAAATGCGGTAACCTATGCAACACCACACACATGGACAGCTGTTGGCGTTGGGTATTCATATAGAGATGTTAAATACGATTCTGTTAATCGCTACTATTTTTCCGACATTTTTGTCAATACTTCTAAAATAATTCCACCATTTTATGCAATCCGTCCTGGTGAATTGAGACCGGAACTACCTGTCGGTATTACGAAATATAATCCTGAAAATATCTATTGGATTGTTATTCATGACACGGCATCAACTACATCAAATTCCGGGGCATTAGCTCACGCTAATTATTTATGGAATGCAACGTCATATCAACAAGAACTTTGGGTTTCATGGCATTATACGATTGATGATACTGAAATTTACCAACATGTTCCTGATGAAGAGCGTGCTTTTCATGCTGGCGATGGATCAACATTACCTTACTTAGTGGAAAATAGACCGCTTACGCCAGATGGTAATCCTGCATTTGGCGGTGGTAATCGTAATGGTATTGGCATTGAAACTTCAGTGTCAGATACATATGATACCATGGAAGTATGGCACCGCACAGCAAAATTTGCTTCATTTTTATTGGATAAATACAATATGCCAACCACACAAATTGCTTATCATCATGATTTTTCAGGTAAAAATTGTCCGCAAACCATGAGAAATGCTGGGCTCGTATGGTTATTTGAAGAGATGATCGCAATCGAATATGAAATCGTGCATAATTATGCAGATTGGACGATTTCGATGACGTCTAATAATCCAGACTATATTGATGAAACAGGACGAGTGATAGCACATCCAGATCGCGCAATGAATGCTACATACACATTAACGATCACTGACGGTGACACCGTTGAAACAAAGGCGTTTAATATTTATCTACCAGGCACACAACGGTGAAAAAAAAAATCATTATTTAAAAAAAGCACTTATCCGTGTTAAATTACGTTTATGTCATATTGACAGCGTTTACATTTAAGAATAGAATGAGGGAGTAAATACGATTCATAATTATATTAGGAGGAAAGTAATGAAAAAGTTTATATTGTTTTTATTGATTGTCGTTGTTATTTCTTTTCTCGGATAGCAGTC
>WOYI010521840.1_pt1 | contig 15978 bp, 12 predicted proteins | sample 6423411 | NCBI WGS metagenome assembly WOYI01 (sample SAMN13441803, study PRJNA592873) | oil field metagenome | biome: oil field; feature: oil-well bore; material: oil-contaminated soil; isolation source: oil-contaminated soil from oil-well borehole | place: Germany: Wietze | collected 2016-10-18 ...
TGAGGTCTGAAGGTCTCAGGTCTCAGGTCTGAAGGTCTGAGGTCTGAAGGTCTGAAGGTCTCAGGTCTGAAGGTCTCAGGTCTGAAGGTCTCAGGTCTGAAGGTCTTGCTGACCGCAGAACCATCAGGACCTTGACCTTTGAATCTTTTGACTTTCAGACCTTTAGACCCTCAGACCTCAGACCTTACCTATAGAGATAGACCGTTCCCCGGTACTCCCGGCCCTCGTACTCTACGTCATCATAGCCCACGGCCCTGATGACGTAGAAGTAGGCACCGGGCGTGGCGCGGCGATCGGAGTTATTGATCCTGCCGTCCCATCCCTGCCAGTCGCGGAGATCTTCACCGTCGCCGCGGTAATGACAGACCCTGTGACCGCTCTTGGCGAACACCTGCAGGTCGAGAAACTTCAGTGACTTCTTGTCGGGAACGAAATAGTCGTTGATGCCGTCGTCATTAGGGGTGAATACATTGGGTATCTGAAGTGAGGAGGGCAGCACCGTGATATCAACGGTGGCCGAGTCACTGCATGTGAGCTCGCTCTCTATGATCAGCGTGGCCTTATATTCTCCAGGGATATAATAGATGTGGGTTCCGGGATCAGCGAGATTCGAGACGGAGTCGTCGCCGAACTTCCAGAGATAGTTGTATCCCCTTACAGAATTGTCCGTGAAGGTTATCTCGAGGGGGGCCTCGCCCTCTGTCGGCTCGGCGGAAAAGTCAGCCCTGACATGGATCGATTCATAGTCGAACCACGATGAGGCCGAACATCCGAAGCTGTCAGTGACCTCGAGCATATACCTGACATCCTCCAGCGGCGGAGAGAAGGTTATGGGATCGATCTCCAGGTCAGGATAGGGTATTGCCGATGAGGGTGTTGACGACCAGCGATGTCTGACGCCGTTGGGAAGAGTGCGCGATGCGCCGGTTGAGGGATCATAATAGTTGAACTGATCGACTGCTTTGGTGCCGTTGAGTGCCACATAGTCGCATGTAAAAGCCAGCAGTTCCGCCAGTGCTACAGGTCTGTCAATGCTGACCCAGGCAAAGAGCTGGGTGGAGTATCCTACGCCATCGCTGATGCTGACCCGGTAGCCTCCCTCTGCCAGGCCGGAGGCTGTTGATGTTGTCCCTGATTCCGTCTTAAGCGGTATAGTAAAGCCTCCCCCTGCCTGATCATACATGGTCCATACGAATGTGAAAGGTGCCGTTCCTCCGGGACTGGCTGCAATGAGTGTGCCTGTTGCCGTCCCGTCTGAGTCGCAGAAGATGAACACCGGATCATGCCGTGCCGTGACCGGATAGTCGGTTGTGCGCACGGTCCGGCTCTCAGGGGCAGTGATCTGCGCCTGCAGTGCAAGCGGTAACATTATGATTATGAGGACCAGGTACCTTGACACTCCTTTTAAACGGATAAACGCGTGAAAATGATATGCAAACCTAATAAAAAAATGCCGTTCTTTGGGGCATTAATTTCTGCATTATCATTGATGTTTCGCGACTACCTCAAAGAGCTTAACGAGGCACAGCAGTCGGCCGTTGTCAACACTGAAGGACCGGCGATGGTCATTGCCGGTGCCGGATCCGGCAAGACCCGGGTGCTTACCTACCGTGTGGCATACCTGATACAAAAGGGCGTTCCCGCTCACCGGATTCTGGCACTGACCTTTACCAACAAGGCGGCCGGGGAGATGAAGGAACGCATAAGCACTATCGTGGGGGCAGACACTGCGCGGAGTCTCTGGATGGGCACCTTTCACTCCATCTTCGCCCGTTTCCTGAGACATGACGGCCAATACCTGGGATATAAAAGCAACTTCACCATCTACGATCAGGACAACACCCGAAGCCTGATACGAACCATCATCAGGGAGATGGGGCTCGACGATTCACTGTACAAGCCTGCCTCCGTAGCCGCGCGTATCTCGCATGCCAAGAACAACCTCATAACCGCGCAGCAGTACGGCTCCATATCACAGATCACCGAAGCCGACAAAGCCTCGAGGGTGCCTGAGGTGACCGCTATCTACAGGCATTATGCCGCCAGGTGTTTCAAGGCCAATGCCATGGATTTCGATGACCTGCTGATGAACATCAACATCCTGTTCCGCGATTTTCCCGCTGTGCTCGAAGAGTACCGCAACCGGTTTGACTACATCCTTGTCGACGAGTACCAGGATACCAACTATGCACAGTATATCATCGTTCACAGGCTCTCCGAGAAGCACAGGAACCTGTGCGTTGTGGGTGACGATGCGCAGAGCATCTACTCGTTCCGCGGCGCCCGTATTGAGAATATCCTCAACTTCAAGAACGATTATCCCGACTACCGACTTTTCAAGCTCGAGCAGAACTACCGCTCAACGCGCAATATAGTCAACGCTGCCAACAGCATTATAGAGAAGAATACCGGTCAGATAAAGAAGACCATTTTTTCAAAGAACGATGAGGGTGAGAAGATCAGGGTGGTGCAGACTACCATTGACAGCGAAGAGGGAATCGTCACCGCCTCCGATATTCTTGACACACGCATGCGTGAGCGGCTCGACTGGAAGGACTTTGCCATTCTCTACCGTACCAACGCCCAGTCGCGTATCTTCGAGGAGATGCTGCGCAAGCGCAACATACCCTATAAAATATATGGCGGAAAGTCGTTCTACGAGCGAAAGGAGATACGTGACCTGATAGCTTACCTGCGGGTGATAGTCAATCCTGACGACGAGGAGGCTCTCAGGCGTATAATCAACTACCCTAAGAGAGGCATAGGCGACACCACGGTACAGAAGCTGATGGAGCTCGCCCGCGGTATAGACCGCAGCATCTGGGAGATCATCTCCTCGCCTGAGCTGAGCGCAAATTACCTCACTCCTGCCCTGCGGTCAAAGGTGAACCTCTTCACCGGTCTGATACTGCCTTTCATGTCGGAAGCCGTGACAGCCACAGCCTGGGATGTTGCAAGCAGGGTAGCCTCAGCCAGCGGCATCATCAGGGAGCTTAAGCAGGGGCAGGTACCGGAGGAGATTGACAGGCTTGAGAACCTGCAGGAGCTGCTCAACGGCATCAAGGAGTTTACCGAGGCTGCGCTAACCAACGGTGATCCTGCTGACATTGCCACATGGCTGCAGTCGGTGGCACTGCTGACCGACCAGGATCTGGAGAAGCCGGAGGAGAGGGACAGGGTGACGCTGATGACGATACACTCGGCCAAAGGACTGGAGTTCAAGTATGTATATATAGTAGGACTCGAAGAGAACCTCTTCCCTTCGAACATGAACCTCTATAACCCTCGTGAGCTTGAGGAGGAGCGCAGGCTATTCTATGTGGCCCTGACCAGGGCCTGCCGGCGTGTCACCCTGAGCTATGCCCTGAACAGGTACAGGTGGGGATCGCTGGAGAGCAGCACCCCGAGCCGCTTCATCGGCGAGATCGAGAGTGAATACCTGTGGTATCCCCAGACGGGAGGTCTGCCATTTGGCCGGCGCACAGCCTCTGACAGCCGTTCGTTCGACGATAGCCAGGAGACATTTGTACCAACAACTTCCAAAAGGAAGATAATCAGATTCAGTGATGCCACCGGCGGGGCAGCCGGCGGGGATACTGGCAGAACATCACGAGGTGTGGCAGGGAGTGATGCCACCGGCGTGGCAGCCGGTGGGGATACTGGCGGGACATCACGAGGTGTGGCAGGGAGTGATGCCACCGGTACCGATGGGGGTACGGCCGGCGGGATTGCCGGCGGTGGATCCCGCAGCCGGGAGGAAGCCACCGGCAGCAGTCGCGGCAGACCGTCCGGCACTTCCCGTGGCGGTGGATCCGGTAACGCAGACGGCAGTGCAACCGGCGGGCACCTCACAGCCGACAGCTATGCCTCGCTGGCGCCGGGCGAAAGGGTCAGGCATGAGCGGTTCGGGGAGGGCAAAGTGCTCTCTGTCGACGGAGCACCGCCCAACACCACGGCCGTCATTGAGTTCGCGGCTGCCGGCACCAGGAAACTGCTGCTGCGGTTTGCGAAGCTGACGAGGATATGACCTTGAAAGACAAGATTAACAGGTAGCCCTGCCGCGGCCTGAATATCTTTTATCTCACTGATTTCCTCACACTCGCCCCCTCCGGTCATCCACGGCCAGAATGCAGTAATAAGTCATTGATCATAAGATTAATCAGACAGGTAAGCTTCACCGGGTCGGCCTGCAATATCCGGCTATCTATTCTTCTGTGCCCGCTTGACCATATCCATCCGGATCATTGAAATGCCTGCCAGGGATATTGAGTGTGTGGCGTTAAGATCTACCTTCGTCACTTCCGATCTGCTTACAAGGCTGCCCTTTTCATAGGTTTCAGAGGCCATCATGACTCCCTTTACGCTGCTGCCGCCATAGTTCCGGGGCATCCCCTTCCAGCTTCCAAACAATTTAATATCACCGGTGAGCTTCAGGTCTTCAGTGGCCCAAACAGTAGACTTAACCTTGCCATCCTCCTCGGTCACCTCACACTCATCGCAACGGCACGGCGGTCTCCGTACAATACTACCCGGCCTGCCCTCGCCAAAAAGGCAAACCCACAGATGAACGGCGCTATTCATTCATATGTGCCCGGATTTAATACAGGGGGCCGCATAAATGCCGGCAAACTCCCGCGGCATGATCTCAGAAAGAGATGTCAAGCAGGTCCTGCAGTCTCTTCCCCGGCGTAAAAATGCGGTATGCCACGGGCCACACCTTCATCAGGCAGCTATCCTGCCTGTCTTTGATGACAATGGCCAGCTCATCATCCACATCGCTGTTGGCAGTGTCGCGGTATTTATATCCGAGGATCGTGAGTATCTGGTCCAGGTCATTGTATTTTCCAAGGTTGCAGGTTATGATATCAAGCCTCTTCTCCAGGGCTTTCACCGCAGTGGGATTCAGGTGGCGGAAGAAGTCGAGCTGGTACATCAGCGTCTTCGACTTCTTGCGGAACTCATGCAACAGGCGGGGTTTCACATTGTTACGGCAGTCGAGATAAGCACCTGCTGCGGCAGTATAACTCTTCCCGAGCTCGCCCAGCAACAGCCTGAAATCGGGTTCGCGGAGACTAAGAAATCTCAGTCTGTATCTTGCCTTTGTCAGCTGCTCCGTCACCTGCCCTACAGTTTTGGCCTGTACTCCGGCCTCCTCCCATGTGGAATAAGGCTTACGGAGCAGGTTCTGCACGGCCTGATTGTCCCACAGCTTGGTGAAAAGCTCAGGATGGTCCTTTCTCAGTGCCTTCATGCTTTTGCGCATCACGCTGCTCTCACGCCATGAAGCGAGGATACGCCCTGTCTCCCTCCCTGCCAGGTACTCCCTGCGATAGACGGACTCTTCCAGCAGTGGCTTTACCAGCCGTACCGCAGCGCGGTGTTTCTTCATCATCACCCGGATATCATGTACGGCTTTACCGTCAGGAAGTGGTTTTTTGGAAAGCAGAATCAGTGATCCGTTGATGCAATCGAGCATCGACGCCTTGATATCTGCCCTCTTTCCCTTTTCCTTTGAAGCCATGTGCAATCCGCTGACAGATGATAAAGTTACATAATTATAACGACTTTCACTTTCAGACTGCGCTGATGCATAGTATATTTAATCCATTGCGTGTGGTTAGACCTGCAATTTCCTGCGGTTATTTTTCATACATTTACAAAAGATAACAACAACCAGATAGAATAATGGGCAAAAACAGCAAACCAAAACGCATAGGTATTCTGACGGCAGGAGGCGACTGTCCGGGCATCAATGCCGCCATCAGGGGTGTAGGCAAGACAGCCATAGTAAAGTACGGCATGACGGTCATCGGCATCAGTGACGGCTACGCCGGGCTGATAAACAAGGAGTACCGCGAGCTGACAGAAAGTGATCTCTCCGGCATCCTGACACTGGGGGGAACCATCCTTGGCACCTCCCGCGAGAAGCCCTTCAAGAGAAGCGGCAAAAAGAAAGACGAGACGCGCAAACCTCTGCTTATAAAGGAGCACTATGAGCAGATGGCGCTCGACTGCCTGGTGTGCATAGGGGGCAACGGCACCATGAAGACGGCCCACATGCTCTCGGAAGAGGGACTGAACGTCGTGGGTATCCCAAAGACGATAGACAATGACATCTGGGGTACGGATATCACCTTCGGGTTTGATTCGGCAGTGAACATTGCCACAGAAGCCATCGACAGACTGCATTCGACGGCCAACTCTCACAAGAGAATCATGGTTATTGAGATCATGGGCCACAACGCAGGATGGCTGGCCCTCTACTCCGGCATGGCGGGAGGAGGTGACGTCATTCTGATACCCGAGATACCGCATGATGAAAAGGTGGTGATGGAGTACCTCAGGAAGAGAGCCGACAACAATAAGCCCTACACCATTGTTGTAGTGGCAGAAGGGATCAAGGTACCCGAGGGTGAGAATTCGGCGGGCAGGTACCTGGCAAAAAGGATACAGGAAGAGACAGGTCTGGAGACCAGGGAGACGGTGCTCGGTTATATACAGAGAGGCGGTACACCTTCACCCATGGACAGGGTGCTCGCCTCCAGGTTCGGCGCCGCCGGTGCCACACTCATTGCAAAGGAGGAGTACGGCAGGATGGTGGCTCACCGTGACGGACAGATCACCTCCGTCAAACTGTCGGAGGTGGCCGGGAAGACGAAGCTGGTAAAACCTGATGACCCGATGGTCAAGCAGGCCAGGGAGATGGGTACCAGCTTCGGAATATGATTATCAAAATGTTTATGGCAGAAGTAACACAGTTAGTGAAATGACAGGAAAGAGAAAACTAATTTTCATACGGCACAGCAAGGCCGAGGATCAGCTACCCATGATATCCGATTTTGAGCGGTCGCTGACAACTAAGGGCAAACAAAACTCAAAGCTTATGGCTCAGCTGCTCTTTTCCCAGAAGGAAGATCCGGGAAGAATTATAACCAGCCCTGCCTTCAGGGCACTGGAGACAGCACTCATATTCTGCAGGGAATATGGTATCAGTCCGGATGAGATAAGACTGAATCCCAAACTCTATCTCAGCCTTGAGGAAGAGGAGTTCCTCTCTTTTATCAGAGGCATGAGCAACGATGATCATACCGTCACCCTCTTCGGGCATAACCCACTGCTGACGGAGATGGCAGCATTTTTTGCCTTTGACGAGCCGGAGGTACTGTCGAAGACAGGCATCTACTGCATTTCGTTCGATGCTGCAAGCTGGTCGGAGGTTGAACCCGAAAGCGGCACGACAGAATACTATCTCACACTGAAGGACCTGGCATGAGCACTGATTATATCCCCAAGGAGATAAGCTGGCTCTCCTTTAACGAGAGAGTGCTGCAGGAGGCAGAGAATAAAGACGTGCCTCTGCTTGAACGGTTTAACTTCCTGGGGATCTATTCCAATAATCTTGATGAGTATTTCAGGGTCAGGGTTGCGACGCTGAAAAGGCTCTCCCTGTTTGGAAGCAAGTCAAAGAGCATTCTTGGCTACAGCCCGAAAGCCACCCTCAGGAGAGTGCAGGAGATAGTCCTGGAGCAGAACCTGAGGTTTGAGAAGACATATTCCGATCTTAAGAAGGAGCTGAAAAAGCACAACATTTACTTCGTCAATGAACAGCAGCTCGACGAGGAGCAGAGTGCGTTTGTGAAGAGTTATTTTCGCAAGGAGGTAAGGCACAGGCTTATGCCGCTGATAATCAGTAAAGAAAACGTGCTGCCTGACCTCACTGATGATGCAGTCTTCTTTGCAATACTTCTAACCGACTCCGCCAGCGGCAGGAACAGGCACGCTCTGCTGGAGATACCCCCGTCGGACATACTGCCGAGGTTCATCCAGCTGCCGGAGAAGAACGGCAACAGGTATGTTATCTTCCTTGATGACGTCATCAGGTCAGAGCTCAAGGATATTTTTCACATCCTCCCCTTTGACGAGCTCTCGGCTTTTACATTCAAGCTCACCAAGGATGCTGAGCTTGACATTGCGGATGACATCTCTGAGAGCTATATCGACAAGCTCTCAAAGAGCCTTCAGCAGCGTAAGAAAGGCACACCCGTAAGGTTTGTCCATGACCGCAATATGCCTGCCGACCTCCTGAAGATACTGAAGAAAAAGCTGAACCTGGGCACTGATGATGTAATAATACCCGGTGACAGGTATCACAACTTCAAGGATTTCATGAAGTTCATAGACATCCCCGGTGACGGGTTGCGGTATGAGAAACTCCCTCCCGTAAGGCACCGTGACATCTATTACGGCAAGAGTATTCTCTCCGTCATCAGGAAGAAGGATGTGATGCTCTTCTTTCCATACAACCCTTTTGATCACTTTATTGACCTGCTGCGGGAGGCCTCGATTGATCCATATGTCACCTCCATACAGGTGACCCTCTACCGTCTCGCCAGAAACTCAAGCGTCATCAACGCCCTGATGAATGCAGCCAGGAACGGCAAGCAGGTCACAACGGTGGTTGAGCTTCAGGCACGATTCGACGAGGAAGCTAACATCCTTTGGGGAAACAAGTTGCTTAATGAAGGAGTAAAGGTGATTTACGGTGTGCCCGGACTGAAAGTTCATTCAAAGCTCTGTCTCATCACCCGTGAAAAGAATGAAGTCATTCAGAGGTATGCCGCCGTTGGAACAGGCAATTTCAACGAGCAGACTGCCAGGGTCTATACCGATCATCTGCTGCTGACATCAAACAAGAAGATCACCAATGAGGTGGTGAAGGCATTCAATTTTTTCGTTGCCAATTACCGCAAAGACAAGTTTTACCATCTGCTGCTATCACCTTTCGGTCTTCGCAACAAGCTGCTGATGCTGATTGAGAACGAGATCAGGAACGCAAAGGCAGGCAGGGAGGCCTGGATCAACATCAAGATCAACAATCTCACCGATGAGGAGATCATCGGCAAACTGTACAAGGCGAGCTGTGCGGGTGTAAGGATACGACTGATAGTCAGGGGCATGCTGTCGCTGGTGCCGGGGCTGAAGGGTGTCAGTGAGAATATCACTGCGAGAGGCATTGTTGACCGCTTCCTTGAGCATTCGAGGTTCATGATCTTCTGCAACGGGGGTAATGAGCTGGTATACATCACCTCGGCAGATTTGATGCCGAGGAACCTCGACCGCCGGATCGAGGTCTCCTGCCCTATATTTGATGAGGCTATCAGGAAAGAGATCACCGATGTCTTCGAGATACAGTGGAATGACAATGTCAAGGCAAGGGTCCTTGACGCAAAGCAGTCGAACAGGCTTGTTGCTCCCGGTGACAAACCCTGCCGTTCACAGACGGAGGTCCACAGTTACATAACGGCTATCAACGGTCCGTCTCAGGAGGCCACACGGGGATAAAGGCCGGCGCTCTACGCTGTTTTGTGCTCGTCTCAAAGGCAAAGGCTATCTCTATCAGCAACGGCTCACTCCACGCCCTGCCGAAGAAGGATATTCCCACCGGCAGTCCGTCTATGAATCCCATGGGCAGGGTTATGTTCGGATAGCCGGCCATGGCTGCCGGCGAGGAGCTGCTGACATGAAAAGAGTCACCGTTGATCAGGTCGGTCTTCCATGCAGGTGCACCCGTGGGGGCGATAAAGGCATCAAGGTTATGTTCCTTCATCACCTTGTCAATTCCCTCGTCCCTAACCAGGCGGTTCATTTTTTCCACGATCTCCTGAAATTCCTGTGAGTTGACGTCGCCTTTCTTCTGTGCTTCAAGAACCAGGTCCTGGTCATAGAAACGCATCTCGATGCTGTCGGCATTGTTGAATGCAATAAGCTCTTCAATACTCTTTACCGGGGCGTTTTCGCCCAGCGAGGCGAAGTATCTGTTCAGTCCATCCCTGAATTCCCACAGCAGCACCTGGAAAGAGAGTGACCCTGCTTCCCGGCTGTATATATTGTCAATCTCAACAACCTCTGCACCCTTGCTTTTCAGGAGGTCAACGGTCTTCTGCATCAGCGTATCAACCTTGAAGTGCTGTCCCCTGGCAGCAGTATACCATCCCAATCGTTTGCCCTTCAGACCGTCTTCCTTCAGGAAGGGCGTGTAGTCGGTCAGGGCTTTGCCGTCCGAGGCAGCTGTTTTGCTGTCACTGGGATCGATGCCGGTAAGGGCTCCCAGGGCTATGGCGGCGTCAGTCACTGTGCGCGCCATGGGTCCCGGGGTGTCCTGCGTGAATGATATGGGTACGATGCCGCTGCGACTGAGAAGTCCCACTGTAGGTTTGATGCCAACAATGCCGTTGGCGGTGGAGGGGCATACTATCGAACCGTTGGTCTCGGTGCCAATGGCAATCATGCAGAGGTTGGCGGAGACGGCCACTCCCGATCCGGAGCTGGAGCCGCACGGGTTACGGTCAAGAATATAGGGGTTCTTGGTCTGACCGCCAACACCGCTCCATCCGCTCGATGAGAGGTTACCGCGGAAGTTGGCCCACTCGCTCAGGTTGGCCTTGCCGATTATCACAGCGCCGGCCTCGCGCAGCTTCATCGCTATATAGCTGTCCTGCAGAGGATGCGAGCCGGCCAGTGCACGAGAGCCTGCTGTGGTTGCCATCTGATCATGGGTGTCAATATTGTCTTTCAGCAGCACCGGCACTCCGTGCATAGGACCGCGCTTTTTGCCATCCTTAATCTCGGCATCAAGCTGAGCGGCTATTGCAAGGGCATCAGGATTGGTCTGAATGACTGCGTTGAGCATCGGGCCGCTGTCATCAATAGCCTCAATGCGATCAAGATATGCCTGTACAACATCAGTAACGGTGAAATCACCATTGTCATAGCCCTGCTGAAGCTGTGTAATTGTGTATTCTTCGAAACGGAAAGTTTCAGCTGAGGAAGTTTTCTTCCCGCTTTCCGGTCCGCAGGAGTTTGCAGACAACAAAATAATGGTACACATAACCACGAGTGGAAATTTGTTCATGATCGTTTGTTTTGAGCTGGTTTGTATTATTTGTAAATATTTTTCCTGTGGCCTACGGATACGACAATTACTATAATTCTGTCATCGTTTATCTCGTATACAATATGATAGTCACTGACCCGGATACGGTACGCCTCTTCGCCTTTCAGCTTTTTATATCCGTATGGACGTGGATTATCGGCAAGGCCTGAAATGGCTGATTTAATAATCGGGATGGCTTTACTGTCAAGCTTCTGGATTTGCTTTTGGGCATAACGTTCAATGAAGACAGTATACTTCATTCTGCAGCTTTTTCAATCTCACTGAAAGCTTGTTCATAAGGTATAGGATCACTCTTGCGTGCTTTGGCTTTACGGTACTCCTTGATTTCATCCAGTTCTTCAGAATCTGCAACCAGTTTCTCGTAGGTCTTAATTGGAACCTGCACGGCTATCTTACGTCCTTTTTTATCTATTATATAAGTTTCTTCGTTCATCCTGACAGAATAATTCTGAAAATGATTATACATACAAAGATACACTGGTTGAAGTTAATTTCAAAAGGGGTTCAGGATGTGTAGTGTAAGAACACTATCAACTTCCCATTTTGAAATTCAAGACTGAGCTCCCGGTCTAATGCCTCATTCAACGTACCCCTCCACCAGCTGTAAAGAGTTAGGTTATTGAGCGGGTATTTCAGACCGGTGGAGGTTACGGTCAGGGTAGGATCAACACTGAAGAGCGACACCTGCTGGCCGGGGTGTGAGCTGATGGTCACGCTGTGGTCATATACCCTGAAGCTGCCGGTGTCAGTGAGCATGACGGCATCTATCCTGCTGCTGTAATCGGCAAGCAGCGATATGTTGCCCAGGGTATGATCCTCGCGGATGCCGGTGGCGCCAAGGATAGCCACCTCCTTTATCCCGGCCGCGACACACCAGTTGACCGCCTTGGTCAGGTCATTGGTCTCCTGGTCGGAGTCCTGCACCAGTATCTTCCCATACCTCTCTTTAAGCGCAGGCGGCACCGAGTCGAGGTCGCCAATGATGATGCCCGGTTCAAGTCCGTGTGCCACCAGCTTCTTCGCCGCACCGTCGCAGCATACGATCATGCCGGCCTCCCGCAGGCGGGCCAGCGGCACCGGGTGGGTGGGGTATGAGCCATTGGCAAGAACGACGGCGGCCGGGTGCTGTGGGAACAGCGTGATGTGCGGTGGCGGTGGTAGATGTTGTCTTACTTTAGGTTCCTCGTTTGTGTCAAACCATATAACCAATGATTTTCTGATGGTCCCTTCTATTTTCTCCTTAATCATGGATAAATGTTTAAAGGAGAATCACTCAACAGACATCGTTTTGCCACAACCTCATTAACCTGACACTCTGTTATGAAAACAACCATACTTAAGTTGGTAGTATCTGTTTGCTGCCTTTTTCTTGTCCACCCGGCATTCACACAAGTAGAAGGTCCCCTTGTGATCCCCTCTTCCCCTCAAAGCCAGCTCTTTGAGAAGTATATCAACCACTCCGTTACCGAGTATAGTGGGCTACCCGAAATTGCTATTCCGTTGTATGAGATAGAGATCAATGGCCTAACCATACCTATAACCCTAACCTATCACGCTTCCGGCATCCAGTATATGCAGCATGATGGTGATGTAGGTGTTGGGTGGAGCATCAACGCTGAAGGCTATCGTGTTTCCCGGAGTATTAAGGGTAAATCTGATTTCACTAGTACCTTTTATGATTATAATACCTACCTGTCTTTTCTTGGAGAATCTGACAAAAGATACATAGACAGCTACTTAGAAGCAATTAATAGGCGTTTTGGCAATTCAACCTATGGTAGGCTTGATGGCGAATACGATCTGTTTACCTACATGACCCCCTCAACGAACGGTCACTTTATCCTCACAAGCAGAAACCAGGCAAGTCAAACCTATACTGCTGTGACATTAGAACAGAAAATGGATAAAATGGCGATGAACAGCTACTCCGGTCTGCTTACAGACGAAAACGGTTATCAGTATTATTTCGGAAATGAGGATAGTACCGTTTACCCCGGAATTGTTGAGCATACGGATATTTCAGAAAGTATGTCGCTTGAAAAGACGGCATGGCCGCTAAGAACTATACAGTCTCCCTACGGGGAGACGGTATCTTTTGACTACGCACTTCATACTTATACTAATACTCGAGACCGAAAAGACTCTAAGAACAACTATTTCAGTACAAAATATCGCAGCATAACGGTTACAGAAGCAAGTTTAAGAGAATCTCCCTATGAGTGTTACCCTGATCCAAGTGATTCCTGGGATATTGAAGTAGATCAAGACGATATTACGCTGTCCACCACATCTCCTTACCTAACCCAAATAAGAAGCGCAAAAGATTCGGTAAGGTTTGTACGAATCGCAAGGAATGGTAAGCTAAACTCGCCCACCTTAATCAGCAAGATCAAGATATACGACATTACCAGTAGTGGGAGTCCGACACTTGTCAGGGAAATATCCTTCAGCTACGCCAATATGTCCAGCAGGTTATCCATAGATACCACAACTAACGCCTATCCTTGGCACACCGTACTGACCTCCGTAACTATAGGAAATGGCAGCAGCGTGGAAAAGGAGTACAAGTTTGACTACTTTGCTCCACCCAGTGGGCAATACGCTTCTCCTGACTATTGGAACTACTACGTTTTTGGAAGAGGCGGAGGGCCGGATCAGGACCTATTCCTGCCGGATCCCCTTGCTGATGTTTCTTTCTTACGTTTCACAAATGGGCCATCAACTGATAGCGAAACCCTTAGACAGAATTATGGCGCAAATACCAGTAAATACTTTATAGATCGTAGCATAGATCCACTAGGATTCAAGGCTTTCTCACTAAAGCGCATTATGTATCCAACCGGAGGCTATACCGAGTATGAATATGAACCTAATGAAACCAATGACAGTGAAGGTAACGGGCAACGCGTTAGGAGCATCAGATCCTACCCATCAGTCAATGAAGATCCAGTTATTACCTTTTTTGAATATGGGAAAAACCAATCCGGGCAGGGCACATCTGATAAGACAATCGATGAAGGCTGGTTTTCTAAGGGAGCATCAAGTTATTGGGTAACAAGAATACCCTCCTGTGGTGATATTCGAGACATCAAACATATAACGACTTTTACCAATACTGCTATTGATATTCCCTATGAGTCATTTACTGTTTATTATCCGGAGGTATCTACCTACCAATACAATAAGGATTGCTCCATTAGTAACGGGAAAACGGTATCGAGTTATAATATTCCTCACAACATTAGCATGTATGGTCAGGCTCCAGGGCTAAAACCTACCCTTAGTAGTCGTACTGTTTTCAACAATCAGGACAATCGTCTTCGCAAAGAGAAATACACATATCAGCGAACGTCTGGGCAAACATATAGAAATGTAAGGCCCTGGAAAGACGTATCAATTACAGGAACCAGCGATGATCCCTCATATAATACTCCAAGCAACCAATGGTTATATACATACTATCATGTTGCGCAACTTTATATTCCCATTCATCCTGATATTTCATCAAGCATAGATCTTCTAACATCCAATCAACTAATACTTTATACTGGTAGCGATAGTGTTGTTCAAACAGAAACTTACACTTATGACCTTTCTCGTAATCAGCTAACCAAAATAGCACAAAATAGTAGTTCAGGAGGAACGACGGAGAAAGAATTTATATATCCAAATGATAACCATCAACTGGTTACAATCTGGAATATTTATTCAGCAAAGCAACAGGAGATAAGTAGAAATAGCGGACAAGAGATAAAACAAATTCGATATAACTATCCTGACTTTACAGGTCGGCAGCCTTTACCCCTGCCATCTTCTGTAGATTATTCAGGAACAGGGACTAGTGGCTTTACTCGGGAATTTGATTACCTATACGACCAATCCAACGGAAATCTTATTCATTATACCGGACGTGACGGCGTACCTATTTCTTACCTATGGGGTTATAATAAGAACTTACCCATTTGCAAAGCTGAAAATGCCGATAACACGGATATTTGTTTCTGCAACTTCGAGGTTAGCAATGAATACGGTGGCTGGACCTTTCAATCCGGTAACAGGTCAACCTCATACGCAAGAACAGGAAGATACTCCTGCGTTAATGCAATCATGCAAAAGACTGTAGCCGTTAACTCCATCGTTTCACTCTGGGTGAAGTCTGGTGGCGGGACACCATCTATTTCAGGGTACACACCCAAAGTCTATGCTGCAACAAATGGCTGGACGTACTACGAGTGGAATATCTCTCCAGGTTCAATCACGGTCTACGGGTCCAACTCCTACATAGATGACTTGAGACTTTATCCTGTGGGCGCAATGATGTCAACATATACTTATGACCCATTGGTCGGTATGACTTCATCAACTGATCCGAACGGCATTGTTACCAGATATGAATATGATTCATTCGGAAGGTTGAAAAATGTAAAGGATAATGATGGCAAAATAACTTCCCGAAATTACTATCACTACTATAATGATACTTCTTCAGATACACCTTACCTGAACACGAGTCCCACTTCAATGTCATTCGGAAGCAGTGCATCATCTTCCATTCTTAGCATCTCATCCAATACCACCTGGAGCATCGCTGACAATGCCTCGTGGCTCAGCGTTAACACCACTTCCGGGACAGGGAACGCAACAATCACAGTCAGCGTTGCAGCAAATACCTCTGCAGCGCGCATTGCAACAATTACAATAACATACACTGGGGGCCTTACAAAAACAGTATCCGTTTCACAGGCTGCAGGCTCCACAAGTACACTACTTGTAAGTCCTCTGACAATCAACTTCGCTTCAATCGCTCCACCTCAAACGGTAACTATAACTTCAAACACTTCATGGACCGTTACAAAGTCTGCTTCCTGGATAACAATCTCTGCTACCAGCGGAACTGGCAGCGGAACCATCACAGTAAGAGCGACAAAACTTCTTTCCGGCACCAGATCCGGAACCGTAACGATTAAAACTAGTATTCCGTTCATAAATTAAGTTGACAATTCTGCTGTTTCGACTTTTTCCTC
>WOYI010729320.1_pt1 | contig 15968 bp, 15 predicted proteins | sample 6423411 | NCBI WGS metagenome assembly WOYI01 (sample SAMN13441803, study PRJNA592873) | oil field metagenome | biome: oil field; feature: oil-well bore; material: oil-contaminated soil; isolation source: oil-contaminated soil from oil-well borehole | place: Germany: Wietze | collected 2016-10-18 ...
TCTATGATACCGATCCGGATCAGATCGGACTCCCCCTGGATGATCCCGTCTACACCGCATATCCTGTGCTGGTTGAGTTCGTCACACGGGTCACTGAAGAGCGGCAGGGGCAGGGGAACTACATCTTCCGTGACCAGACAAAAGAGGCAGTCTGGACGACTGTAGCACTGCACGGAACCGAATGGCGGGTGGCGGTCACCCGGACTCTATGAGGGAGAGGAGATCCCCCTTCGTTTGAGTATGAAAAGGGCAAGTGAGAAGAGAGCAATCAGAGGAAGTACTGCTAAAGGGGACGATTCTTCTGATTGCGGTAATTTTCGAACTGAAGGATCATAGAGATCGGGATGAATCACTTCTGCCACCTCTTCGAGTGCATCCACAATCCGTGGACCACCACGGCTGATGGTATCAGCATCGATGATAACAACACGGTTTTCCCGTACCGCATCCATCCGCTGGAACCTGGGCTCGTTCATCACATACTCATAGATGACATCATAATCATCCTTATCCATCCCGGTCCCGGAACTGACGAGAATATAATCAGGATTTGCAATAACAAACTCTTCAAGCCCGATAACACCCCATTCTTCAATCGATTCGAAGGCATTTGTTCCTCCTGCCCGGGTGATCACCTCATGCTGGAAGGTCCGGTCACCGGACACCCAGACAGGATCATGCCAGACAATATGGGCAACCGATGGAGTCTTTTCCCGTTCTGCCACCGTATCGGTTACTGCCTGGATTCTTCTGTCAAGTTCGGTTGTGAGCAGTTCCGCCTCTGCCGCATTGCCGGTAAGCGTTCCAAGGAGAATGATATCATCCAAAATCTCCTCGATAGTTCTTGGATCGATGACTACGACAACAAGCCCGAGTCTCCGGAATCTCTCGATCAATTCCTCGGAATTGCCGGGTGCTGCAACCACCAGATCCGGTTTTGCGGCAATGACCTTCTCAAGGCTGATTGTGGTGTAGCCTCCAACTGTCGGAATGGCACGTGCCTCAGCTGGATAGTCGCTCTGGTCAGCCACTGCCACGAGCCGGTCGCCCGCACCGATGGCAAAGAGAAGTTCTGTATTGGATGGGGCAAGGGATACGATACGATCCGGGTACTCTTCAATGGTTATTGTACGACCGGAGTCATCAAGAACAGTGATGGCCAAAATCCCATCTGCATGACCTGCTGATACCTCTTCAGCCATGGCGGCTGCAACCCCGGTGCAGAGCACCATGATGACTGCCAGCGACACTATACTTCTCCGGATACTCTTCATCCATCTATCCATCATGCAATCACAGATCCCAATTTACTTTTAAACACCAAATGGACGCCATAAAACTCACAGTTCCCTTTTCAAGGCATTTTCCAGAGAATCAACAACCACCATGCCGCCCCCAAGAAGCCGGGAGAGAACTTTTTGAGCCTCTCCTCCGGTATAGTCTTCAAACGATTCCAAGCGCCCGACAAGAACCGTCTTTTTGGCAAAAGGTTCCAGGAGCCGTATATTCTCAATATTCCCACTCCCAACAGGCATGGGAACGAGAAGAATCATATCCGCTCCCTCAAGGAACGGCATGAGTGCTCCCGAGGCATCACCCGATATTGATGCAAACGGTGCTTCGGAGACGACCGGAATACCAAGATCGCATGCTGTTTTGTAATCAGAGTCAAGAACATTCAGGATACCGGTGGAGAGGAGACAGCCGGATCGGTGGAGCTCTCTCTGAAGGAACGAGCCTGTGCCCCCGCCGCAGACAAGATGCACCCGCCTTCCGCCTGTTTCGACCTTCGCCTTCTCATACATCGGAAGGATATACGGCCTGTTTGTGGACGGGTGTGTCCCTGCAATGACATTGACCCCATAGACTGAGTGGATCAGGTTCTCTGTCAGCACATCCGGGGGTGTCCCTATACCGGCAATCTGTCTCTCCTTTAACAGAATGATCCGGTCGCAGTAGCAGGATGCCAGATTGATGTCATGGAAGACACTGATTGTCGCTGTCTTCTCCATCTCCTTTCTGATGATTGTTAAAATCTCGATCTGGTGGCTTATATCAAGATGAGAGGTCGCCTCGTCGAGCAGGAGGATATCCGGCTCCTGTGCCAGAGCACGGGCGATCATTACACGCTGCCGCTCGCCCCCGCTGATCTGATTCACAGGCATATCGGCAAGGTGGGAGACATTGGCAAGCCGCATCACCCGGTCACAGATCGCGCGATCCTCCCTGCTTTCTGATGCGAACCTGCCGATATAGGGGTGCCGGCCCATCATCACGATCTCGCGGACGGTGTAATCGAAGTTGATTGTCGTCTCCTGTGGAACGACCGCCACCCGTTGCGCCAGCATCCGGAAGGAGAGGGTATCCATATCCTCGCCATTATAGTAGACCTCTCCTGCTGCCGGGACAATAATCCTGCTTATGGCTTTCAGGAGTGTCGTCTTGCCTGATCCATTCGGGCCGCAGATCCCGATCATCTCACCGGAATGAACCGAAAAAGCGATTGCTTCAAGGATCTGGTGCGCCCCGTACCTGACATCAAGATCGATAACATCGACAGCTTTCATACCGCACTCCTCCGCCGAAGGAGATACATGAAGAAGGGAGCGCCAAGGAATGCCGTGATGATCCCAACCGGCATCTCGTTTCCAAATGTCCGGGTGAAGGTATCTGCCCAGAGAAGGATCAATGCTCCCGCAAGAATTGCGGCGGGGAAGAGCATCCGGTGATCAGGGCCGACGATATTGCGCATCAGGTGTGGGGTGATCAGGCCGATGAACCCGATTGCACCGGCAATGGAGACAGCGATCCCGGCTAGTACTGCGCTTGCAAACAGAAGGAGAATCTTCAGCTGCTCCACATTTACACCGAGGTGGACAGCCTCGTCATCGCCGAGCGAGATGATGTTGATGTCACGGGCAAAGAGATAGATCAGAACGCAGCCAACCGGGATGACGAGAGCAACCCATACCTGGTCCCATGAGACCATCCAAAACCCTCCCATCAACCAGAAGACGATCTGGTGAAGGCTCTTTCCACTGGTGTACATCAGAAATGAGAGTATTGCGGAGAGGAACATCGAGAGGGCAACACCGGTCAGAAGCAGGGTCTCAACCGGGATTTTTCCGCCCCTGCGGGCGATGGTATAGACCAGGAAGGTCGCTGCAACCGCACCGGTAAAGGCAAAGACAGGGAGGCCGGCACCTGCCAGGAATACAATAGAGGCAACCGCGCCAAGCGATCCCCCGGCGGATGTTCCAATGATATAGGGATCGGCCATCGGGTTCTTGAAGAGCGCCTGCATCGCGGTGCCTGCCGTTGCAAGCGCAGCACCAACCAGCACCGCCGCGATCACCCGGGGAAGCCGGATATCAAAGATGATCTGGTGTGCAGTTTCATCTGAGAAGATGGATGAGAGCGGTATTTGTATCGGCCCGGTTGCAACAGCGATGAACATGCTCAGGCATAAGGCTATGAGGAGGAAGAAGATCGTGAGAGGTGCACGGTAGCGCATTGAACAATTTTTCTTTTTTTAACGTAAATAAATATTCTTTTAGAGATCGTGATACAATGCAACGGATTCATGATGACCGGTTCCTTCTCATCACAAGTATGCACAGCGGTCTGTTTTTTATTTTCGTTTGTTTTCGTATCTTTGCGTATTCGCCCAGAATACCCCCATTCCGGCTTTTAAGCACATATCAGAGACATCAGGGAGGAACAATACAAGTTTGAAGGTCAATTCGGATGATCAATATAAATAGCATTAACAACAATTTACTTTAGTTGTGAGAGGGGATCGGGCCCTCCCTCCAAAACTCTACGTTAGAGGAGATCCCATGAAACAGAGAAGAGAAGACGCCGTATCACCGGTTGTCGGCGTGCTGTTTTCGACATGAAAAATCCGGATCACACAATCCTCCGTGCATCGCAGATCAGATCCACGATCACCGGTCGATTCATCGAAAGCGCCTTTTTAACCGTCCCTTCCAGATCACCCGGTTGCTCCACCCGGAACCCGGCACCGCCGCAGGCATCTGCATAGGCGGCAAAGTCGGGGTTATGGAGATCGGTTCCGAAGTTCGGGTAGTTCTCCATCAGCTGCTCGACCTGGATCATACCAAGCTGCCTGTTGTTCATGATGATGACGACAATCGGGAGATCGTACTTCACTGCAGTGACAAAGTCCGCCATCGCCTGGGAGAAACCACCGTCGCCGGTGATGCAGACGACCTGTTTCTCCGGGTAGGCAAGCTTTGCTGCGATTGCTGCCGGAAACCCAAAGCCCATCGTCCCGAGATACCCCGACATCGTAAACCGCTGCTGCTTCATCAGGAAGTTCCGTCCAAACCACCACTGGTTCTCACCAACATCCAGGCAGATGACAGAATCAAAAGGAAGGGTCTCAGAGAGAACCTTCATGATATAGGGTGGGCGGATCGGAACTGCACCTGAATCAGCCTCCTTCTCCAGCTGTTCAAACCAGGCCTTCTTCATACCGGCAAGCTCCTCTTCAAGGCCGGGCCGGTTCTTCTTTTCGACTAAACGGGTGAGGAGCGGAATCGTCTCGGAACAGGTGCCCCAGAGCGGGATCATCTTTCTCCCGATTCCGAGCCTTACCGGGTTCGTATCGACCTGGATGATTGGTGTGTCAAGCGGGACATTCGTGAGCTTCGAAAAACCTACACCAAATGCGACGATCAGGTCCGCCCGTTCTGCCAGGATCCGTGCCTGCGGGGATCCAACCGATCCAAGCACGCTGATCACCCGGGGATGATCCCCGGGGAGGATGCCCTTTGCCCGGTACGTGGTCAGGATCGGGGCATCAATGGCTTCTGCAAAGGCGAGTACGGCATCTGCGTCATGGTATGCCCCAAACCCGGCGATCACAACCGGTGAGAGGGCGGAATCGATCGCCTCCTTTGCCTGCTGGAGTGAGACAGCATCCGGGATGATTGTCGGCTCATCGATCACGATCTCGGTTTTACAGATCGAAGGGTCAAGGGACTGTTTCTGGATATCATTTGGGATCGAGAGCTGGGCAACACCGTGGCGGAGTGTTGCATACCGGATCGCCCGGGAGAGGAGGAGGAGCGTCATCTTCCGGTCTGAGAGGGTGTTGTTATAGACGGTAATCGGCCTGAAGAAGGCATCCTGATCGATCTCCTGTATCCCGTACTCGCCGGCATACTGCATCTCGACCTGGCCGTTTAAGGAGAGAACCGATGCCCCATCCTCTTTTGCATCATAGAGACCAGTTACGAGGTTTGTTGCACCGGGACCCGCAATCGTGAGGCAGGCGGCGATTCTGCCTGTGAGCTTATTGTATGCAGATGCCGCCATCGCCGCCGCCGCCTCATGCCGGACAACAATATACCGGATCTTCCCGTTCTTCCGGATCGCATCCACAAGACCGAGCGAGGAGGTGCCGGGGAGGCCGAAGACGAGATCGATTCCGGCTGTAAGGAGTGCATCGATGATCACATCAGATACCGTCATGCCGGATTGCTCGTGGGCGATTGCATCCTTTCGGACCATCACAAAAGCGGCACGGGCAGCCCCGCAGACCGGGCACCGCCAGTCGTCTGGAAGCTCTGCAAACCGGGTATCCGGCGGTGTCTCTGTTGCAGGCTCGCCCTCTTCTTCTGAATAACGATAATCGCAGACGGTGCATCTCCAGACCATCGAAAGGGCAGGACCGGATTCGCCTTCTGCAGGAAGGACTGAGAACGCTGACTTCTCTGCCGCACAGACCGGGCACCTCCAGTCATGGGGGAGTTCATCAAAAGGGGTGTCCGGTGCCGTCTTTGTTGAAGGTTCCCCCTCATATTCATCATAAATATACCCACAGACCGAACATTTCCATTGCGACATCTCGTTCATCTCTCCAATGAGAAGAGGGGGAGGACAGATAGATAAATGATCTGTATGCAGGCAGGTATTGCATCGGTGGAGGAGGCATACAAACTTAAATAGATGAAGCGATGAGATTCCTATATGTTCGGCTCGCTCTTTGGCATCATCATCGCTATTGCGATTGCATTTGCCATCTACTATCTCCTGAAGAAAGGAGTGTACCTCGTATACAACGCGATCATCGGTATTGTCATCCTCTTTATCCTGAATTTCATCGGCATCTTCGGTGAGCCAGGTATCCCGATCAATATCGTCACAATCCTGATCAGTGCGATTGGCGGGATCATCGGGGTGATCATCATCATCATACTCCATCTTCTGGGTATTCCACTCTGATGGAAATCACCTCTTCTCTTTTCTGTTTCCACCGGATCGAACCCTTCAAATGTCAAATCCTCAAAGAATAGTAGAACATGGGTGAGGCGTAGCAGATTGACAGCCATTGAGATATCAGGATTAACAAAGCAGTTCGGCACCCTCATTGCAGTCGATGAGATGAACCTCTCAATTGATCGGGAGATCTTCGGCCTTCTCGGACCAAATGGCTCGGGGAAGACCACCACCGTGAAGATGCTCACGACACTCCTCACCCCGACAGCAGGCGATGCATGGATCTCCGGGCATTCGGTGATCAGCAATCCAAAACAGGTGAGGGAGCGGATCAGTTATGTTCCGCAGGATATGGCAGTCGATCCAAAGCTGACCGGACGTGAGAACGTCATCTTCTATGGAAAACTCTACGGCATCCCAAGACCCCGTGAGACTGCAGATGAGGCTCTTGGAATGCTTGAGCTGGCAGACCGTGCAGACGATCTGGTGAAGACATATTCAGGCGGGATGCGCAGGCGGCTTGAGCTTGCACAGGCACTGGTACATGATCCCGAGGTGCTCTTTCTGGATGAACCGACGATCGGGCTTGATGTCGGAGGCAGACGGAGGATCTGGGATCATATCATCGAACTGAAGAAGAAGGGCATGACCGTCTTTGTCACGACGCACTATATGGATGAGGCAGACCATGCCTGTGACCGGATAGGTATCATCGATAAAGGCAGGGTGGTTGCAATGAATACCCCAACCGCACTGAAGACGGAGGTCTGCCAGGATATTGTGGCTATCCGGGCAGATGGCACATTCAAAGGCATCTTCCCTGAAGGTGTCTCGTATCTTGGAAGAAGCGGGGATGAACTCAGATTTAAAGCAGTGAATGGCGAGGAGGCGGGAGTTGCTCTCTCCCGGGCATTCACCGATGACGGAATGAATGTCCGGTCGGTCTCGATACGACAGCCAACCCTCGACGACGTCTTCCTCACTCTCGTCGGCGAACAGGACGAATCGATGGCATTTGATTTCCAGCGGTTTCGGACGATGCTTCGGAGGCGAAGATGAGGCAGACCCTCTACTATATGGAGCGTGACTTCCGCAGATGGAGCAGGGGGAGGATCAATGTCATCTCCGCACTCATCCTGCCCGCCGCATGGCTCATCTTCGTCGGACTTGCCCTCCCGATCCGTTTCACCGACAACTACCTGGACTTCATCACCCCCGGCATCCTCGTCCTGACGATGCTCGGGGCATCCCTCCAGGGTGGGGCGCTCCTGATGTTCGACAAGATCCTCGGGTTCCTCCAGAAGTTCCTCGCAATGCCTGCTCCACGGGAGACGATCCTCTTTGGAAAGATCCTCTTCATCACCTGCCGGGGCCTGATCCAGACGACTATCATCCTGGTGATGGCGATCCTCCTCGGCGCACATTTCCTTGATCCGCTCCTCCTGCTCCAGACATACCTCGTCCTCTTCATCTTCGGCATCCTCCTCTCGTCAGTGATGACCACAGTTGCCCTGAGCCTTGAGGATCATGACTCCTATGCAGCATTCAACTCGATGATCGCCATGCCGCTCTTCTTCACAAGCAGCGCCCTGATGCCCTATGATCAGATGCCGGGATGGCTTGCAACAATTGCTCACCTGAACCCGGTCAGTTATGCGATCGATGCTATCCGGGCATTACAGGAGGGCATCTTCCCGGCATTCACGATTGCGGGGCTTCTGATCGGGGCTGCAATCGTCCTCTCGATCAGTATCTACGTCTTCAGACGAGCAACCGTATGAACACCCAACAGGAGAGGTCAGGGAGAGCAGAGCTTCCTCCCCGCCTCCTCGGCTTCTTCCAGCACCTCCGGGCAGTCCCGCACCGCACCACGGTCAAAGAGTGAGAGGACAGAAACCTCCGCGACTATCTCATACCCGAGTGCCTGAAGCGGGAGCCGGAGGGCATCCAGTGCACATCCCATATCCTCCCGACTCTCCTGTTCGCAGATCGAGGCGATCAGCGCCTTCCGCCCCTGCCCGGCAAGCCGGCTCGACCACGCCCTCGGCCGGGTATCTTCAAAATCATAGAAGCAGTAGAGCCGGTCGATGAAGGCCTTCATCTGTGCCGTGATATTATAGTTATGGGTCGGGGAGACGAGAACAAGCGCCTCTGAGGAGAGAATATCCGGGTACAGGAGCGTCATGCCGTCACGAAGCCCGGTACAACTCTGATCTTTTCTGCACCGCTCACACCCGGTGCAGGAGGAGAACTGATAGTCACGGAGATGAACCGCCTCTGTCGAATATCCACCAGATCCTGCTCCTTTCAGGATATGAGTAAGAAGAGTATCGGAATTCCCGCCATTTCTGGGGCTCCCGCTGATCCCAAGAACCCGATGATCTATCATAGCCATATACATCAATGCGCCGAAGCCTCTATCAAACCTCTGATCACTAGCTTTAGAATGTTGGGAGAGAGAGAGCAGAATTCAATCCAGATTTCCTGAGCGTTCTTCTCCGCTCATTCCCGATCCCCCTGCCATCCACCTTCCGGAACAATCATCACAAATCGTGCACCCTCGCCCGGCACACCCTCTTCATAAATGATCGTAAATGGCGTGAACTGCAGGATCATCAGACAGATACCCATACATTCTTACAGGTGATTAACACATTGCCAACTGAAGAGAAGAGACCTCATAATGAGCCTCGAATATCATGAAACCCAGTACTTCCGGCAGCCATGGATCATCGCAGTTGTCGCCGGAGTTGCCATCATCACCTGGTACAGCATGCTGGTGACAGAACCAGTTGTTGGGCCGGTTCAGATAGGAATCCTCCTCGCATTCGGGGTGCTGCTCCCCCTCTTCTTTGCAGTGCTCAGGCTGGAGACGCACGTATCAGTTGATGGGATCAGCTACCGGATGCCGCCGATAATGCGAAAAGAACGGATCATTTCCTGGAACGATCTGGTAGCAGCCGATCTGATCACCATCCGCCCGATCCGCGACTGCGGAGGATGGGGCATACGGTACTGCCGGGGAGAGGGGATCACCTATCTCGTCAGCGGTAACCAGCTGATCCGATGCAAAAAACAGACAGGCGGGACGGTGCTCCTCGGCACCCGGCAGCCTGAGGAGATGATGCGGGCAATCCGCATCTATGTACGATCCTCAGTGGAAAATTGACATGCTACATTACCGGAACTGCCAAGCAGCTCCTGCATCTCATCACGGAGGCGGGATTGTTCTTCCAGAAGCCGGTCAATCTCTTCTTCCGCAGATGCAGCAGCTGTACCGATTCCGGTTAATTCTTTCTTCATCTGATCCAGCTCCCGCAACAGCCGTTTCTCTTCCAGTACACCGGGATCAGATTCCACCTCCTGCCTGATCTGCCGGAGTTGATCTTCCAGGCGCCAGTACTCGGCGGAGACCTTCTTCATCATCGTGGGGAGGGTTTCCTCGCCAAAGAGCTGCTGCTCCTCACGGCTCTTCAACTGGAGTTCACCCGATGTGACGAGAGATCTGATCGTTTGGAGTGCCGGTTCCAGATCAAAAGAGAGCTCCTTATCCGGTACCTGCCTTTCGCAGAGATCCTGGAGTGGTTTGAGGGTATCGGTTGGTGACTTATGATGTTTCAGGAGTTTTTCTGCCCTCCTGATCACACCCGCTGCAGGAGCTCTCACCTGTGCGTAGCTCTGAAGAGCAGCCTCCAGATCGCGCTCGGCAGAGGAGAGCTTCTCCTTCACAGCAACAGTGCTGATGCCAGCGAGTTCCTCTTCAGCACGTTCTATATCCTTGATCAGGGATGTTTCCCTCTCTTTTCCGGACTGTGATCGATCCTCTGCCTCTCCCACAAGGCGCTCAATCTCTTCCAGCCTCTGGTACCTGGATCTGATCTCCTGAATCCGTTCTCTCTCTTTTGTGCCGGCTGAAAGGGCAGCCGTCATATCGTTCACAGCCCGCCCCATCTCCTTGATGATCCGGCGCATCTGAGGCATCTCCTCTTTATAGACCAGATGGAGGTACTTCCCCGGACCCTTCGCCGCCGCAATCACCCCTTTGAGAATATCGGTTGCGGCGGCATAGTATTCCACGGGATCGCCCGTGGGCTTCTTCTCCATTGCCTGGCGGAGTGAACGGACGGTCTGAGGGCGGGCAGTCTTTAGGACCGACTGCACCTTTGGGTGGAGCATGATCTCATCTTCAAGACCGGTTGGCTCTTCCTCGAATGCATGGATAAGTTCCTCAAGAGACGTAAGCGCAATATCAAACTCTGTTATTGGAGCGGTGAACTTCTCAGCTATCCGGGATCGGATCTCATTCTCCTGTTCATCAAGCCATATGGGAAGGTCGGAGAAGGGGATCATCTCAGCTTCGGATGGCTCATCCGGACGACCGAGGAGGGCACGCAGTCTTGAGAACATGATATACTGAGTCAGGTGTGTGGGGTTATAGTATTTCTGATTGAAGAAAAATAGCAATGTTCTGGAGGTGGCCTGCTCATCAGCCAGCCATAGTGAAAAGAATTGGTTGGTGGTTTACATCATCGGCATGCCGCCACCCATGCCGCCGGGCATGCCGCCACCCATGCCTCCCATCGCCTGCATTGCTGCCATCTCTTCTTCAGAGGGCATACCACCTGCTCCGGATGCAGCAATGATCTCATCGATCCTGAGGATCATAGCAGCCGCCTCGGTTGCAGAGCTGATCGCCTGCATCTTGACACGAAGAGGTTCAATAACACCCGCTTCTTTCATATCGATCGGTGTTGCAGTCTCAAGATCAATGCCATTGGTTCTTCCATCCTGCTCATGTGCAGTCTGGAGAAGGGCAAGCATGTCGATCGGATCAAGCCCGGCATTCTCTGCAAGAGTCCGTGGCACGGCCAGAAAAGCATCTGCATACGCCTCGATGGCAAGCTGTGCACGGCCACCCACATCTGATCCCACCTTCCTGAGACGGCGTGAGAGCTCTATTTCAGAGGCGCCGCCACCGGCAACAAACCTGTTATCTTCAAGAGCGACACAGACTCCGCGAACTCCGTCTTCAACGGCACGTATGGTTTCATCAACAGTATGTGCAGAACCCCCTTTTATGAGGAGGGAGACGGCTTCCTGGCGTTTTGACTCTGAAACAACTATCATGTCTGTTCCTGAGAGTCTCTGTACCTCGACTTTGCCAGCAAATCCGAGATCATCTCCGGAGATCGCATCAGGGGATGAGATGATCGTCGCACCGGTCATCTCGGAAAGTTTCTCCACATCTGACTTCTTCAGACGCCGAACAGCAAGAATGCCCGCCTTTGCAAGGTGATGTTCGGCAAATTCATCAATTCCCTTCTGACAGAAGACGACATTTGCACCGGATCCAATAATCCGATCAACAAGCGCCTTCTGGATCTCCTCTTCCTTCTCAACGAATGCCTGAATCTGATCCGGGTGTGTGATGCTGATCTCAGCATCAGTCTCTATCGCCTTAAACTCGATTGCCGCATTGAGAAGAAGAATTTTGGCATCAGAGACTATATCTGGCATAGAAGGGTGAAGCCGCTCCTTATCGAGAACTATCCCCCTGATAACCATGGAATCTTCAGCTGATCCCCCAACCATCTTCTCAATTTTGATATCCCCGGCATCGACCCTGCCCTGATCATCCGCACTCATCTCTACCGCCTCTACAATGAGTGACGATAGCTGTTCCTTAACGGTCTCTGCACCCTTACCCGTCATCGCTGTTGCAGCGATATTCTTTAATAACTGAGTATCCTCAAGGCTGACTTGAAAAGAGGTCTCAATGAGTATCTCTTCTGCCTTCTTTCTGGCCATCCGGTATCCCTCAACAATGGTGGTCGGATGTACATCCTGATCGATGAGATCCTCGGCCATCTTCAGAAGTTCACCCGCCAGTATAACGGCAGTTGTTGTGCCATCACCAGCTTCTTTATCCTGGGTCTTTGCAATCTCAACCATCATCTTGGCAGCAGGGTGCTCGATCTCCATCTCCTCTAAGATGGTGAGACCATCGTTTGTGATGACAACATCGCCCATTGAATCAACAAGCATCTTGTCCATCCCTTGTGGTCCAAGTGTTGTCCTGATGGCGTTTGCGACGGCTTTCCCGGCGGCAATATTCTGGCTCAGTGCATCATAGTCCCGTGTCTCTTCTGTTCCTTCCTGATTCATATTCGCGTTCATAGGGTTGTCTCCTCCATACTGTTGATTCATAATCACCAGTGTCTCCTTGTGCGTGGTTTACACGGCTACATAAAGGTATCTCACGGCGGGTTCCAGCTTACAGAGGAGACCCTGTATTATTTTAAGTACCATATCGCCCACCATAGAGCAGAAAAAGCAAATAAAAGGCTTTAGAATCCTTGATTTGGACAGCACTTTCGGGAAGTCGGGAAATGTCGCAGGTTAGAAAAGAAAGATAAGGAGAGATATCCCCGGCGATACGCATCACTCCGCGACGGGAGACCACGATATTCTTTTCCATCAATCAGATTCCAGGAACCCGATGATCTCATGGATATCAGGGACACTGTGCACAGGATAGACCTTGCTGAATACCACTGACTGATCACAATCCACAATGACATTTGCCCGCTCACAAAATCCGTTTCCCTCCCTGAAGAGCCCATAGAGCCTTGAAACAAAACCATGAGGCCAGAAGTCACAGAGAAGGGGGGTAGTGGTGATACCCAGGCTCTTTGCCCAGGCCCTCTTGCAGGGGACGGAATCAACGCTGATCCCAACTGCAACCGTATTCAGGGATGAGAAGATGTCCCGGTTCTCTTCAAGAGAGAGCATCTGGGCTGCACATTTATCAGTCCATGCGAGCGGGTGGAACGAGAGGAGAACCCGCCTCTCATGGTGTTCAAGGAGGCTGAAGGTCTCATCCGACTGATCCTTTAATGCGAATGTCACGGCAAGATCGCCCGGCCGGGCCATCCTTGGCTGGGGAATTTGAGTATGATGATACATTTCTCTCGAATTATCACAGGAGATGATAAGCATTTGTATACGCTCATTCCTTTTTGACCAGGGTATGTAAAGAAAGGCTCATTCGTTTTTGCCCACCCATGACCAAACTCCTCCTCATACAGATCGCATTGAGGGGGAAATATAGAGGTGTGGCTCATAACACTGTCAGAGGATAGGTTCTCCGGGCTCAGGCTGCGCGGGAAGGAACGATCGATGCGATCGTTCCAGAAAGACGAGAGATTATTCAACCATGTCGGGTCATCACCGATGAAATCCGAGGAATAATCCATCGGATCCTCGAATAGAATCGGCACAAAAAGAAGAAAGAGCGGTGCAATGCCACGTTGATCTGGCGGGATATGATCAGAATTGGTCATTCACTCAGTTATACGACAGTCAAACGTGAGGTTGCCACATGGAAAGAAACATATGGGTACCGTGAAGTATTCATTGCCCAGAGAAACCAATGAAACCCCATCCCAAATGTATTTCGTCCTTAACCACTCATATGAGACTATGGTTGGCGCGAATTTCAATCCGCTGCTCCTTATAGGCATAGTCTATGCAATCACCTTCTCAATTATCTGCGCATATCTCTGGGCAGTCGGCCGGTTCTCTGCAAGAATACGGTACCTGCTCCTCATCATCACAATCATCCTCGGATTCGCCATCTTCTCACCGATGATCCCGCATCAGTTCCAGACGATCATCGAGCGCCTTGCAGATGGAGAGCGTATCGGCACTACCGTCTTCTCAGGGATAATCGGACTTGGCATCCTTACAGTCCTTGCTGCGCTCTTTAGCCGCCACTTCTGCGGATACCTCTGTCCGATCGGAGCGGTGCAGGAGGCTGCCTACACCATCCCGACAAAGAAGATTCTCATGCAACAGAAAGGGATCCTGAGTACTATCCGTGCCCTCTTCCTTGTTGCCATGATAGGAGGGGCATTTCTGTTTGGGATCGAGCTCCTCGACTATTTCGGCTTCTCAGACTTCTTTAAGCTCACGCTCTCGGCAGGAACTCTCGTCTTTATCGTAATCCTTCTCATAGCAATCATTATCTACCGCCCGTTCTGCAGGATCTTCTGCCCGGTCGGAGCAATTTTTCAGGCGGGAGCCCTGCCTGCCATATATAAGATCAGAAGAACAGATGCCTGCATTGAGTGCGGGAAATGTGAGAGGATATGTCCGACAAACGAGGCGAAAGCAGAAGATAGTAAAGCTGAATGTTACCTCTGCCGCCGGTGTATCGACGTCTGCCCAAAAGATGGGGCACTTGTGTACGGACGAAAGAAGGTGTGAGATCCGATGAATAAGAGCGTCTGCCCCGTCCTCCTGATTCATGGATGGAACAGCCATCCCGGGATCTGGAAGAAGATGATTGCCGGACTGGAAGCAGCGGGAATACCTGCATGGAACTTCGGCTATACTGAAAATCCCGATCCTCACCCGGTCACCGTTGCAGAAGATCTCCATGATTTCATCGCTGACATGCGGAGCAAGAACAGGTATCATGGCGAGATCGATATCATCACCCACTCCATGGGCACCCATATCACCCGCTTCCTCCTCGAGGTCCGGGATGGAAAGGAGAGGGCTGAGAGGGTGAGGCAGTTCATCGGGATCGGCCCCCCGAATAACGGCTCATCAATGGCTGAGCTCTTCTGCGATCCCGTCCACGGTGAGGAGATGATCCGGGTGCTCGAAGGCATCTTTGTCCCTTACGGATATGATCCCGGAGACGACAGCCTTGTGCAGGAGGTCCGCCCCGGTAGTGTCACCATGGCGATGTTGAAGTCTGCAGGGCTCAGGGATGACATCCGGTACCGGTCTATCCTCAGCAGGAATATCACCCGGACTGAAGCGTTCTTTCCGGTAATCGGCGGTAAAACATGGGTTTTTGGCGAAGACAGATCATGGAATACGACCTGGGAGGGGGATGGGGTGGTCCCACATTCTGACTCGATCATGCCCGGAATCCAGGCTGAGATCGTCCCTCAGAACACCCCGCTCTTTACAAACTGCCCACACCAGTTCTGCCATGGCAATCTCCCGAAGAATCCCGAAGTGATCCGGTGCGCAATCCGGCACCTGACCGGAAAAAAGAAGAAAAACAGCTCTTTCTGATACAGCCTCATATCGGATATGTCCATACAGACCTTTTTTATACTACAACCAACTACTAACACCTGTTCAAAGGCATGTGTTTCATGCATGTCAGGAGAGAGTGATAGTATGACAACGAAAAAGGAAGAAGAGGAGAAGGTTGCGGAAACGACAAAAGATGTTGAAGAGAAGACCACAAAGGAGTTTGAAGAGCTGAAGAAAGAGGCAGCAGCGGCCATGGAGGAGGCAGCAAAAAAGCTCAAAAATGCCAGGAACACCATCGACGGCGAGGAGCTGGAAACTCTTGTGAAGAATATGGAAGAGACCCTGCAGAGCCTCGTTCCAGAGAAGATGCCGGATACCGCTGAAGTGCAGGAGAAGGTCAAAGAAGTCATTCACGATGCTGAAGAGACGATAAAAAACGTCGCAGAGAAAGAAGCAGAGATGATGCAGGAGCGGGTCGAGACGGTCGAGAGTTTTATTTCGGATCACCCGATCGCTTCCATCAGCATCGCCGCCGGGGCAGGGTTCATGATCGGCCTGATTGCAGCAAAACTCAGGTAATCCTGTGTCAACTACCCCGCCCTAAAGAGCAGGGCTTGCAATAGCGGTGTTACCACAGACATTGCAATTTAATCTGCACGAAGGTT
>WOYI011524438.1_pt1 | contig 15961 bp, 19 predicted proteins | sample 6423411 | NCBI WGS metagenome assembly WOYI01 (sample SAMN13441803, study PRJNA592873) | oil field metagenome | biome: oil field; feature: oil-well bore; material: oil-contaminated soil; isolation source: oil-contaminated soil from oil-well borehole | place: Germany: Wietze | collected 2016-10-18 ...
ACTGAATGTTGAACTTAAGGATTATGGGTACTCGCCGGGAATTTCCGAGGCGACCGTGCAGCTAATCAAAGAGATGAATTTTTCGAACAGGGTTATAATCACTTCAACGAGTATCGAAAGACTCTCAACCGTGAGAGAGCTTGCGCCAGATATTCCCATTGGACTTATTGTAGGACATCTGAGCAATAGTGTCTGGAATACGGATGTGGATTTTTATTGTGTTCCTTCTACGATTCTGAGTGAAAGGTTTATTCAGAGAGCAAAATCTCTGGAAAGAGATGTCCATGTATGGACGGTAAACAATACGGAAGCAATGTCGCGATACTCTGCAATGGGCATCGCTTCGATAATTACCGACAGACCCGACGTCTTATCTCAGCTCCTTCTAAGGGAAGCAGAAATGTCGATCTTCCAGTTGAGAGTACTCAGCATATTGATGATATGATATTACTGCTCCACAATATTCTCTCTGTGAAGCACGTTCAGAGAGATTCTTCGGCGTTCAGGCATCTGTAAAAGCTGTCAAGGGATCAATTTGATGTTCCTAGCTTTGTCAGTTCAAGTCCTTGAGAGAGCAAATAGAGCGAAGAAAGAAAGTGAAGATCAGAGGCTAAGCACTGCACTCTTCTTAGAAATGCAATCATTGCAGTTGAGAACGGTTTTAGGCAAGCCACTAAAGTTACAGAAAATATCTTGTGCCGAGTGGGTATTCGTTTGTTTTCAAGACGATTTTCTCCTTTGCGATTTACCCCAACCATTTCAGGAAGTTGGCATGTCTCTTATCTTGTGCGAAGCAGCCTGTATTCCCGAGATCTTCAACCCCAAATTACGACTTTCCCTCAAGAAGAAATGTAAGGAACAACAGTACGTAGTGTTATCGTATCCTCTTCTCTGTCCAGCGAAAGATGACTTTCGCCTTAAGGTTGATCTCAATTGTCTTCAAAGTTCTAACTTTTCAATAATCTCTTTCTTACCATCTAATCATTATCTTGTGTGACATACATGAGAAAACGGACTTCTTGTATTGTAGAGGTTTTCAGCAAAGACACGAATTCTGAAGTACTACGGGTGTGGAGAAATCTGATTCACTTCCATTGTATTGAGTCTCACTGCTGAAATACTGAAAATGTAAGTACTGCAAAAGGCCTTATTTTCTCCAGTTCTTCTATTCTGATCCCTCGATTGAAACATTTCAAGGTCATATTTGTTTGCCAGATCGCCAAAAAACCAGTTATCATAGACGGCTTTGCGGCTTTCTGGAAGCTTGAGGAGGGATAAGCATGACAAGGCACGTATTGATTATCACACTACTGGTAATACTCCTGACCTTATCTTCTTGTGTAAAAGAGAATCAGCATCTCATAACTCTTACTGCAAACCCTGCAGAAGGTGGGCAGGTAAGTGGAAGTGGAAAGTATTTTCACGAAAGCCAGGTTACTGCAATCGCTACTTCTAATCGCATTGGCAGTTTGTTAACTGGACCGAGTCGGGCTTTGAGCAAAGCGAAGATTCAATCTACGAGTTTTTAGCTGAAAGGGATAGAACGATCGTAGCGAATTTCGTTAGAACGAGTCACGAGGTTACAGTCGAGGCCACGCCCGAAACCGGAGGGATAGTTAGTGGAGGCGGACTATTCGACCATGGGAGTGAGGTGACCGTAGTTGCAACTCCGAATGAAGGCTGGCGATTTATGTACTGGATGGAGGATCTGTCTAAAGTTGATAAAAACGAAAGCTACAGCTTTCTTATTACTGAAGACAGAGAATTGATATCACGCTTTGTCTGCCCGCGAATTCACGATAACTCTTTCCTGAAACGGTAATGATTCGGTAAATACAAGTGACTCTCTGGAGACGTTCGGGGATTCAGAGAACTTCCGGTCTTCTTCATACGAAAATCTAAAGGGCATTTGGGACGGAACCATGAAATGGGGCATAAAGGAAGACAGAGGATTCGTCATTGCAATAGAAATGCAGAACCAAGGGAAGTTTGGAGGGATAGCAGCAATCGATAATGGCCCTCACGATATTGCTCTGAAAGGTTCTGTAAACGAAGATGGCGATGTCAATTTCAGTTTCACCGTGGAATCCAGCTGCCCGGAGTTGAAGACTACCTGTTTAGTTTCGACGGTACTGCTGAAGCTACTACCGTTTCGGGCAATTATACGGTTCGCGAAGGTAGAGACCTCTATAAGCAGGGAACCTTCGAGATGGGGAAACGCCATACAGAGCAGGTGCTGGTCGATCTGGGAGAGGATATTACTTTCGATATTATACTGGGAAATGGCTGGTACACAGATGAAGTGACGGTTGACTGGCTATCCGCTGGAATTCTTACGGAGTACACGTTTGAAAACGTAGAAAGGAATCATTATCTCCATGCTGAGTTCAAACCCGTTACGCATACAATTACTTCAAGTGCAGAAGCCGGCGGCACAATCGTTCCGTCTGGAGATATCGAAGTGGTTCAAGGTAGCAACCAGGTGTTCAACATATTTGCAGACGAGGGGTACGCAATAGAAGACGTCGAAGTTGATGGACTCTCTATAGGACCAATCGCGACTTATGAATTCGAGAATGTGACGGCGGACCACACGATCTTTGCCAGGTTCATCAAAACGTTCACAATAACTGCATCTGCCGGCGTCGGTGGCATAATAACACCGTCAGGTGAAGTAACTGTCTTTCAAGGCTGGGGTCAGTCATTCGCGATTAGCCCCAGCAAAGGCTACGCAGTACAAGATGTCGTCGTTGATGGCTCGTCAGTAGGGAAAACCGATTCATACGTCTTCTATCATGTCATGGCTGATCACACGATCCATGCATCGTTCCAGAGAGTTTTACCTCCAGGGATCTGGCAGAGAAGTCTGGGTGGTACAGAAAACGACTCTTCAAACGAGATCTGTCAGACATATGATGGAGGTTTCGTTATCTTGGGACACATCCTGTCAAATGACGTCGATGTTAGCGGCAATCATGGAAATGGAGATGCATGGATTGCGAAGGTCAATCCAAATGGTTGGCTTGTCTGGCAGAACTGCATTGGGGGAAGTAATCTCGACTATGGCAGATCAATTAAGGAGGTATCAAACGGTAACTTCATATCATGCGGCAATACCTTCTCAAGCAGCATCTACGGTAGTGATTTCGAGCAAGAAGCAGTGAGTTACGGAGATGCGTGGATCGTAAAAGTCAACACGACCGGCGGAATAATCTGGAAGAAGATTTTGGGTGGGAGCTATAGTGATATATTCAGATCGATTATTCAGACCGTTGACGGTGGGTTTGCCGTTCTGGGTGATACGTCATCCTCAGACGGCGACATTGATTACAACAACGGTGGCAACGACTTGTGGATAGTCAAGCTGGATGAGACCGGTGAAATCGAATGGCAGAAGGCACTCGGAGGAACGAAAGAAGAGTTGCATTATCTGTTATCCAGACCGAAGATGGGGGATATGTCGTAGGAGGAAGAAGCAATTCAGACGATGGCGATGTTTCCGGGCACAGAGGAGGAAAGGACGTTTGGTTGGTAAAGCTTTCATCTTCTGGTCAAATACTCTGGGAAGGCTGTTTGGGAGGTACTTCAAAGGATTACGCGACTTCTGTTATTCAAACGTCAGATCTTGACTGCGTTGTACTGGGTACTTCCGATTCCGATGACGGCAACCTGACAAAAAAACAATGGAGGATTAGACCTTTGGATCGAGAGACTCAAGGGTGACTGAGGATCAAGAATTTCAGTTTCTAAACAGAATAAAATGCTTTGAATATTAGGCCTCTTTGCTGCAACACTTGAAAAAAGCTTTAGGACTGATAATCTATTATGCGTTTTGGCGGAGTATTACTAGTTTTTCTTGCCTAGTCCAGACGACGACGCATCGACGCATGAGATCGGGGAGGAACTTCGGCAAATGATTCTCGAGACTTCGATCAGTAACTGGATGAAATCATTCTGGACTGTCAGTTCTCGAAGCTTATAGTGTCCCAGTAGCACATTGTCGAAGCCTTTATTATTGCGCAAATGGGGATTTTGAATGTCATGTGACAGGCGTCACTAAAGAGTTTTCGTGACCATCTCAATGATTGTTTTTGGCTAAATTGCTTATTTTGCAGCCCACTTGGCCTTTTTGGTGTAGACTAATTTCATGGATGTTTTGAAAAAGAAGTGGATGGCTGCTTTGGTTGCAATATTCTGTTCGGTTCTTTGGGGCAGCGCTTTTCCGGTGCTGAAACTAAGTTACCAGGAAATGTCTATTGCTCCGGATGACGTTTCCGCCAAGCTTGTCTTCGCAGGAATTCGATTTTTGGGCGCCGGTATCATGGTGCTTATGCTTTCAATACCCCTTGGCAGAAAGGGTAGAACGAGATTCGCGAAGAAGGACTACCTCCATTTGCTGGCGCTCGGGATATTGCAGACTTTTCTACTCTATTTCTTCTTCTATAACGGGCTGAGCTACACGACGGGTATGAAATCTTCGATAATAATGGCCGGAGAGAACTTTCTCGTTATTCTTCTTGCTCATTACATATACAAGAATGACCGCTTGAGCTGGAAAAAGACACTTGGGATGATGCTGGGATTTGCGGGGGTCATTCTCGCGAATTTTGAGGCGGGATTCACTCTGAGCTTCGTTTTTCTGGGCGACGGATTCATGTTGATCGCAGCGACTATCGGTGCATTCGGCACCATGTATGCCAAATGGCTTTCAGCAGTTAGGTCGCCCTTCCTCGTATCTGGATGGCAGCTTTCGATCGGCGGCTTTCTTCTCCTAATGGCTGGCTTTCCTGGGTTGAAAGAGGATTCACTTGTTTTAACGCTCAAGGGAAATCTCCTTCTAGTATATTCTATGCTTCTTTCAGCAATAGCCTTTTCCTTATGGTATGCGATTCTCAGCTTTCACAAAGCCGGTGAAATCACTATGTTCCGTTTCGTGATCCCGGTGGCCGGTGTCTTTCTCTCGGCAGCCTTCATTCCGGGAGAGGCCCTCAACTCATACATGGCATTTGCCCTCGTATTGGTTTCGGCCGGTATTGTGGTCGTCAACTGGAAGAAAAGAAAAGTCTCAGAAGATAATTCCACTCAGTAAATCTGAATATTGCTTTGGAAATTCACATCAGGATACTGTAGGCTCATTGTTAGATGTAACTTTGCCCTATCGCCTAATAGAATTGCGAGTGAATCTTTTGTTCAATCAAAATCACTTTGGCAGAAGGACGCAGCAAAGGATAGAAAACTGGGGTGAGCCGTGTCTATTTCTTTTTGGGTCTGAGATGGAAACGAGGTCAAAAATAATCGACGACTTCTCTGGATCGAAAACAGCCTCCACATTTTTATACCTTGAGAAAGTGACTCGAAGAGAAACGTAGTCGACTATCTCAACTGCTTTTCGCGAATCTTCTTGTAGCGAGTCTGATACCGATGGCGCCAACTGGGGCCGTTGTAAGGATTGAGAGTACTGAAACCGAGAGTATCACATCGCCGTAAGCTACTCCCATCGCTAAAGATATATCTCCCACTGCAGCCTGAACTGTAGCTTTTGGCAGATAAGAAATCATGCAAAAGAGTCTTTCCCGGAGATCCAGTTTCGAAGCGAGAGTGGCGGCCAGAACGCCTACGCTTCTAAATATGAGTCCAAGTAGAATTACAAGAAGACCATTAGCCATGAGTCGCCTATCGCACTTACGTTAACACTTGCGCCCACTAGAACGAATAGGAAGATCTCTGAAACAACCCAGATTTTCTCCATCTTTCCTGCAATCCTGTCGGCGGCTACCGGGAGCCACTCTCGCAGGACAGAATCTATCGGCACCTCACCCATGAGAATTGCTACGGGGAGTTCTTCCTCGAGTTTGTGGAAAACGAATGCAATCGATAGGGTCAAGAGAACCTTCTTCGTGTCCCTGACATGGAATCTTTTGAATAGTAGGCTGAAGAGAAAACCGATTGTCGCTCCAAGAGATATTCCGAGAATAATCTCTATTGGCACCATAAGAAAGGATACTGACATCCTGTCCTCTTTCAATTCCCAAAAACACTGTAAAGAGAGTAATGGCCACAATGTCGTGTATTGAAGCTACCGCTAGAATAGTAGAAGGTATTTCGTTTCTCTTTCCAAAGTTCCTTTCTTTCAGTCTCAGCATCTCGCGAACCACTACCGCAGGTGACAAAGCCGCAATTGTGAAGCCGAACATTCCGTCTTGAATGAGGCTGAGATTCAGGAAGAAGTGAGCCATTACCATAATTGAGAAACCTTCGAAGAGGCCTGGAAGAAAACTAAGACGAAGAGCCAGGGAACCTATCTTCTTGATAATTCTCAAGACAGGCACGTATCAGACCATTAGTCGAGCAGCCGAACTTCATCGGAAACTGAGAGCAATGATGTGTCTATGAGATTCATTGCACCGGGTCCCAAAGCTATTCCAAGCGAGATCAGGCCTGTTAAACCGGGAAGACGAATTCTTTCAAGGAGGGAAAGTACTACTATCGAGAGAATCACTATAAGGGAGATGCTAAGAATCATATGTTCCTCCAGAGTCTAGCAGAACCAGGATACGAATTTGGTAGAAGCTATCAGCTGGACGCGGTTCTGGAGGAGTCTGCTCCAAGGCAAGCTTCATTGCCAAATGAATTATAATAGGTGATACGTTATACTTTCAATAAGCAGTGAACGGAGGTGATCTAATGAGCACTTTTCTAGCTATTGTTGGTGGTCTGTTTCTATTGTATCTTGCAATAAGATTCTTTCCTGCAATAATAACGATTGTTGCCGTGATCGGGGTCATTCTGATAGTTATCTTTGCCATTTCCGGTCTAGTGGTTGCCTTTCTGCCGATCTTATTAGTGGTCGGCCTGATACTATTGATTGTCAAACTCGTTTCATGAACGGTACCGATCTCACCGCAGTTCAGGTCTGGTTCGACCAGGACTCATTTGGTGAAGAGGCATTCCGTAGAAGGATGAAGAGTTATGCCATTGAAGCCTCTCTGTTGTGGAAGGGTATTAACCATATCCTCGTCTTTCCGGAATTCTTTGCGACCTTTCTTTATCCCTCTTTCAGAAGATTGAGCTTCGAGGAGACGACCGCAAAGACTCTTACAAAATATGCGGTTAAGAACATGGGGCTTTCCTTCAATCCCTTCAAGAAGGCCTTTCTGAGAGACGCTCTTGAGATCGAAGCTTACTATCATGATGTCTTCGAAAGCATGGCAAAGGAGTTCGGTACGTATCTTCTTGCGCCTTCGATCCTGCTCCCGGTTGTCGACACGGAATCAGAGAAAGGGAGATTCATTCGTGATGGAAAGCTCTACAACCTCGCCTACTTCTTCAACCCTTCGGGAAAAGTTGTAGCAAAGGCTTTCAAACACAATCTCACTAAAGCCGAGAGTTCCATTATCTTTTCCAGAGGAGAGCAAGAACATAACGTCGTGCACACAGAGATCGGAGTGATTGGTATTGCAATTTGCTATGACATGTTCTTTCAGAGTGAAATAGAGAAACTGGATGCCGCAGGTTGTGAAACCGTTCTTGTTCCTTCTTGCAACTTTGCCTTTTGGAAGGGAAGATTGAGTGGCTCAACGCAAGAAAGGATCTGGTTTCGTGACGGCCCAATCAAGGCATCGTCAGGTAGAGAGAAGATTCGCTATCTCATAAATCCAATGGCGACTGGAATTGTAGGCAGAGACAGGGCGCAAGGGAGATCTTCCATCTGGTGCAGGGGAAGAGCGCTTGCCGTTGCCAGAGAATTCGATAGGGAAGAGATTCTTAACTTTACGACCTAAAGTGGTGAGCTTTATTAGCAATACCCATTGCAGTCCACTCTAGCTTTTGAGACTGGGATTTCCCTTCCTTTGATCTTAGTTTGGAAGTCAAGAATTAGGAGTCTGTACAATTCTTTTATAGTGATACTTTGAAGAAATCCTAGGAGGAATGCTATGAGAATCACCGTCGTTCATGACACGCCACTCGATCTTCATCATGAAGAGATGGTCAATAGTGTTGTGAACTCACTCGAGAAAAGCTTTGAAGTTGATTCGAGACCATTTGAGATCGATACTGTTGGCAGGCTTAGAGGCACTGATCTCGTATTCAATCTAACTACCGGTATAGGCAATGTCGAGAGGCAGGTCCATCTTCCGGCCGTGCTGGATCTTCTGGGAGTACCCTTTACCGGCTCGGGAACTACGGCTAACGCTCTTTGTATAAACAAGACACTCACAAAGTTAATTATGAAGGCCTGCGGAATATCCACTCCCGAATTCTTTTCGGTTCGTCCCGGAGATACCGCTGACAACCTTCCGTTCACACCTGCAATCGTCAAACCCGTTAAGGAAGGCGGCGCAAAGGGTATCTGGAAGGACTCGGTTGTGGAAAGCGTTGATGACATGCAGAAAGCGGTTTCACGTATTCACGAGAGCTTTGAACAGGCCGCTCTAGTTGAGAGATTCATTGAAGGAAGAGAGTTCACCGTTGGAATTGTTGGCAGTGAAGTTCTTCCGATCATGGAAATAGATTTCTCGTCGTTGCCCGATTATCTCGAATCATTTTATTCTTATAGAGTGAAGCAGTTTCACGGTGACGAGACGAATTACATCTGTCCTGCGAAGATCTCGCAGAGAGAGGAAACAGTAATAAGCGAGTTTTCGATGAGGGTCTTCCAGGTGCTTGACCTAAAGGACTATTGCCGTATCGACTTGAGAATGGATGATGAGGGTAGGATCTACTTCCTTGAGGTCAATTCCCTTCCTCTCCTTGTACCGGACTACTCCGATATCGTTAAGATGGCCGAGGCCAAGGGCTGGAGCTACGGCGATCTCATTAACAGAATCGTCGCTTCAGCAATAAATAGATATGGAATCGGGGAAGAAAATGGAAGTCTATGAAGAGATCCTAGGTTACATAAGACAAATCCCGGTGATCGACACTCACGAACACCTGGTCCATTCGGAAGATTTGCTCCAGGGACGCGACGATGCTCTTCAAGAGTTTCTCATTCACTACATGAGCTCCGATATGATCTCTTCAGGGCTCGACCCGAAGGTCCTGGCTATCGCTAGAGATAGTGAGAGAGATCTCTTCCAGCGATGGGAACTTATCGAACCTTACTGGAAGTTCTGCAGGCACACCGGTTACGGAAGGGCTCTCGATCACTCGGTAAGAGAGATATACGGGATCGACGGAATAAGGGGTTCAACCATAGAGGAGCTCGGAGAGAAATTCAAGGAGGCAAACAAGCCAGGACACATGAGGGAGGTCCTGAAGGATCTATGTAATATCGAGCTTGCGATAATCGACCCATGGACTAGCAGGTTCGAGTGCGATAAAAATCTGTTCAGGAGGGTCTGGCAGCCACAAAACTACATTATTCCCATGCCACCGGAATTCGATATGGTGGGATGGCTGGAGACCTACACCGTAGAAATAAGATCGCTCAACGACTGGCTCGAAGTCTTCGATAGGGAGTTAGACGAGAATCTTTCGAACGGCAACGTTGGCCTGAAGAGCGCTCTGGCCTAACAAAGGCCGATTAGATTTGAAGAAGTGAATTCCGACGATGCCAAAGCAGCGTTTCGTAAGGCCCTTGAAGAAAGGAACAGAAGATGTTCCGGTCGAAACAAAGCCTTCTTGATTCCCGAAACAGTGCAGGATTATGTGATGCATCACATACTTTCCGCGGCAAATGAACGTGGTCTTTTCATTCAGTTTCACACCGGGCTCCTAGAAGGTAATCGTAGAACGCTAAGCAACTCAAATCCGGAGCTTCTGGAGAACCTTTTCTTGAAATACCCTGGAGTTAAGTTCGATTTGTTTCACACAGGGTATGCGTATACTGGAGTGACTGCAGCTCTGGCCTAGACCTATCCTAACGTCTATGTTGACATGTGCTCGGCGCTCATAATATCTCCATTTTCTGCCCGCAATGCGTTGAGTGAGTTCCCGGATGCTGTGCCTTACAACAAGATAATGGACTTTGGCGGGGATTATGCATTCGTTGACGCGATCTACGGGCACCTTAAGATGAAGATGGCAAGAGAAAACATCGCGAAAGTTCTGGAGGAGAAAATCAGTGAGAAAACTATCACACTCCCACATGCGATGAAGATTGCCGAACGGATTCTCCATGGCAATCCGAAAGAAGTTCTACTGAACAATCTATGATCTGTGAAGCAGTCTCAGAAAAGACTGTTTTGGGGTACAAGAAGGTGGAGATCGCCTGATACATGAGGAGAGGTGCAACTTGGCTCTGGAGATTTCCAGAAAGGTTTCGAGAGAGATTAATGAAAATCTAATTTGCTTCAGCCTGCATGGTTCTGCCTCAAGAGGGACCGATACTCACTGGTCGGATCTAGAAATGCTTGTGATAACCAGAGAAGAGGTCCCCCGAAAGTCTTTCTTGAAGGGTACTGTTCCCATTACGGTGAACTCGATTACGGAGGCGAAGCTTCGTTTGATTCTTGAAGAGCCTGATCTTCAATGGCCCTTTTATGCCGGACTTGTAAAGAATCTTGTTGTTCTTGCCCGTGATAAATCGAAGCCTTCGTATTACTCTTCTATCGCTTCAAGTCTTCCTCAGGAGAAGTTAAGGAAGGCTCTTAAGGATAATCTTTCTGATCTTGTTTTCGAGTCGTGCGGTAGAATTTTCTCTTGCATTGCAAGGAAGAGGTACAAGGACATCTACTGCGCTGTGATAGAGACCTTGCTAGAAATGAGAACTGCCCTCTGCCTTCTGAATTGTACGCACGTCAATAATGAATACTTCGAAGGTATTGGGGAGACTTTCAAGTTCAAAAGGTTGCCGAAACGATACCCGGTCCTGGCAACCAGAATGTGGAAAGGCGGAGATCCCTTCCGAATTGTGGACCACTCCAGAGAACTCTTGAACAACTACGCGGAACTCCTCTACAGTGAGCGTATCCTTGAGGAGAAAGAGATGTAAAGACAGCCAACAACGGACTGGCAAACGGCAGACTTGGAGACCAAGGAGACTCAAGTGACATCTAGGGAAAGAATAGTCTCTGCAATGAGACATTCTGAATCAGACAGAGTTCCGATCGATCTAGGAGGAATGAGATCGACAGGAATTCATGCGGCGGCGTACAGAAGGCTTTGTGATCTTCTTGGTTTCAGTGAGCTTTCTGTCAAAGTCTTCGATGTTCACCAGATGCTTGCCCACGTAGATGAATGTGTCAGGAAAGAAATCCATTCAGATGTGATTGAGCTAAAGAGACTTAATGGAGGATTTGGAACGAGAATCGACTCCTGGGTTGAGTGTGATCTCTTCAAGCATAGCTCCAAATACCTATTCCCACAAGGATTCGATCCGAAGAAAGAAGAAGATGGTTCATTAGTGATCTCGAGAGATGGCATAGAAGTCGCGCGAATGCCACAGGGGGGTCATTATTTCGATCGGAGCTACTTCCCTCTTCACGGGGCGACTGGTAGAGAGGAAATAGATATGGTAGTCGGACCAAAACTAACAGACCAAGAAACTGAGTTTCTTAAGAGGCAGCTGGCCAAAATTCGCAATTCAACTGAATGCGCCGTGATAGGTGCATTCGGGGGCAATTTTCTTGAGGCGGGACATTCTCTTTTTGGCTATCAAGAATTCATGGAGAGATTGATAACCGACCTCCCTCTCATGGAGTATTTCCTTGACCGACTTCTCGAAAGTTATCAGATAGATCTAGAAAGATATCTCGCCGCCGTCGGAGATGAGATAGATATAATCCAAATTGGCGACGATTACGGTACTCAGGAAAACACGGCCATATCTCCGAGAGTCTTCAGATCTATTTTTAAACCCAGGTTGAAAGCTGTGTGTGACTTCATACACTCAAGAAAGCCGGAGTTATTTATCTTCCTGCATTCCTGTGGGTCTATCTATCCATTCATTCCGGATTTTATCGATGTCGGTATCCAGATACTGAATCCCGTTCAGACAGACGCTAGAAACATGGAGCCTGAAAGGCTGAAGAGGGAATTCGGGAAGGACATAGTCTTCTGGGGAGGCGGCTGCGATACTCAACACACACTTCCTTTTGGAAGCCTCAAAGAAGTTGAAGATGATGTCAAGAAGAGAATAGATATTTTCGCGCCAGGTGGAGGCTTTGTCTTTGCTCCTATTCACAATATTCAGACCGAAATACCTCCTGAGAAAATCATGACGCTCTTTGACTGCGCATGCGAATACGGTTCTAATAATGCCCGATGAACAGACGGCTTTTCTTCTCGATTCTGAATGGTCTATTCCGACCGATAGTCCCTCCCCGTCCTTACGAAGGCGGCGATGTTCTCCGGAGGAGTCTCCAGGGGTATGTCACAGCCGGAACTGAGGATGAAATTGGGTACATTCTCCATTTTCTTCAGAAGTCTTTTCGTTTCTCTTTCGACTTCCTCTTCGCTTGACTGAAGAAAGACCTTAACCGGATCTATGTTGCCGATAAGGAACACATCTTCGGGAATTATCTCCGCTGCAGCTTTCAGGTCTACCATGCTGTCAAGGCTCAGTCCGTAGGCTCCGCTGGCGCCCATAGGTTCTACTATGTGTTCCGTGTCTCCGCAGATGTGATAAATCAAGGGTTTTGAAAGCTCTGATCTGAGCTTTTCGAAATACGGAAGCGCGAAACGTCTGAACTGCCTCTTAGATAAGAGCACCGCCGTCGGTTCCAGAACTGCTATCATGTCTGCACCGTGGTCGACTAGTACTCTCGAGTAATCACGTACAACCCTAGCACAAAAGTCTATTACGTTCTCTGCAAAATCCGGCTCTTCTATCAGTTTCATACAGAGGTCTGTAACGCCAACCAGTTCTCCTGCAAGGCTAAGTGGACCGATAACATAGCTGCCCCTCTTTCCCGGTAGCTCTCTTGCCATTTTATCCGCAACTTCTGTGAAGACCGGCATTCTCCCGGATACTCCCCTCCAGGAGTTCTCGACAGAGGACAGTTCATCCGGTCCCTTTATGGGATGTTCCTTCACGTAAGGATTGTCATCCTCAGGGAAACCGATCTCCAGTCCAAGCGCTTCGGCCTCGACCGTCAGATCCATCATGAAAAAGATCCCGTCGGGCTGAAACTCCTCCATAAGCTTGGCCAAAGAGTTAAACTGGATTTCCGCGTTCGTGAGATTCTCTTTAAGCTTTGTTCCCGTCAGTCTAGCACCCGGCGCGCCGAGCAAAGGTATGATTGATCTATTGAAAGCCATTTCTTATCCCTCCCTGAAGGCAAGATTGTCAACGAAGATCTCGTTGAAATCCTTTCTGCCAGATAGTTCAACATAATATATCTCGTTGCTATGATTTTCCGCTCTCTCTCGAATCCCGCTATCCAGAACTGCCAGAACTGCCCCTAAACCTGCCGCATTACCGACGGGTGAAACTCTTTCGACAGGCACTTTAGGAAGCATACCTATTCGCAGAGCATTTTTGGGATCGATGTAGTTGCCGAAGGCTCCGGCAAGCAAAATCCGGTCGATATCTCGTGTCTCGATGCCGGCCAGGTCCATCAAGACGGATATTCCTGCTCGAATAGCTGCCTTTGCAAGCTGCACTTCACGAATATCTCTCTTGTTTATCCGCACTCTACCCGCTGGACCGTCAAGTTCGAAGTATTCTCCTTTGATTCGTCCCGATTCGCCCAGAATACCCGCATCTATCATTACAGCAATCGCGTCTATCAGTCCAGAACCACAGATTCCAGAAGCATTAGAACCATTCACTGTACTGAACCCGATACCTTCTCCATTGAACCACACATGATCCACCGCTCCCGGCCTGGCAATAGTTCCCTGGCCTATATTGCCTCCTTCGAATGCCGGACCTGCCGCAGTAGAACAGGCGAAGATTTTGTCGCCCCTTTTGAGGGCCATCTCCCCGTTGGTTCCGATGTCTACGAGGAGAACGTTGCCGGAATCTTCGACAAATCCCGACGAGAGAATACCGGCCGTGATATCCGAGCCCACATAGGCGGAGATTCCCGGCATTATGTAGATTTTCGAATTTGGAATGGACTCTTCTAAATCCAATTCCTGCGACTCGAATACCTTTCCTCCCGTGAATGCCGGTATGAAAGGTGAGGAGGAGATTCTCTCGGGGCTTATTCCGAGAAGGATATGGATCATCGTCGTGTTTCCCACTATCGAGGTATCGTAGATCCTTTCCTTTGATACTGCGCTTTCTTTGCAAAGATCGTCGATCAGCTTATTCAGTGTTGTCAAAACTGTCGTTCTTAGTTCATCGATTCCCTTATCTCTCTTTATTGTGTAATCGATCCTGGAAATGACGTCTTGACCATATGCAGACTGGGGATTGGGAGCAGATCGAACCGCAACGATCTCCCCCGACTTGAGATCTGCCAGGTAAACTGCGAGGGTTGTCGTGCCTATGTCGATCGCTACGCCGAAGATGCCACTTTCGTCCGAGAAAGGTAGTATGTCGATTACTTCGCTTCCGTACATGACCGCCAGGCCTCTGTAGTCTATCTCTCTTATGATATGCGGAAGCATTCTCAGAAGATTCAATCTGTCAATTCGTGGTCTTTCGGTAACGAGAGCACTCATTAGCCTTGAATAGTCTGAAGTCTGGTCATAAATATCCGGCCTTGAAAGAGAAAACTCTTCGAGTCTAACATGTGGAGATATCTCTCGTATCAAGGCCTTCGGAAGAGGCGGTTTGGAAACCGCAGAATCCACTGCTATATCCTCTGTTTTAACTCTGACATCGGTCGTGACTTTGAACTGGCAGCTCAGCCTGTATCCGGCCGCAATCTCTTCTCGTGTCAGAAGTCTTGTCTCGGTAAGGGTGAGAGGAAAGGCCTCGCTTCCTTCAACCACAAGGGCCTTGCACTTCCCACAGTTTCCCCTTCCGCCGCATATGGCATTTACTGGCTGCGATTCCCTTCTCAAAACACAAAGCAGAATATCGCCTCTCTTTGCCGTCGCTGTCCTTTGCGAAGGCAGGAATGTGACCTTATACACAGCTTCTTTCATCACTCATCCTCTCTCCTCATCGGTATCGTCGATTCTATCTAGCCTATCCGTTCACTCGAAAGCGACACTGGAGCGGGCTCTTTGTCGTCGGCGAGACTGGCCTGCTTTTGCGGACTGGGCTATTCTATTCAAGTGAGTCCCTAAGCTTCCGATCAAATGGTGCGCTTCTGTAATGACAGTTAGCCCTTCTGCAGACCATGCAGCTCCTGTAATCCTTCTCGGACTGAAAGGCAATTCCCGAAATCGACTTGGTCGGAATCATGAGAAAAGATTCCTTCAGTTCGACACCAATTTCTTGCTTTACAGTTCCAATCAAGGAAAATAACTCCTTCTGCTGCTGCAAAGGCCAGATCTCCGCATCTCCCGAACCCGGAGACATCCAAACGAGATTTTCTATCAGGTTATTCCTTGAAATCTCCCTTCTTAGGAACCCGGTCGCCTCACGGAGTATGTGCTCCATCAAACTGTCCCAGAGAAAGACCTTGAAGAAGTCCGTGCGATCTAGCCGGTAGTCGTCAAGTTCTCGCCCTGAAGTTAAGACGAACGGGAAGACTCTACCGACCGAATGGAGTTTTTCCGACAGGAGACGGCTTTTGAAGCGAACTCCTTCTATCGTGACTTCGTCTCCGTTTATGCAGTTGACGAAGCAGGTTCGATAGATCGCCTTTGGGTTGGCAATTTTGCGAGCACACTCGACCAGCTCTTTGAGAGTAGCCTCTTCCTCGGAACCGGCTCTGATCCGAAGGCTTTCCCCAAGCGAAGCCGCATCTATGTCGAAAGGTATGCCTTTCAGGACTGAGATGTTTTTCTCGCGTTCTACCATTAACGGACCGAATCGGAACCCGGTTTGCAGTATCTATAGAGAGTTAAATTCATTTCCGGCCTCCAGCATTGTCAGGTAGTTTTTCACCGGGATGTAGTTGGCGACGGTGTTGCCCGTTCCTAAAGCATATCCGCCTCCCGGAGCGCATTGTTC